>Ga0265297_10000321_pt1 | contig 156000 bp, 163 predicted proteins | sample Munlanlwell13791_FD_192502 | JGI IMG/M metagenome (GOLD analysis project Ga0265297, IMG submission 192502) | Leachate microbial communities from a municipal landfill in Southern Ontario, Canada - Leachate well 137-91 | ecosystem: Engineered > Solid waste > Landfill > Unclassified | place...
CGCTCTAACCAACTGAGCTACGCGCCCACGGTTGTGCGCGGGAGAGGACTCGAACCTCCACGCCTTGCGGCACTGGCACCTCAAGCCAGCCTGGCTACCATTACAGCACCCGCGCCCGGTCTACCCCAAGACAACTTCTTCTCTCTTTAACCTTGCTTTTTTACCTTTGGCTGTCCTCAGATAATAAAGCTTAGCCCTTTTGGCTTTACCTTTTTTGATTATCTCTATCTTGTCAATAACAGGCGAATGGATCGGGAATATTTTTTCCACTCCCGTGCCAGAGATCACTTTTCTGACGGTAATCATTGAAGCGATTCCCTTGCCGTGTTTTTTGGCTATTATCTGCCCTTCAAAGACCTGAATTCTTTCTTTGTCCTTTTCTTTTATTCTTTGGTAAATCTTAACCGTATCGCCCGGACGTATGTCAGGCAGGTTTTTATTCAGTTGCAGTTGATTTGTTGTCTCTATTTTGGTAGGCATATTTTTAGTTCTTCGGGTAATTCCGATTTAAATTCTTTAATTTGATTATTTGGTAACCTTATTCTTAAAAAGCTTGCGTGTAAGAATTGTCTTTTAAGGTCGGGGAGTATTGGCTGACCCTTAAAGCCGTATAGCTTGTCTCCGGCAATTGGTTGCCCAAGATAGGCAAAGTGAGCTCTAATCTGGTGTTTTCTGCCGGTTTTCGGTTCAGCTTCAATCAAATCATAATCTTTGAATCTTTGCAATACTTTGTAATGGGTTTCAGCCTCTCTTTTGTCCTTTGCGTCTGGTTCCTGGGGCATGAATACTTTCTGTTTTCTCCTGTCGTTTGGCGAGCGGCCCAGTAATGTTTTTATTTCGCCGGTTTGGTTTTTCAGATGGCCACTTACCAGGCTGATGTATTTTTTTTCAACTTTCCTTTCTTTAAACTGTTTTTGCAAAAAATTTAAAGCCTCTTCATTTTTAGCCACCAGGAATATGCCTGAGGTGTCTTTGTCCAGCCGGTGCACTCTTTTCGGGAAATCGTCGCAATTTATTCCTGCGGGCTTATCGTAAACCAGCAAATCGTCATCTTCGTAAATTATTCTCATGTGTATTTAGGTGAGTCTGTCTTATTTTATCAAAAATTACTGATTTTGGAAAGCGCCGCTCCTGCTCCGAGGTACTTCCTTGCGTCGGTAGCTTACGGTAATTATCGCCCCTTTTGATGGCCACAGTCTAAAATCTGGCAAAGACGGAGAAAAAATATGCCCCGAAGCGTGTTGAACACTTCGGGGCTTTTGGGGCTTGGCTTGATAGGTCAAAAGAATATTTTTCTCTCTTCGCTGGTGGTGCGGTATATCTTAACGCTTATGGTCATGTCTTCAGCCGGGAAAAACTTGACCTTCAGCGTTCGGTAATGGCCGCCCGGAATCAGAAATTGTGTTCCTGGGATGTATTCTCTGACTTCTTCCTCTATAAACCACCTTGATTCTAGTCCGACGCCCACCGGAGAGGCAATCGCCTCAGCTACGACGTTCCAGTCTTTATAGATGTCGTAATTTTTTATCCGGTATATTATCTCAATGGGTTGGCCGGGTTTTATCTCAGTGGCAATGGGGCCAGTCAGTTCGATAACCTCGATTGGTTCGACCTGCACTGCATAATCCCGTTCAAAAACCTTTGTTGCTCCGGCGGCATAGGCTGTTCCGGCTCCCAAGACCGCGATCAGCAATACAATCACTGGGATTGACCATATTCTCTTTTTCACCTTTCCCTCCTTTTTCCCCGACGGTAACCGTCCGCAGGTATCTAATATATTGTAACAAACTATTTAGATTCTGTCAATGTCAAAATTGCTACCGAACTTCCGGTTTCGTCATAAAAAAGATTAGGTAACGCCAAATTCTGGTGGGCACTACAGGATTTGAACCTGTGACCTCTTCGATGTCAACGAAGCGCTCACTCCGGGCTGAGCTAAGTGCCCCTGGTGGGCGTGGCAGGGATCGAACCTGCGACCTTGGCCTTATAAGGACCCTGCTCTAACCACTGAGCTACACGCCCCGCCTTTTAAATCACCTTTATTTTTAATTTTGCCATTTCTTTTCTTTTTGCCGGAATTTGCACTCTTTCGGTTTTTCTTGCAGAAGGCGGTTTTATTAAATTTTCAAATTCCTCTCTCTCAATCGTTTCCTTTTCAATTAAGGTTCGCGCTACCTTTTCCAGAAGACCTCTTCTTTTGGCTAAGATTTTTTTTGCCTGGCCCTCAGCATCCTTAACGAATTTGGACACTTCTTCATCAATCATGGTGGCCACTTTTTCAGAGTAATTTCTTTGTTCTCCCAACTCTTTTCCTAAGAACACTAGCTCTTCCTTCTCGCCGAACGAAATCGGCCCCAGGGAAGACATGCCGTATTCTTTGACCATTTTTCGGGCTAACTGGGAGGATTTTTCCAAATCGTTTGAGGCCCCGGTGGTTATTTCCCCGAATTTTAATTTTTCTGCCACATACCCTCCCAGAGAAGTTGCAATGTCGGCTATGAATTCCAATTTATTTTTCATTCTTTTCTCTTCTTGCGGCATCTTGATCGTATAGCCCGCTGCCATTCCCCTGGCTACGATGGATATTTTTCTGACAGGTTCAACCACTGGCAGGAAAGCTGAAACCAGAGCATGGCCTGCTTCGTGGTAAGCGGCAATCTGCTTCTCTTTTTTTGATAAAACGTGGCTTTTCCTTTCCGGACCCAGCAAAACTTTTTCAATTGACTCTAAGAGCTCCTGCTGGAAAACCTGCTGTTTGCTTCTTCTGGCTGCCAAAATAGCAGCTTCGTTAACCACGTTGGCCAGATCTGCTCCGGCAAAGCCAGGAGTGCGTTCAGCCACTTCCCGCAAGTTAACGTCCAGAGCCAAGGGTTTGCCCTGGCAGTGGATTTTCAAGATTTCTTCCCTGTCGTTAATGTCCGGCAAATCCAGAACCACTCTTCTGTCAAATCTTCCCGGCCGCAATAAGGCAGGATCCAGAACGTCGGGGCGGTTGGTGGCTGCCATGACTATCAATTTTGTGTCCCGTTCAAAACCGTCCATTTCAACCAGGATCTGATTTAAAGTTTGCTCTCTTTCGTCATGCCCTCCTCCCAAGCCTGCTCCTCTGTGCCTGCCAATAGCATCGAGCTCGTCAATAAAAATTATGGCTGGAGCAGCTTTTTTGGCGGTGGAAAACAAATCTCTGACACGGCCGGCTCCCACGCCCACGAACATTTCTACAAACTCCGAACCGGATATATGAAAAAACGGAACGTAGGCTTCGCCAGCTACCGCTCTGGCCAGAAGGGTTTTTCCTGTTCCGGGGCTTCCCATCAACAATACGCCTCTGGGTATTCTGGCTCCCATCTGCAGAAATTTCTTAGGATTTTTCAAGAAATCAACCACTTCCATTAATTCTTCCTTCGCCTCTTTCAGACCAGCTACGTCTTTAAAGGTAATCCTTTCTTTAGAGTGGCCTTCAGCCCCGAACAGTCTGGCTCTGGCTTTAGTAAAATCAAAGGCTTGCATGGCTCCTCCTTTTGCCTGGCGAAAGATCATCCAGAAAAAAAGACCGAAGACTAAAAGCGGCAGAACGAACAATACGGGCATTAACCACGTCCAGACGTCTTTTTTTTCTTCAGTCTCTATCTCAATTGCCCTCAATTTCTCTACGTTCGCTCCGTAGTTTATCAAAGACTGAGAAAGAGCAGTTTCAGGTTCCTTTACGGAAAAAGCCTCTGTCTCATCCTGGTAGGTTATTTCAAGGCTATTGCCGGAAACCATGATCTTCTTTATTTGTTCCGCGTTGATCTCTTCAACAAGCTGAGTCAGGGATAATTCCTTTCTTGTCTCAGGTTGAGAGAGCAAGGCAAAAACGCTGGAGATGACAAGAAAAATCAGCAGGACGATTACAAAATTTTTAAGAAGATTGCGCATAACGATACTCTTTTAAGATAACAAGAAAATATCGAACAATCAAGAACCGAGTCTGCCAGAGCAGGCAAGGTGAAAAAAGATGACCCTCGGGCCGAAGCACGAGGGTCATTGTGGTAAAGGGATGGGTCATTTTCCTGATCTGAGAATCTGTTCGCCGTATTCTATCAAAGGCGAGGAGGTTTTTTTGGCTTCCAGGTCTTTCAGTAAGCGTTGTGCTTCCTGTAACCTTGAGCCAGCAATCTTGCAGGCTTTGTATGCCCTCGGACCGTCGATTTCTCTCCAGATTCTGCCTTCTTCTTTTTCCTTGAGTTTGGCTCTTACTGCCCTGAGGATTTCAGGATCAAGCTGACCGGAGACGCGCTCCGTTAACAATTGACGGAGCTTTTTTTCGGCTTCTCCCCGGACGATACCCAGATTTTTTTGGGCTGTCTTGAGCGTGTTCTGGAGAGCTGGAATTCTGTCTCGGACAATTTTTTCAATCCAGTCTTCGTACGTCGGTACCGGATTTCTAGCCAGGGCGATGTCGGCAGCTTCTGCCACATACCGCTTCCTGCAATTTAAACAGAGGGCTTTACCTTTTTCCTTGTCTCCCGTGCATCCGGGGCAGGGAATCAGTTCAGACCGTTGCTGATTATTCATTTCCCTTTTCCTCCTTTTCCGTTTATTTATTTCCCATCCCTAATTTTCTAAAGAACACGATTATATTATACATAAAATAAAAAAACTGTCAATAAAGACAGGTTTTTATCTTTTCCCTGGCAGGGCTTGCTTTATTTGACCGCAACCGAAGATGATGTTTCGGCTTGATCGGCCAGTTTCAAGCTCATTCTGTGTTCCTGAGGATCAAGGGATAAAATCTGGAATTTGTAAGTTTGGTCAATCGCCAGAACTTCTTCCATTTTTGATTTTGTTCCGAATTCAGAAATATGACAAAGTCCCTGGATTTTGGGGGTAATCTGTACGAAGGCTCCGTAAGGATTGAATTTGGTTACCTTGCCTTTTACAACGTCGCCTTTCTTGTATTTTTTCTCAATGTCTTTCCAAGGATCTTCTTTCAGTGCCTTCAGGGATAGAGAAACTTTATTGTCAGAAATGGAGATAATTTTAGCTTTTACTTTTTCGCCCACCTTTACTACGTCGGCAGGGTCTTCAATCAGCTGCCAGTCTAATTCTGAAATATGAATTAATCCTTCAACGAAGTCAGAACTATCCTTCTTGCTGAATTTGACGAAAACTCCAAAATCGGTTACCCCGGTGATTTCCGCATCAACCAGATCCCCGGCCTTGAAATCCTTTAGAATTTCTTTTATTTTGCCATCTTCCTTGGCTTTTTCCGACAGGATTAATTTTCCTTGCCTCGGATCTAAATCAAAAATCTTGACTTCCATTTCCTTGTCAACGAACTTCTGAAGCTCTTGGACGATTTTTGAAGCTTCGCCCTTTTCCACTCTGGGATAGTTTTCAGGCATTAACTGAGAAACAGGCAGGAAAGCCGGAATGCCGAAAACCTCCGCTACCAGTCCGCCTTTGTTAGCGCTTAAAATCTTAATCTTCAAAATTTCGCCTTTATCCTTCTGTTCTCTAAGTTTTTCCCAGGTCAGTTCATCTGAAGCCTGGCTTAAAGAGAGTTCAATATAGCCTTCTTCATTCTCCAAATCTATAATCTTGGCAAAAAGGGAATCGCCGATTTTCAAATTCTTTATTTCTTCCCTGGCCTGCTGAAATTCTCTGCCGTAAATTATACCCGTTCCGATAGGCCCCAAATCCAAAAAAACAGCGGACCTGGCCTTGCCGATAATTTTTCCCTCCACGATTTTTCCGATTTGCGCCGGCTTTATTGAATTGCTCTGCTCAAATAATTCTTTCATCAAGTTTTATTTATTTTATATTAATATATGTGAAAGCGCAGATAAAGATGAGGCTGAAGCCTCATCGCCTGAACATTTTCTAATTTAACATACCGTAAAATTTTTTTCAATAGTTGAAGTCATAAATAATTTATGATAAAATAAAAATGCTAGTCTATGAATCTGAAAAGATTCATCTTCAGCTTCACTCCTTACATATAATATAAAATTTTACGAATGGGAGTTTGCTATGCAAATAATTTGGAAAGGACAATCTTGTTTTCAAATAAGCGCCAGTCAGGGGAAAAACAATCAGGTAGATATCGTTATCGACCCGTACTCTGAAGATACGGGCTTGAAGGTTCCCAAGCTTAAAGCTGATATTTTGCTGGTAAGTCACGAGCATCACGACCACAATAACGTTAAGGCGGTCGAGGGAAACCCCTTTTTAATCCATGGGCCGGGAGAGTATGAGGTGAAAGAAGTTTTCATTCAGGGCATTCCCGCTTTTCACGATTCATCCTCGGGAAAAGAAAGAGGAACCAATACCATTTACACCATAGAGGCGGAAGACTTAAAAATTTGTCATCTTGGGGATCTGGGTCAAAAAGAGTTGCAGCCAGAGCAAATCGAGAAGATAGGAGAGGTTGACATTCTGATGGTTCCGGTTGGCGGCACTTATACGATTTCCGCCAAGGAGGCGGTAAAAATAATGTCTCAGATTGAGCCGAGCATCATAATCCCCATGCATTATCAGTTGCCGAAGTTGAAAATAAAGCTTGATGGAATAGACAGTTTTTTCAAGGTAATGGGAATAAAGAAACTTGATTCCTTGCCTAAGCTGTCCATCAAGAAAAAAGACATTTCGCCCGAAGAGGCCAAGATAATAATTCTTAACCATTCTTAATCTTAATTATGCGCGATAACCAGAAAACTGAATTCGCTGCCATCGGCCAGGTGAAACCGCGGGAAATTACCGAAGAGATGCAGGAGTCTTATATTAACTACGCCATGTCAGTAATCGTCTCTCGGGCTCTGCCTGACGTCAGGGACGGCTTGAAGCCTGTTCATCGCAGAATCCTCTATACGATGATGGAAGAAGGGCTGAGGCATAATTCCAAATTCAGGAAATCAGCCACGGTCGTGGGGAGCTGTTTGGGCAGATACCATCCCCATGGGGATCAGGCGGTTTATGATTCTATGGTGAGAATGGCTCAGGATTTTTCCCTAAGATATCCTTTAATCGAAGGCCAGGGAAATTTCGGTTCAATTGATAATGATCCTGCTGCTGCTATGAGATATACGGAGTGCCGTCTTTCCAAGATCGGAGAGGAAACGTTAAAGGATATTGAGAAAGATACGGTTGATTTCATTGACAATTTCGACGGCACCAGAAAAGAACCGCAAGTGCTGCCCTCGCCCGTTCCCCAGCTGCTGCTGAACGGTTCTCTGGGCATTGCCGTGGGCATGGCAACAAACATCCCTACGCATAACTTGTCGGAAGTTTGCGATGCATTGATTTACTTGATTGATAACCCGAAAGCGGATACCGAAGAACTTTTCAAATTCGTTCAGGGGCCGGATTTCCCGACAGGCGGCGTGATTTACGATCAAAAAGGAATAATCCAGGCTTACTCTCAGGGCAAGGGACCTATTGTTACCAGAGCCAAAGCTGAAATAATGGAGCAGGAAAAGACGGGAAAGCAGCGCATTGTCATCAGCGAGATACCGTTTCAGGTTCAGAAATCGACTCTGGTCGAGCAGTTCGCTAATTTGGTGCAGGAAAAAAAGATAGAAGGGATAAAGGATATCAGAGATGAATCCGACAAAGAAGGCCTGAGAATAGTTATTGAGCTTTCCCGGGACGCTTATCCTCAGAAAATCCTTAACCGTCTTTATAAATTCACGGATTTGCAGAAAACCTTCCACCTGAATATGCTGGCTTTGGTTGACGGGATCCAGCCGAGGGTTTTGAATTTGGTTGAAATTTTAAGCTATTTCATCAGCCACCGGCAGGAGGTGGTTACCAGAAGAACGAAATACGAATTGGAAAAGGCGAAAGAAAGGGCCCATATTCTCGAAGGTCTTCACAAGTGTTTGGCCAATATTGACGAGGTGATCAAGACGATTAAGAATTCGGCCAACAGGGAGGAGGCGGAAAAGAACTTGATGAAGAGGTTCCGGCTGACCAGCATCCAGGCGAATGCCATTTTGGAAACTAAACTTTCCGCCCTGGCTAAACTGGAAAGGAAAAAGATAGAAGATGAATTAAAAGAATTAAGAACAAGGATCAAGGAGCTGGCTGAGATTCTTAAAAGCCCTCAAAGAATAAAGGGAGTGATTAAGAAAGAATTAAAGGAAATAAAAGATAATTTTGGCGATAAGCGAAGAACAAAATTTCAGGCTCAGAAAATAGGCGAGATTGCGGAAGAAGATTTGATCCCGCAGGAAGAAACAATCATTACCCTGACCCAGGGTGGTTATATTAAGAGAATTAACCCAAAAACTTATAAGATCCAGAAAAGAGGAGGAAAGGGAATATTGGGGATGAAAACCCTTCAGGACGATACAGTTGAACATTTCCTTTCTGCTCAGACCCACGATTCCCTGCTCTTTTTTACCGACTCTGGCAAGGTTTTCCGCACGCAAGTTTATGAAATCCCGGAAGGACAGAGGGTGGCCAGGGGCAGGGGGTTATTGAATTTCTTGGAAATTTCTCCCCAGGACAAGATTCTCTGCCTTCGGACGCTCAGCAAAAAAGACGAGGAAGAAGGCGTTAAGTACCTAGTTATGGCCACTAAGAATGGTATAATTAAAAAAACGCCCCTGGAAGACTTTGACAATATCAGGAAATCCGGGCTTATCGCCATTTCCCTGAAAAAAGGCGATGAACTTAAGAATGTTCAGAAAACTTCCGGCGGAGACGAAATAATTCTTGTCACTAAAAAAGGCCAGGCAGTCCGTTTCAGAGAGAAAGATTTGCGCCCCATGGGCAGAATGGCTTCGGGGATCAGGGGAATAAGGCTGAAAAAGGGTGATGAAGTGGTGGCGATAGACGTGATAAAGGCTCAGGACCCAAAGCTTAAGGTCCAAAACCACTTGTTGGTAGTTACCGAAAACGGTTTCGGCAAGCGCACTGATTTGAAAGAATATAAAACGCAGGGACGGGGCGGTTCAGGGATAAAGACTGCCAACGGTACTCCCAAAACCGGCAATTTGGTGGCTGCCAAGGTTCTGACCGGGGAAGAGGAGGACCTGATAGTCATTTCGGAAAAGGGCCAGGTGATCAGGAGCAAAATCTCACAAATTGCCAAATTGTCCAGATCAACCCAGGGGGTAAGATTGATGAGGTTGGAGCCAGGAGATAAAATAGCTTCAACCACCTGCGTATAAGTCGATGAATCTGAAGATTCATCTTCATCTGCGTCCCGCAAACGGGACTTGATGTATGGTTAGTTTTCTTGATCCCACAGAAATACTAAAGCAGTTAAAGTTAAGAAAGAATATGATAGCGGCTGATTTCGGATCAGGCTCTGGCGGTTGGGCAATCCCCCTGGCAAGAAAGCTGGAAGAAGGGAAAGTCTATGCGATAGATCTTCTGGAGGAGCCCCTGTCAGCTTTAAGAGCAAAAGCAAAGGCAGAGAAGATTTCCAATATCCAGACGGTTTTGGCAGACGTTGAAAAGGGAATAGGGATGCTTCGAGATGCCAGCTGCAATTTGGTTTTGATGACAAATCTGCTTTTTCAGTGCCAAGACATGAAAAAGATTCTGTCGGAAGGCAAAAGAGTTTTGAAACCAGAGGGAAGAATTCTGATTGTTGATTGGAAAAAAGACAATCCTTTGACTGAGCAGGTAGAAAAGGTTTCTTTCGAGGAGGTAAAGGGAACGGCTGTGGGCCTTGATTTGAAAGCGGAGAAGGAGTTTGAGGCCGGTTCCTACCATTACGCCTTGGTATTTACAAAAAATTGATAAGAGGTAGAATAATCTAATGAGAAAAAGTATTTTTAGCCTGTCAATAATCATGCTTATCGGAGCAATATTCGCTGTCTCAGGGATAACGCAGTTTGTTTTTGCCCAAAATTTTCAGCTTGAATCGCCCATAGAGCATGAAACCTTCGGGGATCTGATTGACGCAATAATTAAATTCGTTTTTAACATCGCTTTGGTTTTAGCTCCCCTGTTTATCATTATCGGAGGATTCTATTTCGTGGCGGCAGCCGGAGATCCTTCCAAGATCGAGACTGGCAAGAAGATTATCTTTTATACCTTGATTGGCTTTCTCATAATTCTTATTTCCCGCGGTTTAGTGGTAGTGCTTAAAGATTTGATTAAGGTCGTCGAATAAAAATTAAAAAAGGTCGAATTCAGATAATTTTTGACCCCAGTAGTAGAAACTTCGTTTCGCTACGGGGCGAGCAGAAAATGAAAAAAAATATTTTAAGTTTAACTTTATTAAGCCTTTTGATTTTTCCCGTTTTGGTTTTAGCTCAAGAACCGCCAGCAACAGTGGATCTTCCGGGTACGCTTGATAACATTGTCAACTGGGTCTTCGGTATTTTGGTGGTATTTGCAGCCTTGATGCTTGTTTGGGCTGGTTTCACGTTCGTTACCGCTGGGGGAGATGCGACAAAAGTGTCCGGGGCGAGAGAAAAAGTATTGTACGCGCTTATCGGTATCATTGTCGCCTTTGCCTCAAGAGGACTTGTGGCCTTGGTGCAGACGTTGGTCCAGTAGTGAATTCGCCTTTACGGTAAAGTTTTTAGTCTTTATTAAACAGTTGTTCAAAGAAAACAGCATCAATGCTGTTTTCTTTTCGGGCTGCTCAAAGAGCGCGAAGCGCTCTTTTCGACCTTCACTTTCACATATATAAAAATTTATATGTATGAAAGCTCGGTAGGCGATGAATGTTGCGGCATTCATCTTCACCCTTCGTCGAGCACGTGCTCGACTCGGGTGCTTGACTAATTTCTGAAATTTTGTTATAGTATTAACCAGTAGAGAGAAGAGTTTTTTCGAAAACGACAAACAAAAAGGAGGGTTGAAAAGTGAATAGGGGTAAAATGAAATTGGCCCTAGCAGCGGTTTTGATGATCGGGATTTTACTGGTAGGCCTTACTGGCTGTGGAACTCAGGAGGTGCCTGATGAATTGGTTCAACTCCAAAAGGATGTGGCCCAACTTCAAAAGCAGCTTCTGGGGGAAAAACAGGAGCAGGAGGCCAAAAAACAAAAAGAAGCCGAGGAGGAAAGAATAGCTCAGCTGGTAGCTTCGGCGGCCGAAGAGATTGAGGCGAAGCTGGCGGAAAAAGAGAAGGAAGCCAGGTTGGCGCAGCTTGAAAAGAGCATAACTGAGTTGAAAGCTCAGATTGCCGCTCAGACAAGTCAGTCAACCCGGAAAAACTGTCCTTCGTCCGTTCGCCCGTACCCCGGCTCCACCACGACTTATCCTGATCCCACTGCCAGTTTTATAGCCGAAGTTTACGGAGGGGAGAATTTCAACGAATATGTTGGTTCACTTCCCAGTCCCTATCCTATCAGCTTCGATTGGGGGTACGGTGGTCCCTTCGGCCTCACCAATTACTTTTCCGTCAGATGGGAAGGTAGTACCTGGTTTGAGTCCGGCACTTACCGATTCCGTGCTCGTGCTGACGACGGTTTCCACCTCTATGTGGACGGTAATCTGCTGTTGGACAAATGGTCTCCCCACACGACAAGAACCTATGAGGTGACTCGTTCTCTCTCCGGCTACCACAATATCAAGCTGGAGTATCGCGAGATCACAGGCATATCTCAGGTTTCCCTCTCTTGGGAGAAAATTCAATGAGAAACTCTTCTCTCATATCACCAAAGCTGGCAGGCTTCATCCCCTGCCAGCTATTTCTTTTAGCGCAAAAAGAAGGTAAAATTTACCCAGCAATAGAAATTGGACATTTTCCAGGTGGGTTTAATTCTTTGCCCTCGTGGCGGAATTGGAATACGCGTAGCGCTTAGGACGCTATCCCGCAAGGGTTACAGGTTCGAGTCCTGTCGAGGGCACCAGTTATCAAAAAATCCCGCAATCGCGGGATCTCTTAATATGCGCAAATTGGCGCATTTATGCGGAAACGTTGATTTTCATCTTCTTTTCCCTCTGGATTTTGGGCATTCTGATGGTCAGGATTCCTTCTTTAAAAGAAGCTTTTGCTTGGCCGGGATTAACTTCAGCCGGCAGTATGACTTGTCTTGAAAATGCTCCCCAGAAGCATTCTTGTATGAAATAATCTCCTTTTTCCTGGTATTGTTTTTCTCTGCCGCCCCTGATTGTGACAACATCCCTCTCTATCGAAATGTCCAGATCCTCCGGTCTGACTCCGGCAACGGCGGTTTGGATGACCAGATCGTTTTCGGTCTGATAGACATCAATCGTCAGTTGCCCTTCCTCTTCACCAAAAGAGAGCCATTTTCTTTCTTTCTTTTTCTCAGGCTCTTTTATTTCTTTTTCAGTTGTTTCTGTTTGAATTGCCAAAGAGGTTTTTGATTGGCTGGGCAGTGTTTCAACTTTGAATTCGGGGATTTGTTTTTTGTCTTTTCTTGGCTTTCTAATCTTTCTGGGCGCCGGTTTCTCTATTTCTTTCTCCGTTTCTATTTCTTCCCTTTCTGTTTTGGTTCCCGTCTCTGTCTCTGTCTCTGTTTCTTCCTCTGTCTCTGTCTCTGTCTCCATCTCTCCCTCCTGAACTGGTTCTTCCTCCGTTCCCATACCTTTTTTTAATTTTTCAAAAAAATTTGACATATTGCTATATTTTACAGACGCTTTTCATCTTTTTCAACCTTTTGAACGCAAGAGCGAGGAAAATCGCCAAGCCAATCAAGATAACTATCGGTGCCAGAAGAGAAGCGAAGCTTCCTTGCAGTTCCATAATAGAAAAATTATAGAAACCGTGCAAGAGAGTGGCCGCTATTATTCCTGAAGACAAAAGCCTTACCTTTTTCTTTGTTTCAAAAACAGATAGAGCCAGAGAATAACCGATAACCCCGGAAGCCAAGACATGCAGAAAAGTTGCCCCCCAGAATCTCAAGATGCTGACGATCAGTACGTTGCCGAACAGAAAGGTCGGACCCAGCGAACAAAGGATTAGAATGTTTTCCGCAGCCGCAAAGCCGAGAGCAGCGATTATCATATAAAGCAGGGCGTCTATCGGTTCGTCAAACTCAGCGTGATTCAAGACTTCTTTTTTTACCACCCAGTATTTCAGCAGTTCTTCCACCAGCGCTATTCCGATGAAGACATTAAGAAAACTTAATAGAATCAAGGGTAGTTTTAATTCTTCAAGGAATCGAATGATTCCCATTTCCAGCAGAATGGCGGGCAGGGCCATTAACATTCCGCAAAAGAAAATCTTCAGAACCATCTTGTTGGATTCTGGATGAGAGTCTTTTCTCAAATAAAACAAAAGCCAGATAATGCTGGGTAAGATTCCGAAAACTACATAAAGAGGATAAGTCATTGAAAATGAGGGTTAATCTTTATTGCCCGGGCCAGGATTCCACCATCAGGCATTCTTTCTTATTTTTGATGGGCAGTTTTTGGTAAATTTCTTCGGTAACAAAGGGAATGAACGGATGAAGAAGTTTCAAGGAAGTCAGTAACACGTATAATATGATTTCCTCGCTTCTGCCTTTTGTCTTCAGCTTTTTGGTTTTTTCTATATACGTATCGCAGAAATCATGCCAAAAGAAATCGTAAAGGGTGTGGGTTGCTTTGCCGAATTGGAAATTATCAATGTCCTTTTCGACTGATTTCACGACCCCGTCCAAAGCTTTAAGAATCTTTTTGTCCGCCCCGGTCAGACCTTTAGCGTTAAGATTTGTCAGCTTTGCTGGAAGCCGGAAATTTGCTTTCGGGGACAGCTGGAACATAACGAATCTCGATGCATTCCAAAGCTTGTTGCAGAATTTCTTGCCCATGACAATATTGTCTTCGACGAATCGAATATCCTGTCCCCCCATTAACTGCCAGGAAATGCCGAAGCGGGTGGCATCGGCCCCGTATTTGTCAATCAGACTTATTGGATCTATACCCGTGCCCAGGGATTTTGACATTCTTTCCCCTTCTTTTGTCAGAACAGTAGGGTGGACATAGACGGTACGGAAGGGAGCCTTGGAGGTAAATTCCATTCCGGAAAATATCATTCTTGCCACCCATAAATTGATAATATCCCGGGCTGTGCTGAGAACGTCAGTCGGGTAAAAGGTTTTTAAGTCCTTGGTTTCTTGCGGGAAGCCGAGCGTGGCGAAAGGCCAGAGAGCCGAAGAGAACCAAGTATCCAGAACATCAGTTTCCCCCTTTATGGGAATTTTATGCCCCCACCATATCTGGCGAGAAATGCACCAGTCCTTAACGTTTTTCAGCCAATCGAAATATATTTTTTCAAAATTCTTGGGTATGAATCTGACCTCACCGGTTTTCACTGCCCTGATCGCAGCCTTGGCCAAGACATCCATTTTCAAGAACCATTGCTTTGAGGGGAGTGGTTCAATCAGAGAATGGCAGCGATAGCAGTAAGGGAGGGCGTGGGCATAGTCTTCTATTTTTTCAATCAGATTATGTTTTTGCAATTCTTCCAAAACTTTTTCCCGGCACTGAATACTGGTAAGCCCCTGGCATATTTTAGATTCCTCCGTCATTTTTCCGTTTTCAGCGATAATCTTTATTGACTCCAGGCTATGCCTTTCTTTTATCTCCCAGTCAGTAATGTCATGAGCCGGGGTAACCTTGACAGCCCCGGTACCGAATTTCGGATCAACCGCCCGGTCTTCCACTACGGGGATTTCGCGATTCTGGATAGGCAAGATTACTTTTTTGCCGACTAACTTTTTGTATCTTTCATCTTTCGGGTTAACGGCTACGGCCGTATCTCCCAGCATGGTTTCAGGCCTGGTCGTTGCCACAATAAGGAAATCATTTTTATTTTCTTTCAACGGATAACGAATGTGCCAAAGCTTCCCTTTTTCTTCCCGGTATTCAAGCTCCAGATCCGATAAGGACGTTCTGCATCTCGGACACCAATTAACCACTCTTTCCCCTCTGTAAATCCAGCCCTTCTCGCGGTAATGCAGAAAAGCTGTCTCCACTGCCTTGGCATAGTCTTTATCCATGGTGAATTTAGTCCTTGACCAGTCGCAGGAAGCACCAAGTTTCTTAAACTGTCCCAGAATAATGTCGCCATATTTCTCTTTCCACTGGCAGACTCTTTCAATGAATTTTTCCCTGCCCAAATCAAACCTCGTTTTACCTTCTTTTTTCAGTTCTTTTTCCACTACATTCTGGGTGGCAATGCCAGCGTGATCGGTGCCGGGCAGCCAGAGAGTTTTAAACCCTTCCATTCTTTTTTTCCGAATCAAAATGTCCTGAACAGTGGCGTTAAGGGCGTGTCCCATATGCAAAGAGCCCGTGACGTTCGGCGGCGGGAGAACAATGGTGTAGGATTTCTTTTCGGCGGCAGCTGGCAATAGTTTATCCGGATTAAAAAATCCAGATTTTTGCCAAAATCGGTAAATCTTATCCTCAACCTCTTTTGGTTCGTAAACTTTGGAAAGTTCCAACTTCATGTATTGAGCTTTTATTCTTATTTAATTTATAAAAAAGCGAAAGTTAAAAAGAGAATTTATTCTCTTTTCCCTATCTTAAGATTAGCATTAGCTAGCAAGCTTTCTTTCATAATTCAAAATAATATATGTAAAAGTGAAGCTGAAGATGAGGGTTTATTCCTCATCGCTTTCCAATTTAAGATTAGCATTAGCTTCAATTTTTTTCCACCCTTTTTTCTTGTTAGACAAATTTAGCCACTTAAAATAAGCTGCGATTCCGGTCATCACGCCGTTGTCGGTTGAATATTCGGCCTTAGGCGTCAGGTATCGGATGCCTGGTATTTCTTTCTCAATCTTATTCTCCAGCTGTTTCCTTAATTCTTTATTGGCAGTAACCCCTCCGCCTAAAATAACTGACTTTGCTTTATAACCCTTGGCTGCCTTCATTGTTTTTCTTATTAAAACATCAATTATAGCTGCCTGAATTTCGTGAGATATCTCCCGTATGTATTCTTTTGTCTTCCTGATTTTCGGAGCTCTGCTTCTGAATTCATAAAGAACTGCAGTTTTCAAGCCGGAAAAAGAAAAATCGTAATCTTTGGTATGAATCATGGGACGCGGCAGTTGTATTTTATATTTTGCCCCTTGCTTTTTATATTCAGCAGCTTTAGCCGCAATCGCCGGACCGCCGGGATACCCCAATCCTAAAATTCGGGCGGCTTTGTCAAAGCATTCGCCGGCAGCATCGTCCCGTGTCTCCCCGATGACTTTATATTTGCCGATATCATCCATCAGAATCAGTTGAGTATGCCCGCCGCTGACCACCAGACAAATGGCAGGGAGCAAGCATTTTTTATTTTGTGTTTTGTATTCTGTCTCCAGAAAATTGACCAGGATATGGGCTTCAACATGGTTTACGGGGACAATCGGGACTTTTAATTTCTCGGCTACTTCTTCCGCAAAATTAATACCGGTCCATAGGCACGGTTCCAGGCCGGGGCCTGCTGTTACGGCGACCAGGTCTGGCTTTCCTGATTTTAGTTTTCGTCTTGCTTCCCAAAAAGCTTTTTTGCAAACCACGGGCAGATTCTTTTGATGCTCCCTTTTGGCCAAAGAAGGATAAACCCCGCCGTATTTTCGGTGGAGTTTTACTTGGGAAGAGACGACATTGGACAAAATCTCAAAACGTCCGCAATTCCCTGCTTTTATGATGCTTACGGCGGTATCGTCGCAGCTTGTCTCAATGGAAAGAATATACATATTGATATAATATCATCTTCAGCTTCGCTTTTACATATATGAATGACGCTCGGTTCTTGATTTTTTCTAATTTTTAAGATATTATTTGTAATGTTTCCGCCATCCTATAAGGAGATAGGTCGGAAGAACCCTCCGGTTCTTCCGTGTAGGAAAACAGGCTTTCGCCGCAGGCGGAAACGATAGAAACCGTGGGTTTCTATAGAGCGAGCCGAAGGCGAAGCGACAAATTAGGTATTACCCCTGGCCCCATCGTCTAGCCTGGTTCAGGACATCTGGTTTTCATCCAGAAGATCACCGGTTCAAATCCGGTTGGGGCCGCATGGAAAACGTTTATTTGACTCTCTCTTCCGCCAAGGACCTAAAAGATCCGAAAGAAAGATTCATTTATAAATGCTTTGAAATTATTCCCGCCCTTCTTTCCTGGGGGACTCTTTTTTTAGTTTTTATTCTCTCCTGGTCAGCTCCTGTGGCGGCGGCTGTTTTTATCATTATCTTTTCCTGTCTCTGGCTCTTCAGGGTTTTATATTTATCTTTTCACCAGTTGGCAGGCTTTAGGATGATGAAGAGAAATCTTTCGTTTGACTGGCTGGAAAAAATTAAAAACCGAGCTTCCGAGAGAAGCGAAGGTGAAGATGAGAGAGAAACACTCATCGCCTTTAAGAATTGGCAGGATGTTTATCATTTGGTTGTCCTGCCGATGTATAAAGAAGATGTCGGCATTGTCAGATCTTCCTTTCGGTCGTTGGCAGGCTTGGAATATCCCAAAGACAAGATGATCGTGGTGTTGGCTGTCGAAGAGAGGGGAGGACAGGAAGCAAAAGAAACGGCCGAAGCTATTGAAAAAGAATTCTCCGGAATTTTCTTTAGATTTTCAGTGGTCAGCCATCCGAAAGACATTGCCGGCGAGATGGCGGGAAAGGGCGCCAATGTCAGCTGGGCGATCAAAAAAGTGAAAGAATCGATAATTGATAAGCTGCCCATTCCTTATGAAAATATTGTCGTTTCAAACTTTGACATTGACACCAGGCCTTATCCGCATTACCTTGCTGCCCTGACTTGGCATTACCTAAGCGCAGAAGATCCTTTGAGATGCAGTTTTCAGCCTATTCCGATTTATAATAACAATGTCTGGCAGGCCCCGGCTTTTTCCAGGGTCATTGCCACCTCAGGCACTTTCTGGCAGATGATGCAGCAGGAAAGGCCGGAACAATTGGTAACTTATTCTTCCCATTCTATGTCTTTCAAAGCTTTAACCGAGATCGGGTACCCCAACAACATCGTTTCCGACGATTCGCGCATTTTCTGGAAATCATATTTAGCTTATGCCGGAAATTATAAAGTTGTACCTCTTTATTACCCGATTTCCATGGATGCGGTTATGGCTGAAAACCTGTTTAAAACGGCTGTAAACCAATATAAACAGCAGAGAAGGTGGGCCTGGGGCTGCGAAAATATTCCTTACGTTCTTTACGGTTTTCTGAAAAATAGAAAAATTTCCCTGAAAGAGAAAATTCGCCACAGCCTCATCCTCTTGGACGGTTTTTGGTCTTGGGCAGTGGCAGCTCTCCTCATTTTCTTTTTAGGCTGGCTGCCTTTAATGGTAGGAGGAGAGGAGTTTAAGGTTACCCTTCTGTCTTACAATCTGCCCAGGACAACAAGTGCGATTATGACGATAGCCATGATCGGCATGATAGTCTCGGCCATCTTAAGCATGCTTTTGTTGCCGCCACGGCCTAAAAAAAGCAGATGGAGGAAATTTTCAATAATCTTGCAGTGGCTGCTTTTGCCAGTTACTTTAATTGTTTTCGGGGCCCTGCCTGCCCTAGAGGCTCAAACAAGATTGGCTTTGGGCAGGTATCTGGGTTTTTGGGTGACGGAAAAAGTCAGAAAATAGCTTCATTCAAGATGTATTTTTCTGTGGAATTCCTTCATCCTCGCTTTCAAAAGAGGATGGTTTTTTAGCTCGGGGTCTTGCTGCAGGATTGTTTTGGCTGTTTGCCTGGTTTTTTCGACCAGCTCAATGTCTCCCAAAGAAGCCATAACCAGATCAGGTATGCCCCATTGCCTCTGGCCGGTCAGGTCTCCCGGACCTCTTAATTTCAGGTCTTTTTCTGCCAGTTCAAAGCCGTCTTGATAAATTGTCATTGCCCTTAGCCGCGGATTGCTGGAGAATTCGGAAAAGAGAAAACAATATGACTGATATTCTCCTCTTCCTACTCTTCCTCTGAATTGGTGCAGCTGGGCCAGTCCGAACTTATCTGCTCCTTCAATCATCATTATCGTAGCATTGGGAAAATCAATACCTACTTCTATGACCGAAGTTGAAACCAGAATGTCGGTTTTCCCGTTTCTAAAAGACTTGAGTGCTTTTTCTTTTTCTTCGGTTTTCATCCTGCCGTGGAGCATTGTTACCTGCAGGTCAGGAAAAATTTCTTTTTTCAATTTCTCAAATTCTTCTTTTACCGCCTTTGCTTCCTGCCAAGAATAATTTCTCTCATTGAAAAATGGGGCTTGTTCTCCGTTAGCTTTGGCTGAGGATGGTTCAATTCTCGGACAGATTACAAATACTTGTCTTCCGGATTTTGCTTCCTTTCTGATGAAATCGTAAGCCTCATTTCTCTTTGCCGGGGGAATTATTCTGGTGATTATTTTTTTTCTGCCCTTGGGCATTTCCCTGATCAAAGACAAATCCAAATCTCCGTATACGGTTAAAGCAAGGGTGCGGGGAATGGGGGTGGCTGACATTGAAAGAAGGTGGGGAAGGAAATTCTGTTTTTTTGCTAGATTCATTCTTTGCTCTATTCCGAACCTGTGCTGCTCGTCGATAATTACCAGCGCCAGTTTCTTGAACTCCACGGTCTTTTGCACCAAGGCATGGGTGCCGACCAGAATATCGATTTTGCCCTCCTTTGTCCTCTTGAACAAATCATTTCTTTTTAGCTTTTTGCCGTCAATGAAGTTTTCCTTGCCGGTGATCAGACCGATTTTCAGCTTGAATTTTTTTAAAGCCGTAATCAGAGTTTTATGGTGTTGCTTTGCCAAAATTTCAGTGGGCGCCATCAAAGCTACCTGGAAACCGGCTTTAACCGCATTAAGAGCTGCCATGATGGCCACCACAGTTTTCCCTGAGCCCACGTCTCCGTTCAGCAGCCGGTTCATGGGAGTTGGTTTTTCCATGTCTTTCATGATTTGCCAGGCAGATTTCTTCTGGTCAGAAGTTAGTTTAAAGGGAAGCAGGTTTACGAATTTCCTGATTAAATCAAGATTAATAGGAATGCTCACTGTTTTTTCTTTGGACAGTGCTATTTTTTCTTTTAAAATCATCAAGGACAGATCAAAAAGCTCTTCAAAAATAAATCTTTTTCTGGCCAATTCCGCCTCCTTCAGAGAGTCAGGAAAGTGGATTTGCCAGATTGCTTTTTCCATTTCCAAAAGATTGTTTTCCTTTCTAATGTTTTCAGGCAGAGCCTCGGGGACAGCATTTTTAAATTCAGTCAAAAGCGGTTTGATGACGAATCTCAGCCATCTCGAGGACATGCCTTCGGTTTCAGGATAAACAGGGATTAGTCTCCCCACGTGGGTTGAATCGTATACCCGAGCGGCAGCGAAGGGTGAAGATGAGTCTTTAGGCTCATCGCCTTTCGATTCCGGCTTAGCAAACTGCGCCGGGATTTTTTCATACGAAGGTGAGGAAAGATATTTTTTACCGTTCTTGGAAAACATCTTACCCGCTAAAAAAAGAAAATCACCGGGCTTGAAGGTGTTGATGAGGTATGGTTGGTTAAACCAGGTTATCTTGAGGGTTCCTGTTTCGTCCTGCAGCAGGGCTTCGGTAATTACCATTCTTCTTCTGAAAATCCTTATGTTTTTAATTTTGGCTACTTTGCCTTGCACGCAGACTGTTTCACCGATTTTTTCCTCAGCCATGGATAATGGAATTAAATTGGAAAAATCCTCATAGCGGTGAGGAAAATGGAAAAGGAGATCCTTAACGGTCTTGACCCCCAATTTTTTCAATCTTCTTTGAGACTGGGGTCCGACCCGAGAGATTTCTTCTATGGGAGTGGAAAGATTCATGTGCGCCCGGCAGGATTCGAACCTGCGATCTCGAGGTCCGCAACCTCGCGCTTTATCCACTAAACTACGGGCGCAATTACGTTTTTACGATAACAGAAAAACAGCTTGAATTCAATTGACTTGATGATTTTTAAAAGATAGAATACAAACATTCGGAGAGGTGCCGGAGCATGGCTGAACGGGAGAGTTTGCTAAACTCTTATAGGATGTAATAGTCCTATCGTGGGTTCGAATCCCACCCTCTCCGCTCGTTAAAAAATAATTCATTAGATAAGTTCAGGGGGTTTGCGGTCAGCGCTAAAATTATTTTTTAAATTATTCAGCCGATGTTTAAAAGCAAATTTAATAATTTTTTAAATGGCTTTACCTTGGTTGAGTTGTTGGTGGTTATCGCCATCATCGGGTTGTTATCCACTATTGTTTTAGTGAGTACCAGTGGAGTGAGAGATAGCGCTAAAATTGCCAAGACTCAACAAGAATTAGCCGCCTTCAGACAGGCATTAAGCAATTATTGGAGTGTTAATGGTAATTTTCCTTGCCTTAATGAAGGAGCGGTTAGTAGTTGTTTGCTGGGAGCTTTATCTTCTTACGCTAATCTGCCCACATTGGATCCTTGGGGGAATGCTTATCAGTGGCACAACCCAGGTTGTTGCGTGACCGAATGCACTATGGTGCTTAGCGCCGGACCGAATGGGGTTATGTGCAAGGGGACGGGAAATGAAGGTGGAGTAGGTTGTGAGCATATACCGTCGCAGACAAGCGGCTGCATTAAGCCTTATGTTAGCGATGACGATGTTGGCATTTATTTTGGCCAAGTTCAAGACAATCAATAGTTAATAATTTTTTGGAGGGGTCGGATAGTGGCTTATTCCATCGGTTTTGAAAACCGACGTCCGCAAGGACTCGTGGGTTCGAATCCCACCCCCTCCGCCAGTTGGGGAGTAAAGCAAATCTTTCGTAATTGACTCCTCTCACTCCTCCTTGCTAAAATTTATCAAAGACAATAACTATCTCTTGCAAAGGCCAAAATAATTTAAAATAAAAATAAAACAAAATATGTTAATCTTAAAACAAATCTCTTTTATCTTATCTGTAGTAATTCTCAGCCTGGCCGCAGGCTACCTGGCCATAGCCTGGACAGAGCCTGGCCAGGCACCTCCTGCCGGCAACGTCTCTGACCCCCTCAACGTCAGCTTAACCGCCCAATCCAAGGAAGGAGCCCTGGTCTTAGCCACCAACTCAGGAGTTACCACAGGACTGATAGTCCAGTACGGCAAGGTGGGTATAGGAACTACCAACCCCCAGGCCAACCTGCACTCGCAATCAACCACCTCCACTGCCCTGATGGGCTGGAGCACTGACAGCATTGGCGTGCGCGGCATAAGCACCAACTACTGGTCAGGCTTTTTTGACACCAAGGTTTATGTCGGCACCAGCGCCAGTATCGGCACCCAGACCCCGCCGGCTGCCTCAGCCCTCCACGTGGTAGGCAATACCACTGTTACTGGCAACGTCGGCATCGGCACTGACAATCCCGCAGCCAAGCTGGAAGTGGTTGGCAACGTCATAGCTTCCGCTCCCACCGCAGACAACCACGCAGCCACAAAAGGTTATGTGGATGCGCAGTCAGGGGGAACATCTTGCATTGTCAGGTGGGGCGCTACAACATGCAACACAGGTTGGACTTTGGATTATGCTGGGTATATTACACTTGTAGGAAGCTACGCCACTAATGCCACAAGTTTTGCTGGTCCGATATGCACTACAGTGGCGTATTCAACGGGTTATGGTGGCAGTGGTTTGATTGGATTATGGAGTCGTGGGTATACATCGGATGTGGTGATACTGGATCGCCACCGTTGCGCAGTCTGCTGCAAATAAAGTTGCGTGCGGGTTAGAAATTTGAATATTGTTTATCTTGTCCGCGAGCCACAACAATGCCGATAATCTTTTCAGCGCCAGCTTTTTTCAAGACTTTGGCACATTCTGCCATGGTGGCGCCGGTAAGATAAAAGTCATCCACCAGCAAGATCTTTCTTCCTTTTATCGTTTCAGGATTTTGGCACATGAAGGCGTTTTCTACGCCTTCTTTCGTTTCTTTGACTCTGCTTAAGTTGGCTGATAACAAGGGAATTTTTAAGAAATTAGCCAATTCTTTAGCCAATTCTTCTGCCTGGTTGAAGCTCCGCCATTTCAGCCTTTTTTTATGCAGAGGAACAGGGATGAGCGTGAATTCGGAAAAATCCGGCTTGTTGTCCGTTAACTGCAAATGGGCTACGATTGAGGCAGGCTTTGGGAAAAAGAACCTCAAAAACAAGGTTTTTAATTTTTATCCACATGGCTGTTTCTTTTTAATATAGTATAATATAAAAATACTGTTATGCTGAATCCCTTTCAAAGATTTTTATCCAAAAGGTTCTTGGGGATAGACATAGGCACTTCCTACGTCAAGGTGGTGGAAATTTATAAATCCGGGCGTCTTAAGAAATTGGAAAATTACGGCCAGGTTTCCTCAGCTGTCTTCCAGAGGAGACCGTTCCGGACTGCTGAAAAAAATACCCTTCGTCTTTCCAACCAGGATATTGCCCAAGCCATAATGTCAATAATGGATGAGGCGGAAATAAAAACCAAACAAGCTATTTTCTCCATTCCTGATTTCTCATCCTTTTTCACCAGTTTTGATCTTCCGCCAATGACCAGAGAAGAATTACCTGAGGCTGTCGGCTATGAAGCAAGACAGCATATTCCTCTTCCTTTGGCTGAGGTGGTTCTTGACTGGCAGATTATTAAAAGTACGCCAGTGGAGGGGAAAAAAATCAGATTCAAGATTCTTTTGGTGGCAGTCCCCAATGATGTTGTCAGCCAGTATCAGGAGATCGCCAGGCTTTCTCAGTTGGAATTGGTTGCTTTGGAAGCCGAGGTTTTCAGTTTGATGAGGGCTTTAACGAAAAAAAATAACAATAAAGGAGCAAATCCAGGCCCCGTGGCCATTATAGATATCGGCGCCAAAACTACCACCTGCACTATTGTCGACGAGGAAGTAATAAAGACGTCTCACAGTTTCGATATGTCGGGCAATGATTTGGCTGCCGCCCTTGTCAAAGAATTAGAGATTGATTTTAACGAAGCGGAAAAAATAAAGAAACAGTACGGCATTAGGCCTGGTGCGGGAGAGGATGGTCAGGCAGTAAGAGAGATTCTGCTCCCGTCAACTGAAGTTATCATTAATGAAGTCAGGGAGGTTGTAGACAGTTTCTACCAGCAGGAGAAAAAAGAGATAAAAAAGATGATAATAGCTGGCGGTACGGCTTTACTGCCCGGGCTGAAAGAGTATTTCAAGGAATCTTTCGCTGGAAAAGAAATAGAAATCGGCAATCCTTTTTCCAGTCTTTCTTATCCGGCAGTCTTAGAAAAAACCCTGGCGGGCATGGGACCGAGCTTTGCCGTAGCAACGGGAGCGGCTCTTCGGGGGTTGCAAGGTTGAATTAAATAGTACGTATATGGTAAAATAATATTATGGTAGAGATAATTCCCAAAGAAGCTCCGAGACCTTCAAAAGGATTAAGCGCGCTGTTCTATTTCGCCATTTTTCTTCTGTTTCTCTCTGCCGGCGGATATTTTGTCTTGAATAACTTTTTGCAGAAAGCCGAAAGCGATTTGTCTTCTTTAAAATTGGAAGTTTCTCAGATTATGACTCCGGAGAAAACTGCCCTTGAACAGGAAATTTTAACTTCCAAAGGAGAAATCGACAACTTTTCTTCCCTAGTCGATCAGCACCTTGAGCCGTCAGTTATTTTTTCAATTATCCAGCGAGTAACTCATCCCCAGGTTTGGTTTACCAGTTTAGATTTTGATCCCGTCCAGAAGGTTTTTGAAGTTTCCGGAGAGACCCAAAGTTTCGAAAGTCTGGGGCAGCAGATTCTCATTATGGAAGGCGAGGAAACGATAGATACGGTTGACTTGAAAACGGTTTCAATAAGCAAGGAAGGAGGAATTGAATTCGACATGTCCCTTTCCTTAAAAGCGGACGTTTTTTAGCAATCAACAGCTTATAAGTATGGATCAATTTAAAACTCAGAATAATTTTATCAATTTCGCCTCGATAGTTTCCGCCATATCTTTTCTCATTGTTATAGCTGTTGCGGTTTTGGTTTTGTGGCCCAAGTTTCAGGAATTACAGAAACTTCAAGGCGATATCGAAAGGGAGAGAGCGGAAATCCAACTGAAAAAAGAATACGTTTTAATGCTTGATGAGGCTATGGCCGAATTGGAAAGCAACAAAGCAGAAGTTTCCAAAATCAGGACTGCGCTGCCTGTCAATCCTTCAGTTCCCTCTTTGTTCAATTATCTTCAAAGAACGGCCTCTGGTTCGGGTTTAATTCTGACAGAGATAAGTCCTTTTACCGTTTCTTCCTCCGTGGCATTCGCCAATCTTAAACAAACCGTTTTTACCATTAAAGCCTCCGGTCCTTACCCTTCTTTTAAAAATTTGATTTCAACTTTGGAAAAATCAGCCAGATTGATTGAGGTGGAAAGCATTTCCCTTTCCTCTGGCCAGGAGGAATCCTTTGATTTTAACTTAAGATTAAAAACATTTAGCTATTAGCTGAATTAATTATGGCAATCGTTTTCACTAAGCAGAAAAAGAGTCAGAGAGTTTTAATTGTTTTTTCCGTTTTAATAATTCTGGTCAGCGCCATTGTCCTCTGGTGGGCGTTTTTAAGAGGAGAGGCGCCTTATGTTCCTCCTGAAATCGTTTTACCGCCGGCCAAAGACATAGAAATTAACTTTGAGGCTTTGGAAAAGGCAAAAGAATTTCAACCTTATACAGAGATTCAGCCCTTAGAAGAGGTTGCTCCCACCGAAGGCGAAGATGGATCGCCGGGGATAACGATAGGCAGAGAAAACCCCTTTCTTCCATTTTAATTCACTAATAAGATAATTATTCGGAGAGGGGGCGGGAGAACCTTTCGGTTCTTCCGTGTAGGAAAAGATTGAAAACCGAGGGTTGTTAAGGAGCGGCGGAAGCCGCGACAGGATTAAGTATTACCACTATGTCGTTATTGAAACAGCTTGCCCAAAAAGGACTAATAAAAGACAAGGAAAAAATCGCTTCTCTCGAGTATGAGATTAAAGAATCAGGCAAAAGAGAAGAAGATTTAATCTTAAAAGAAGGAATCGTCCAGGAGTCGGTATTATACGGCCTTAAGAGCGAAATCCTTAAGATTCCTCTCAGGGAAGTAACGGCTGATCAGGTCCCGCTGGAAACTTTAGGATTGATCCCGGAAGAGACGTCCAAGTATTATCAGATGATTCCCATCAGCAAGACAGAAGAGTTTTTGGAGGTGGGAATGGTTTATCCTGATGACTTAAAAGCGCAGGAGGCATTGAAGTTCCTTGCCAGGCAAGGAGCTTTTAGTTACAAAGTTGCCTTGATTACGCCGACCACTTTTAACAATTTATTAAAGCAATATCGGGACTTGAAGAGGGAGGTAGGCATGGCCCTGGAGGAGTTGGAAACTGAGCTGAAAACGGAAACGGTAAAAATGAAAACCTCTAGCGCAGAATTCGAAAGAATGGCAGAAGAAGCCCCCATTACCAAAATCGTGGCGGTCATCCTCAGGCATGCCGTAGACGGTGAAGCTTCCGACATTCACGTTGAACCGACAAGGGAAAAGTTAAGGGTAAGATTCAGACAGTTGGGAGCTTTGCATCCGTCAATATTCCTGCCCTTGAGGGTTCATCCTGCTGTTATCGCCAGAATAAAGATCATTTCCGGCTTGAAGATCGACGAGACAAGAATTCCCCAGGACGGAAGATTTTCCACCAAGCTTAATGAAAAAGTTATTGATTTCCGTGTTTCCACTTTTCCCACCACTATGGGAGAAAAAGTAGCAATCAGAGTTTTGGATCCTTCAATTGGCCTTAAGGGATTTGAGCAGCTAGGGCTTGAAGGCAAAAACCTGGATGCGATAAAAGAGGGAATCTCGAAACCCTACGGTTTGATACTGGCTACCGGTCCTACTGGTTCGGGAAAGACGACCACCTTATACGCTATTTTGCAGCTTTTGAACAAGGAGGGAGTTAACATAGTGACCCTGGAAGACCCGGTAGAGTACTTTCTTGAGAACATTAATCAATCTCAGGTAAAACCAGATATCGGTTATGATTTCGCTTCCGGCTTGCGCCAAATATTAAGACAAGACCCTGATATTATCATGGTTGGGGAAATCAGGGACGAGGAAACAGCCAGCCTGGTCACTCACGCCGCCCTGACCGGCCATATCGTACTTTCAACCCTGCATACGAACAATGCCCTGGGAGTGGTTCCCAGGTTAATTGATATGGGCATCAGACCCTATCTGATTCCGCCGTCCCTGCAGCTGGCCATAGCGCAGAGATTGGTCAGAAGGCTATGCGACAGCTGCAAGCAAAAAGTAGAGCCGGATCAGAAAATCAGAGAGCTTCTTTTAAAAGAGATCGAAAAGCTTCCTCCAGAAATAGTCAATTCGCTCAAGATAGAGAAACCGTTAAGCGTTTTTATCAATAACCCGAAAGGCTGCTCAAAATGCAATAAAACCGGGTATTCCGGCAGAATCGGTGTGTTCGAGGCCTTAACAATGACTCCCTCTCTTTCCAGCATCATTTTGAGGGAGCCTTCCGAGGAGGTAATTAGAAAAGAAGCAGAGGCTCAGAAGATGATTACCATGAAACAGGACGGTATCATAAAAATATTAAAAGGGGTTACCACCGTCGAGGAAATTATGCGGGTAACGGAAGAGAAATAAAAAGAATAAGCGATGAATCTGCGATTCATCTTTATCTTCATTAAATTTCCGATTTAATTCGATGGAAAATTACAAAGCGCAGCTAGAAGAATTACTAGAGTTAACCATAGACGAGGAAGCATCCGATCTTCATTTGTCTTTTAACCATGAGCCGACCTTAAGAATGTCCGGTAATTTGATTCCCCTGGCAAAAAGCAAGAAATTGTCTTCGGAAGATATCCGGGGGATAGCCCAATTTTTACTGGGGGACGGTCAATATCAAAGGCTGTTGAGGGAGAAGGAAATTGACTTTTCCTACAATTTTAAAGATAAGTCCCGTTTCAGAATAAATATTTTTTTTCAAAGGGGAGAAATTTCAATAGCCTTAAGATTGGTTCCGACTAAAATCAAAACGATAGAAGAATTGAATTTACCGCCTGTTTTGCATGAATTTACTAAGGCTACTCAGGGTTTTGTAGTTGTTGCAGGTCCTTCCAGTCAGGGTAAATCAACTACCCTGGCCGCTCTGGTAGACGAAATAAACCATACCAGGACCGACCACATCGTTACCATTGAGGATCCGATCGAGTATCTTTTTAAAAACAATAAGAGCATTATCGATCAGAGAGAGGTTTATCAAGACACTTTGAGCTTTGCCCGGGCTTTGAAATCCACTTTCCGTCAGGATCCTGACGTTATCATGGTCGGTGAGATGAGAGATCCTGAAACCATGGCAACCACCATCACTGCGGCTGAAACCGGACATTTGGTTTTTGCCACCCTGCACACCAATTCCGCCAGCCAGACCATCCACCGTATAGTCGATTCTTTCCCCTCCGGACAGCAGGATCAGGTCAGGGCTCAATTGTCAGGTTCCCTGCTCGGAGTAATCTCTCAGCGCTTGATTCCCCGGCTTTCGGGAGGCCTTATCCCGGCCTGCGAAGTGATGATCGCCAATCCGGCGGTTGCTAATCTGATCAGAGAAAATAAGATTCACGAATTGCCTTTGGTTATCGAAACTTCCGGGGAAAGAGGAATGATTTCCTTGAACAGGGCCTTAGCCAGCCTGGTAAAGAACAGAGAAATCTCAATGGAGAACGCTCTCAGTTTTTCTCTCAACCCGGCAGAATTAAAAATGTTAACTAGATAAGTTAATGAAATTCAATTATCAGGCACGTACAAAAAACGGAGAAGTCCATGCGGGGCAGATCGAGGCCTCCTCAAAAGAGGCTGCTGCCACTCTTCTGCAGGGGAGAGGGCTTTACGTTACTTTTCTTGAGGAGGCAACTCCCCCTCTTTACGCCAGAAGAATAGCTTTGTTTGAGAGAATTGGCAGGCAAGACCTGGCATTGTTCTCTCGCCAGCTGGCAATTATGTTTAAATCCAAGGTTCCGCTTATTGAGGCTTTGGAGGTGCTTTCCAGCCAAACAAAAAATATTGATTTTAAAGAAAAGATTTTTAAAATTTCCGAAAAGGTGGAGGGAGGAATTGCTTTTTCGCAGTCACTCGCCCTTTACCCCAAGATTTTCTCACCTTTTTATATTGCCATGGTCAAATCGGGCGAGGTTTCTGGTAAGCTTTCCGAAGTCTTGAATTATTTGGCTGACCATCAGGAAAGAGAATACCATCTGACGTCCAAGGCCAAGGGAGCCATGATTTATCCTTCTTTGATTCTTGTCGTTATCGTCCTAGTTATTGCCTTATTGGTAGTTTTTGTCATCCCTAATTTGGTGGGAGTGCTGGAGGCGAGCGGCCAGGAACTTCCCGTTGCCACCAGGGCGGTCATAGCCTTGGCAGATTTTTCCAGAAGCTGGGGTTGGCTGGTCTTGTTGGTGGCTGGAGTTTCGATTTTCTCACTGACCAGGTATTATGCAACCGAAAAAGGAAAAGCTTTTTTTGATAAACTTTTTCTCAGGCTTCCCATTCTCGGCTCATTCTTAAAAATGGTTTATATCAGCCGCTTTGCCGAGAACCTTTCAACGCTTATTGCCGGAGGCCTGCCCATTGTTCAGTCTCTGGAAGTGGTGGGAGACATTATCGGAAACGTTTCTTATAAAAACGCAATCCTGACCGCTAGAGATGAGGTCAGAAAAGGGGAAATGATATCTTCCACCCTGAACCAGTTTCCCGAGCTTTTCTCTCCGGTCTTTGTCCAGATGGTTTTGGTGGGAGAAAAAACAGGAACCGTAGACACGACCCTGATAAATATAGTTGATTTTTATCAAAAAGAGGTGGACAGGGCTATTGATGGCATCATTGGAGTTCTGGAGCCTATTCTGATCGTTTTCTTGGGCGTGGTGGTGGGCGGAATCATGTTGGCTGTTTTAATGCCGATTTATCAGTCAATCAGCCTTTAGACGGGCGGGCAGCTTTTTGAAAAAATAAAGTTTACTTTTTCCTTTCCTGTGATATTATAAAGCATAATGTTGCCAAAGAATTTTTCAGAAAAGAAAAGATTTGTTCCGGTTTCAGCGAATGGTTTCACCTTAGTCGAGCTTTTGGTCGTTATCGCCATAATTGGCTTGTTGGCTGTCATTGTCCTGGTGGTATTGGGACCGGCAAGAGAGCAGTCCAGGGATGCTAAGGGTGAATCAGACTTGAGGATGATGATGACGGCTTTTGAAATAAAATATCACGACAACGGACAGTATCCCAATTTGCCGGATACGCTTACTGACATTCCCAGTGACGACACGAGTTTATCTCCCCATTTGATTTCAACTCCCCATACTAACGGCGGCAGGACTTATCAATGGTATGATGATGGGGATGACCAGAAATTCTGCGTTCTTTTCCAGTATGAAATAAAGTCAGGATACTTCACCTGCAGCTACCGCGGCTGTCAGGCTAACGACTCTGCCGTTTGCCCCGGTTTCTGATATGAGGTAAAATAGGCGGAGAGGATTTATCCTCTTCTTCACCTGAGCTTCTGCATATATTTTTGACAACATGAATAGAAGCTTGGTCAATAATAAGGTCGAAAATAAGTTTATAATTAATATGCGAAGAGATAGAAGAAGTTATCTCTTCTTAATCTTCGCTAACGCTCGATACATGATGCAAAATCTTAGCAAAAAACACACAGGTTTCACCTTGGTTGAGTTGTTGGTGGTTATCGCCATCATCGGGTTGTTATCCACCATTGTTTTGGTTTCCTTTGGCCCCGTCAGAAACCAGGCCAGGGATACGGCTATCAAAGCCAATATGTCGCAGATGAGATTGGCGGCTGAGATAAAGTATATCAATGACGCCACTTACGTGACTACAACAACCAGGTCTGACTTTGTCGCTGCCAAGGCTGCTGCTACAGCTGCTGGTGGAACCAGCTATGCGGAGAACTGGGCAGCTGGCACCTATTGTTTCCAGTTTGCTTTACCCGGCGGCGGAAGTTGGTGCATAGACAGCACCGGCTATATAGGAAGCGCGAATATTACCTGCAACGGTACTGTGCCTACCAGATGCGCTAGCGTCTAATACAGCCTTTGCTTTAGAATAACCCAAGCACCCTGCAAGCCGTCTTTCCAGTCTATTTTCTTCCCTTGCTGAGAAGTGCGGGGATAGTAGTTGATCGGTACTTCTCTGATTTTGTATCCTTTCTTTAAAGCTTTACAGGTTACTTCTTCGCAGAAAGAGAAACCCGGTTCTTCAAGCTGGATGTTTCCCAAGGCTTCTTTCTTGAAAACCTTGTAGCAGGTGTTAACGTCGGTTAGCCTTACCCCGAAGAGCAGGTTCAGGATGAAAGTTAAAAATTTCCCGCCCAGATAGAAACTGGCAGAGGAGCGGGGATTTTTTTTTAAGTTTCTTGAGCCGTAAACTATGTCCGCTTCGTTTTTAAGCAGGGGTTTTAACAGTGTAGGATAGTCTCTGGGGTCGTATTCCAGATCAGCGTCCTGAATCAAAATGAAGTCACCCGTAGCGCATTTTAAGCCCGTTTTTATTGCTGCTCCCTTGCCTTGATTCTTCTGATGCTTCAGTAAAAGGAAATTGTGCCTGTGCTTTGATTCTTCCAGCATCTTTTCCGTGTTGTCTGCCGAGGCGTCGTTAATGACGATGACCTCTTTTTCCGCCGGGCAGGGAGCCAAAAAAACTCTCGAGATCAGCTCTTTTATTGTTTCTTCTTCGTTATAGGTAGGGATAATGATTGATACTTTCATGGATTGTTTTTATTTTTGGGCCACCGCCAGGGTGTTGAACCCCAGGCAGAATTGTTTTAACTTTATCGTTTCAAAATTATATTTTTTGAATAAGTCAATTAACTCTTGCTTGGAATAATAATGTCTGTGTTCTTTTATTTCCCTGGAGGAAATAGCGCCCAACTTAAAAGCTAAAAATTCCAGCAACGGTTTGCTTGAGGGTGACGGAGTGGTCAGGACGAACAACCCTTTCTTTTTCAGTATTCTTCCGGCTTCGTTAAAAATGGAATCTGGCGATTCCAGGTGCTCCAAAGCGGCCAAAAACAGAATAACATCAAACTGTTCGTTCTTAAAGGGCAAGGGTTTTGTAATGTCTCCGCGTACGAAGCGCAAATTTCCCTTTTCAGAATCAAAAGATTCTTTGTCGATACCGTGACCTTCTTTGATTTCTGGAGATAAGGCCTCCAGGATGCTTCCGTTGCCGCAACCCAGATCGCAGACAACATCATTCTTTTTAAGATAGGGAGATATTTCCCTCAGTCTTAGATAGCGGATGAATTTGTCCAATAAATTAAATTCTTGTTGGGGCATGATTTTGCAATGCTTTTAATCTAGAAACTAAGATTGATTTCTTTTCCTTCCAGTATTTCTTCTTCTGAAACACTCACTGTCCTTTCAGCGCCGTTGATTTCTATCTCGTAAGGGTCGGCAAGAACTCCAAATTTAGTTCCATTTTCCAGCCAACCGTCTTTACCGAAGGTGGAATAGGGCACGGTAAACTCAAAGGTGCCGTCTTTAACCTCGAGATTCTGTCTGTAAATGAATTCTCTGCCCCGATTTGTCGTAATCTTGGTGGAAATTTCAGCCGTAGTTCCTTGGGGAGCCTCACCTTTAATTTTAGCTCCTTTGACGTATTCAAAAACCTTGACCATAGTTATGTTGTTCTCGGGAGCGTCTTTCTCTTCGTCAAAAAGAGAGGGAGCCATCAGCATTTTAGATTCGTAAACCAGCCGGAAATGGTCAAGATGTTCTATGTAAAGGGTTTGTTCCGGTTCTTCGCCGCTGGGGTGTTGTTTTTGCCTGCCGTCGAGAAAATGGAGACGGAATATCATTGATTGATAGTATTCTTTATCGGAGGAGCTTGATTTTTTATTTGCCCAGAGCTGTTTGTAGTAAAATCCCTCTTCTGCCCCGGCGCTGGTATAATCGGTAATAACGTATCTCGTTTTCAGCTCTTGCAGAAATTCTGTTGCTTTCTTTTCATCCGTTTCAATGAAGAAAGTAGTTTCTCCTGGCTCGGTAACTTCGCCTGTCATTCCCAGCCCCTGCTGGAAAGGGTTGGCATTGGGCAGGCGATGGCCATAATAAGTTATCATGTGGCCGAGATCCCAGGTGGCCAGTACGCCGTAGGCGGTTTCAGGATAAGGATAAGGGTTAATTCTGCCGGTTTGCGAATTGAATTCCGGCTCCTGGTAATAGGCATAATAATCCAATCCCGGGTCAGGCGTATTGTTTCTTACCCATTCCAGAGTTTCGTACCAGTCTTCGTGTTTCTGGATGACATCAAAGGCGCCGACTTGCAGTGCGCCGTTTATGATTTTTGGAAGATTTTTTGGGAAGCTTTCCGTAAGATTAAAAGGAAAGGGATAAAAAACAAAGAAAGCGAGGTTAAACAGCAGTAAAGCAGAGCCCCACCTCAGGTAGCTCTTATGGGGCGAGTTTTTCGAATTTTTCCAGCCGGAAATGGCAAACCTTATTCCTTTTACGATCAGGAACCCGCAAAGCAGCGAGACGTTGATCGAGAGATAGTAAGTAAATCTGCCCTGGCCAATAGCTGGAATCAAAACGCCGGTCATGGCGGTAATAATCAAGAACCAAATTATCATCAGAAGATTTGCCGGCCCCCTTTTTCTTATGAAACCGTAGATTATAAGGCCTAAGGCCAGGAAAGAAATGTAAAACAGGTAGCCAAAAGCCTCAAAAGCTGATTTTGCATCAAGAGGGCGCATTTCGTTTATTATTATTCTGGCCAATTCGTGACCGACCAGGCCGATCTTCGTTGCCTGGAAACTTTCTATTATCGCCAGAAACATCGGCTCGAAAGCAATTCTTATGAGCGATAAAAGGAAAAAGCCCCAAAACCCAAGCATGACTGGCAGTGTCCAGGAGTTTAATCCGGCTCTTTTAACAAATTTGCCAAGCAACCAGACGCTTAAGAATCCCATAATTCCTAAAATTAAGGAACCATAGTGCCGGATATTGTAGAGGTTGGCGTTGTAAATATCGGGATGATTGGCAAAAGGCAGGATCATCAGAAAGGCGATCAAAAAAATAAGACCACCCGCAGCCAGCAGCCAGCCTTGAGGTCTTCCCGACAGATACTCAATCAGATAATAGAGAATTATAAAAGAGAATATAATGAAGAGGAAGAGCAGAGCGCCATTCCAGGTCAGGAAATAAAGTCCGAGGCCCACGCCTGCCAAAACTGTCCACAGCCAGAAATTCTTCTTGCCGTGGTTCTTAACAGTAAGAATTAAAAATAGCATGGCCAAGCTGGAAAAAAGAACTTCTGCCTGGTGGTGATCGGTGGCTCCCAGCAGTGATCTGAACAAAAAAGGCTGGGACACGGCCATTAAAAAAGCGGAAAAAAGACCGACCCATTTGTCCCAGAGGACTTTGCCGATAAAATAAGCAACAATAATAGCAAGGCCGCTAAGGATCGGAGGGAAAAAAGGGGCGATTTTGTTGATTATTTCCAGCGTGGGTTGCCCAAGACTGATAAGCCAGATAACGGCCGCAATTAAAAAATCATAGAAAGGGGCAAAATGTATGTAGGTGCCGTAAGGAAAATAAGTAAAGGGATCGAAAAATATGCTTTTGGGGAAGTGGTCTCCCAAAAGCATATTTTCCACCAGCCTCATGTGGTAGATGCCATCATCACCCGCATATCTTAGCGGCTCCTGGAAAAAGGTGTTCCACGGCAAATCAATGCTCAAAAAAAAAGCGAGGCTGAGAATGTGGAACAATAAAGCGGGAACAATGATTTTCTTCAGGATTGATATTGCCATTAGATATATATTATCAGGCGAGAAATTAAAGAGCAAATTAAAGGTTTTACCGTTAGCCTTTGTTTTTATTCTTAATAAAGGTAAAATAAGACAATGCCAGATATTTTTTCATTTATTTTCGTTTTTCTTTTGGGGGCTATCGTCGGTTCTTTCCTGAATTGCGTTATTTACCGGCTGGAGACCGGGGGTAATTTTTTAAAGGGCAGATCTTTCTGTCCTCTTTGCAAGAAAGAGCTTGCTTGGCAGGATTTGTTTCCCATTTTTAGCTTTTTATTTCTGAAAGGGAAATGCAGGTATTGTCAGCAAAAAATCTCTTTACAATATCCTCTTGTGGAAATAGCTGCCGGAACGATTTTTTTATTGATTTTCAAGCTATTTTTTTTGAACAGCGAGGTTCTGCCGGTTGATTGCCTGGGCTTGCTTTATTATTGGACGGTTTCCGCGTTTTTAATCGTTATCTTCGTTTATGATTTAAAGCATTATATTATTCCGGACAAAGTAATTTATCCTGCAATAGCGGTGTCCGGTATTTGGTATCTGGCATCCGGTATTTTTTTCAATTCATATGTAGGATACGGAATGCTAAATACGGCGTATGCAGCCTTGGGAGCTGCTGCCTTTTTTCTGTTCATTGTCTTATTGTCACGCGGCAAGTGGATGGGCGTGGGAGACATAAAATTGGCTTTTTTGATGGGATTAATTTTGGGCTGGCCCGGTATCTTAGTGGCCTTGCTCCTGGCTTTTTATCTTGGAGCCATCGTTGGGGTGGGGTTGATGGTTCTAAAAAAGAAAGAATTGAAGTCAGAAGTTCCTTTCGCCCCTTTTTTGGTTATGGGTACTTTTCTTACTTTGTTCTGGGAGAATGAATTGCTTGACTGGTATCAGGCAATATTTTTGCTAAAATAAACAAATGGATAAAGATTCGTTAAAAGACGACAAAGGAGCAGCACTGGACAGATCGAAGGGTTTTACTTTGGCAGAGTTATTGGTGGTAATTGGCATTATTGCCGTGGTTTCCACTGTTGTCTTTGCCAATTATAGACAGGGAGAGAAGCAATTCAGCCTTCAGCGTTCTTCTTTCGGATTGGTGCAGGGAGTAAGGAGCGCTCAGAATATGGCCATGGGTGCTCATTTGGTCGGGGGAGTGGTTCCTGCGGGATATGGAGTCTATTTCAATATGGCCTCTCCCAGCCAGTATGTTTTATTTGCCGATAACGGAGATGGTCTCTACGGCACAGGTGATACGGACGTAGAGACCTTACAGCTGGAAACCGGCATTGCCATTACCAATCTCTCCACGGGCGGGACTTTAATCGTTGTTTTCTTTCCTCCGGATCCCAGTGTACTGATTTCGGGCAATGAGGGGATTACTTCTGCTTCAATAACCATTAATTACGATGGCGGTCCGGCAAAAATAATCAGCGTGAACAAGGTAGGCTTAATTGAGACTCAATAAGAATGGTTGCAACAAACAAAAACGCTTTCACTGTCTTGGAAATCATTATAGCTATTTTTATCCTGAACTTGGCTGTTTTCGGCACTTTTATCTTAATTCAGCAGACCTTGATCGGCGCATCTCTGAACCAGTTGCAGCTCACCTCTTACTATCTTGGCCAGGAGGGAATGGAAATTGTCAGGAACATCAGAGACACAAACTGGCTTAAAAGGCAGGAGTGGACAACGGGTTTGGCGGTGGGTGCTGGCTGGCAGGAAGCAGATTACCAGTCAACGGCTTTAGTCACCTCCCAAAGCAGACTTTTACAAATAGATTCAAACGGTTTTTATAATTATTCCAGCGGCGACAATACGGTATTCAAAAGGAGAATCAGGATTACCCCAATCAGCGATTATCTGCAGGTTGAGGTTATCGTCGATTGGACAGACAGGGGAAAAGATTACAGCGTAGAGGTTATTGATTTTTTATATAACTGGTATGCAAGCTAAAAAAGGATTTACCTTAATAGAAGTTCTGGTGGCTGTGGCGATTTTCAGTGTGATGATCACTATCTTCACCGGATTTCTTGCTAGCTCTATCAATGGTCAGCAGAAAGCCTTGTCGTCCCAGGAATTGATAGGCAGCGTTTCTTATAATCTAGAATATATGAGCAGGGCCATAAGAATGGCGAAAAAAGACCATACGGGCGGCTGTCTTACCACGGTTGGGGCGAAATACAATTATGAAACCAATGTTAACAGTGACAGAATAAGATTTCTAAACTATCTGGATAAGTGTCAGGAGTTTTTTCTGGACGGAGACGTCTTAAAAGAACGCAAATCAACGGACAACACGGCTGCCAATTTCGGTGCGGCTTTGCCCCTGACTCCCTCTTCTCTCAGCATTATTTCTTTTAAGCTGGGTCCTTCAAGCTCGTGGGGACAGGATCAACTAACACAGCCCAGGGTGACTTTTTCTTTGCTGATGGAAGGAAGGGACGGAGGGGAAGATCCTGTTTCAATGAATATTCAGACAACGATATCCCAAAGAAATTTAAACAGAATTTATTAATCAAGCTTCCATTCGTAATTATTATATGCGGGAACGAAGATGTTAAATTTTAATTCTAAAAAAGGAGTTTCGGTCTTATACGCAATTTTCGTCGTTACCATCCTCTTGGCAATTTCTTTTGGAATAAGCGGAATTTTAATCTCTCAGATAAAAATGCTTGGCGAGATCGGCCATTCAGTCGTCGCTTTTTACGCGGCCGATACGGGCATTGAAAAAGTTTTGGTTGACCGCCAGAGCCCCAATTTAACTCCTAATTATTACGACGGTTCCCTGAGTAACGGCGCCGCCTACACGGTTTCCGTAATCCAGGGAGGCAGTCCAGGCTGCGGTTCAGGCTTTTATTACTGCATAAAAGCAATCGGCACTTATCAAAACACGAAAAGGGCAATTGAGATTAACTATTAAAGATGAGGGCTTGTCCTTCATCGCTCGCCGAAAGATTAAAACCCTCTCCGATAAGAGGATTTTTTGATATAATATAAGCATGGAGAAAGAAGAGGCGAAAAAAAGAATCGGGAAATTAAAAGAGCTGATTAACCATCACAGGTTCTTATATCACGTTTACGACAGGCAGGAAATTCCTGACGAGGCTTTTGATTCTTTGAAACACGAGCTTTATAAGCTTGAACAGCAATTCCCGGAATTCATCACCCCTGATTCTCCGACTCAGAGGGTGGGAGGTAAACCCTTGGGAGAATTCAAGAAAGTGAAGCACGGCAAGCCCATGCTTTCTCTGGAGGATATTTTTACAGAGGAGGAGCTTAAGGATTGGGAAAGCTATCTTAAAAGGCTGGAGCCAGCCGCCGAGCTTGAGTATTTTGCTGAGCTGAAGGTTGACGGCTTCGCCGTCACTTTAATTTACGAAAAAGGCATATTGCTCACGGGAGCCACCAGGGGAGACGGTCGAATCGGGGAAGATGTAACGCAAAATCTTAAAACAATCGAGAGTATCCCCTTAAAATTGGATCTAAGCAGAGGTGTCTCTGGGAAAAGTCTGGAGAATTCAATTACAAAAGACAGGGTTGAAGTCAGAGGAGAGGTTTATATGGAAAAAGCTGATTTTGAAAAACTGAACAGGCAATCGGAAAAAGAGGGTAGAACTGCTTTTTCTAACCCCAGAAACTTGGCGGCAGGCTCCATTCGTCAGCTGGATCCCAAATTAGCCGCTTCTCGCCCCTTAAAATTTTTAGCTTACGATATGATTACTAACTTGGGACAGGAAAAACATTCGCAGGAGCATCAAATTATGCCGATGCTGGGATTCAAAACCGACCCGGGAAGGATTTGCAAGAACCTGTCTGAAATTATTGTTTTTTGGCGAGAGGTCGTTTCCAAGAGAGAAAGCTTGCCTTACCAGATTGACGGCATAGTGGTAAACGTAAATGACAACTCTCTTTTTGAAAAGCTGGGAGTGGCAGGGAAGAGTCCTCGCGGGGCAAGAGCATTCAAGTTCTCTCCCAAGCAGGTTGCCACGAGAATTCTGGACATAAAGCTCCAGGTGGGGAGAACCGGAGCTCTCACTCCGGTTGCTGTTCTGGAGCCGGTACAAATAGAGGGGGTTACCATTACCAGGGCCACTTTGCACAATGAGGGGGAAATTAAAAAATTGGGAGTAAAAATAGGAGACACGGTAATCATAGAGAGGGCGGGCGATGTCATACCGGACGTTGCCAAGGTTCTGCCCGAACTGCGAGTGGGTCAGGAAAAGGAGTTTCGTTTCCCTGAGGCTTGCCCTGTCTGCGGAACGGAATTGATCAAGCCGAAAGAGGAAGCTATCTGGAGGTGTCCGAATGCAAATTGCGCCGCCAGAAAAAGAGGGAATCTTCACTATTTTGCATCCAAAAAAGCTTTTGATATCGAAGGATTAGGTCCTAAAATTATTGACAAATTAGTGGATGAAAATTTGATTTCTCAGGCAGCCGACATATTCACCTTAAAAGAAGGAGACATACTTCCCCTGGAAAGATTCGCCGAAAAATCAGCCGAGAATCTGATAACAGCCATCCAAAAAAGCAAGACGATTTCTCTGTCTAAATTTATCTTAGCCTTAGGGATCCGTCATGTGGGGGAGGAAACGGCAATTGATCTGGCCAATTCTTTTGGCAGTATTGATAAATTGCGCAGGGCAACGAAAGAAGAGCTGGAAGCGATTCCCGACGTGGGTCCCAAGATGGCAGGAAGCATTCACGACTGGTTTGCTTTAAAGCAGAACCAAAAATTTGTTGATGATCTCTTGGCGGCCGGAGTGGAGATCTTGCCTCCCGAAAAAATTGACAGAAAATTAGCTGGCAGAACTTTTGTCCTTACCGGCGCCTTAAAAACAATGACCCGTGATCAGGCGAAAGATAGAATTCGCCTGCTGGGCGGGAACGTTTCGGAATCTGTATCCGGAGCGACCGATTATCTGGTGGCGGGAGACGATCCCGGTTCAAAATTAAAACAGGCAAATAAATTGGGAATAAAAATTATAAATGAGCAGGAGTTTGTTAAGATAATCAGGTGAAAAATAGATGCTGCGTAATCTGAAACAACTTGACTGGATTTTAATTATAGCTGCCGTCTTGCTGGTTACAATCGGCTTGTTTTCCATTTACAGTTCTTCTGCCGGAAAGGAAGATTTTTCAAATTTTAAGAAACAGCTTGTCTTTTTCACCGTGGGAATTTTTTTAATGTTCCTTTTCTGTTTTTTCGAATGGAGAGCGTTCAGAGAGAGCAGTCATCTGATTCTCATTTTATACTCCCTGTGCATTTTGAGCCTAGTGGGCCTTTTCTTTTTCGCTCCGGAGATCAGGGGAGTGCAGAGGTGGTATAAAGTCGGCCCCTTTTCAATCGACCCCGTAGAATTTACCAAAATCATCCTGATAATCCTGCTGGCCAAGTATTTTTCCATGAGGCACATTGAAATGTACCGCATAAGGCATATCTTGCTTTCCGGATTCTATGTTTCTCTGCCTGCTGCCCTCACTTTTTTCCAACCGGATTTCGGCTCTATAATAGTTTTTGGCGCTTTATGGGTAGGCCTATTGATAGTTTCCGGCATAAAGCTGCGCCATTTTTTGATTTTACTGCTTGTTCTGCTTCTGGTATTTTCTCTCAGCTGGGTTTTCCTGATGGAAGATTACCAGAAAGAAAGAGTGCTCAGTTTTGTTATGCCAGCCGATCCCCTGGGCGCTGGTTGGAGCCAAAATCAGGCAAAAATCGCAATTGGAGCTGGAGGAATCTTCGGCCAGGGATTGTTGAACGGGTCCCAAACCCAGTACGGTTTTCTGCCCGAACCCCAAACAGATTTCATTTTCGCCGCAATTGCTGAAGAAACTGGTTTGTTCGGAGTTTCCATTCTGTTATTACTTTTCTTAATCTTGCTCTGGCGCATTATCAAAATAGCCGTAAAAAGCCAGAGCAATTTCCCCCGTCTTTTCAGTGTCGGCTTGGCAATCGTTCTGATTTCGCAGATTTTCATAAATATCGGCATGAATTTGGGAATATTGCCCATAATCGGCATTTCTTTGCCCTTAATAAGCTATGGGGGGAGCGGGCTGATTGCCATCTTGGCAGCCTTGGGGATTATCCAAAACATCAAAAATAATCCGTAATATTGACAAACTTTTATGGTTTTGATAATATTAGCTTTACGTACGGTTATCTTGGTTTAAATCTTTACATTATTTTGTCCCCTTCTTTTTCATAAAAGATTAAAACAAGTTTTCAATCCCTAAAGAGTTTTTCTATTTAGGGCATTTTTGGTGTTTTTATGCAGACTAAAAGCTTTACAAAGGCAAAAGTTTCCCTTCCTCTTCCTTATTTAGTTTCCATCCAAAAAGACAACTGGCAATTATTTTGGGAAAGAGACCTGAAAGAATTATTGCTTGAGATTTCTCCTATCCGGGACTATACGGGCAAAGAGCTGGAGCTCTGGTTTTTGGATTTTAAGCTTGATGAATCAAAATATAAAACAGACCTGGAGGCGAAACAAAACAACGATTCTTTTGAAGCGTCTCTCAGAGTCAAAACTAAATTAGTCAACCTTAAAACCAAAGAGATCAAAGAGCAGGAAGTTTTCCTTGCAGATTTCCCCTTAATGACAGACAGGGGAACTTTTATTCTTAACGGGGTGGAGAGGGTCGTTGTTTCCCAGTTGATTCGTTCCCCGGGAGCCTTTTTTACCAGCCAGAGAGCCGGCGGGAGAAATAATTTCGGTGCCAAGGTTATCCCCAACCGGGGCGCCTGGCTTGAGTTTGAAACAGAACAATCCGGAGCGATCGGGGTGAAAATTGACAGAAAAAGAAAAATAATGGCAACAACCCTGCTGAGGGCTTTTGGCATAGACAAGGAAGAATCCATCAAAGAAACTTTTCAGGACGCAGACAGGGGAGAGATAAAATACATCGAAGAAACCTTGAAAAAAGACACCAGCCATAGCCAGGCAGATGCTTTTGTGGAAATTTACCAAAGATTGAGGCCTGGGGATTTGGCTACTCCTGATACTGCCAGAGAGTTGATTGAGAACATGTTTTTTAATTTTGAGAGATACGACCTTTCCAAGGTAGGCAGGTGGAGAATGTGGCAGCGGTTGTCGGTTTTGAGAAAACCCAAGTCACAAAATCAGGAAATTGCGATTAAAGACAGGGTTCTGACCAGAGAGGACATAGTGGCAGTGATCAAAGAGATTATAAGATTGAACAATACGCCGGGAGCCAGGCCTGATCAGATTGACCATTTAGGCAACAGGAGGGTCAGGACGTTGAACGAGCTTCTGCAGAACAGATTAAGAGTGGGGTTAATGAGGATGGAAAGAATCATCAAAGACAGGATGTCTACTTTGGACATCCACACTCTTGCTCCCACTCAGCTTATAAACCCCAGGCCATTTATGGCGGTAGTGAAAGAGTTCTTTACTTCTTCCCAAATGTCTCAGTTTATGGACAACGAGAATCCTTTAGCCGAGCTGGAGCATAAAAGAAGGTTATCCTCTACCGGACCAGGAGGATTGACCAGGGAAAGAGCCGGTTTTGAAGTGAGGGACGTCCAGCCGTCGCACTACGGCAGGATTTGTCCTATCCAGACGCCGGAAGGCCCGAACATTGGATTGGTCGGTCACATGGCTTCATTCTCCAGGATTAACCAGTATGGTTTTCTGGAAACTCCCTATTTCAAGGTTGAAAAAGAAAAAGTGACGTCGGAAATCCATTATCTTTCAGCTTACGAAGAAGAAAAATATAATATTGCTTCCGGAGCCGTGTTGATTAATGACGCGGGTTTTATCGTTCCGGAAAAGGTGGAGGCCAGAATAAAGGGAGAGCCGGGAGTTGTGGAAAAGGATAAGATTGATTACATTGACGTTTCTTCTGAACAATCAATTTCCATCGCCACGTCCTGCATTCCATTTTTGCAGAATGACGATGCAAATCGTGCTCTGATGGGTTCCAATATGCAAAGGCAGGCAGTTCCTTTATTCAAGCCCGAGCCTCCTCTCGTTGCCACCGGGGTAGAAAAAAAAGTAGCTCAAGACTCGGGCCAGGCAATAGTGGCAGAGGAGGACGGCATAGTGACCGAAGTAGACGCCGATCACATTACCGTAAAACCCAAATCAGCCAAACTTAGACCCAAGACTTATTATCTCCGGACTTTTATCAGGACCAATCAATACACTTGTTTTCACCAAAAACCGATAGTAAAAGTGGGTAAGGCTGTCAAGAAGGGAGAGATCATGACTGATGGTGGCGCCATCGCTCAGGGGTCATTGGCTCTCGGCCAGAATATTTTAGTGGCTTTTATGCCCTGGCGAGGGGGGAATTTTGAGGATTCAATTATCATTTCCGAGAAATTGGTAAAGGAGGACGCTTATACATCAATCCATATTGAGAGCTTTGCTTGCGATGTCCGGGAAACGAAACTCGGGCCGGAAGTAACCACTCCTGACATTCCTAACGTTTCCGAGGAAAAACTAAAGGATTTGGACGAAGAAGGAATCGTCAGAATAGGAGCCGAGACAGGGCCCAATGACATTCTGGTCGGTAAAATTTCTCCCAAGGGAGAGGCTGACCTGACTGCCGAGGAAAGACTGCTAAGGGCAATCTTCGGAGAAAAAGCCAGAGACGTGAAAGACACTTCCCTGCTGATGGAACACGGAAAAAGAGGAAGGGTAGTGGGAATAAAGGTTTTCTCTCGAGAGCTCGGCCATAAATTGGAGCCAGGAGTTATCAAAAGGATTGAGGTGGAAGTAGCCCAGCTGAGGGAGGCAAAAGCTGGTGACAAATTAGCTGGTCGCCATGGGAACAAGGGAGTGATTTCAAAAATCCTGCCTGAAGAAGAGATGCCTTTTATGGCGGACGGCACCCCGGTTGATATCATTTTAAATCCGATGAGCGTTGCTTCCCGAATGAATCTCGGACAAATTCTGGAGACCCATCTTGGCTGGGCAGCCAAAGTTCTCGGATACCAAACAGTTACTCCGGCCTTATCTGGTGCCAATGAAGTGGATATCAAAAAAGAATTGAAAGAAGCTGGCTTACCCGAAGACGGCAAGATCTCTTTGTTTGACGGCAGGACTGGCTTGCCCTTTACCAAGAAGGTTACTGTTGGTTACATATATATGATGAAATTGATTCATATGGTCGAAGACAAAATCCACATGCGGTCAATAGGCCCCTACTCTTTAATCACCCAGCAGCCTCTCGGAGGAAAGGCGCAATTCGGCGGACAGAGATTTGGAGAAATGGAGGTTTGGGCTCTTGAGGGATACGGAGCGGCTCATACTCTCCAGGAAATGCTGACGATAAAATCGGATGATGTGACAGGCAGGGCGGCAACTTACGAAGCGATATTAAAGGGGGAGGAGATAAGAAATCCGAGCATACCGGCTTCCTTTAATCTGCTGGTGGCAGAATTAAAATCGCTGGGATTGGGCATAGAAGTAAAAGAGAAACCGCGGGAAGAAACAAAATAGAATATTTTAATTAATACTATGCGCGTAATAGACATTGAAGCTATCAGAATAAAATTGGCCTCGCCCGAAGACATCCTGAATTGGAGCCAGGGAGAGGTAACCAAGCCAGAAACCATAAATTACAGAACGCAAAGGGCTGAGAAGGATGGTTTGTTTTGCGAAAAGATTTTCGGTCCCACCAAAGATTATGAATGCTATTGCGGAAAATACAAAAGGATCCGTTATAAAGGCATTGTCTGCGACAGGTGCGGGGTGGAGGTAACGAAAGCTGCCGTCCGGAGGGAAAGGATGGGACATATTAAATTAGCCAGCCCTTGTTCCCACATTTGGTTTTTGAGAGGAGTACCCTCCAGAATGGGTATGATTTTAGATGTTCCGATGCAACAATTGGAAAAGGTGATCTATTTTGCTTCTTACATAATCACCAGTTGTAACGAAGAAGGAAAAAAGAGGGTTTTGGAGGAGATCGAGAGGGAATACAAGCAAAAACTTAAAGATCGAACAAGGCAGAATAGCGCAAAAGCGGGAAAGAAAGCTTCTCCTGCCAAGGCCAAATCGGAAGATTTGAGAATGGCGAGAGATGCGGCCGTGAACGAGGTCTCCAGCCTGAAGCCTCTTAAAATTTTGTCGGAGGTTGATTATCACAGACTTTCTTTAAAATACGGGGAGATTTTTGAGGCGGGAACTGGTGCCGAAATGTTAAGGAGTATCTTCGAGAAAATTGACCTGAAAAAGAAGATTGAAGAGCTGAAAAAAGAATTGGCGGTAGCTCAGCCGGTTTCCAGGAGAAAAATTTTGACCAGGCTAAAGTTCTTCCAGGGAATGCTCAAGTCAGGCATTAAGCCAGAGTGGATGTTTTGGACGCATCTGCCGATACTGCCTCCTGATTTGAGACCAATGGTTCAGCTGGACGGCGGAAGATATGCTTCTTCTGACTTGAATGATCTTTACAGGAGAGTAATCAACAGGAACAACAGATTGAAATATCTTTTGGAAATCGGGGCGCCAGAAGTTATCGTCAGGAATGAAAAAAGAATGCTGCAGGAAGCGGTGGACGCTTTGATTGATAACGGAATGAGAAAGGGGACAATGACTGTTGCCACCACCGGCGGCAAGAGATTGCTGAAGTCTTTAGCTGACATGCTCAAGGGAAAGCAAGGAAGATTCCGCCAGAATCTTTTGGGTAAGAGAGTAGATTACTCCGGAAGGTCAGTTATCGTGGTCGGTCCCGAATTGAAGTTGAACGAAGTGGGAATCCCGAAAAAAATGGCCCTGGAGCTTTTTAAACCCTTTGTTATCAAGAAACTCCTGGACAAGGAATTGGTTTACAATGTCAGGTCAGCATCTAGGTTGATCGAGCAGGAGACGGATGACGTCTGGGCCAGCCTGGAAGAAGTGGTAAAAGACAAACTGGTTTTATTGAATCGGGCACCGACTCTTCACAGGTTGGGAATCCAGGCTTTCTATCCTCGGTTGATCGAAGGAGAATCAATCAGGGTTCATCCCATGGTTTGCCGGCCATTCAATGCTGATTTTGACGGAGATCAGATGGCGGTTCATTTGCCGCTGTCAGAGGAATCGCAAAGAGAAGCAAAGGAAATCATGCTTTCAGCTTCGAATTTGCTCAAGCCAGCTACCGGTTCCCCGGTAGTCAGCATCAACCAGGATATTATTCTCGGTTGCTACTTTTTAACGCGCATAGAGGAAGGCAGAGATAAAATTTTCGGCAGCAAGGAAGAGGCGATCATTGCTTACGAATACGGAGATGTCAGCTTACAGGAAAAGATCAAGGTAAAATTTAATCCGAAAGAGCCGCCGGTTGAAACTACCGTGGGAAGGGTTATTTTCAACGAAGTCTTCCCTCACGATTTTCCTTTTCAGAATTCCTTGATCAAGGTTAAAAATTTGGAGGCAATAATCAGAAACATTATTGAAAAGTATGAACCGCAGGAAGCAGAAGGGGTTTTGGATAAAATAAAAGAGCTGGGGTTTGAATATTCAACATGGTCCGGGGTTTCTTGGGGCATGGATGATTTGATTGTCCCTCCCGAGAAAGAGGCTATTATGGCCAAGGCAGAGAAAGAAATAGAAGTGGTTGAAGATCACTTTAGGAAGGGTTTGCTTTCGAGAGAAGAGAAGGGTTCAAAAGTAATTGAAATTTGGAGCAAGGTAAAAGCAGAAATTGAAGAATTGGTTCCCAAGACCCTGCCTCAGGACGGGTCGGTTTTCCAGATTATTGACTCGGGGGCCAAGGGATCCTGGGGTCAGCCCGTGCAAATGACAGGCATGAAGGGATTGGTGACTAATCCTGCCGGTCAAATCATAGAATTGCCGGTAAAAAGCTCTTTTAAGGAAGGATTTGACGTTTTGGAGTATTTCATTTCAACTCACGGCGCCAGAAAAGGGACTGCCGATACGGCTCTCAGAACGTCTACAGCCGGATATCTGACCCGAAGACTGGTTGATGTCGCTCACGAGGTCATAGTTATGGAGGAAGATTGCGGAGATAAGGATGGTTTTATCCTCTGGAAAAAAGAGGCAGATGAGATAGGCCAGAATTTTGTTTATAAAGTCTTAGGCAGGGTGAGCTTGGAAAAGATCCCGGGAATCTGCAAGGAAGGAGAAATTATTGATTGGGAAAAAGCGGAAAAGATAACCGCGGCCGGCATTAAAAGAGTAAGAGTGAGGTCTCCTCTGAGCTGTAAGTCGGCCAGAGGCGTTTGCCGAAAATGCTATGGTTTGGATCTGGGCAACAATCAGTTGGTGAAGCTCGGCGAGGCTGTCGGAGTGGTGGCTGCCCAATCAATCGGAGAGCCTGGCACGCAATTGACCATGAGGACTTTCCATACCGGGGGAGTTGCCGGAGGCGGCGACATTACCATGGGTTTGCCGCGAGTCCAGGAAATTTTTGAAATGAGAGTGCCTGGCGGTAAGGCAGAGATATCGCAGGTTGACGGCAAGGTTTTGGAGATAACTCCGGAGAGAGTAATCAGAATAAAAGCTGATCCGTTGTCCGAAAAATCAAAACCAGCCCAGAAGACAAAAATCGTCAAAGGTGGCAAGTCTAAGAAAGCTAAGGCGGAAATAGTTGAATGTAAAATTCCGGCCAAAGCGACAATTTGGGTAAGTCCTGGACAGGAAGTTAAAAGAGGGCAGCAACTTTGCGAGGGCAGTTTGGACCTTAAAGAATTGTTCAAGCTGGCTGGTATGGAAGAGACCCAGCGTTACATTATCAAGGAAATACAAAAGATTTACGCTTCTCAGGGAGCTATAATCCACGACAAACACATTGAGACTATTTGCCGGCAGATGTTCTCCCGCGTAAGGATTAAGGATGTGGGCGATTCGCCTTTCTCCGTCGGAGAAACCATAGAGCGAGCTAAGTTTTTGGAAGAGAACGCCCGGCTTAAGAAGGAAAAGAAAGAGAAAGCCGTAGGAGCTCCTGTTTTGCTGGGAATTACCAGGGTCGCCCTGACTACAGACAGTTTCCTTTCGGCATCTTCTTTCCAGGAAACATCTCGGGTTTTAATCAAGGCGTCTCTGGAGGCGAAAGAGGATAAGCTGAGGGGGCTGAAAGAAAATGTGATAATCGGCAAGCTTGTACCTGCCGGTACGGGTTTCAGGAAAGAAGAGAAAAATGATAAAATGAAAAAGAGAGGAGGAACGGCATAATTTTCCAAACTTTAAACGTGGCTCAAAAGAAAAAAAATAAAAACAATAATAAGAAGTCTTTAATCGGCGAAAAATTTACAACTCTTTTTACTTTGCCAGATGAAACTAAAAAATGGATCTGGGGGGTGATTGTTTTTGTTTTGGCAATAATCGTTGCCCTGAGCTTCTTTAACCTGGCAGGGGTTGCCGGTGTCGCCCTGATGGGCAGTCTTACTTTTTTGATCGGCAAGGCGGTTTTCGTCATTCCTTTGATTCTAATTCTGGGAGGATTGGTATTTTTCAATGCGAAATATAAGAAATTCTTCGGCCCGACCATTTTGGCAATCATTATTCTGATCGTGGGCTTGTCGGGATTCATTGAAAGTTTGAATCAGGGAGTGAGACAGGGAGGATGGGTAGGATATATTCTAAGCTTGCCGTTCCTAAGGCTGTTTGGCGAGCTGGTTGCTAAAATAGTTTTTGGCGGAATTATTATAATAGGCTGCCTGATTTTTTGGTATCTGATCAAGGGGCCGAAAGTTAAAGACGTGCCAAGAACCAAGGAAGATTTGAAGGAAGAAAAAGAGCCGTCTTTGATAAGAAAGATTTTTTTGCCGAAATTTAAGGTTAAAGAAGTGGAGCCCAAGATAAAAGAAGCTCCTGTCAGACTGGAAGAGCCGGTATTGGAATTAAAGCAAAAAGAAGTGCCGCAGCGACTTTTATCCGGAGAGCAATACAAAACGCCTCCCCTGGAATTACTGGAACAGGATAAGGGGAAAGCTGCTGCCGGTGATATCGTGACCAATTCAGCAATCATAAAGAAGACCCTGGAGAATTTCGGCTTGGCGGTGGAAATGTCGGAAATTAATACCGGTCCCACCGTTACCCAGTATACCCTGAAACCGGCAGAGGGCATCAAGCTTTCAAAGATTACGGCTCTTTCCAACAATCTTTCATTGGCCCTGGCTAGCCATCCAATCAGGATAGAGGCTCCCATACCGGGAAAATCTCTGGTCGGCATTGAAGTCCCCAATAAGGTGAGGTGCCAGATCAGATTGCGCGATTTGATTACTAATCCTCAGTACCAGACATCCCCATCCAGCCTAACCATTGTTTTGGGCAAGGACGTTTCAGGATTTCCCTGTTATGCGGATTTGGCGAGAATGCCGCACCTTCTGGTGGCCGGAGCTACCGGTACCGGTAAAACCATTTTCCTGAACTCTTTAATTCTAAGTTTGCTCTACAGAAATTCTCCTGAAATCTTAAGATTTATCTTGGTTGACCCAAAAAGGGTTGAATTTTCCGCGTATAAAGATTTGCCCCATCTTCTGACTCCGGTCATTTTCGATCCTCAGAGGACGATCAACGCTTTGAAGTGGTTAATTTCCGAGATGGAAAGGAGATTTGATACTTTATCGGGGAACGGCTCAAGAAATATCAGCAGTTATAATGAGAAGACTATAAAAGAGGGGGGAAAGCCTCTTCCCTACATTGTTCTAATTGTCGATGAGCTGGCTGATTTGATGGCTGCTAGGGGAAGAGAAGTGGAGGCGGGAATCGTAAGATTGGCTCAGATGGCGAGAGCCGTCGGAATTCACTTGGTGGTGGCGACCCAGCGTCCGTCAGTGGAGGTAATTACTGGTTTGATCAAAGCGAACATTACTTCCCGAGTTACCTTTCAGGTGGCTTCTCAAGTTGATAGCCGAACGGTTTTGGATGCTGCGGGCGCGGAGAAACTGCTGGGAGCCGGAGATTTACTTTTCATTTCAGCCGATACATCAAAACCGAAAAGAATTCAGGGAGGTTATGTTTCCGAGAAAGAAGTGAGAAAAGTGGTGGATTATATCAGGGTGCAAAGAGAGAAACTTCTTTCAGATCAGGGAGTTGAATTGTTTGAAAATCATTTGGCTCAGGATCTCGCCGAAACCTTAGAATCAAAAGAGGGGGGAGCCGGCTTTGACGACCATGCTGACGAGGACGATCCTTTGTATGAGGAAGCCAAAAAGATAGTCATTGAGACTAAGAAAGCCTCCGCCTCTTTTTTGCAAAGGAGGTTGAGGATTGGCTATGCCAGAGCAGCCCGACTTTTGGACATACTGGAAGAGCAGGGTATTATCGGGCCGGGAGAGGGAGCAAAACCCAGGGAGGTTTATTCATCCCAGGAGAATAGGCAGATTCCTGACAACAGCGTTGATCAGGAGGAAGATTGGAAGAAAGTATAGGATGGGTTGGAAATTTAAAATTTTATTGTTAATATAAGATTATGATAAAGAAAAAAATAAAAGAGAAAGCGTCGGGCGATCTTCAGGAGGCAGTGGATGAAATAAAGCAGAGGTTTGGAGAGGGGGCGATTATGAAACTGAAAGAAGCGGGCCGGGTTGACGTTGATGTGGTTCCCACCGGTTCCATTTCTCTTGATTTGGCTTTGGGCGTCGGGGGCGTGCCCCGGGGAAGGGTAATTGAAATTTACGGCCCTGAGAGTTCGGGAAAAACTACTTTGGCGCTGCATATTTTAGCCGAAGCCCAAAAACAGGGGGGAGTCGGCGCTTTTATTGATGCAGAACACGCCCTGGATCCGGATTATGCCAAAAGAATCGGGGTTAATACAGACGATCTGTTAATCTCTCAGCCTGATTCCGGCGAGCAAGCCCTGCAAATTTTAGAAACCTTGGTCAGGTCAGGGGAGGTTGATGTTATTGTGATTGATTCGGTAGCTGCCCTGGTTCCTCAGGCTGAGATTGCCGGGGAAGTGGGAGAATTCCAAATAGGGCTTCAGGCGAGGTTAATGTCAGCCGCCCTGAGAAAGCTGTCCGGAATCATATCTAAAACTAAAACCGTGGTTATTTTCATAAATCAGATGAGAATGAAAATCGGAGTTATGTTCGGTAATCCGGAAACAACTTCCGGAGGTCTGGCTTTAAAGTTTTATGCCTCAGTCAGAATTGATCTGAGAAGAACCGCTCAGATAAAAAAAGGCGAGGAAATTATTGGCAACCGGGTCAAGGCCAAGGTTGTTAAGAATAAGGTGGCTGCCCCCTTTAAAACCACTGAATTTGATATTTACTACAATGAGGGAATTTCAAAATTTGCTGATCTTATCAATGCCGGAATAAAAATGGAAATAATAAAAAGAGCCGGTTCATGGCTCCAGTTTGAGGATATAAAGTTAGGGCAGGGAGTTGAGGCTAGTAAGGAATTTCTCAGGGAAAATCCCAAGATTGTAGAAAAGATTAAGAGCCTCTTATTTGGTAGTGGGCGACAGGAGGGCTAAATACCGCGCCCTTTTAATTGCCCGTGTTAATCTTCTTTGATGTCCGGAACATACTCCGGTTCTTTTTTTTGGTTTGATTTTTCCGGAAGCCGAAATGAACCTTCGTAAAACCTGGGCTTCCTTGAAATCAATATTTTTTATGTTTCTTTGACAAAAATAACACCCCATAGATTAAAAAGGTATATTTTTAACGTCAATCTCCTCGTCTTCCTCGATAACGGGAATTTCTTCTGAGGGATTATCTGTGGATGGCTTTTGACTAGATGCTGTTCTAGCTGATTTTGGTCCCATCTGTAATCTTTCAGCGACGATCTCAGTTCTAGACTTTTTGTTTCCTGCGGCATCCTGCCACGTTCTTGTTTGCAATCGGCCTTCAATTAAAACCAGAGAGCCTTTATTTAAATATTGGGCGGCAATATCTGCCAATTTTCCGAATAGAACGATGTTGTGAAAATCTGTTTGTTGCTGTCTTTGACCGGACTTATCATTATAAAAACGATCAGTTGCCATTCCGAAATTAGTGACTGATTGTCCTGAGGGGAGAGCCTTGGTTTCGGGATCTCGTGTAAGCCGGCCGATTAAAATAACTTTATTGAAGTTCATTTAAAAATAAGGGTTTATTTTTCATCATCCTGCGCTAAAATTTCCTCTAATTTTTTCTCAATCTCTTTTAGCTCAACCTTCTTTTCTTTTTTCGGTTTTTCAATTTTTGGTTCAATAACCATCATGCGGCTCTTCTTTATTACTTTGGTTGGTCGTTTTATCAACACTAGATGGCGGAGGATTTGACTGTCCGCTTTCAATGCTTTTTCCAGGTTGATCAATTTTTCGGCTGACAATTGAAAATTAACGACTGCCAGATACGCTTGCGATTGTTTTTTTACTGGATAGGCGAGTTTCTTCCTTGAAATAGAAACTTCTCCTGTTAAAAGTCCGCCTTCTTCCTTAATCAGAGCGGAGATTTTATTTTGAAGGCTTGCTGCCTGCTCATCCGTTAGTTCAGATGAAATTAGATAAGTTAATTCGTAAGTTTTCATTTGGCAAGATTTTAATTTATGAAAATCAAAGATCAGAATTGATCTTTGGCTTCATTGGGTATGATATCATCTCAGAAAAAATTGGTCAAGTAATTGCCGGATGTTTTGTTACGGTGGTTTATTTAATGAATGATTTAACGAAGGCGATTCCTTTTCTGCCCAGATCCTCAGCTTCTTTCTTTGTTTTCGCCTCGACAAAAACCCGAAATTCAGGAGCATTGCTCGATGGTCTGAAAAGAATCCAGCTGGAAGAGTTCCGCCAAATCTTTAAACCATCAATAGTTTCAATTTTTACGCCTTTGAATTTATTTTTAGCCCCTTTTATTATGGTTGAGTTTAATTTTGTAGGACAGTCAACCTTGGTCCGGTAAAGAAAAAATTTTGGCAGTACGTTCGTTAACTCTCCCAAGCTTTCCCTTTTTTCTTTCAACAAATTTAATATTTTTATTGTCATGCTTCCGCCGTCGCGAGAGAGCATCACTTCAGATGAGAAACCGCCGCCGTTCGCCTCAAAGCCGAAAGAAGCCTTTCGTTTTTTCATCGTTTCGACAACATAAGGTGAACCGACTTTTGTTCTGATGATTTTTTTTCCTATTTTTTCAATTACCTGGGAAGTGTTAATCGGAGTTACGATGGCTTTTGCCTGACTGTATTTAGCGATCAGGCTGCCGCTATAATCACCAGGAAGGAAATTACCTTTCTCGTCAACAAAAACTACCCTATCTCCGTCACCGTCAAAGGCAACGCCTAAATCAGCCTTTCCGTTTTTTACTTTTTTTTGCAGATCTTTTACCGCTTCTTCTGTCTCCGTGTCTCTGGCAATGAATTTTTCTGGTTTGGGATCGCAGTTTATTGTTCTTACTTCCAGCCCCAATTCTTTTAAGATTTCCGGCATTATTTTTGACTGACATCCGTTGCTTGCGTCAACCACCGCCTTCCATCGGGGAAAAGGAGAATCGGCCAGGCTTAAGAGCATTCGTTGATAAAAATAAAGAGCCTTGCCTTCTCTTTTGGTTTTTGCCCCGTTGGCCCTGTAAGGGACTTTTCCTTTTATTTTGCTGTAAATTTTTTCGATCTCTTTCTCGTGTTTTTTCAAAATTTCTTCCTTAAAAGCGAAGAATTTTAAACCGTTAAAGTCAGAACGAATATGGCTGCCGGTAATCATGCAGCTTCCCGTATAGCTTGGATCAGCAATTAAAATGTAATTCATCGCAGGAGAGGGGACTATTCCCTGATCCAAAACCTCATATTTTTCCCTTTGGACTCCCCTTGAAAAAGCGTCTTTTATTCTCGAGCTTGAAATTCTCGTGTCTCTGCCCACAGTCACCTTCCCTTTTTGGCCAAACTTTGATAAAAATATGGCGAAAGTCCGACCGATATCGAAACAGAATTGGTTATTAAGAAAATCTTTGGCAGGGCCCCTTATGCCGCTGGTCCCGAATAATGAAGTCATAATAAATCTATGGTATATTAAATTAAGGCAAAAATCAATTCTATGGGAAAAGACATCTTCGAAAATATTTTTAAACAATATGATATTCGCGGGAAATATCCGGAAGAAATCAACAAGGAAATTGCCTATCTTTTAGGCTGGGCCTTGGTGAATTTCGCCAAAAAGCAAAAAAGGATAAAGAAATTGGATATTCTTGTCGGCAGGGATAATCGGAAGTCATCGCCGACTCTTTTTAAATCGTTAGCCGATGGAATTTTAAACGCTGGCGGAAACGTGATTTCCATTGGAATTTGTACGAGCCCGATGTTCTATTTCGCTTCTGGTCGCTACAAGGGAGACGACGGAGGGGTGATGATTACCGCCTCTCATTTGTCGAAAGAATATAACGGATTCAAATTAGTTAGAGAGCTTCCCATCCCTATTGATCTTAGATCTGGGCTAAAAGAAATAAAAAAAATAATGCAGGAAAGAGCTTTCAGTGTCCGGGCAAAAATGGGTAGATTAGTTGAAAAGAACATTGTGAGTGAATACGTAAGGGCGGTTATTGCCGACCTCAATCTTAAAGAGATCTCTCCCTTCAAGGTGGTGATAGATACGGGAAATGCGCCTGCGGGGATTGTCATCCCGGAAATTTTCAAAAAAACAAGGATTAAAGTGTTTCATCTCTTTCCGAAGCTGAATGGCGACTTCCCCAATCGCTCCTTAGATTGCACAAAAGAAAAGAACCTGAAGAAGCTTAGAGAGGAAACGCTGAAAAGAAAAGCAGATTTGGGGGTGGCTTTTGACGGTGACGGAGATAGAATTGTTTTTTTAGACGAGAAAGGCAGATTCATTCCTCCGGCAATCATCACCGCTTTTGTCTCCTTGCTCTTGCTGAGAACTAATCCTGATGAAAAGATTCTTTATACCGTGAATCAAAGTAGAATAATTCCAGAGACGATAAAAAAAGCCGGGGGGAAAGCCATAATCTGGAAGGTTGGTCATTCTAATATAAAAAGGAAAATGCAAAAAGATAATATTTTATTCGGGGGAGAGGCTTCGGCCCACTTCTATTACCGGGGGCAGTATTTTGCCGAATCGCCCTTTTTAGTTTTGTTTACAATTTTGCAAGAACTTACCAGAACTAAAAAGAGCTTTTCTGAGCTGATAAAGCCATTTCAAAAATATTTTAGTTCAGGAGAGTTAAATTTTAAGGTAAAAAATAAAAAAAAGATTTTGGCAAACTTAGAGAGTAAATTTAAAAAAGGGAAAATTTCAAAAATAGACGGCTTAAGGGTTGATTTTCCTAATTGGTGGTTTAATGTCCGTTCTTCCCACACGGAGCCTCTTTTAAGATTGGTGGTAGAGGCTGAGACTGGAAAACTAATGAACGAAAAGAAGAAAGAAATAGCCTCATCTATAGTCGGCAGCTAGGAGCTTCAAATCAGCCCCATCTTTTTTTTAACTTCCTGCATGGTTGACTGGGCAATGGTCTGGGCTCGTTTAGCTCCCTGGCTTAAGACCTCTTTTACGTAAACTTCTCTATGGAGAAGTTCTTTCTTTTTCCTTCGAAATGGTTCCAGAGAATTAATCAAAAGATCCGATAGTGATTTTTTGAATTCGGCGTATCCCTTTCCCTTGAATTTTTTTTCTAATTCTTTAATGGTTTTTCCAGAAAGCAAAGAATAAATCATCAGGAGATTTGAAACGCCCGGTTTCTTTTTCGGATCATATTTTATTGCCTTAACAGTATCCGTAACCGCTTTCATTATTTTTATTTTTATTTCCTCCGGCTCGTCAAAAAGTCCTATTCGGGTTTCTGGCGGGTCGGTTTTTGACATCTTTCTCAGGGGATTTTGCAGGCTCATTATCTTAGCTCCCATTTTGGGTAGCTTTGCTTGGGGCATTTTCAGCAGTTCTCCGAATTTTTGATTAAACTTACGGGCGATGGCTCTAGTCAGTTCAACATGCTGTTTCTGGTCCTCTCCCACCGGTACTAGGTCAGTCTGGTACAGCAGGATATCAGAGGCCATTAATATCGGATAATTCAGCAGGCCGGCGTTGACATTTTGCTTGAATTTTTTTGATTTTTCTTTGTACTGAGTCATTCTGCCCAAATCTCCGAGAGGCGTTATGGTGTTTAAAAGCCAGGCGAACTCTGTATGTTCTTTAACGTGGGATTGGACGAAGATGATTGATTTCTCAGGGTCAATGCCGGAAGCCAGATAGATTATTGCTTTTTCCAAGATTAAGTCCGGCAGGTTTTTAGGCTCATAAGGAACGGTTAAGGCATGTAGGTCGACAATGCAAAAAATACATTCATTCTTTTCTTGAAGTTCAATCCATTGCTTTATGGCTCCCAAGTAATTTCCGATATGCAATTGACCGGTAGGTTGTATGCCCGAGAAGACGCGCATATATCGAGCTGAATACATAATTATTAATTATATGATTCAGCGAAGATGAAGATGAGGTTTATCTCATCGCCCTTTTAAACTTCTATTACCACTGGTAATATCATAGGGCGCCGTTTTGTTTTAGTAAAGAAGAATTGGCCGATTTTGTTCCTGATTTCTTCTTTAATATATGTCCAATTGACGGCTCCTCCGGAATCAGTGGCGTGGTGGATGATTTCAATCACCTTTTTCCTGGTTTCTCGCAGCAGATCTTTCGATTCTCTCAGATAAACGAATCCTCTTGATATTATATCAGGAGAGCCCTTAACTTTACCACTTTGTTTGTCCACTATGGTTACGATGACGAACATTCCGTCCTCAGCCAGCATTTGCCGGTCTCTCAGCACGATTTCTCCCACATCTCCGATTCCGAGTCCGTCAACCATTATGTAATTTGACTGCACCTGTCTTTTTTCGATAGAGAGACTTTTCGAAGTTAGGTTAACTATCTGACCGTTTTCAACCACCACTGCATTCTTTTCCGGCACGCCTGCTTCTCTGGCTATTTCAGCATGGGCCGCCAGCATTGAATATTGACCGTGGATTGGGATGAAAAAAGTCGGCTTCATGATGTTTATCATCTCTTTTAATTCTTCCTTCTGAGCGTGGCCGCCAGCGTGAATATCCATGATTTTATAGTGGAAAACCCTGCACCCTTGACGGAGAATGTCATCTTTTAAATTTTGGACGGTTCTCTCATTACCAGGGATGACAGAAGAGGAAAGAATGACGCTGTCTCCTTTTTTCAGCTTCAAGAAAGGATGTTCTTTGGTGGCAATTCTCATCAAAACGGCAGATCCTTCCCCCTGGGCGCCGGTGCACAGAACGGTTACTCTTGAATCCGGATAGTCGTTGATTTCCTTGCCCTTAATGATCGTTCCCTTTTTGGATTTAATGAAGCCCAGAGCCTTGCCGATCTCCACGTTGGTTTTCATTGAATACCCTTCAATTGCCACTTTTCTTCCGTATTTTTCGGACAGGCTGATCATCTGCTGAATCCTGTTTATTAAAGAAGAGAAAGTGGCAGCGATAATTCTGCCGTTTACTTTTTTGAAGATTTCTTCTAGATTTTTCTCAATTGTCTTTTCCGAAAGTGAATGATTTTCCTCTTCCGCTCCGGTTGAATCCGAAAGCAGGAGCAGAATTTTTTTATCGGCAATCATTTTTAATTTCTGTAAATCCGTCGGCATATCGTTGACTGGGCTTGGGTCAAATTTGAAATCGGAGGTGTGCAGAATGTTGCCGACAGGCGTTTCGATGAGAAGACCGAGATTGTCCGGAATGTTGTGATTCTGGTGGAAAAATTCAATTTTGAACGGCCCCATTTTGATCCGGGAACCGTTCTTTACCTCGTTTATATTAAGGGCGGGCAAGTTGGGAAAATCCTCCTGCCTTCTTAATATTATTCCTCTGGTCAGGGGAGAGGCGTAAATCTCCAAACCAGGATGCCAGATTCTGTCTATCAGGTAGGGAACGGCTCCGATATGGTCATAATGACCGTGCGTAAAGACGATCCCCAAGATGTCTTTTCTCTTGTCTTTCAGGCAGCTGATGTTGGGGACAATGTAATCAATGCCCGGCATGTCTTCCCCGGGCATCCTGAAGCCCATGTCGCAAATCAAAATCTTCCCCTCAGTCTCAAAGAGAGTCATGTTTCGGCCGACCTCGCCCAGCCCTCCCAGGGGAATAATGCGTAAATTAGATTGTTTTAATTGTTTAGTCATAGTGCGGACGGTGGGAGTCGAACCCACAAGCCGTAAGGCATACGGTCCTGAACCGTACGCGTATTCCAGTTCCGCCACGTCCGCGTTTATTTTCTTCCGTATTTGTCTTCGTATCTTGTTTCATCGTTCTCTTTAAATTTTCCAGTTGAGATTTCCAGAATTTTTGAAAGACTTACTCCTTTGGCCCGATGGAGGATTTTTTTAGGAATCTGGACAAATTCACCCTCTTTTAGGATTTTGCTTTTAAGCTTATTTACCCCTGTGCCTGAGATTACTTCTATCTTCCCCGAGACCACATACCAAAATTCCTCTCTTAATTTGTGAGACTGCAGAGACAAGCTTTCCCCTTTTTTAATTTCGAGAATCTTTACCGTGCAGGGTTTATTGTCAATGAATTTGATAAACCCGCCCCACGGACGTTTAAAATCCTCTTCAATTTTTATTGCTTTAGTGGACAAATAGAAAAATAAAGCTCTTAATGATGAATATCCGTTTTAGAGGAGAGAAATTGTTTGTAATACCATTATTATAATATCATAGTATAAATTGGTTGGCAAATCAATAGTATGATATAATCCTAAAAACATGGAGATAAAAAGGATAGGAAAGCTTGAAATTAGGATATTCTCAGATTTTGTGGGGCTGTCGCTTAATGCAGCGCAATTTTTCGTTTCTGAAAGCCAGAGTGCTCTGAAGAAAAAAGGATTCTTCACGGTTTCTTTGAGCGGCGGCACGACTCCCAAAAAACTTTTTGAATTTCTGGCATCCGATTTTGAAAAAGACGTTGATTGGCAGAAGGTTCATGTTTTTTGGGGAGATGAAAGAGCGGGAAAGGATGATCCGGAAAGCAGTTTCCAATTGGCATATCAGTCTTGGCTTGGCAAAATAACAAGAGAAATACCGGCTTTTGAGAACAATATTCACCGCATAAAAATGGAATTGGGATTGGTCAATGGGCCAAAAGAATATTCTGAAGAGATAGAGAGGTGGGCAGCCGACGGTTTTGACCTGTCTATTAACGGTGCAGGCTCCGACGGACACAGAAACGGCATTATGCCAGAAAATCAAAAAATTGACTGGCATAATGAAATTTGGGACTTGCCGGAAAATGTTAAGGTTTTAGGGTATGAATTGCCTCCGGAAATTAATCCCTATACTAAAAGAATTACCCTTACGCCCTGGTTTCTCAATAAATCGAAGGCAAATATTTTGATGCTTTCTGGCAGAGACAAGGCGGAATTACTGGAAAAAATCACAATCAATAAAGAAAAACACAATAAGAAAGAGCTGCCGGCATTAACCTTTAATGAAACGCAGACAATCGTTTTGGCGGATGCGGCGGCAGCGTCTCAGATATAGTAATACAAAAATGAAAAAAGTAGTTTTGTCAGGCTTTAAAGGAGACTGCTGCGGAAGAAATTATAATAAAGCTTTGATAAAAATGGCTCTTGAGAAAAAAATAGAGCTTACTTGCGTTGATCTGGGCAAGCCGAAAAATGTTTTAGGAGTGCCCTCTCTTAAGGATATGATGCAGATGATTAAGAGCAAGAAAGTCCGCTATTTAGATCTTGAAAACCCCAGAGATGTTAAAAAGTATATAGATATCAAGGATATCGACGTGGCGCTTATTGCGACGCCGGACTTCCTGCATGCGAAGATCGCTCAAGAATTTTTGGGCAAAGCGAAAAGGATTTTTATCGATAAGCCGCTGGATTCGATCTTAAGAAACGTAAGGATGATCGAATCCTTTTCTGGAGTTGATAATCTGGTATTTTGTTACGATCATTATCTGTCGAAATTTTATCCCTTTGAGCTTCAAACTGACCAATGGCTCAAGCAAGGAATCATTGGCAATGTGAAAAAAATAGAATTTAGGCTGCTGGAGCCGACCGTTATTCCCCGTCATCGGATTTCCGCCCTGGATGCGGGGATGGTATATGATCTTTTCTCTCACGGCCTGGCAGTGATTACGGCCATACCGAATAAGTGGGCTTATCCTGATCTTCAAAATCTGCAAAAACTTAAGATTCTTGAAGTGAAAGTCGGTAAATATGAAGGATGCAGGATTCACGGCTGCAGTTACTCGAAAATTATCTTTGAGGTTCCTCTTGGCAAGACTTTTATTCCTTGCAAGGCCAGGGTGGGCAAGGGTGTCGGTAAAAAATTCGAAAAAATTCTTGAGATTACCGGCTCAAAAGGCAAGATTCTTGTTGATATAGAAAATTATCAGTATGAAATTACCAATGCGGCAGGGGGAAAAATTAAAGAAGGAAAACTTGTTTACGACTATGCGGAGCATTTCCTTGCTGCCGCAATAAACGTTAAGAATCCGGTTTATAAGATTCCAGGCGCCATGCCGCTCAACGCTGGCAAGGAAATACTGTATATTTTAGATGAGGCTGATTGGCGGAAAGAACCAAAAGGAAGAATCCCGAGATACCCGGTCGGTTCTTCGATCGCTGAAATTGAGAAAATTATTGAAAGCAGAATGCCTACTTCTTGAATACCCCGGCTTCTTTAATGATGCTCCCGTTCTGGGATATCCAATTGTAGAGGTTCTTTACTCCTTCTTTCGGAGAAACGACAGGCCGCCAATTGAAATCCTTCTTAGCTTTGGCAATGTCAGAAACATAAACTTTCTGGTCGCCCGGCCTCCAGGGGCCGAAAGAATGGTTAAATTTCTTACCAGATAGCTTTTCCAAGATTTCAAATAACTCCCAGATTGAAAGGGAAAAATTTGATCCTCCGCCGACGTTATAGGCTTTTCCTCTTGTTTTTTTAATGTTTTTTAAGGCAGAATCATAAGCGCGAAGCAAGTCGTCAACATAGAGAACGTCTCTGACCTGTTTGCCGTTGCCGAAAATGGTTACGGGCTTATTAAAGAGTAAGGCGTTGCAAAACCAGGCCAGCCAGCCTTGTTCTTCTATGCCGAATTGGTGAGGACCGTAAATCCCAGACTGGCGGAAAACAACAGTGTTTAAGCCGAAAATTCTTGAGTAGTCTATAAAATACTGATCGCCAGCTCCTTTTGAACAGCCGTAAGGGCCGTGGAAGTCCAGGGGGAATTTTTCGTTAACGCCCTTGATGTTCCGATAAACGTATCTTTTTGCTTTTTCAACAACCGGAATGTAAAGCAATTCTCCCATTACTTTGTTGGTGCTGGAATATAGAGCCGCTGCCTTGCTCTTGGTGTTCCTCATTGCCTCAAGAACGTTAAAGGTCCCCAGCGCGTTTATCTCGAAATCTTCTCTGGGGTTGGTAACAGAGGTGACCATGGTTACTTGCGCAGCCAAATGTAAAACAAAGTCCGGACGGTGTTTTTTGAAAGCTTCAAAAATATTCTTATAGTTTCTGATATCTCCTTTGACGAAGACAAAATTACCTTTTTGTTTCTGCAGCCAATTTAAATTTTGTTTGGCTCCTGCTCTGGACAGGTTATCAAAGGAAACGACTTTGTAACCCTTTTTGAGATAGAAAGCTGCTGCATTTGTTCCGATAAAGCCGCAGCCGCCCGTAATGAGAATGGTTCTTTTCATATGTTTTATGCTTCTTTTATTTTATTATTCCATTTATTAATGGCCTCTTCCCATCTTTGGAATGTTCCCGTGTCCATCCATCTTCCGGAGAGTTTGTAGCCGTAAAGCTTTCCTTCCTGGGCTAGCCTGGGAAACAAATCAGTTTCCACCATGGCAAAGGCAGTCTTCTCCGGATAGTATTTTTTAACCTCTGGATTTAGAACGTAGGTGCCAGAATTGATGTATTGAGAGGGGGGATTTTGCGGTTTTTCAATGAATTCCATTATCCTGTTGCCTTCTAATTTAGCCACCCCGTAAGCGCAGGGATTGTCTACTTTTACCAGGCCGATGGTTGCGATGTCCCCGTTTTCCTTGTGCCACTTTATCATTTCTTTCAGGTCAATTTCCTTTAACTCGTCGCCGTTGGAAACGACAATGGGCTCGCTGAACCATTCCGGTTCAATGTTTTTAATGAAAGGGGTAAATGTCCCGCTTGGTTTTTCTTCGGTTACAAACTCTATCTTCTGTTTCGGGAAATGAGAGGCTTTCCATTTGCTAAAGTCATCAAGATGTTTTGTCTGGATGCCGATTTTAATATCATCTATGCCATTTTCCAAAAACAAATCAACCAGGTATGTGAGTATCGGGATTTTTCCGACGGTGATTAATGGTTTGGGGATTTCGTAGGTTATAGGCCTCAGCCTTGTCCCTTCCCCTGCAGCTAAGATAAAACCCTTCATAGATTTGAATTTATTTGTTAATAAGAATGTTTTCTGTCTGAGATGCTTAAGTATATCATACTTTCTTTTAAAAGTCAAACCCCCGCGAACAAAATGTCTTTGTCCACGGGGGTCATTTGTATTGATATTTACAGTTTCCTTCCTGCTTCTATCAATGCCTCCTTTGTTGATTTTTCGCCTTCCAGCGTTTTTTGTCTTATTGCCTCAAGCCCAGCGGGGAGTTCGGCAACCTTTCGTCGGTCTTTCCAGGGAGAGGCCGAGAAATTCTTGACAACACTGACGTGGCTTTTCTCTTTTACTAGAAGGGTATGCCGGCAATCAGGAGGGAAGACTATCAGGTCTCCCCATTCTCTGAGAGGAAATACCTGCGTCTTTTCCTCGTCCCAGATCACGGCATCGATATTACCCTTTTGCAGCATGACAGCTTCCAGTCCGGCGGTATGGAGATGTCCTTCTTGCACGGCCGGGTCCAAAAAAGCATCATGGATTTCCACATTCTCCGAGGTGGCGTGCCTTATCCTTTTTTGGATGCCCCGGGTCAGTCTTTCCTGACCAAGGAATTTCTGAAGACTGTCTTTGCCGCGAAGATATACGGCTTTTCTCCTCTCATAAAGATTGCTTTCAATGAGTTTGAGTACTTCCCTGGTAACAACTGAACCGACTTCACCTTGCTCTTTGATGGAGCCCTCAGCCACAAGAACAACTTGTTTCTCTTGCAGGACAGTTGGCCGCAATTGGCTTTTCGGTCCGACGAAGAAAATGGGAATAAGTCCCAGGCTGGGAGTGGCGAACTGAAGGTCCGCCGTCCCGTCTCCGATGGCAATGGTCTGAGAAAGCAGTTCATGGACGCCTATCTCCAGGTACTGAGAGAGATTGCTAACCGCAATGCCGGCGGCAATATCCTTGTCCAGAGGTCGGTTGTCTACAATTGGCACGAGATTAAGAGCGGTCGAAACAGGAGAGACCTTTATTTGATCTTCCAGTTGCCAATCCCGGAAAATGCTTTCCAGTTTTTCCTTGGCTTCGTTAATCTTGGCCGAACAGGTTTTGTTAACCGTAGTGTCAGGATTGCGGAGAACCTCGACCGTAGCCATAAGCTCCTTTGAATCAGACCAGATGAACCAGGGGAATTCTATCTGCGGCGTTTCCGGAATTAAAAAGAAATTGCCGTCAGCGTCTCCTCCTTGGAAATAGCCTGCCTCGTCTTTCCCTTGATAGGGGACGAGGTTTTGAGTCTGGTAAAAGAGTCCGGCAATCTTCCGGCGAAGGGAAGGATCGGTCAGGGGATGGTTTTTCAGAAGTTGCGTCACTTCCGCTTCCTCCGAAACAGGGTCAAGATTGATCAGGGCCAGTTCCGGATAAAAGTGGAAATTCGCTATTGTCTTTTCGAATCCGTCTATCTGGCGCAGGTTGCTGATCAGAAATTTTTGCAGCCACTTTCTTCCTCTGCCGGTGATGAAGCTGTGATGGATATCCTTCTTGGCCAGGGCCACAATCTCTTGCAGCACTTCTCTGTCTGGAGAGTCGCCCTTGGTAATGGTCCCGTTGACATCCCAAATGATGTGTCGGGGATTCGCTGGAATACTTTCTTCGCGCAGAATATGATACATTCCTGCCTCCTATATTCAAATATTAAAGAGCGACCTTATCGCCCTCCGTGAATATTCTAAAACAAAAAACCACATCTGTCAAGTTGTGGTTCTCCAGAGATATGCTTCTCGTTTATTTTTCTTTTAATCTCTGCTTGAATTCGTCAATCGGATTGACTGGCGTCGGGTCAATTTTATATTCCATGGCCAGCCAGAAAGAAACCCAAAATCCCAAAATAGTTACCGAAAAGAATTTTTTCAGGAAGTTTTCTCCCTTGATATCAATAAATTCCACTCCCATCCCTTCTTTGACAATGAAGTCTTTGGTGATTTCCATTTGTTTTAAAATCCGGGAATGGGAACTTTCCTTGTCTCTTAAAATTAAAACGTAAATTTCATCGTTGCTTATCTGAGCTTCATTTACCCGCCATAACCCCACGATCTCATTATGATTGAGCTCCGGAAAATAGTTTGCCATGGCAAGAATTTTGGCGGTTTCATTCAGGCTGTTTTTCCAAATCACCCCTGCTGTCCGGAACCTTCTGGAGGTATAGATAATGGGAATTTTCCCAAAGATTTTTTTCGCTATTTTTTTACCTTCAAGCTCTAACGCCTTCGTTTTCAGGGAATTCCCGAGGCTTAAAATATCGTTAATAGCCAGTCCGTTTAAAAGATGATGATTGTTTAAGACTTGGAGCAGGGCGGCAAACATTTCTCCTATGGCCAATCGCGGAGGAAGGTAAGGCGGAGGGAGAATCACACAAGGTACTTTATATTTCTTTGACAGTTCGGCTAATTTTCCTCCGGTAGTGATCGAAATTACAGGCAGGCCCCTGCCTACGGCTGTTTCAAAAGAGGACAGGGTTTCTTCCGTATTGCCGGAATAAGAGATGCAAACTATCAAACTTTCGTTGCCAGCCTGAAGAGGGAGGCGGTAAGACTTATAGGAGAAAACGTCCAGGGGCTTCAGGGCTCCCAATATTTCCCCGGCCAGAGCTGATCCGCCCATGCCGCAGACGATGATGTTTTCGGGAGGGGTCAGAAAAGACCATTTTTTAAGGTGGACTTTTTTAGCGGCATTTATGCCGATCCTGAACTGTTTTGGAAAATCCAAAATAGCCTGGCGCATATTGGACTTGTCTATGTTCTTTATTTCCATGCCCTTTTAGTGTTTATATACCATTTCTCAATGCCTGAAAATCTTTTTGATGGATCAGTAATGATTTCAACGGAGACGCCTTTTATTTTTCCCGAAACCAAATAAAGGTAATCCGGGCTGTAAAGAAAGATCGCCGGAGCGTCTTTGACCAGAATGTCTTGGAATCCTTCCAGGGCTGCTTTTCTTTTTTCCTGGTCCAGGGTCTGCCGGGCCTCTTCCAGGAGTTTATCTGCTTCTTTGTTCTCGTAGATCGCCAGATTTAATCCCGGATCCTTTATTTGCGAGGAGTGCCAGAAAGGGAAGGGGTCAATGATCATTTCCAGTCCCTGGCCGAGTAAAATCAATTCGTAATCTCTCGGTCTGATTATTTCTTCCGTGAGGGTAGGGTTATCAACGATTTTAATTTCCGTTTTTATTCCCAATAATTCCCATTGCGCTTTCAGACCAGATGCCACCCTTATAAGAGTCTCTTGGCTAACGGTCGTCAGAGTAAAAGAAAGGGAAAGGACTTCTTCTGAGGGAGCGGCGCAGAGCTGATTTAATTTTTCTCTGGTGCTTGCAAGAACCCGGCCAGTTCCCTGAGTCAATCCGGAGGGAGCTAATATCTCTTCTTTGTATTTTTCCTGGAAGTTAATCACTGCCACCTTTGTTTTCTCTCCAAAGTATCCTGTGATTTCTCCTTCGGGATAAACCCCCGGATCTTTTGCCAGGCATTTTTGCAGTTCTTGGACTTCACTCCCCTGGCTGCCTGTCTGAAGATTGCTTTTGAATTGAAACGCCGGTTCTTTTCTGACTATTTTTTCCCTCATTCCGTCATTATTCTCTTTTTCAACGAATCCCGCCTCATCCAAGATCTCTTTAGCTTTTTCCGGGTTGAATTCATAAATCTCAGAAGGACTTTCAAAACCGTAAATATCGGGCAGAATGGGTGAGTCCGCTGTCCTTGCTTGAATCGGCAGGATCTGGTTGATAATCTCGGTCTTGTCCGTCCCGTAGTTAAGGGCTTGCCTCAATTTTTCATCAGCCAAGATTTTTGATTTTTCCGGATTGAAAAAGACGGCAAAATACCTTGGCGCCAAAAGACGGTATTCGGAGAAAGAGTTCTTCTCATCTGTTTTCGTGGAAGTGGGGGAAAACCCGTCAATCCGGCCAGCTTCAAAAGCCGAAACCAATTCGTCTTCATTCTCAAAGAAAGAGAAAACTATTTTTTGAATGTGCGGCAAGTCTCCGTGATAGTTGGTGTTTATTGCCAGCTCCAGAGATTTTATGTTGCCTTCTTTATCTTGAGCAATTCCTTTCACCTTATAAGGGCCAGAACCTATAGGTTTCAGATTATAAATCGACAAGGGGAAGTTTTGGTCGGATATGTCTTCCCAGATATGCCTGGGCATTATTTTCAGGACGGAGTTTTCCAAAAATATGACCGAAGGATTGGCTAATTCAAAGCGGATTCCCAAATCGGAAATTTTCTCTGCTTTTACTCCCAGCCAGCTTGCCCTGATCGGGCTTTTGAAAGATGGATTCTGTATCGTTTTAACGGTGAAAATCACGTCGTCAGCCGTAATCGGTTTTCCGTCTGCCCAAAAGAGATTTTCTTTGAGATAGAATTCAAAGGCTTTTCCGCTCTCAATAGTTATATATTCCTTAGCCAGATCAGCAACAATCTCACCCTTTTCATTGTATTTCATGAGACCCGCGTAGATTAATTCAGCCAAATCCCTGTCAACGTCATTGGTTTGAGCATAGACGGGATTAATGTTGCGGGGAGATCCGACCACTCCTTCGACGTAGGTTCCTCCTTTTGCTGGTATAACCTGGGTATTATCCAGATAGAAGTTGTTGGAAAGGAAAATGATACTGCTGATGCTCAGAAATAAAAAAACAAAGAAAAGGATTTTTTCTTTCTTGCTCAAAACCTTTAAAAATTGTCCCCATTGATGCGGGGACGGCCATTTCTTATTAGAGAAAGCCATTTTAAAGAGTGATGTTTAACAAGGCTAGGACAATGAATAATACTCCGCAGACTATCGTTGCCCAAAGAATTTTTTGCTGGATGCCTCTCCTGGTAGCATAAAAGCCACCTTCCTGACCGAAAGAAGATCCCAAGGCTGTTCCTCTTTGCTGCAGAAGAATAAAAACAACCAGAAATATGGATACTATGATTTGAGCCAAAGGCAAGTATTGTTGCATTTTATTTTGGCGATGAAGTTTACCCCTTTGGGTTTGCCTTCATCTTTATCTTCGTTTTTACTTTGTAAAAATTTTATTGTTGAATTATTATTTTTTTGAAGAAGAAAAACCCAAGAAATAACCGACCAGCCAGACGATCACGGTGGTCCAGAAGAGGGGAGCCAGCCCTTGGATAACCAATTCCGGAAAGGCAATACTGATAAGCCAGATTATTCCCATGTCGACTATCAGGCCGAAAATTCCCAGAGTCAGAACTCTCAAGGGCAGGGTGATTATTCTTACAATGGGCTTGATAAAAAAATTGATTAATCCCAGAAAGGCGCCGGCCATTATCAAGTACTTGATTTCTCCGGTAAATTCAACTCCGGGCACGAATTTCACAGCCAGCCAGAAGCTTAAGACACCGCCTGCGATTTGAAAGATTAAGTTTGACATTATTGCATGGTAGCAAAGATTCACTTCGGAATCAATAGCTTGATTCTTAATTTATGATGGTAGCTGATGGCGAATCTGTGCGCTTCATCGCGAAGCCGCAGCATCAAATTAAATGTTTCCCTCGGCAGATTTTTGAGCAAAACCGGTCTTTTGCTGCCTTGAATGTATAATTCATTATTCCTTTTTGCCAGAGCCGTAATTTTGGCTTTCAGCTTGTAACGTTTGGCAGCCGAAATGGCAGCGTTGAGCTGGGCCTTGCCGCCGTCAATCAAAATTAGGTCAGGATAGGTCCATTCCTGGTGTTTAAATCTTCTGGATAAGACTTCTTTAAGCATGGCTACATCGTTCGGTCCGTCAACAAATTTTATCTTGAAGCGGCGGTATAGGTTTTTATCTGGCTTGCCGTCAATAAAAGTAACCATGGAGCCGGTGGCCTCCTTCCCTTGGATGTTGGAAACATCATAAGCTTCTATGTGTCTGGCCTGAAAAATGTCTGCAAACAAGCAGGGGGCCAGGCATTGGCCCAGGTGATACCAGAGGCATGGCCGAATAGCTTTCTTACCCGTCGGCAGATTTTTGCAGGTGCGATAGGGCGAGCGTTTTCTCAATTCTTTTAGAGTCTGCTTCAACGACTTACCGTCAACAAAGGGACCTATGTATTCGGTATTTTTGTCTTTTGTCTGGTGCGTTATGAAAATTCGGGGGAATTCTTCTTTGGTAATGCCGATATAGAAATAGTTTTTATCGTCTTTCCAGGCAACGTTGTATTTTGGCTGATATTTTTTAATCAATTTTGATTCCAGTATCAAGGCCCCAATCTCCGAATCGGTTTTGATGTATCCTATTTTTTCGGCTGAGCCGAGAAGGTCTTTATGCTGTTTTACCCTTTGTCTAATGTTTGCCGCTTTGCCAATGTATAAGACTTTCCCTTTATTTTTGAAACAATAAACACCGACAGTTTTAGGCAGTCGGCCGATTTTATCTTTGGATAGAAAATTGAACCCTTTCATTGAATTATAATTTCGTATTTGCCTCATTAGAGATTCCCAAATAGGGTTGGAAAGAATCGTTAATATTAATTTCTCTGAGATTTGTTTCTTTAATCTTATTGTCTTCAATCAAAAGTTCAATAATCTGACCTTCCATGGTTTCTTCAGAAAAGCTCTGGTCAAAAACAAAGTTGCCTAAACTGTAAAGGATCCAGCTGTCTTGATATTTTTCATTCGGCTGGACTACGTGGGGGTGGTGGCCGACAAATAGATCAGCGCCGGCATCCACAGCCATTCTCGAGAAATCAATCTGGAACCGAGAAGGCGCTTTCTGGTATTCTTCTCCTGAGTGCAAAGAAACAATCAGAATATCAGATTCTTCTTTGGCTGATTTAATGTCTTGTTTAATCTTTTCAATGCTATTCTGGGAAATCCAGGCAATGCCGGAATTCTCTCCTGTGGCCCGCCAGATTTCTGGTCCTAAATCAGTGTAAGCCAGAAAAGCAATTTTAACACCATCTACTTCTTTGATGAGGGAGGAGTAAGCTTCGTTTTCCGTAAGGCCCGCTCCAACGAAACTAATCCCAGCCTTACCTAGTTTAGCTAGACAGTCTTCAAGCGCTTCCCGGCTGTAATCAAAAGCGTGGTTATTGGCCATGGATAAAACATTGAAACCGGCAGAGATCAATCCTTCAATTGCTTTCGGTTCGGCTCTGAAAGAATAGATGCTGCCAACCTTGATTCCCTTATCGGAAATTACCCCTTCCAGATTTCCAAAGACAATGTCAGCCCCTTTTAAATAATCAGCGATTTTAAGGAAGGGAAATCTGAAATCTCCGTTTCCTTCTTCCTCAACCATATATTCTACCCCGCGGTCAAGCATTATGTCGCCAGCAAGGATTATCTTTATTGGCTGCTTCTCTTTGACTATTGGGGTTGAGGCTTTCTCTTGCTGATAAGGAATAATTTCAATGCCGGCAGGCTCCGTAAAAAAGGAAATCCCGAAGAATAAGACTATTGCCAGGGTAATTGGAATCAAGATCCACTTCATACGTGTAATTATACCTCATATTGAATTTTTCTAAAATTTGGAGTACAATAGCTAACCATGTCCAGAGATTTTATCAAAATTAGGGGAGCGAGAATTCACAACTTAAAGAATATCGACGTGAATATCCCCAAGAATAAGCTGGTGGTTATTACCGGAATTTCAGGATCGGGCAAATCGTCCTTGGCTTTTGATACTTTGTATGCGGAAGGCCAGAGACGATACGTTGAGTCTTTGTCCTCTTACGCCAGGCAGTTTTTGGGAGTGATGCAGAAACCGGAGGTTGATTCTATCGAAGGAATAAGCCCGGCAATTTCAATTGACCAAAGGAAATCCTCGCGCAACCCCCGTTCTACGGTAGGCACCATTACGGAAATATACGACTACCTTCGTCTTTTATTTGCCAGGGTAGGCAAGCCCTATTGTCCGAAATGCGGAAAGATAATCTCCCGCCAGACAATAGACCAGATTACGGAGCAGGTTTTAAACCTTCCTTCAAAGAGTGAAATTGTCGTTCTGGGACCGGTGGTCCGGGGCAAGAAAGGAGAACACCACGGCATGCTGGAAGAGATACAAAGGGCCGGTTTCGTCAGGATAAGGATTGACGGCATAGTTTACAGAGTTGAGGAAGGCCTGGAAAAGGAGCTTGATAAAAAGAAAAAGCACAATATCGAGGTGGTGGTGGATAGGTTGATTTTAGACAAGGATTTGGATAAATCAAGACTGGTTGATTCTCTTGAGACGGCCCTGAAATTGGGCAAGGGGATGGTGCTGATACAAAACACCAGGGGAAAAACGCAGAAAGCTGGAAGCAGGTCAGAAGATCTCATTTTCTCTGAGCATTTCGCCTGCGAGGATTGCGGGATATCTCTGCCCGAGCTGGAGCCCAGATTATTTTCTTTTAATTCGCCCTACGGTGCCTGTCCTTCTTGCCAGGGACTGGGAAGGAAGCTGGAGGTTTCCCCGTCTTTAGTTATCCCTAATCCTAATTTAACTTTGGCCGAGGGAGCTGTTTTCCCCTGGGCCCACGCTTCCCACAAAATCGGCAGACAGGGATATTTTTGGTGGCAGCTGCAGGAATTGGCCAAAACATATGATTTTTCCTTGGACTCACCGGTAAAAGAGCTTTCTCCCAAAATTATTAACCTAATTTTATATGGAGACGGCAAGTCAGAAGGGGTTATCCCGAATCTTGAGAGGCGTTATTACGAGACCGATTCTGATTATACGAGAAACGAAATAGAACAATATATGGTAGAGAAAAAATGCGAGCGATGCCAGGGTAAAAGACTGAAGGCTGAGGCTTTGGCAGTGAAGGTTGGCGGCAAATCCATCAATGAGGTGGTGGAAACGAACATTGGTCAAATCAAAAAATTCTTTTCTGAGAAATACGGCGACAATAACGATGACCGAGCAAAGAAAGTCATCCAGCCCATTGTCAGGGAGATCATTAACCGGTTGCAATTCTTGGTTGATGTAGGCTTGGATTATTTGACCTTGGCAAGGTCAGCCGATACTTTGTCCGGTGGGGAAGAGGAAAGAATAAGGCTGGCCACGCAAATCGGTTCAAAACTGACCGGAGTTTTATACGTTTTGGACGAACCTTCAATCGGCCTCCATGCCAGAGATCAGCGGAAACTGATCAGCGCCATAAGACGGCTCAAGGAATCAGGCAATACGGTAGTCATATGCGAACACGATCCTCAGACCATTACAGCCGCAGACTGGATAATTGACATAGGTCCCGGGGCAGGCAAGCACGGCGGCAGGGTTGTTTTCCAGGGAACCGCCAGGCAGCTGCTTAAATCCCATACCCTTACTGGTGATTATTTGTCGGGAAGAAAAAAGATAGAGGCTGTTGGCGCCAAGCGCCAAACGCAGGACAGCAAGTATCTGGTTATCAAAGGCGCGAAAGAGCACAATTTAAAAAATATCGACGTAGAAATCCCTTTGGGCAGGTTCGTTTGCGTTACCGGAGTTTCTGGTTCCGGAAAATCGTCCTTGATGAACGACATCCTGGCCAAGGCTCTTCTGAAAAAATTTTATAACGCCAAGGAGGAGCCGGGAGCGCATGAGAAAATCCTGGGAGCAGACCAGCTAAACAAAGTGGTCCTGGTTGACCAGTCGCCGATAGGCCGCACTCCCAGGTCCAATCCGGCAACTTACACGGGTGCTTTTCATTACATCCGTGATCTGTTTTCTAAAACAAAGGAAGCCAGGATCAGGGGCTACGGACCTGGCCGTTTCAGCTTTAACGTAAAGGGCGGAAGATGCGAGGCTTGCGAAGGCCAGGGGGTAAAAAAAATAGAGATGTATTTTTTACCCGATGTCTATGTTCAGTGTTCGGAATGCAGCGGCAAAAGATTCAACAAAGAAACTTTGTCTATTGAGTACAAGGGGAAAAACATCTCGCAGGCTCTCGAAATGACGGTGGAAGAAGCTTTAGAATTCTTTAAGGTCATACCAGGTCTTTATGAAAGGTTAGAGACCCTGAACAAGGTTGGTTTGGGCTATGTCCAGCTGGGGCAGGCAGCTCCTTCTCTTTCCGGGGGTGAAGCGCAGAGAGTGAAACTGGCAACGGAATTATCAAAAAAAGCTACCGGGAAAAGCCTCTATATTCTAGACGAGCCGACTACCGGTCTTCATCCCCACGATATTAAAAAATTAATTTGGGTTTTGCGCAATCTGGTAGACAGAGGGAATACGGTGGTTTCAACCGAACACAATCTGGAGTTTATTGCCAGTTCTGATTACTGTATAGACCTGGGACCAGAAGGAGGGGAAAAGGGAGGGCATATTATTGCCAAAGGGACGCCTTTTGAGATCGTTAAAAATAAAAAAAGCCACACTGGACAATTTTTGAAAAATGTGTTACAACGAAAATAGCACATATCTCAAAAAAGTTTTTAAGAAAGGAGGTGAATTGAATTGGCGAGAAGTAAAGAAATAACGGAAAAAGAAATCACTCGCCGAAAGGGAATCAGAAAGACCTTGAGTCTTATTGCCAGCCTGACTGGCGTGCCGTCGAACGGAAAGGACCGGCGTGGGTTTGCAGCCGAGGAAAAGGCCTTCCAAGCCGCTCTGTTCTGGAAGAGAAAAAAGCTTATCCGGGCTGTCAGAAAAACTCAAAGGCTGTCTTCCGAAGACAGGTCCATGAGAGACCTCGTTCTGACGCTTCTGCACGGCGAAGAGACAATGGTTCAGGTTAAGAACTATTGTGATTTCTTGGTAGTTAAGAAATGCCGGGACGGGGGAGTTCTACCTTTCATTATCTGGCAGGACGAGGGCGAGGGCATTGCCAGGGAACGGATGCTGAACCTGATATTCGCCGCTTATGTCTCCGAGCTTACTCCTTATCAGCTCAGAGGAATTGTGGCGAAGATACTGGAGGCAAAGTCGTCTCCCAGGCCAGCGCGGTTCAATCTGATGGAGAGACTAAGTTCTCTCTTCGGGAAGCGAGTTTCCATTCATTTATTTTGACAATATGCGTGGAAACCCAGCTGGAAAAGAGGACGCATCCCTCTTTGAGGAGGCAAGCTAATCTCTTGCCTCCTTTTATTTGCTCGGTAGGCAATGAATGCTACGGCATTCATCTTCACCTTCGCTTTCATATGTATTAATATATGTATGAAAGCTTGGTTCTTGACAAATATTTTCAGCCCGATTAATATTAAAAAGTAGAAATTAGCACTCAAAGGTCTAAGCTGCTAAGGCAGCAGTTTCTAACTATTAATTATCAATAAAGCATGAAAATAAAACCAATTTCAGATCATATCCTGATAGAACCCATCAAAGAAGAGGAAAAAACCAAGACTGGCATTTTGCTTCCAGACACTGCGGAAAAAGAAAGGCCTGAGCAGGGTAAAATAATCTCCGTGGGACCTGGCAAGAAAGATAAGCAGGGAAAATTAGTTCCTCTGGAGGTGAAACCCGGAGACAGGGTCTTGTTCACCAAATACGGCCCGAATGAAATCAAAGTCGAGGATAAAGAATATCTTATTGCCAAAGAAGAGGATATTTTGGCTATTTTAGAATAAAATTATGGCAAAACAAATCAGTTATTCAGAGGAGGCCAGAAAAAAATTAAAAATAGGAGCTGACAAATTGGCCGATGCAGTAAAAATAACCTTAGGCCCTAAGGGAAGGAATGTTGTTCTTGATAAGGGTTTCGGTTCCCCCACTATTACCAATGACGGAGTAACCATTGCCAAAGAAATTGAATTAGAAGATAAGACAGAGAACTTGGGAGCTGAAATCGTCAAAGAGGTTGCCGAGAGAACTAACGATGTGGCCGGAGACGGCACAACCACAGCCGTGGTTTTGGCTCAGTCGATAATCGCCGAAGGGCTCAAAAACGTGACTGCCGGAGCCAATCCTTTGGCTTTGAAAAAGGGAATTGAAAAAGGAGTGGGAAAAGTAGTTGAATCTTTAAAGAAAATATCTAAAAAAATCACCACCAAGGAAGAAATGGCGCAGGTCGCCACCATTTCCGCGGAGGACAAGGACTTGGGGAATCTGATTGCCGAGGTGATGCAGGAGGTGGGCAAGGACGGCGTAATTACCGTTGAAGAGTCAAAAGCTTTCGGCATCCAAAAAGAAATCGTCAAAGGGTTGCAGTTTGACAGGGGATACGTTTCTCCTTACATGATTACTGATGCTGAAAGAATGGAATCGGTTTTCGAGGATTCCTATATCTTAATTACCGACAGAAAGGTTTCGTCTATCGCGGAGATTCTGCCGGTTCTGGAAAAAGTGGCCCAGACAGGCAAGAAAGAGCTGGTCATTATTGCCGATGAGATTGAAGGCGAGGCTTTGGCAACCCTGGTGGTCAACAAATTGCGGGGAATATTCAACACTCTGGCCATAAAAGCACCTGGTTTTGGCGACAGAAGAAAAGAGCAATTGTCGGATATTGCCGTGGTGACCGGGGCTGAAGTGATTTCCGAAGAGGTCGGATTAAAACTGGAAAACATTGAACTAAAGCAGTTGGGCAGCGCTCGCAGGATCGTTTCCACCAAAGAAAACACCACCATTGTCGAAGGAAAGGGAGAAAAAGAAAAAATAGACGCCAGAATCAAACAAATCAAAAAAGAATTGGAAGTTGCCGAGTCTGAATTCGACAAGGAAAAGCTGCAGGAAAGACTGGCTAAATTAGCCGGCGGAGTAGCTGTTATAAAAGTGGGAGCTGCTACAGAGGTTGAGCAAAAAGCCAAACAGCACAAGACCGAAGATGCTCTGGCTGCCACCAGAGCGGCCGTGGAAGAGGGAATGGTGCCTGGCGGCGGTACGGCTTTAATCCGAACGATATCTTCTCTGGACGAATTGAAATTGGAAGGAGATGAGCTTACCGGTCTTAATATTCTAAGAAGAGCCCTTGAGGCGCCGATTAGGCAAATAGCCCAGAATGCCGGCATAGACGGAGCAGTAGTTGTCCAAAGAGTGAAAGAGGAAAAAGAAGGTTTTGGCTTTAACGCCCAAACAATGGAGTATCAGGATTTGATGCAAGCTGGCATTGTTGATCCGACAAAGGTGGTTAGATCCGCCCTGCAGAACGCATCTTCCGCTGCTTCGATGTTTTTAACCACTGAATGCGTTGTTTCAGAAAAACCGGAAGAGAAAAAGGCAATGCCTGGCATGCCGCCGATGGGAGGAGAGGATTATTAGTTTTCTTTTGGCGATGAGATAAATCTCATCTTCACTTTCACCGAGCACATAAATTATGTGCTCGGTTTGGTCATTGACTACAGGAGAGTTTTTGATTATATTGAAAAATAGGTCGAGCAGTTAACATTTCTAATTTTTAATCTATGGACACTGGTAAAATCATTTTAATAATCGCAGGATTAGTTATCCTCTGGGTGATACTCACCTACAACCGGTTAATCACCTTAAAAAACAGGGCTAAAGAGGCCTGGTCTGATATTGATGTCCAACTGAAAAGAAGATACAATCTCATCCCCAACTTGGTTGAAGCGGTGAAAGGATACGCCAGCCACGAGAAAGGCGTTTTTGAAAAAGTGACGGAAGCCAGAACCAAGGCAATGGGGGCTCAAACCATGAAAGAGCACTCGCAAGCTGAAAATATGTTGTCGGGAACCCTGAAATCACTTTTTGCCGTAGCTGAAAATTACCCTGACTTGAAAGCCTCGGTCAATTTCCTTGAACTGCAAAGAGAGCTTCGCGATGCCGAAGACAAGATTCAGGCAGCCAGACGTTTCTACAATACCAACGTTAGAGATCTGAACATTAAAATGGAAGTTTTTCCGGCCAACATCGTGGCCAATCTTTTCAGATTCGCCAGAATGGAATTCTTTGAGATAGAGCAGACAGCTGTCAGAGAGGTTCCCCAGGTAAAATTCTAGTGGTCGATGAAATAAATTTCATCTCCACCTGCGTTTTTAATAAATTAAAAACTTGATAGATGAATCTTTATACGCAAGCCGAATCGAATATCCGGAAAACGTGGCTTTACCTGTTTTTCTTTCTGCTTCTGATTGTTGCTGTTGGCTGGCTTATTTCTTATTTTCTGGAAAGTCCGGTAATCCTGTACTTTGCCGTGATTCTGAGCGTAGTTTTGAATTTCTTTGCCTATTGGCACTCTGATAAAATCGTTCTGTCTTTTAGCAAAGCCAAACCGATTGAGAAACGGGACAATCCGGAACTGTACAGACTGGTTGAGAATCTCTGCATTACCGCCGGTCTTCCTTTGCCCAGGATATACATCATTGATTCGTTGCAGCCTAATGCTTTTGCCACTGGCAGAGATGCAAAGCACGGGGTAGTAGCCGTTACCCGGGGATTGCTGGAAAAATTAGACAGAACGGAATTGGAGGGTGTGATTGCTCACGAACTTTCCCATATCGGCAACAGGGATATGCTGCTGCAGACAATAGTCGTGGTGCTTGTTGGTTCTGTTGTCATGCTGACTGATTTCTTCTTCAGGATAGCTTTCTGGGGAGGGACGGGCGGAAGGGACCGGGAAGGGGGACAGGCAAGATTGGTTATGATATTGGTGGCTTTGGCCTTAGCGATCTTGGCTCCGCTCCTCGCTCAATTGATGAAGCTGGCCATTTCCAGAAAAAGGGAATATTTGGCGGATTCTTCAGGGGCCTTGTTAACAAGATATCCTGAGGGACTGGCCCGCGCTTTGGAAAAGATTTCCCAGGACCCGAATCCTTTGAAAGGGGCCAATGACGCAACATCACATTTGTATATTGCCAATCCTTTCCGGGGGAAAGAAAGAGTGTCCTGGCTTCACAAGCTGTTTATGACTCATCCGCCGGCAGAAGAAAGGATAAAAATTTTACGTTCAATGCAAATTTAATTCAAGGAGGAGTCGGATAGTGGTTTATTCCAACGGCCTGGAAAGCCGTGCTTCGCAAGAGGCCCGTGGGTTCGAATCCCACCTCCTCCGCCCATTTGCTGCAAAAGGCAATTTTATCCGCCTTGTTTGAAAATAATTTCCAATTCTATAAGGATCAAAATAACTATGGAAGAATTATTTATGGCAAAAGTAGACTATGAAGAAGCTAAAATTTTAGCTGATTTAGGAGCGATTGTTCAGGATTTAGGATTTACAATGAAAACATGCTCGCGACTTAAAAAATTGTTAAAAGAAGAGCCTCAAGACAGTCTACTAATTGAGAGTTTATGGACCGCCGCATTAATAAGATATGCTAGGTGTTTCGCAAGCGGAAAGCGATTTGGTCTCTCTAAGTCTATTTTTGATGGATTACCGGGCGAACCGCACAAAGTGCATAAAATGTATCTTGATTTAAGAGATAAACATATTGCCCATTCTGTGAATCCATTTGAGCAAATGGAGGTGGGTTTAATATTATCTCCTCAAGATAGCGAAGAAAGAAAAATAATGGGAGTTATGGAAATGTCTATGCGGCAGATTTGTCTCGACGTGGAGGGAGTTCATCAACTTGGGCTATTAGCAAAAGTTTTGCTAAAAAAAGTATGTAAAATAGCTAAACAATATGAGGAAAGGGTGTTAGAAAAAGGTAAAAGCATGCCCATCGATGATTTATATAAACTTGCCAGACCTCGCATGGTTGCACCTGGTCCCGAATTAACAGATAAACCAAGGCAATAATTTTCTATCTCAGCGACAAAAACGCTACTCTAATACCTCTATCAAAAAAAGCACTAGCCGAATTCCGCCGTATCTATAAGCAGGAAATCGGGGAAAATATATCTGAGGCAGAAGCCGAAGAATTAGGCACTAGCCTAATTAGATTATTTAAGATAATCTATAGAAAGATACCCGAGAGGCCGGACGAAAAACCTAAAAGCAAGGAAGGTAAAAATCCTCAGGTTGGCCCCTAATAAGTCAAAGTCAATTCGTATAACCATTTAAATTATCAATTTTATGAAATGGTACCGCGCTCTTTATTTTGTCTTTATAATCTTTGCCGGGATAGCATATTTTCTTCCGTGGTGTATTCTTGACGGGAAATCGTATACTGGCTGGGAGAACACTATTCCTTTTGGTTTCTTTTATCTTGTTGGCGTTATCCTTGGGATTATAGCGGTAACCGCCAATTATAAACCGATTGGCTTTGCGGTAATTGGTGGCATCTTGATGCTTATCGGAGTTTTTGGAGTCGGTTCTCTTGTTAGTCTTGGCAGTAGTTTCGGGGCTGGGATGGAAATAGGCAACGGATTAGCGTTGGCTTTATTAATGGTTTTCGCAAATTTATTTGTAAATCCGTTATTAGCGCGTAAATTTAAAAGAGTTGACCAGGTGCAGGAATCAGTATAAGATCAGCGGAGATTTAGAGTTTCGTTTTGGGGAGTATTGGTGCTAGGTAACTGTCTGGATTCGTCTTGAACCAGGTTCGAACGTCGTCTAGTCCTCTCCGCCTAACTTATCGCAAACGGCAATTTAACCTCTCTTGTTGTGGATAGCTACTGAAGGATAAGACAAGCTTTTCACGGTTGACTCGCTGCCTCTTTTTGCTAAAATTCATTAAGGACAATGATTATCCTTTCAATCAAGCTGATTTCGCTTACTGAAGATGTTGTAAAACACTCTTTTTAAGAGTGTTTTTTTATTGGAAAAGGTCGAGGACCTTTCTATTGATCAATACTAATATCCATGAATAATATTTTTAAATCAAAAAAGGGCATTTTAATAATTATCGCAGTAGTCATTATCGGTGCATGCCTGATATTGTATTTTGCTTGGCCTTCACTTCCATTAAAAATCCAGGAAGAAGCTGTCCAACCAACCATCTCCGAAATCATGAGAGCTGGTGAAGTGGGCGAGATTGAAGAAGGAAGCACCTTGGCAGGGGTAAACCCGGGAGCTGTGGCTAGCCCCGTTCGTCCGCCAGATTCTCCCATGCCAGCTGCCGTTTTTGACACCAAAGGAGAGATTGTTTCGATTAAGGGAGACACTGTCACAGTAATGGGCTCGGGCGAGAATTTTGAAGACCAGAAAGCCAGAGATCTCAAAGTTAAATTCACCGGCCAGACCATTACTTTTGAAAAAGGGCAGCAGGCAAAGTATCTGGGGCTGGAGGGATTGGACCATCTCGAAATCGGACAAGAGATACTTATCAGCAGTTCGGAAAACATCCGCGGCAAAACAGAATTCTCCGCCATTTATATTAATAAAATCTAAAAAGGTCAGTAATCAAAAATATAAAAAATATTATGCCTATCTTTAAACAAATTGCCTTTATATTGTCGGTAGTTGCCCTGAGTTTACTGGTCGGTTATACGGCTACCCGCGCTTGGACTGATCCTGTTGAAGCTCCGCCCGGTAGCAATATTCCAACTCCGATCAATATTGGTTCTATTGCTCAAACCAAGCAGGGAGTTTTGCAGGTTAACGCCGACTTTACCGCTAATCGGCTGATAGACACTGGTAATAGTTCATACTACATTGACCCGGCCAATACCAGTTATTCTGCTCTTTTTGCCGGCAGTGTCGGCATCGGAACAACGACCCCGAGCGAGAAATTAGAGGTTGCAGGAAACGTAAAGCTCTATAAATCAGGCATATTTCCCTCTATCGGTATGGTTGATGCGTGGGGCGTTGAAAAAGTTAGAATTCATACCAATGGTTACAGTTGGTTAGACGGCGGCAATGTCGGCATAGGGACGACAAGCCCGACTGAGAAATTAGAAGTTGCTGGAGATATTATATCAAAAGGAACAGTCTGGACTTTGAGAGCAAGCGCGGCTGATAATAGTTGGAGTTCTGTTGCTTATGGCAATGGCTTGTTTGTGGCTGTATCTATTGATGGTGCAGCGGGTAGTAGGGTCATGACTTCGCCTGATGGCATAAACTGGACTTTAAGAACAACCCCGGGTGATAACTCTTGGCGAGATGTCACCTATGGCAACGGCTTGTTTGTGGCTGTGTCTAATAGTGGTGTTGCGGGCAACAGGGTCATGACTTCGCCTGACGGCATAACCTGGACTTTAAGAGCAAGTGGGCCTGATTATACTTGGTCTACTGTTGCTTATGGCAACGGCTTGTTTGTGGCTGTGGCTGCTACTCAAAATGGGGTGATAACTTCACCTAACGGCATAAACTGGACAGCCAGAGTAGGCGCAGCTGATAATATTTGGAATTCCGTCACCTATGGCAATGGCTTGTTTGTGGCTGTGGCTACTAGCGGCACAGGCAACAGGGTTATGACCTCACCTGACGGCATAACCTGGACTGCGAGAACAAGTGCGGCTGATAACGCTTGGCAGGATGTCACTTATGCCAACGGCTTGTTCGTGGCTGTGGCTGCTAGCGGCACAGGCAATAGAGTTATGACATCGCCTAATGGCATAACCTGGACTGCGAGAACAAGTGCGGCTAATAATCCCTGGAATTCTGTTACTTACGGCAACGGTCTGTTCGTGGCTGTGGCTAGCACTGGCACAAACAGCAGGGTAATGACCTCGCCTGACGGGATCAACTGGAAGATTAGGACAAGCGTAGTTAATGAGTATTGGTACGGCGTCACTTATGGCAACGGCGTGTTTGTGGCTGTGGCGGTTACCGGTACAGGCAACAGGGTTATGACTTCCGGTAAAACAGAAATTGCAACGGGCAGGTAGGCCAAGGGAAAATGAGTCAGTTCTGCTTTTTCTCTTGGTTGCACCCTTTTTATGGATAAAAAAAAGTTAGCGATTACAATAACGTTATTTGCGCTTTTTAGTCTTTGGTTCATCCAGTCAGGCAATCTTGTTAATCTTTTGAGTCTTAAAGTCGTTTCCGCCTCACCCGACCCATTTGTTGTCGATACTTTTGATGACGAATCTAAAATTGCCTCTAAAACAAATCTGACAGTAAGCGGAGGACAGGTAAAGTTAGCCATTTCCGGCCAGACTTGCGTGCAATATGATAGTTGCGGGAACACGCCTTCTCAGGATGGCATTTATTGCACTTGTCACTGCCAATCTCCGTGCTCCGGTTCCTGCGGATGTATGTGGACAGAAGGGTACCAATGGTGCGGCCAAAGTTCATGCGTTGAATTCTGCGCTTTTTGCGGTTGTTTGTATTGTACGCAATATGTAGACACCTATTACACATCGGGGAACTTAATCTCGAGCAACCTTTTATCGGGCCAAACCGTAACAACCATAAACTCTTTTTCCTATACTGTTTCCTTAATCCCTTCCGGTACGAGCTTAAAAGTTCAGTTTAGCCAGGACAATGCCAATTGGTACAATTCTTCGGGTGGCTTGGGTCAATGGGATACCTGTTCCCTAGGGACTCATTCGATTGATTTGTCCGGTTTGGACTGGTCAGGCCCTAATTTTTACTACAAAATGGAATTCACCTCAGATGAAAGCAATACGCCTGCCTTGGATGAAATAACAGTTCATTTTACCAGTGTCTCGCTCCCGGTCGCCGTTACCACCGCAGCCACCCTGACCACTGACGTCTCAGCTATTCTTAACGGACAAATCAGTGATGATGGTGGCGAGCCCTGCCAGTATAGATTCAGGTATAAGAAATCAGGGGGCGATTACAGCTATACTGTATGGACTGGCGCTAAAACCACAGGACAAACCTTCTATGAAGAAATAAGTGGTTTGGATAAGGGCAGTTTGTACTATTTTAATGCTCAAGCTAAAAACTCTGCTGGCGAAAGCGCTTGGGGTCTCGAGCTTCAATTTACGGCGGCGGTGGTTTGCCAAAATCATAATGTTTGGGGTTGGGTTTGGTCAGAGAACATTGGCTGGATAAGCTTCAGTTGCACCAATACGATGACAGTCGGAACAGGCACTGATTTTGGAGTGGATATCAATGAAGGGACTGGTTTGTTTTCCGGCTATGCCTGGTCGGAAAATGTTGGCTGGATAGATTTTTCTCCTGAGGGTCCTTATCCTGACGCACCCGATTATTCGGCGAAAGTGGACCTTGTTAACGGTCAAGTTTCCGGTTGGGCAAGGGCTTTGTCATATGGCGATGGCTGGGATGGCTGGATTAAGATGAGCGGGGGAGAGTACGGGGTTTTCGTTAATTTTGGGGATGATGAATTTTCAGGTTTTGCTTGGTCGGATATGGTTATGGGTTGGGAAAGTTTCAACTGTGTTGACGAGGGCGTCTGCGGTAGCTCTGACTATAAAGTGATAACTTCAGTTGTGCCGCCGCCAATCATTTTTAACCTTAGCAGTATTTTTTCTCCCTGTTCCCAATCCAGAATACCTACCTTTTCTTGGGAGACAGACGCGGAGCTGCCGTACGATTACGAAATAAAACTTTGCAGCAATTCCGAATGTAACGGCCCCGGCGATCCTTTGATTTCAAACCTCGTAGAAGGAACGAGTAGCCTGTCTTGGACTCCGTCTTGTAACCATTGCTGCAATGATTCGCCCTATAGTAATGTTGATTTTGGCGGTGGGACTTATTACAGCCAAATAAGAGCAAGAAACACAGGCGGTCAATGGTCAGACTGGACGGGCAGCAACTTTACGACTTATGATCATTGCTATCCTTACGCCGATTTTCTTTGTGACGGAGACTTCTGCCCTGGAATGGGAATATCCGAAGATGTAGTCGTAACCTTGAGCGATAATTCCACTCTTTACGACAGTATTCTTACCTGTTCCTGGACCCTGCCTGATATTACCCAGGTTGTTGAGGGAAATCCGGCTTCCGACTGCATTATTAAAGTTAGTTTCTCCGCTCCTCCGCCAGGTCAAAGAAACCAAGACATAGAGCTTACCGTGACAGATTCCAGCAATTATTCCTGTTCTCAGACGAAAACCATCCAGGTTTACTATCCTCTTCCCGAATATAGAGAAGTATTACCGATTGTCTGGTTAAAAAATCTTTTTACCAGAGCTGCCAGTATTTTTACCGGATTTTAGTATCTCGCATCTTTTGGGATAGCCGAAAAACAGATTTTGAGGCGTTATGGCTACGGCGTGACAAAGTCCGCCTTTTTATGTATTATGTTTATAGTTTTGAATATTATGTAGGCTGCGTTGACGATCGGGATTAATAATGAATATAAGCATTTGAATCGGAGAAATATTTAAAGTCTGGTCCAGGTCAAACGTTATTAAAAAATTTAATATAATTAATAAAGATCTATGGAAAGCGTAAAGAAATTCATTTTGTTCGTCTTGCTGGAAAAATTAGGCATTTGCCATCTTAGCAAGAGCGTTCCGGTTCCCGACTGGTCACTTGACGGAGATTTTTCCTCGGTAACCAAGACCGGAAGAGAGCTGTCAATCGTTTACCCTCAGGATAAAATTCCGGCGGGAATTCTATTTGAAAAGGACTGGAGAGCTTTCAGGCTGGAAAGTATTCTTAACGGTCTTTATTCTGTCGGCGTTATTGCTTCGCTCTCAAGGCCTTTGGCTGAGGCTGGAATCAGCGTGTTTAATATTTCCACTTACGAAACGAATTACATTCTGGTGGAAGATAAAAACCTGGAAAAAGCCGTAAAGATTTTGAGTGAGTTTTGCGAAATTAAGAAGTAGTGATTGATTAGCCTATGCAGTTTCAGGATTTGCTTCAAAACTTAACAAACTGGTTCTTGTCCAACGGGATAAAAATCGTTCTTATCTTAGCTGTTGCGTTTTTCGTTAACCGTTTCCTGAAGATCTTCATTAAAAAAGGAATTAATCAATACGTAAAAAACAAAATTAACGGGGAAAGGAAAAAAAGAGTGGAAACCTTAATTGGCATTTTCAGCGGCACCCTTAGTTTCGTAATCTGGGTTGTAGCTCTTTTGCTGATTCTCCCCGATTTTGGGATTAATATCGCTCCCATTCTGGCGGGTTTGGGCTTAGCCGGATTAGCGGTTGGCATGGCAGCCAGGGACATAATAGCTGATTTCATATCCGGTCTTTTCATTCTTCTGGAGGGTCAATATTTTATCGGTGACAGGGTTAGGATTTCCGGTATTGAGGGAGAGGTAAAAGAAATAACCCTGAGAAGAACGATTCTCAGGGACGAAACAGGTACCTTGCATTCTTTTCCTAACAGCCAGATAAAGCTGGTTTCCAAAAAGGAAAAATAAGAGGATTATTTGGTTTTTAGTATCTTTCTATATACCTTCTCGTGTTCTGAAACCATTCTTTCGACGGTAAATTTTTCCTCTACAGATTTGCGGCAGCGATAACGCATCTCCAGGTATTCTTTTTCGGGCATTCGGTAGATTCTTTTTATCGCTTTTACCATTGAATCTAAATCGTTCGGCCGGCAAATAAAGCCGGTTTTTTCATTCTTAATTATTTCCGGTACGCTTCCTCTGTCAAAGGCAATAACCGGAGTGCCGCAGGCCATTGTTTCAATCATTGTTAGGCCGAAAGGTTCTTCCCATTGAAGAGGAAGTATATAGGCGGCGGCTTTTTTTATGATTTTAAACATTTCTTCGTGGCCAAGAAAACCTTTGTAAATAATCTGTCTGCCGTCTATTTCCGGCTTTATATCTTTTTTCCAGTACTCATCGTTCCTCCCGTGGCTTCCCATAAGGATGAGTTTTTTCCCTGTCTTTTTGGCCACCATGATAGCTTCCTTTATCCCTTTATTGGGATGGATTCTTCCGGTGATTACCAAAAAATCTTCAGGATTTTTATCAAAAGGAATTTTTTTTGAATCAATCCCGTGATAAATAGTGGCGGCGTAATTAAGGTCGGGCAGGGGTTTTCTTTGAGCATTGCTTATGGAAATATAATACTGGGTGTTTTTAAAATTACCGAGGATTAATTGTCTTGTGCGGGAAAGCGGGCTATGCAGGGTTGAAATTGTCGGCGTTTTCGTTAGGGGCGCGAAAAAAGCGGTGGGGATGTCAAGTTGGCTGTGGATAATGTCAAAGTGATTTTTTTTTGCCATTTGGTAGGCCTTGGATATCAGTAAATATTCGTAATTCGCGTGGGGCTGGGGACCGGTTGGGTTAAAACCGATCTTGGGATCGGTCCCGGTCGCTTTCTCGGTTACACTTATCAATTTCCCTTTTGTTTTTGAATCGCCTGAAGCAAAGAGAGTTACATCGTGGCCCCTTTCTACCAAATTTTCCGCGATAATAGACGTCATCATTTCCGGGGCGCCCGAACATTGCGGGGGAATATCTTTGGGTCTTGGGGGGATGCGAATAAAATTGGAAGCTAAAATTGCAATTCTTATCTTTTCCATTTTTTTAAAATTTTTTCATAAATTTTTTCATATCCGTCCACCATTTTTTCTATCGTGAAATTATTTTCTACGTGTTTTCGGCAGGCAGATCTTTTTATTTCCCCTATGTTTTTAACGGCTTTTACGCCTTCTTCAATGGTATTTATCATGAATCCGGTTTCTTTCTCTTTTATTATCTCCGGGGCAGAGCCTCTCTTGCAGGTAATAACGGGAGCTCCGCAGGCCATTGCTTCAATAAAGAATAATCCGAAAGGTTCTTCCCATTGTATGGGGGCCAAGAGGCCGATGGCATTCCCAAGAAAGCCGCTTTTTTCTTCCGGGCCTATTTCTCCGATATATTCTATTTGCTCCCCGTCTATTAAGGGTTTGATTTCTTTTCCAAAATATTCCTTATCTACTGCGTCTATTTTCGCGGCCATCTTTAATTTGACCCCAGCCATTTTTGCTATTTGTATCGCTTGGAGGGGTCCTTTTTCGGGAGACATTCTTCCTAAAAAAGCGAAATAATCCGCAGGTTTTTCGTTAAACTCCAATTTTTTTATATCTATGCCGTTATAAACCGTTCCGGCATAATTTAATTCAGGGAGGGCGTTTCTTTGTGAGTTGCTTATGGAGACAAAGTTAGATTTGGCAAATTTTTTATGGATGTAGGCCATGTAAGGGACATTAAGCGGGCCATGAAGCGTCGTGACAACTGGATATTTCAAGAGGTGCGTAAATGGTAAAAGCCGCCATCCCAGATGGTTGTGCAGTATATCGGCATTTGTCTTCGTTAAAAATTCCAAAGCCCTGCCGACCCCGATAAATTTAATCGCATCCCTAATTCTTATATCTTGAGCTTCAGGTGATTTTCTTATCGATTCTGGGAAAACAGGGAATAATTCAGCCTTTGTTATGGCGTCTCCCGTTGCCACCAGATAAACAGTATGGCCTCTTTTTAATAGTTCTTCTGTTATACTTGAAGCCACCAGTTCCGTTCCTCCGTATTTTGGGGGAGGAACTCTTTCTTCAAATGGAGTGATTTGGATTATTTTCATCACTTTTTTTATTATTGCTGGTTATTAATTTGTCATAAATATCGCTTATTCGGCCTACGATTTTGTACCAAGAATAATTTTCTGCAACATCTTTATAGCCGTTTTCTATAATTTTTTGAACCAGCTCTTTTGATTTAAAAATTTTCAGCACGTTTTCCTTCAAATCAAGAGGATTTCTCGGTTCGAAAAGAAGGCCGTTTACTCCTTCCTGAATTATGGTTGTCAGACCGCCTATTCTGGAAGCGACTATCGGAGCTTTGCAGGCCATTCCCTCAAGAGCGACCAGTCCGAAAGGCTCGTAGTAAGAAGGGACGACGAAGATGTTGGCGGCCGAATAGAAAAAAGGAAGCCGGCCGTTGTCAACTCTGCCAGTAAAGTTAACTATGTCTTCAATCTTTTCTTCCTTGGCTTTTTCCGTAAGTCTTTGATATTCTTTAAAATCTTTTGAATTTTTTTGTTTTCCGTAGATTTTGCCGCCCACGACGATTACTTTGAGATTGCTGATTTCGTTTCTCAATAGACTGGCAGCGCTAATCAGGGTGCCAATTCCTTTTCTCCACTCCAGCCTTCCCACGAAGAGAAGAACAAAGGCGTCTTCCCCAACGTTTATTTCCTTTCTCGCTTTTTGAAAATCTATGGGTCGGAAATGACTTAAATTAACCCCGCCGGCTATCACTCTTATTTTGTCATCCTGAGCCTGGTAGAATTTTTTAAGGTCATTCTTTTCCGATTCTGCCAGGCTGATGATAATGTTTGATTTCTTGACTATTTCTTCTTCCAGGCTGAATCTTTTTTCGAAGAATTCCGCCTCATTCCCGTTTTTAAGGTATTGTTTCTTCGTCTGAAAGCGTATTTTTCCCAAAGAATGAAAATTCTCCACGAAAGGTTTTTTGAATTGCTCAGCAGCCTTTAGGGCCATCCATCCGCCGTCCCAGTGGTGCCCGTGGAAAATGGAATAAGGATTTTGCTGGTCTATGAAATTAAGGAAATTCTGATAGAGTTCCGGAAAATGGTCAAAAAGCTCTGTTTTGGGCAGATGCTTTATTGGTCCGCCCTTTAGCCTTATTACTCTTGATTTCTTCCCGATAAAAGCAACGGTTTTTTTATGCATCTGGTCGTGTCTGGTAAAAACATCAATACTCCAACCTTTTTTGTCCAATTCTTTTACCAAGGAATAAATATAAATGTTTTGACCTCCGGCTTCCTGACTACCCAAAGGCGCCAGGGGATCGGAGTGGATTCCGAACATGGCTATTCTGTTTTCTGGCTTATGGCTGTCTGTAGCAGGGCCAGGTTCTGAAGATGCTTTTTCCATTTTAAAATCCCCGCTTGGAGGAGATTATTATATTTTAGTCTCAGAAAGCATCCGTGTCAATATGCAGGATATTCGTAAAAATTGTTATTTTTCGCTTAGTGTGGTATTTTATGAGTAGATTTCAAGATCTCTTTTTATGCTCTCTTCTCCCATCGAAGAAATAAAAAATCGTCTCGATATCATCGAGGTTATCGGCTCCTATATTAAGCTCCAGAAGACGGGGATTAATTACCGGGCCGTTTGCCCTTTTCATTCTGAGAAAAAACCTTCTTTTTTCGTATCTCCTTCCCGCCAGATTTGGCATTGTTTCGGCTGTTTTTTGCCTGGTAATTTAGTTAAAACAGAAAAAGGTTATCACAGGATAGAAGACATTAAAGTTGGCGATAGTGTTTTGACTCATCGTGGCAGATACATGCCGGTTACAAGGTTGCTCTGGAGGCCGTATGAAGGAGAGATTATCAGTATTAGATTAAGAAAATCAAGCGAATTAACCGTTCTAACTGCCGATCATGAAGTTTTTGCGATAAAGACGAAAATGTGTCCTCACAAAAGTCGGCAGACAAGAATTTGTCAATGGAATTGTAAAAAAGAATACTGTCCAAGATTTCATCTGAATTATAAGATAGAAAAAATACCCGCAAGAAATCTTGCGAGAAACGATTTTTTGCTTTTTCCTGTTAATCGGCAGATCAGAGATATTGAGACGATTGATTTGGATAAATATTACAATCGGAAAATAAGCAATTTCGGCCCAAAAATCCATAGTATACCTGCCCAGATAAGAGTTGACGAAAAGTTCTTAAAATTACTCGGTTATTATATAGCCGAAGGAAGCAATCATCGGGCCTATGTCAGATTTAGTTTGGGCAATCACGAAAAGAAGTTCGCCGTGGAAATTAGAAATTTGATAAAGGAAATTTTTGGAATAAAAACAGGTATTTATTCAAGGCGTAGGGGGAATAGGACCGGTCTTGAAATTTCTGCTTGTAACTCTAAATTAGCTAATATTTTTGAAAATTTATGTGGCTTGCATGCCGAAAATAAGCATATTCCATTTGAACTTCAATATCTTTCCCCAGAAAAGCAGAAAATAATCTTGGAAGCAATTTATAAGGGCGATGGCTTTAGGGAAAAAGTAAATAGATGCAAGAATAGTAGATACTCTAAGGCGATTACAGTAATATCTTTGACCTTAGCCGAACAATTAAGGGATATCTTATTAAGATTGGGGGTCGCTCCTACTTTTCGTATTCAGAAAGAGAAAACCGATAAAAAGAAAGTTCATCATAAAAAATCTTTTACGGTAAAATGGCAAGAAAATTATATTTTGAATTTCTCTAATTTTTTAGAAAATAAAGGGATTCTATATTGGCTTTTACCTATTAAAGATATCGAAATAAAGAAATATAAGGGAGATGTTTATAACCTAACCGTTGATAAGGATCATTCTTATATCGCGCAAAATTTTGCAGTCGGAAATTGCGGTTCTGGCGGTGACATTTTCAAGTTCGTCATGCAAATCGAGGGAGTAGAATTCGGCGACGCCTTGAGGATTCTGGCTCAGCGGGCAGGAGTAGAGTTAAGAAGGCAAACTCCGGAATACACGCAATGGAAAACCGAAAGGCAGGAACTTCACGATGTCTGCGAGCTGGCAACCAAATTCTTTGAAAAGCAACTGCAGGAAAGCAAATGGGGCAAAGAAGCGAAAGACTACCTTCTTTCGAGAAAGATAACAGAGGAGAGCATAAAGAAATGGAGGATAGGTTACGCTCCCGACGTCTGGCAGGGATTGGCTGATTTCTTGAATTCCAGGGGTTATCAGCAGGGGAAAATAAAAGAAGCCGGCCTGGGTCTTTCCTCTGAAAAAGGATCATTTTACGACAGATTCAGGGGCAGAATCATTTTTCCCATTTTCGATCTTAATTCTCAGATTGTGGGCTTTGGAGGAAGGGTTTTCAAGGACAAGGACAATAAAGAAATAGCCAAATACGTTAACACTCCCCAGACCGTGCTTTATGATAAGAGCCGCATCCTGTACGGTCTGGATAAGGCCAAGGTGGAAATAAGAAAGAAGAACGCCTGCATACTGGTTGAAGGATACACCGACGTAATAATGGCTCATCAGGCAGGGACCCAGAATGTGGTAGCCACCTCCGGCACTGCCCTGACTCCTTTTCAGCTGAGAATCTTAAAAAGATATACGGAAAATTTAATTCTAGGTTTTGATATGGACGTGGCCGGAGATACGGCCACCAAAAGAGGCATAGATCTGGCTCAATCCGTGGGATTCAATATCAAGGTGCTGCGCCTGCCCGAGGGCAAGGATGCCGCCGAAATCATTTCCAAAAACGAGAAGGAATGGCAGGAATCCTTATTGCAGCCCAAATCAATCATGGATTTCTATTTTGAGTCAGCTTTTTCCGGGAGAGACAAGAGATCCGCCGAAGATAAAAAAGAAATTTCCAAGATTTTATTGCCCATAATCAAAAGAATTCCCAACAGCATAGTTCAGGCTCACTGGGTGAATGAATTGGCCAAGAAGCTGGCAGTCAAGGAAGAGGTCATTGAACAAGAATTGAAAAAGGTTAAACTGGAAGAGTATCCTGAAGTCCTGGGAGTGGAGGAAGAGGAGATAAAATCTCTGCCTGTAAAATCGAGAAGAGAGTTGCTGGAGGAGAGGTTGGTTATTTTAATTTTAAAGTCACCCCAGAGCATAGATCTTGTCAAGGGATGGCCGGACAAATTTTCCGAGCCCATCAGGGAGGTCTTGATGAAGCTGAAAAGTAAATCCAAGATTGATTCTGATTTTTACAATTACCTTGCCTTAAGGGCGGATGTGGAAGAAATAGAAGAAGAAGAGATTGCTTCTGAAATCCAATGTTGTTTGAAAGAAATTGCTGCAATGGAAATAAAAAATAAGTTAGATGGAATCTCCCAGGAAATAATAACGGCCGAGGAAGAAAAAGACTGGAAGAAAGTTGAACGTTTAACCAAAGAGTTTAACCAATTAATCAAGGATAAAAGATAAAGATTGAGAGAAGAGATTTATCTCTTCGAACAGCAAAACAAAAATGCCAAAGTTAAAAAAGAAAAAAAACCGTGCCAGGGCGGCTGGCAAGTTGCGAGACAAGACTCACAGAAAGACAGTTTCTGCGAGAGTAAAGCATGGAAAGGCAAGAAGGGTAAAGAAAAAGGCGGTGGCTGCCAGAAAGAAAAAAACCGCAGCCAAAAGAAAGCCGAAATCTAAAAAGATGCGGAAGGTTGCTCCGGGCAGGTATAAAAAAGTTTTTACCCTGGAGAAATTTCAGGACTTGGTCAGGAGGGGTAAAGAAAGGGGCTTCGTCACCTATTCTGAAATTCTTTACTACTTTCCCGAAATTGAAAGGGACATAAAGGGGTTGGAACAGCTTTACGAGGATCTGGAAAAACAGGGCATAGAAGTGGAGGAAGTAAAGGAATTGATTTCTGTTGAGGAGAAAGTCAAAAAGGTCAAGGAAACGGAAGGCGGGATTGATCCCATTCAGATGTATTTGAAAGAAATCGGCAGGATCTCTTTCGTTACGGCTAACGAAGAAAAGGAACTGGCCAAGAAAATCGAGAAAGGGGACGATGAAGCCAAGAAGAAATTGGCCAGGGCCAACTTAAGGCTGGTGGTTTCCATTGCCAAAAGATATGTCGGCCGTTCCCCCAATCTGACCTTGCTGGATCTGATCCAGGAGGGGAATCTGGGACTGTTCCGGGCAGTGGAGAAGTTTGACTGGCGAAGGGGATATAAGTTTTCAACTTACGCCACCTGGTGGATCAGGCAGGCCATAACCAGGGCTCTGGCAGATCAGGCCAGAACCATCAGAATTCCGGTTCACATGGTGGAGACCATTTCCAAATACACTCAGGTAAGAAGAAGACTGTTGCAGGACCTGGGCCGGGAACCCTTGCCCGAGGAAATTGCCGCTGAAATGGGCATTGAGGTGGAAAAAGTCTATCATATCCAGAAAATCTCCCAGGATACGGTTTCCTTGGAAACGCCGGTGGGGGAGGACGACGAAGATTCGGTCCTGGCAGAATTTATTGAGGACGAGAAATCAGCTCCCCCTTCTTTGGAGGCTGCCAGAAATTTATTGAAAGGAAGACTAAAAGAAATTTTGGCAGATTTGACTCCCAGAGAGCAGAAGATCCTGGCAATGAGGTTTGGCCTGGAAGACGGGGTAACCCATACCCTGGAAGAAGTGGGTAAGGAATTCGGGGTAACCAGGGAGAGAATCCGCCAGATTGAAGCCAAGGCTTTAGAGAAAATAAGAGAACACCAGGCTTTGAAAAAACTAAAGGGATACTAAAATGTTTAAATTTCTCGCAAAAAGGCCGATTCTTTTTTTGGCTTTATTTTTTTTGGCGATCATTTCCTTAGGGACATTTTTTCTGAAATTGCCTCAGGCTGCTTTGGGTGAGGTTTCTTTTTTGGATGCTCTTTTTACCGCCACTTCGGCAGCCACTGTCACTGGCTTGGTTGTCAGGAACACGGCTCTTGACTTTACTCTCTTCGGCCAGGCCGTGATTCTGTTTCTAATACAAATTGGCGGATTGGGCATTGTCACTGGCGCTGCTTTCGTTTTTCTTATTTTCAAAAGGGTCGGCATCAGCACCGGAGCCGGACTCAAGGCTATTCTAGAAGAGGACTACATTCCTGACGTTAAAAAAACGACGATATTCATTGTTTTGAGCACTATTGTCCTAGAAATGATCGGTGCGATACTTCTTTTTTTATGGTGGCGGAAAGATTTTCCAGATGTAGGTTCGGCCGTTTTCAGTTCGGTTTTCCACGCTGTTTCCGCTTTTACCAACGCCGGCTTTAGCGTCTTTGAAAATAATCTGGAGAACTTCAGGGGAGATATCTTTACCAATGCGGTTGTCGCCATGCTTATTGTTTCTGGCGGAATAGGCTTCCTGGTTCTCAGTAACTTGCATAAAAAAATAAGCTCTTTTTTGCAGGGGAAAAGATATAATCTTTCCGTCTATTCAAAAATAGTTTTAATTGCCAGCCTTGTTCTGATTCTGACCGGGGCAGCCATGTTTTGGTTTTTGGAGAGTGAGAATCTTTCTCATCTCCCTTCAAAAGACATGCTTTTGACTTCTCTCTTCCAGTCAATCACTGCGAGAACCGCCGGGCTTAATACGATTGATATCGCTCAGCTTACCGGTTCGACTCATCTTCTCCTTATTTTTCTTATGTTTGTTGGAGGAGCGCCAGCTTCGGTAGCTGGGGGAGTTAAGATTGTAACTTTGTTCTTGATTTTTCTTGCTGCAGTATCCTTTTTCAGGAGAGAGAAAAATATCGTTCTTTGGAAAAGAACCATACCAAGGTCTTTGCTGCGCAATGTCCTCGTTTTAGTTTCGGTTTATTTGTTCTTCTGCTTTGCAGTTTTAATGCTTTTATTATATACTGAGAAAGGCAATTTCGAAGGGTTTTTGTTTGAAGTTTTCTCGGCGACAGGGACTGTCGGCCTTTCCGTGGGTATCACCCCTTATCTAACAGGCATGGGAAAGGTCCTGATAATAATATCAATGTTCGTCGGTAGGCTTCTGCCTTTATCTCTGGCCATTATCGGCTCGAGGGAAATGGCGAAGACGAAAATTGTCTATCCTGAAGAAAAAATTATTCTCGGGTAATCGCAAAAATATGACAAGAAAAAAATTCGCCGTAATCGGCTTAGGTAGGTTTGGAATTAAATTGGTCGAGGAATTGAGCAGAATGCAGAGGGAGGTGATAGCTATTGACAGCGACAGCAGCGCCATTGAAAAGGTGAAAGATACGGCTTCCGAAAGCCTGATTTTGGATGCTGTCAGCAAAGAGGCTTTAGAAAAGAGCGGGGTGAAAGACGTGGATTGCGTTATTGTTGCCATAGGGCAAAATATGGAAGCTAATATTCTGGTGACCACTCTTTTGAAAGAAATTGGAGTTAAAGAAATTATTTCCCGGGCTGAAAGCTCTCTCCATGCCAAAATTTTGAGGGAAGTCGGGGCAGACAGGATTGTTTTTCCCGAAGAAGATATAGCAGTAAGGCTAGCTCATGCCATTCACTTCCCGGGAGTCCAGGAATACGTGGATATTAAAGGCCCTTGGGATTTGGCTGAATTTAAGGTCTCGGACGGAAGCAGATTGATCGGTAAAAAGATCGCCAGCATCCGCAGCGAGCTCACCAGGGGGATTAACGTTTTGATGATTGAAAGGGAAAAAGGAGAGGGGTTGAAGCACGGTGTCGGACAGAAACGCGAAGAAAGAGAGAACATATTTCCTAAAAATGAGTATGCCGTCAGGAAGGATGATATCCTGATACTTTTCGGCAGGCCGGAGCATTTGGAAAAGTTCATTGAAAAAACAAGCTGAAATTAGCTTTTTGTTATAATCAGTATATATTCCGCGGTGGCGCAATGGTAGCGCGGGTGCCTGTTAAGCACTAGGTTGTAGGTTCGAATCCTACCCGCGGAGCATATAAAATCACCTTTTAATTGAGGTGATTTTTTGATATAATTTTAATATGGATAAAAAAGAAAATAATTTTGCTTTCATTGACAGTCAAAATGTAAATATGGGCGTTGAAGAACTCGGCTGGAAATTAGATTTTAGGAAGTTTATTACTTATCTTAGAGAAAAGTATTCGGTTAAAACGGCATATCTTTTTATTGGTTATTTGCCAGAGAATCAAAGACTTTATGCTAATCTGCAAAAATACGGCTATTTACTTGTTTTCAAGCCCGTTATGAAAGACAACGACGGAAAGCCAAAGGGCAATGTTGATGCAGATTTAGTTTTACAAGTGATGATTGACTTTGATAAATACGACAAAGCTGTAATAGTTTCAAGCGATGGCGACTTCTATTCTCTTGTCGAACATCTTTATAACAACAAAAAATTAGAAATTGTTTTAAGTCCGAATAAAGAAAAGTGTTCTATACTTTTACAGAAAAAGGCTAAGGAAAGGATAGATTTTATAGATAATTTGAAGAGAAAATTAGAGTATATTAAGAGGTAGACAGGGGTATTGACAGGGGGTATAGTTAGGGATTATACTTAAGGTAGAATTATTACGAAAAAGCACTTCTTTGGGTTCCGTCCCTCAGCGGTGCTTTTTCATTTATATTTAATATTTTTTCCATTTCAGTATGAATGCGATGCGTCGATCTCTATAAACTCGCTGCGAACAGCCTGGATTAAGCGGAGCCAGTATGTACGAACAGAGGCAAGCGCCTCTGTTTTTATATAGTTTGTGCTTAGCTTAGCTAAGCACAAATCAAAAATCGCCAAGTAGGCGGTTTTTTGGTAAAATAAAAATATGGAGGACAAGATTAACAAATTTATATATTGGACGCCGAGGATTCTGTCAATAATCTTTATCGTATTTTTAAGCCTGTTTTCTTTGGATGTTTTTGATATGAAACTAAGTTTCTGGGAAACGGCATTGGGGTTATTTATGCATAATATTCCGGTGATTTTCCTGTTGATCGTTCTATTAATATCCTGGAAACGTGAAATCATCGGAGGGATTGTTTTTACCTTAGCCGGAATATTCTACGGTGTAATGATGTCGAGAGATTCGCTTGAGGGGGGAATGGTATCTGCGATCTTGGTAATCGCCGTACCTGCGCTTGTTATAGGAATTTTATTTATTATTAATTGGCTCAAAAAACGAAAGGCCTGAACAGATCGCCAAGAGGGCGGTTTTTTGATAGAATAAAAAGAGAAAGGTCGCGGTAAAATAATAATCATAATAATAGATAATATGTCTAAAAAAATCATTTTAATTATTATCGCAGTAATTATTCTGGGAGGGATAGGCTATTTAATTTATCAACCAAAAACAGAAGAATCTTCTGTCGTTCCTCCCGAGCAAAGGCTAGCAGCTGATCCGCTAAATGCTGCTTATATAATTGAAGGCGAAGAATTCGCTTTGGTAAACGGCAGGGCGGAAAAAGAAATTATTCCCGGTTCGGCATCAAAAACCATTATTCTTTATTTCGGTAATGACGTAACGGGTGATTTGAATAGAGACGGTAGAAACGATACTGCTTTTTTATTAACCAAGGATAACGGAGGAAGCGGAACATTTTATTATGTTGTGGTTGCTCTAAATACCGAAGAAGGATATCAGGGAACAAATGCGATACTGTTGGGCGACAGAATTGCACCGCAAACTACAGAAATACGAGATAGAAAAATTATTGTAAACTATGCCGAAAGGAGGACAGATGAAGCAATGATTACTCCGCCCTCTATTGGGATCACCAAACAGCTTGCCCTAGAGGGCACAACATTAAAGGATATTACTTCAGAAGAAGCAATAAAGGAGCAGGCTTGTGCGCTTTCGGGGGGAATTATTAAAACTTCATTGTGTTGTGCTTCAGCATCCGATTTCCCCAACCTCTGTCTTATCGGTGCCTGTGGTTGTTCCCCAGCTGATAGCCACCAGGTGAAAGTTTGCGATTGCGGAGAGGATAAATGTTTTAATGGAAGCGGATGTATTGTTATTCAGTAAGAATACATAATGGGTTAAAAGAGGGGTTCCCCCTCTTTTAAGTTAGCTGAACAGGTTCCAATATTGTCGCCTAGACGTAGTCGATTTGCCCGAGATACATTTCTTTAGTTTTGTTTGTGGTATAATAAAATATATGAACAAAAAAATATTAATAGGAATAATAGCGATATTGATAATCACAGCGGTTATTATCGCGATTTCTTTTTCTAGATCTAATTTTAAAGAACAAGAAACAAACGAACCTGTTCAGCAAGAAGATGAGGAAATTAGTCTGGCTGATTTAGACGAACTAGTAGAGTCAACGATCGAAAGCCTTAAATCAACCTGCGCCGATTTTCTTAAGGGAGATTTAAGCGGTGATCCTGATTCTGATTGCCCGGGATTTGATAATCCGGTAAATAAAAATTTATGTTATTATTGCTTTACCATTAAAAATCAAACCCCGGCCTTATGTGAAAAGATAGATAACGAATCCGCCTTAAGGTCAATATGCCAGAGAGCAACCGGAACCCCTATTGAGGAAATAATAGATCAATAATTTTTAAATTAAATTAAGAACAGGCTATAATAATGTATTATGAAAAACAAAAAAATAGGCAAAAAAACAACTAATAAAACAGTCAGGAAGACAAAATTAGTCGTTAAGAATATGAAAAAGAAGGCAGGATCATTTATAAAGAAAGCAAATAGGAAAGCCGTTGAGATGGTGAAGGTGTTTAAGAAAGAATGGAAAAAAGATCAACCTCAACGTGAAGAATATAAAGAAGAGTTAAAGGATGCTGCCGGCAAAGCGCTTGAAAGCAGTATCAAAATAGGGAGTGATGTTATCGAAACCATAAAAAGAGATATAAACGAGATCAATAAGCAGAATAAAAATAAGAACAAATAAAACGTATTTTTTTGTTCTTTAGGAAAGTTTACGTATATCTATAATTTGGCAGTATTATTATAAAGCGTCGATAAAGAGTCGGTTTTATTAATTAATTTAACCAAAAAAATTATGCAAAAAAGTACAGTTTTAGTAGTCAGCATCATTTTACTGGTGCTCGGTGCGATCGGTCTTGTATCCAGCTTTTCTACTTTTTTGATGTGGGCTTTTGTAATCTTGGGCATAATCGGTTTAGTCTGGGGTTGGTTTGATAAGGGTAAGGCCAAGGACAAGGACAAGAGTGATATAAAGTAACAAATATAGTGAGTGGTAAGGCAGGGTAAATTAAAGCTCAAAAGCTGTCTTGCCAAATGAGCGAACAGAAATCGCCAATCAGGCGGTTTTCTGGCAGAATGAAACAATAAAAAAATGACAAATGCCAAAAAGATATCTTGGGTCCTTTTGTACTTAGCAACCTTCATACCGGCTGGTTTTTCCATCTATTATTTTTCGGAAAAGAGTCCGCTGGCAGCCATTATCTCTTTTTCCATCTCAATGCTGATTTACACCCTGCTTATTATCAAGGATTTAAGGATTTTGAGCTCGGTGTCGTTCTTGACCATGTTTTTGGTATCCTTGTTCATACTCGGCATTGCGGGAAGCAAGCCCGATGGGATTTTTTCCAGCGTTTCTGACGAAAGGACTTTTATGCTGTTGTTTTCGGTAATCATCTCTTTTATTCTGGTTAATTCTCTTTTTTGGGCCAAAACAAAACAGGGGCTTAAGAAGCTTGTATCTTTGACTTGCATTTCCCTGTTCGTTTTCATATCGGCGGCTTTCGGAACGGGCTCACCGGAATACCACCAGAATTTCGTTTATACGCGGGTTTACGTATCAATACTGCTGGCCCTCAGCGTTTTCTTAATCGTTAAGAAGAAAAAGGTCCTGGGAATTTTAGGCATATTTCTGTCAGTAGGAATATTGCTTTTGAGCGCGGGTATGTTTGCGGAGAAAACCTATATACTCAGAGACGAGGAGCAAAAAGAAGTGGTTGCTTTCATTGATCCCATGGCAAAAGAAATGTTCGGTTATTACAACGAGGAAGATTATGACAATTTTTGCAAATATTGCGGGCTTGCTTTGAAGAACATGCTGGCTGAAAATCCCATAAAAAACACAAGAGAGGCGTTCGGCCCCTATCTTTATTTCGGCGAGCCGGGCAAGGTTATCCGTAAAGGAGGCCTTTATTACGTGGAATACCCGGTAAAATTCCAGAAAGCGGAAAACCTGATGTATCTGACCTTCGTAATGGAAAATATTTCTCCGGATTCCGGCATATATGGTTTCGCTTTCTCCGACACCGAAAACTTAAACGAATAAAACAAGGAAATCGCCAATCAGGCGGTTTTTTGGTAGAGTAATGGTAGACAAAACTCAAAATAATATTTGATTTAAAATATGAAAAAAAATCTTATATTTATTCTTTTGATAACAATCATTCTTGCGGGCGCGGGGATATGGTATGCCAATAACAGGGGAGAGGAAAGTCCTTCCCCGTCTTTGATAGCTCAAGTTACTTTTGTCTGCGATGGAGATAAAACAATAGATGCCGCTTTCTATGGAGGAGAACCCCAGCCAGCAGAGCCGGGTGAGCCGCCGATTCCTTCAGGATCCGTAAAAATTATTTTAAGCGATGGACGAAATTTTGATCTGCCTCAGACCATATCCGCTTCGGGAGTCCGCTATGCAAATGAAGATGAGAATTTTATTTTTTGGACCAAGGGTGACTCTGCTTTTATAGAGGAAGGGGGAGAATTTACTTTTCAAAATTGTCTGCTAGACGAATCCGGAAATAATTGAAAGGATATTGTCCCGGTTAATTTATCTGAATATGATATAAATATGAAAATGAATTTATGAAAAAAGTATTGTTTATCACAATCATCGTTATTACCGGGCTCGCGTTCTGGTGGCAGTTCAGCAGAGAGGGGAATATGCCAGTTACTAATTTTGAAGAATGCGTTAAGGCTGGCAATCCGATAATGGAATCATATCCCAGCCAGTGCCGGTATGGAAATCAAATATTTACCGAATACATAGGCAATGAGCTGGAAAAGGCTGATATTATCCGTATTGATTCTCCTCGTCCAAATCAGATTATACAGAGCCCGCTTATTGTCACCGGAGAAGCTAGAGGATATTGGTTTTTTGAAGCGAGTTTCCCTGTCGTGCTGACCGACTGGGATGACAAAATAATTGCCCAGGGTATTGCTACTGCCAAGAGCGAGTGGATGACTTCAGAATTCGTGCCATTTGAAGCAATGATCACTTTCACGGTAGATAAAAATGCCTACAGCAATAAAGGAACGCTCATACTTCGTAAAGACAATCCGTCCGGCCTTCCCGAGCACGACGACGCGCTTGAGGTTCCGGTAGTATTTTCCGGGTCCACGGGATTGCCTCGGGCATGCACTCAAGAGGCTAAAATTTGCCCAGACGGTTCTGCTGTAGGCCGCACCGGTCCCAATTGCGAATTTGCCGAGTGTCCAACAACGGAAGAAGTTCCGGCAGAGTGAAGCAGTTTTTAAAGGTATGAACAAAAAATCTATTATATTGTTCATCGCGCTCTTGGTAATCGTTTCGGGCAGCGCTTTTTTGTTTAAAGATGACGTAGCCAATCTCTATTCGAGATTGTTGCTAAAGTTGCCCGAGATTGAAAAAGGGTTTAATAATCTGGTTGTCCAGGAAATTAGAAAGCAGGTATTTACTCCTCCGCCGCTCAGATCAGACAGTCAGGAAGAGCAGTCTTTTTTAACGCGCCTCGGAGTCATAGAATTCACAAATATTGAGAGGGTTAAAGCCGGTTTATTGCCATTAAAAGGGAATGCGGAGCTGGATATCAGCTCCAGTATGAAAGCTGAAGACCTGCTGGATAACCAATATTTTGCCCACGAATCTCCCTCTGGTATCGGGGTTGCAGATTTAGCAGAAAAAGCAGGTTACGAGTTTATTTTAATCGGAGAGAATTTAGCCTTAGGAAACTTTAAAGATGATCAGACTCTGGTTCAGGCCTGGATGGACAGCCCCGGGCACCGAGAGAATATATTAAATGTAAAATATGGAGATATCGGAGTAAGCGTAATAAAGGGAACGTTTGAGGGGGAAGTTACTTGGTTTGCTGTTCAGCATTTCGGTTTTCCTTCCTCTGCCTGCCCTGAACCCAGCCAAAGCCTTAAAGACCAGATTGACATGAGAGAAAGTCAGGCGCAAGAGCTTGAGGCAATCCTGGATTCCTTGAGGATTGAGATTGAAAGCCAGAGCTTAAATAGGCGAGAATATAATCAAAAAGTTCGGCAGTATAACGACTTGGTTTCGCAATATAACAACCTTAACACAGAGATCAAAATTTTATTGGACCAATATAACGACCAAGTCTGGATTTTTAATGATTGCGCTGGGTTCTAATGGGATGTTTCTGCTGTTGATTGTGCGGGGAACAGCTTCTTGATATAATGGAAGAAAAAATAATTCCCCATTTTTATGCTATCGTTTTCAATCATTGCGGCATTAATCATAGCTATTTTGGCCATTGTTTTTACTCTTCAAAATGCCGATATTATATTGGTAACTTTCTTAGTTTGGAAATTTGAAGGTTCGTTAGCTTTGGTTCTGTTACTGGCGTTTGCTACAGGAGTAATAGCAAGTTTATTGATCCTCTTACCCAAAGCAATGAAAAAAGGTCAAAAGAAAAGAATAGAAGAATTAAATAGAGATATATAAATCTTGCCCTTGCTTTTTTGAAAGCAAGGGGTAACTTAATCCATGAAAAATATTAAAAAATTCAGTTTCATTTTGCTCATTATACTGTTTTTGGCCGGCGGTTTTGCCGTGTGCCACATCGCTCAAGCTGTAGGGGGTGAGGGTACGGCAACGATAGATGGCAGTGCGAATGTAACCGTCACGCGGGCAACCTCACACAAATTTACCGTTGTTTTGACGGTCGGCGTGTCCGGAATTACTGCTAACGCTCAAAATCCAACCTTTACCATTCCGGCTGGATTTACTCCGCCAGATGCCGCCCCTGTTGCTAACGCAGGATTAGTGGTGGCTGATGGCAATTGGTCCGTTACGGCAGCTGGGGGTACTTGTACTGTAGAGACTCCTACAGCTGGCTTGACTGTCGCTGTCGGCCAGGTAATTACGGTTGACGTAACGACAACTTGTACGGTCGCTGTTCCCGATACAATTACTCTTACCTATCAAGGACAATCTGCTGTAGCAATGGGAGCGACGCCTCTTAATATCGGTACCGCTGACGATATTGGCTGGGGGGCAGTTACATACATTTCTGATCCGCCCACAATCACTGTTACGGATGCTTCCGCCACCCTTACTGTCATTAAGAGTGTAGTCAATGATAATGGCGGCACGGCAATCGCGAGCGCTTGGACGCTGACAGTCACTTCACCAAACGGCGGCACTGGCACTGGCAGCGCAGCAGGTAGCGAATCGGGCACTGTTTATATCTTGCAAGAGGGCAAGGCCTATAGCGTTGCCGAGAGCGGCGGTCCGAGCGGATATAGCGCCAGTCCGAGCGGCGACTGCACGATTGCGAGCGCGGTCGCAGGCACGGCATACACTTGTACGATTACCAACGATGACATTGCGCCGGTTCTCAGTCTCCGGAAAACAGTGATTAACGATGACGCCGGTACTGCTCTCAATACAGGCTGGACCCTTACGGCTACAGGCACTGGCGGCTCGCCAACCAACTTAACCGGCACTACTCCGGTTGACAGCGATGGAACATTTAAAGCTGATACTTATACTCTCGCTGAAAGCGGCGGGCCCTCTGGCTACACCGCAAGTTCGTGGACTTGTGTCGGCGGCACCCAAATCGGTTCTGCCATTACTGTTGCTATTGGTGAAAACGCAATTTGTACTATTAATAACAATGACGTCACGCCCGCTCCGCCCTCTCCTGCCACCTTGCATATAATTAAACACGTTATCAATGACGATGGAGGTAGCGCCACTGCTTCTGACTTTACGATTAATGTGACCGGCACCAATGTTTCAGATCCTTCTTTTACCGGTTCTGAAGCCGGCATGGATGTTACCTTGGATGCCGGTTCTTATGGAGTAACAGAGCCAGTTGTTCCAACTGGTTATTTATCAACCGGTTCCGGTGATTGTTCAGGAACAATTGCAGCTGGCGAAACCAAAACCTGTACCATCACCAACAATGATATAGCCCCCCAGCTTATCGTGAATAAGGTCGTTATTAATGACGATGGCAGCAGCAAAGTGATTGCTGATTTTCCCCTCTTTGTTGACGGCGCTAGCGTGATATCGGGGGTTGCGACCGTGACCACGACAGGATCACACACGGTTTCTGAAACCGCTGATTCTGGCTATACGGCTGTTATCGGCGGCAATTGCGCCGCAGACGGCACAATTGCCCTTGCTTTGGGTGACGTGAAAACCTGTACTGTTACTAATGACGATATTGCGCCAGTTACCCCGCCTTCGTCGGGCGGCAGGTCACGCTCTGTCTCTCCGGTGCCGCCCCTTATTGATGTGGTGAAAGTGCCAAGCCCCCTGGCTCTGCCGGCCGGTGCCGGTCTTGTGACCTATACCTACACGCTGCGCAATATCGGAACGGTCCCGGTGACCAATATAACGATGGTTGATAATACCTGCAGCCCCGTAACTTTAATCTCTGGAGACATCAATGCTGACGTTAATCTGGATGTGGATGAAATATGGAAGTATGCCTGTTCAACGACACTTTCGGCAACGCAGACAAACATTGTTACTACGACTGGCTGGGCTAATGGGATAAACGCAATCGATATCGCAAACGCTACGGTCATTGTCGGCGTTCCAGTAGTGCCGCCATTGATCCACGTGACAAAAATTCCAAACCCATTGGTGCTCTCTGCTGGAGGAGGGATGGTTACCTACACCAATAAAGTCACTAACCCGGGAACAGTTGCGCTTTCTAATGTCCGTCTTACTGATGATAAATGTAGCTCCGTGAAATATATTTCCGGCGACACGAATGGTGATTCAAAGCTTGATATTACCGAGACCTGGACATACACCTGTTCGGCTAATCTCGCCAAAACCACAGTGAACACTGTTACTGTAAGCGGAGAGGCTAACGGTCTGACGGCCAGAGATTTCGCAATTACTACGGTCGTTGTGGACGCTAGCGTTCCGAGTCTGCCGAGCACAGGTTTTAATCACGCAGAGAGCGTCCTATCGTGGCCCATCGTTACGATTGGTATCTTTGTAATTTTGATCTTCTTCTGCCTTGTTCGCAGAAAACAAATATAGAAATCTATAAGAACATGGAAAAAGTTAAACCGGGAAAGAAACAGTTACAGCTATTCTTTACCGGGGGGCGTTTTTCTTGGTAGAATAGAGCAAAGGTCGACTACTTAAACATAATTAATAAATATTTTATTATTATTCAAAACCATGGATTCATCATACAGCTCTCGCTCCACAAAGCCCTTATATCGCGGCACCCAAATCGTTTGGTATCTTCTTGCGATTCTTGAGGTGTTACTTGCCTTCCGTTTTGTACTCAAGTTAACAGGGGCAAATCCTGAAGCGGGATTTACGGGTTTTATCTACGCCGTTACCTGGCCATTTACCGCTCCTTTTCTTGCAGTATTTTCAAGGACCACCGTGCAAGGCAGCATCTTTGAGTGGACGACACTCTTGGCAATGCTTGTCTACTGGCTCATAGCCATAGGCATTATTCGGCTTCTTCTCATGGGCAAGACCGTATCAACCCCAGAAGCTGCAGAGAAGCTCGAAAAACAAGAAGAAAAGCAAGAGTAACGGGGAAAATACAAATGTCGAGAGAATAATCAATTGTAAAAAATCATGCTTTGGACAATTGCTATAGCCTTATTTGTTCTCTGGTTTCTTGGATTTAGCTTTAAGGTAGGAGGTAAATTAGTTCACGCACTGATCGTCATCGCGCTTATTTTGCTTATTCTCCAACTTTTGTCTTAACGAATCTCCTTACCGCCTTATACTAGGCGCAAATGAAAAGTGGCACTTCTTTCAATTTAGTGCCTCTTTTCATTTAGTATCTAGAATGTATTTTCAATGTTATCTATGATAGTCAGCATTACATGGCAAGAAACACATAAAAGACATTCTATCAAACGAGTACTCCGATAAGCTCAGTGTAGAGCCGATTTTCAAAGCCATTTCGGCTTGACTTTTTGGATTATAATTGATATAATATGTAATCATTAAAAAAAGAAGGGGGGGAGAACGATGAAGCCCGAAGTAGACTGGGATGAAGTTCTGAAGGAAATTGCAGAAGAAGCGGACAAAGAGAGAGAAAATGCCTCAAGCGGAAGAATTATTCTTACCGAACAAGAGGCAAAGGACCAGGGATTGTTTGACTGAACCGTTTTACCGGTAAACAGAGAAAGGAGGTGCTGTTGTGGCGCCGATCGAGTGGGTTAATGTTTTCTCCTGCCACACCCTTCTGGAGGTAGACCCGAGAAAGCTAATGAGGGTACTACAGGTAGATGTGTGGAAACCCGAAAGACTCCCTCCTTTGCTTGAAAAGCTCCAGCAGGGGGGAGAAATGGATGCTCCTATCGTAGAGAGGCTTTCCTATGCAGGCTTTGGCTTTATGAACGGTATTCACCGCACCGCAGCAGCCGTTCAGTTAGGACTGCCGACTATCAAGATCGCAGTCCTTCCCGAAGAAAAAGATGCCATTGAACGCTTGCTCAAAGAGGAGTGCCCAAAAAGCGAGGGAGAATCTTAAATGATTCGTTTGTACCTCGCTTTTGTCTTTGCTAGAATTGAAATAATGGATTATCTTAATAAAAGTTTAAGAATCTTACTTGCTACCAACGGCCTTATATTGTTGGCCGGGGCGATGCTGGGTCCGATTTATGCTTTGTTCGTAGAGGAAATCGGGGGGAACATTATTGATGCCGGTCTGGCAGGCGGAATCTTCGCCCTGACGGCAGGAATAACCACCATTATAGCCGGCAGATACTCTGATAAAATTAAAGAGAGCGAATTGATCATTGTTTTTGGCTACCTGCTTTTGGGCATAGGTTTCTTTTTATATACCAAAGTTAACTCTATCCAGACCTTATTTCTGGTTCAGGTTATTATAGGGCTTGGAGAGGCAATTTATACTCCTGTTTTTGATCAGGTATACACAAAACACATGGAGGAAAAAATAATAGGAAGAGCCTGGGGGCTGTGGGAGGGGATGAATTATTTTGTTGTGGCAGGAGGGGCTGTAATCGGTGGTTTTATCGTCCATAAATTCGGTTTTTACACATTGTTTTACGTTATGACCGTAATTTCAATTCTTACTGCTTTATATATCCTGTTCTTGCCGAGAAAGGTGCTTTAGTTTATCGCCAATCAGGCAATTATTTGTTAGAATAAATCAAAGGCCTCGGCCATAAAAAGCCACAGTGCTGAATTATCAATAATTTTTAAAATATGAAAATTTATTCAATTATCGTTACGGTCATTGCCTGTTTGGCTGTCATTGGAGGAATTTATTTTTTCATGCAATACAAAGCAATGTCGCAGCAATATGAAGGGATGTCCAAAGAAATAGAGGGTTGCCTGGGGGATAGGGCTGAAACGGAGATGCACTTGAGCGACGCGCAGGAACAATTATCGAAAATAAGCAAAACAAACAGTGTCTTAATAGCTGTGCTTGACTCTTTTATGATACCTGGCGATTTGAAGGCAATAACGGTTGGCTCCCAGGAAGCGGTTGAGGTTGAAGAGAAAATCAATGACATTGCTGACAGTAAAGATCGTATGATGGCAGAGCAAGACTGGGAAGATTTTAAAAGCTCAAAATTGCTCAACCCTCTGTTTAATCTTTTGCGGAATGTGGCCAATAATATAGAGCGGACATTGACGCCAAAATAAATTTACTGGATATTTGGGCGAAAACTTGCTTCTCGTGCACTTGGCTTTCTGTGGAGAAGTGTATTCTTTACTTTTTCTGGCCCTGTCATATGATTAAATAAAAGGTCGTTCGTCTTTCTAAAGGCAAAAGACAATCATAATACCATGATGCAAAATCTTAGCAAAAAACGCACAGGTTTCACCTTGGTTGAGTTGTTGGTGGTTATCGCCATCATCGGGTTGTTATCCACCATTGTCTTGGTCTCCTTCGGCCCGGTCAGAAACCAGGCTAGGGACACGGCTATCAAGGCCAACTTAAGCCAGATGAGATTGGCCGCGGAAATACAATACATTAACGACACCAATTATGCGAACGCACAGAGCAGATCAGATTATTCAGCGGCCAAGGCTGCAGCTAATGCTGCCGGCGGTACTATTACTGAAAGCTTTTTAGCTTCCGCATATTGTATTAAATCTAGTCTGCCCGGTGGCGGCAACTGGTGTTTGGACAGCACAGGCAAAATCGGTAATTACGTAAATTGCACCAGTCAGGCTTGCAGCTAATATTTGACCGAAAGGTCAACATGTTTTAAGAAATGATTTTATGGCCATACCCAAAAGGACTTTGATTCTTTTTATTATTCTTGTTCTACTTTCTATAGTCACCATCATAGTTCTTGTTAGGAACCCTTATCCGGTAGTGGAAGTAGTGGCTATGACATCAGTAATTGAATGAAGTTATGGGACAGAAGAGCGCAAGGCGCTCTTCTTTTCTTATATTACTCGTGCAACCTGAGTGTCTAAAATGGCATTTGATTTGTTTTCAGTTAAAGACGGACGGAAAGGTTTCACCCTTATGGAGCTGCTGGTTGTCATTGCCGTTTTCGGTTTGATTTCCAGCATTATTTTTGTTATTAGCCGGGGCGCATTGGACAGCGCCCAAATTTCCAAAGGTTTACAATTCAGTCAGCATCTGCAGAACAGTCTGGGTTCCTGGGCAGTGGGCATATGGCCTCTTGATGAAGGAATAGGCAGCACTGCCAATGACTTGTCGGGCTGGGGAAGTCACGGCACCCTGACTAACGAGCCTACCTGGACAACGGATACTCCTTCTGGCAGCGGCTTTGCCCTGAGTTTCGATGGAACGAATGACTATGTCGCTGTTTCGAATTATGGGAACGTTGTTTCTGGCGTTAGCGAGGTTACCGTAGAGGCATGGTTAAAACCCGGCGTATCGTCGGGGAATGATGATTTTGTTTGGTTTGCCGCCACTGGCGACAAAAGGATTACTGTCCACTTCCCTTGGGGTGAGGGCATTATATGGCAATTCGGTGATTTTGCCACTTGCAGCAGGAGTATAACTCTTGATCCAAGCTGGGTAGGGGTTTGGGCCCATTATGTCTTTTTTGCTTCTGGATCCGGAGGTTATTCCAGCATATACAGAAACGGGGTTCAGGTAGCAACAGGTTCTTGCACCACCAATCCCTTGCCGGCAAGCACCACCACATTATATATCGGCGGGAGGGGATACTCAGGATACGGTTTTCAGGGCTCTATTGACGAGGTGCGCATTTACAACGCAAATCTAACCTCAGCCCAAATACAATCCCAGTACTATGCTGGTTTGGAAAGATTACTGGCCAAAGGTTTGATAACCGAACAAGAATATCATCAGCAGCTGGCTATAAGATAAAACAGATGAAAGTGTCAGAAATCACAAATACCCCTGGCAAGCAAAAAGGTTTTACCCTGGCTGAAATACTGGTGGTCATCGCCATACTCGGACTTTTAGCTACCATTATTTTCACCATTACCGGCGGAGCAAGAGAGCAAGGAAAGATTGCCAAAGGTTTATACTTCAGCCAGCACCTGCACAACTCCTTAGGCTCATACGCTGCCGGCATCTGGAGCTTTGATGAAGGAACAGGCACTCTTGCCAATGACATATCAGGCTGGAACAACAACGGCACCCTGGTCAATGCTCCCACCTGGCGATGCGCTACCACAGATTCTGACTACACCCCTTCTGGCCAGGGATGCTCTTTGGAGTTTAACGGTAGCACCCAGTACGTGAATGCGGGGAATATGGTGAGTTTAGATATTGCCGATTTGAAAATAACAATTGAGACGTGGGTTAAGACAACAGCTACTGCTCCAGATACAGATGTGGGAATGAGAGTGTTCACTACCTATAGAGGATCTAACTCTTCAAGATTTTCCCTTGGCATGAGGGCAGATAGGGTATTCAGTTATGCTAGTCCGGCTGGCTCATTTTCCGGGACCTCAGTTATTAACGATGGAAAATGGCACCACATAGTTACTACTTACGATGGGGCGACTCAGAAATTATATGTGGACGGCAGTCAGGAAAACAGTAGAAATTTTACTTTAAGCGGTGAGTTTTATTCTCAGAATGATACGATAGGTGCTTTTCATCCTACCGATGGTTTCTGGGGCGGTCTTATTGATGAAGTGCGCATTTATAACACCAGCTTAACTTCAGCCCAAATACAATCCCAGTACTATGCTGGTTTGGAAAGACTGTTGGCCAGAAACAGATTAACCAGGATGAATGCCGACAAAGATTGGCAAGAATCTAAAAATATTTGGATATGACCTTAAGTCTTAGATTTAAGAACGGTCAAAAGGCTTTCACTTTGGTCGAAATATTAGTGGTTATCGCTGTAGTTGGGCTTTTGGGCTCAACTATCTTTGCCATTACAAGCGGAGCAGGAGAGCAGGGGAAAATCGCCAAGGGTTTACGCTTTAGCCAGCACCTGCAAAATTCTTTAGGTTCCTATGCTGTGGGTATCTGGAGGTTTGACGAAGGATCTGGTGCTGCTGCTAACGATACCTCGGGCTGGGGGAACAATGGGACTGTTCACGGAGCTTCTTTTACGGATGACACTCCCCATAAAGCAGTTGGAACGGGAGAAGGAAAATACGCTTTGAGTTTCGGTAGTAATAATTATGTTGACGCCGGTTTTAATTCATCCTTGAGATTGAGCAATGATTTCACCTGGGAGGTCTGGGTGAAAGCGAATACGCTTGGAGCTTACCGGGCAATTATGGGATACTTCACTGGCGGAAGTTCTTGCGGTGTTTACGGAGGGGTTAATTTGGATGTTTACAGCGATAATAGAATTTGGATAAGATATGGAGATACTTCTGGCGTTGCTCATGAAGTACAGGTGGGCTCGGCTATTAAAACCGATACCTGGTACCATATTGTTCTAGTTTTTAGCGATTCTAGCGGCAAGATTTACGTGAATGGGACGCCTATAAATAGAACATTTACGCCTGCCTGTCCGTCTTCCTGGGCGCCTTTCCAGATTGGTAAAAATTTTAATAATAATTATTACTGGGATGGAATGATAGATGAAGTTTTGGTTTATGACACCATTCTGTCTTCCGCCCAGATACAATCCCAATATTATACTGGTCTTAACAGGCTGCTGGCTAAAGGTTTAATGAACGAAGAAGAATATGGGCGAAAATTGACAATGCTCCCCTAATCAGGAGATATGAAACCAATAAACAGAAGAGGAATTGCAGTTTTGGATAGGGCAAAAAATAAATCGCCAATCAGGCGTTTTTAGTTATAATTACACTTGCTTTTTGGGGAGAATTGATGTAAAATAGAATTGCCCGAGAGTTTGGATTACAAATAATAAAAAACTTGATATAGGTCAAAGAGAATAATATTCTCTTTTCCACCTTCGCCCGCCTTGGGCGGGCTTGGTATATGATTCCGAGGTTTAAAAAAACTCCAAAAACTATAAACCAGCATCTGAGAAAAGAGCAGTTTTTAGAAGAGCATAACAGATTGTCTCCCATAAACCTGCGGGCTACCATTTCTCTGCTCTCTCGTTTTAAGGTAGAGAAGGCCTTTCTTTTTGAGGGCGAGAGGAATGATTGGTCCATAGACAAGCTCAGGAGACCGTTTATTCTATGGCTCACCTCTTTATCTTGCAATAAAAAAAGATTATAAGTTTGGCTGAAAAGATCATGAAGAACAAAACCAATAATAATTATCGCAGGAACAGAACGAGGCGCAAACAGTTTCTGAAAAAGCATCGGTAAAGACGTTTTCCTTTACGTAAATCGCCAATCAGGCGGTTTTTTTGGTAGAATGAAAAAGATATATTGGAATATGGCAGGTAGCGGGTTGGGGTAAAACTTGATATAATAAATTAAAACAGTCGGCTAACCAATAACTATAATATCTAATAAATATGGCGAACAAGAAAATCTTATACATTATCATAGCCGTTTTGGCTTTGGTCGTTGTCGCAGGCGGGATGTTTTTCTTTTCAAACAATCAAGTGAGTCAGGAAGAAACCGATGGCAATCAGCCAGCAAACGTCTCGCCGTCAACCAAGACGCAGGAGGAAACAATGGTTGATTGTGGTCAAACCGATGATCCCATGTGCTTTGCAAACAGAATGAACGGATGTTTGCCCGTGACCACTAAAATGATAGGGTCAGACGGAAAAACGTCCATTGAAATAACGATTCTAGGGGTGGAAAATGAAAAATGCCATTTTCAGAGAAAGATAAACGATGTTTTAGATATGGATTGTTATTTCCCGAAAGGAACCTTGAGCATGAATACTCTTGACCAAATGTTCGGGAATGACAAGGGACTGCAGCAAGTAGTTGACGATGCTTGCCAATTAGGGTGGTAATCGGAAAGGACCATTTGTTTTTTTATTTATGTTAAAATTAAATAAAGGCCGATTTCAAAAATTTCTGATTTTCAAAATATGAAAAAGTCTTTTGTTGTCCTGGTCATCATTTTAGTAATTTTAGTTTTGGGATTCTTGGGATGGCAATTTTTATCGAAAAAGAGCATTGAAGGTGAATCCTGCAAATCCGAGAAGGATTGCCAGGAAGGATTAGAATGCGTTATTAATATTTGTTCTTCGGGAAAAGTGAGTTCGGTTTGTCTGGACAAGGCAGATTGTCTTACGCCTTTTTGCGTGGGAGGAAAATGCACCGAAGGAAAAAGAGGCGATTCTTGCGTTAGCAAAACAGATTGTTCAACAGATTATTGCGTAAGCGGTAAGTGCACGGAAGGAAAGGATGGCGATATCTGTTTAACATATCATGATTGCCAGAAAGGATTGTTTTGTAAGGAAAGAGTATGTTCTGAACCTCCTTCTTATTCTCAATATTTTGACGAGATCGTGATATCTAAAATGAAGATTGGAATGCCGCCCGGTCCGGATAATATTCCTGTGCCGACAACCGAATTTGAAACGACTGATGCCATAGAAATTGACTTTGTTGGCGTTAAACCAACTACTGTCGGAGAATTCTATTACGAGGTAATTGATTCAGTAACCGGAGAGGTTGTATTTACGACTTTGAACCAAAAACAAAAGTTAGAAGGAGAAAGCACGGGAACCGGTTCAGATTTGCCCAGAGTCATAGGAGAAGGAGAATTTGAGTTTAACATCTATTATAACGACGGATTGGTTTATACGGCCATAATAAAAGTCACTGAGTAGGCGATTAGAATTCTGTTATTCGCAAAACTTAAAAATCTTGCCTCCGTCTTCCAGCGGAGGCGATTTTTTAGTAAGATAAAACATAGCTGAATGATGCGAAGGGCAATGATTTTTATCAGAGAAAAACGATGACAATAAAACAATCTTTTAAAACCGGATTCAGTTTCGGCTTGACTTCGGGAATTATTACTACCTTGGGCTTGATAGTCGGGCTGCACGCAGGGACGCATTCAAAGATGGTGATCTTGGGAGGTATTCTTGTTATTGCCATAGCCGATGCTTTTTCCGATGCCCTGGGCATCCATGTGTCCGAAGAATCTGACAGAAAGCAAAGCAAGAAACAAATTTGGGAGGCGACTGTTTCAACTTTTCTGTCCAAGTTTCTCATTGCTCTGACATTTGTTGCCCCGATACTCTTTATGCAGTTATCCGCAGCGATTATGGTTAGCGTGTTGTGGGGACTGTTTTTGATCGGAACATTCAGTTTTTATTTGGCGAAGCAAAAAGGGGAAAGTCCTAAAAACGTAATCCTAGAGCATCTTTTCATTGCCATCTTGGTAATTATTGTTACCAATTTTCTTGGCAACTGGGTGGCGACTTTTAATTAAGATCAAATGAGATTAATCGAACATTACCGCACAATAATTATTTTAATTGCGGTGATTCTGCTGATAATCACCGCATTTTTCATTTGCTTCCAGAAGAACAAGGTTGCTGTTACTCTTGAGCCTGAGTTGGCAGCGGAAATGGAACAGGAAACCAGTGCGGAACAGGAGGAGAGTATTATTTCTGAAAAACAGGGTCCGCTTACTCCTTCTTTTGAAAGCAGCCAGCCTAAAACGATAAAGGCCATCTACGTGACGAGCTGGTCTGCGTCCAGAGAGAGCTATGTCGATTACATAATTAATATAGCAAGGGATACGGAGATCAACGGGGTGGTAATTGACATTAAAGATTGGTCAGGCTATATCGCTTACGATACGGCGCTGGCCGAGGCGGAAGAATACAATGCCAAGAGCATAAGGATAAAAGACATCGGCTCTCTTACCCAAAGATTGCGCGGAGAAGGAGTTTATTCTATCGCCAGAATAACCGTTTTCCAGGATCCGGTATTGGCCAGGGCCAGGCCTGATCTGGCTGTCCATAGCAAGGCAGGGCCTGCTTCTTTATGGCTTGATAAGTCAGGGCTGGCTTGGATTGATCCTGCAGCAAAAGAAAGCTGGGATTACAACATTGCCATAGCCAAAGAAGCAGTTGAGCTGGGGTTTGATGAAATAAATTTTGATTACATCAGATTTCCTTCAGACGGCAATTTAAGGGATATGAGTTTTCCTTTGTGGGACGAAAGCACTCCCAGGCACCTTGTCATGAGAGAGTTTTTCGAATATATGCGCCAAGAACTTCCCGACGTCAACTTGTCCATTGACTTGTTCGGATTGTCAACGGTCAATCATGACGATTTGGGCATAGGGCAGATAATCGAAGACGCTTTTGAATATTTTGATTATGTTTGCCCGATGGTTTATCCTTCCCATTATGCGGCAGGTTTCTTGGGCTATCAAAATCCGGCTGATTATCCTTACGAGGTGGTGCGCTATTCAGTTGAAAAGGCCTTAGAAAGATTGTCAGTACTTGATCCGGCAAAAGAAAAAAGCGTTCGGTTGCGGCCCTGGCTTCAGGATTTTGATCTGGGAGCTGTTTATGACGCCGAAATGATCAGGTCTCAGATTGAGGCTGTTTATGATGCGGCTAAGGATGATTTTAGCGGTTTCATGTTGTGGAACTCTTCTAACGTTTACACAACAGAGGCTCTTTTGCCTTCCTGAAGTCAATCTTGACTTTTGATGATTTTTATGTTTTAATGCTGTATAAACATATGTCCAGGTTTTTCTTAAATTTTTTCATTTTTGTCGCGGTAGTTCTCTCTTTCGCTCCTTTATGCGTGGCCGCAGAAACCGTGGATGATGAAGTGTCACAGCTGAAGGCGCAGATACTCCAGCTGCAGATAGAGATTCTGAGGATCCAGATAGCTCTTCTTACGGGCAATGTCCAGACAAGTCCGGCTGTTTCTGTTTCCGAAAAAAATAATTGCGCCCAGCTTGAGATTTCGTGGGATTCAGTCCAGGGGGCCACAGGCTATAGACTGTACCGCAATGGCACCGTGGTTTACGAAGGAACGGCTCGCAGCTTTATTGATTTGGGCTTAACGCTGGGAGAGAAATATAAATACGTAGTCCATGGGTTATACCACGGAGAACAGGGGGAACCTTCCGAGGTTCAGGAAATGACAGCTCCCGATGTTTGCCCTCCGGCAACTCCGGATTTAAGTTTTAAGGCCAAACCCTGCGGCGGGCAGATCACGATCAGCTGGTCTTCTGATGCTCGGGCAACGGTTTATCAGTTGTTTCGCGGAACCAAGGAAATATACAGCGGCCCTTTAACCCGTTTTATAGATTCAAGTTTGACTCCGAACAAAAGCTACGAATACAAAATCAGGGCCGGTAACAAAGGTGGCTGGAGTGATTTTTCCGCTGTTTCCTCTTTCCAGTCTTCCAGCGTCTGCGCCCCTGAAGTTCCCGAAGTTTCCTACGTTGTTCCCGAAGCTTCCCAGGAAGGCACTCTCTCAATTGAGATGAAAAGTTCTCCGGCTAACAATGTCAGGGTTTGGCCGGGATATGCCAATCAATCTGCCATGGCTTTCAAGTTGGAAGCCCAGTATTCCGACATCACCGTGGTAAAGATAGATCTGTTTTTTGACGGCAAGGCGTGGCTCTACTTGGACAAGGTAAAACTTCAGTATAACGGACGATACATAGCGGAAGAAGAGATAAGTCGGGAGTCTTTTGTCCGGGTGGGAGACGTTTACCGCTTAAGATTCGAAAACATCCAGTCTGTCGTGAAAGAAGACAGCTCCGGCACCATTATGGTAAGGGTTGAGGCAAAAGAAGAGCAGCCAGGAGACACACCTAATTACCTTAGCGTGTTCTTGGAGAATAATTCCATCCGCGGGATTGATCAAGCTGGAATCTGGCAATATGCTCCGGTCAGCGGAGGGGGACAGGGCGGAGACTTTGTCCGCACCTTCCGTATTGAGTAGGGTCGCTTGATTTTTCATGCCGATCAGCCAATCTTCCAATGGAGAAAAAAAATAAAAAAAAGAAAGATAGGGGCATGACAAAGAAAAGTCCGACAGCGATGAAGCTGAAACCCGTGCTTCAATTGCCGGGTCTCTGCGGACCTGCCGCCTTAAGGATAGTACTGGATTACTACGGTATTGCGGCCTCAGAAGAAAAGCTTGCCAAATTGTCCCACGCCACGGAAAGCAAGGGGACTACCGCAAAGGGCATGATTAAAGCCGCCAAAAGTTTTAATCTGCAGGTTTTGCTGAAAGACGGCAGTTCTATTGCCGACCTGAATTATTTCGTTAAAAGGAAGATCCCCGTTATCGTCGATTGGTTTTTTGAAGACGACGGTCACTATTCCGTAGTTTCCCATCTTGACGGCAAAAGGATATTCCTCGTGAGTCCCTCCTCCAGAATCAGCGAGGCGAAAGAGCTGAAAATGCCCGTGGAAAAATTTCTGAGAGTCTGGTTCGATTTTCCCGGATCTCTCATCAGAAGAAAGAAAGATCTTGTCCTGAGAAGAATGATCGTCTTGACTCCCTTTCGCGAGAGATTCCCGGTTCCCGGCGCCAGAATAAAATAGCGAGAAGCGCGGTACCGTGCTTGCCAAGACGGTGCTTTTTATTTTCAAGTACGTTTTTTTAATTTTCTCAAAGAGTTCTTTCGTGGTAAAATCAAAAAGGATGGACAAGAATCTAGTGCTAATTTTTGATTTTGACGGCACGATTGCCGACACGCTGACTTTTGTCAGAAAGATTTTCAATTTTCCGGAAATGAAAGAGGTCGATTGGGAAGGGCTGAAAAACAAGGAGAGCAGAGAAGTGTTCAAAATCTTGGGAATCTCCATGGCAGAACTTCCCTTCGTTTTGAATAAAGTCCGCGGCATCATCCACAAGGAAATAGAAAAGATAAAACCGATTCAGGGAATGGCAGAGACTCTTTTTAAAATCAAAGAGAGCAGTTCTCAGCTGGGTATTCTTACCTCTGCCCCCAAAGAAACAGTGGAGAGGTTTTTACAGGTCAACAATCTTAATCTGTTCGACTTTATCTATTCGGAAAGCAATATTTTTAACAAGGCAAGGAAACTGAGCAATTTATTGAAAGAAAGAAATTTCGATCCTCAAAGCGTTTTCTACGTGGGTGATGAAACGAGAGACGTTGAGGCGGCAAGGAAAGCCGGAGTCAAAACGATTGCCGTGACCTGGGGCTTTAACGGAGAAGACATATTGAAAAAGCAAAAACCGGATTATCTGGCCAGGAGACCGGAAGAATTAATTGCCCTTCTTGATAATTTTTAGTAGTATAGGAAATACATTCTTTTATTTATGGAAAAAATAGGCATCGTTACAGACGAGGCAGTTGACCTGCCAAAAGAAATAATTGAAAAGCACCAGATAGCCGTAGTCCCGGTAAAGCTGTTTTGGCCTGAAATTGAAAATCTGCCCGGAGATAACACTTTTCAAAAAATGAGAGAGCTAGAAAAGGGAGAGATCAAAAACTTTTATAAAACTTCCCAGCCCTCGATCAAGGATTTTCTGGAAAAGTACAACCTGCAGTTCAGCAGATTTGAAAAGATATTATGCATTACCCTCACCTCAAAGCTTTCCGGAACTCACAATTCCGCGGTTCAGGCCGTGAGGTTCTTGGAGAAAAACAAACAAGACAATATCTTTACGGTTGATACTTTAAGCGTTAGCGGAGGGCAGGCTCTTCTGGTATTGAAGGCGATCGAGCTGATTGAGAAAGGCAGGGAGGCGGAAGACATCGTTGCTGAACTCAAGGAAATGGTTTCCAGGGTTCATTTTTACATAATGTTTAAGGATCCCAAATGGATAGAAGTTTCAGGCAGGATATCTCATTTGGTTGCCGGCTTGATGCGGGGCATGGCCAAAGCCAACATTCGTCCGGTTCTAGCCATGAAAGACGGTGTTATTGCGCCAGCAGGCCTCAAGAGCGGCGCCAAAGACATGCCGGCAGGCCTTTTCAAGCAGTTTGAGGAAGACGTCAGAAAGATGAAAATGGAAGGGAAAAAAATAAAAGCGGTCATCACCCACGGCGACGATCTGCCGGAAGCCGAAAGGCTTAAAAAAATGATTGAAGAAAGGTTTGGCAATACGGAAATAGTTTTTATCAATATAGTTAACAATGTAGTTGGCGCTTTGGCCGGACCCGGTGCTTTGACCCTCGGCTGGTGCGAGAATTAATTTCTTGTAGAAATGTTGGAGTACGCAATCTTAGGAATTGTTCAGGGAATCTTTGAGTGGCTTCCGATTTCCAGCGAGGGAGTGGTAGCCATCGTTAGCCAGTTCCTGATTAAGAATTTTCAGCCTTTGGAAATGGCCCTGTTTTCGCATCTGGGCACGTTTTTTGCAGTTCTGATTTATTTCAGGAAAGAATGGCTCAATGTTCTGACACTTAGAAACAAAACCCTTTTCCGTTTTTTACTTATTGCGGTAACGATATCCGGGATTGTCGGTTTTCTTCTCTACGGCGCGATCAAGAATATGGCGGTGGGAAGCGGCTTACTGGCGATTACCGGCTTAGGTTTATTGTTTACGGCTTACTGCCACAAGACCAGAAAGATATTGGGAATCGGTTTGGACAAGTCAGCGATAGTTTCAGGAATTCTGCAGGGACTAGCCGTAGTTCCCGGACTGTCGCGGTCAGGCGCTACGATTTTTGCCTTAAGCCTGGGAAAACTCAGTCCCGGGGAAATATTAAAGATTTCTTACATGATGTCGGCTCCCGCTGTCTTGGCCATGGCTGCTTTTCTTTTTTCTCAAAATCCGGTTTTGCTGTCCGAAGGATGGCCGGTTCTGCTTTTCAGTTTTTTGACCGGTTTCCTGACGTTGAGTTTTCTGCTTAAGATTGCTGCCAAGATAAATTTCTTCAAGTTCGCTTTGCTTTTTGCTTTTCTTTGCTTTTTGGGAGCCGGATTGAGTTTTTTCATCCAGTTGTAAAAATAAACAAAGGTCATTTAAAACGCAAAACATAAGAAAGATTAAAATAAAGAGAGCAAATTCATGCTTAGAGTAAATAAAGAGAAGTGCATTGGCTGCGGTATTTGCGTTACCGAATGCCCAGGCGGAACAGAGTTGAAAGAGGACGGTAAAGCCGAAGTCATCGACTCTGAAAAGCTGGCAAAGTGCGGCGGGGAAAGCGTTTGTCCTTACGGAGCGATTGAAAAAACGGAGAAAAAAGGAAAATAGCCCCTTGTGGAAAAGCCGAATTTTTAAGAGGGGTTGACAAGATTTGACCCCTCTTTAAAATTGCGGTAAGATGCAATAACGTTTAGTTTTTTCTTTAAAAATGACGCAAAACGCAATCACAAAAATTCAAAAAAGAGACGGTCAGGTGGTTGATTTTGACCAAGCCAAGATTACCAAAGCCATTTTCAAGGCAATTACTGCTGCTGGCCAGGGCGATGGCGATCGTTCAAAGAAAGTTTCAGACAAAGTCATCCAGTTTTTGGGCAGAAGGTTCAAAAAAGACGAAATTCCCACCGTTGAACAGATCCAGGACATTGTCGAAGAGGTGCTGATTTTGGAGGGGCTGGTGGAAACCGCCAAGGCATACATTCTTTACAGGGAGCAAAGGAGAAGAATCAGAGAGGCCATGACGATTTCCGAGGAAACGGTTGAGAGAATGGACCAGTACCTGGAAAGATTGGACTGGGAAGTTCAGGAAAACGCCAATATGGCTTTTTCCTTGCAGGGATTGAATCATTATGCCGTCTCCCAGATCGTTAAGAAATATTGGCTCAACAAAATTTATCCCAAAGAGATCAGGGAAGCCAACGAATCCGGCGATTTCCATGTTCACAATCTCGACACGCTGGGGCCTTACTGCGCCGGCTGGGACTTGTACGATCTTTTATTGAAAGGTTTTGGCGGAGTGCAGGGAAAGGTTGAAACCAAACCGGCCAAACATCTCCGGGCAGTCCTGGGGCAGGCGGTAAATTTCCTCTACACCCTGCAAGGTGAGGTGGCCGGGGCAGTCGCTTTTTCAAATTTTGATACCTTGCTGGCTCCTTTCATCCGCTACGATAATTTGAACTATCAGCAGGTAAAACAGGCGCTGCAAGAATTTATGTTCAACATGTCAGTGCCCACAAGGGTCGGTTTCCAAAATCCTTTCAGCAACATAACGCTGGATTTGAAACCCAGTCCTGTTTTTGCCAAGCAGCCGGTTATCATCGGCGGCAAGCCCCAGAACGAAATTTACGGAGAGTTTGAGGAGGAAATGAAAGTTTTCAATAAAGCGTTTTATGAAGTGATGGCAGAAGGGGATGCCAAACAGAGGGTTTTTACTTTTCCCATCCCGACCATCAACATCACCAAGGATTTTCCCTGGGATGATCCCAATTTTGACCATATTTTCGAGGCCTCGGCCAAATACGGCATAAATTATTTTGCCAACTACATAAACTCCGACATGAACCCTGAGGATGTCCGTTCAATGTGCTGCCGTCTTCGCCTTGACTTAAAAGATCTTTATAATCGCGGCGGGGGAGGACTGTTCGGATCTGGGTCAAAGACAGGATCAATCGGCGTGGTTACGATAAATTTACCGAGGATCGGCTATCTTTCAAAAACCAAGAGAGAATTCTTTGAGAGACTGGGGAAGATAATGGATCTGGCCAAAGAAAGTTTGGAAATCAAAAGAAAGACGATTGAAAATTTCATTTCCAAAGGGCTGTATCCTTATTCAAGATTTTATTTGCAGGAAATTAAAAAAGCGAGAGGCGAATATTATGCCAATCATTTTGCCACCATCGGTCTGGTGGGCATGAACGAAGCTCTTTTGAATTTCATCGGTGAAAACATTGCTTCGAAAAAAGGAAGAATCTTCGCTCTTGAAGTTCTGGACTTCATGAGAAAAAGATTGGTCAAATACCAGGAAGAGACCGGCAATATTTATAATCTGGAAGCCACTCCTGCCGAGTCCACTGCCTACCGCCTGGCCTTGAAAGACAGGGAGCTGTATCCTGAGATCGTGACCGTAGGCACCAAGAAAGTTCCTTATTACACCAATTCCACCCAATTGCCGGTAAATTACACCAGTGATATTTTTGAAGCTTTAAAGCTACAGGATGAAATTCAGTGCAGGTACAACGGCGGGACGGTCCTGCATCTGTTTGTCGGAGAAAAAATTTCCGATACGGAAACGATTAAAAAATTGATTAAAAAGATTTTCGAAAATTTCCACCTGCCCTACATTACTTTTACGCCTACTTTTTCCATTTGTCCGACGCACGGTTACATTTCCGGCGAGCATTTTTATTGTCCGCAGTGCACCATCAAGCAGCCCTGCGAGGTTTATTCCAGGGTTGTCGGTTATCTGAGACCTGTTCAGCAATGGAACGAAGGCAAGCAGGAAGAGTTCAAAGACAGAAAGGAATTTAAATTGTCGAAATCAACAGTCAGTTGAAATTCCAATGATGGAAATAGGTGGTTTAGAAAAATCCACTCTGATTGACTATCCGGGCCGCATTGCGGCCACTGTTTTTTTAATCGGCTGCAATTTCCGCTGTCCCTTTTGCTATTCTTCAGAACTGGTTTTGCCGAAAAAAATCAAATTGCAGCCCAGAGTTTCGGAAGAAGCTTTCTTTGCTTTCTTGAAAGAAAGACAGGGACTTATTGATGGAGTGGTGATCTGCGGAGGAGAGCCGACCTTTCAGAAAAATCTACCTGACTTCATGAAAAAAATAAAAGATTTGGGGTATCTGATAAAACTTGATACTAACGGTTCCAATCCTGAGATGCTGGAGATGCTGATTAAAGACGATTTGCTGGATTATATAGCCATGGACGTTAAGGCGCCCCTGAAGAAACAAAAATACGAAAAGGCAGCAGGCATCAGGGTAAATTTGGAAAAAATCAAAAGAAGTATTGAGCTGATTAAGAATTCCGGGGTTGATTATGAATTCAGAACGACAGTAATTCCGACAATTCATGCTAAAGAAGATATTGTCCAGATTGCCAGGGACATCGGTCCGGCCAAAAAGTATTATCTGCAGAATTTTCGACCGGAAAAAACAGTCAGTCCTGGGTTTGAAAAAATAAAGCCTTATCCTGAAGAGTTCTTGCTTGAGGTGAAAAAAGAAATTTCCCGGCTTTTTGATGTTTGCCAGGTAAGAGGATAAAACTTGACTTAAAGTTACGCTTAAATTAAGCTAAATTAAGCTGTGGAAAACAAAGGTCGGATTTGAAAATTAATTTTTTATATAATTTATATACTATGGAAGGCTACTGTGTAAAATGTAAGGCGAAAAGAGAAATGTCTAACGCTAAAGAGGTAACCATGAAAGGAAAGGGGGGTGTGAAGAGAAAGGCGATGACTGGAATTTGCCCCAAATGCGGAACCAAGATGTTCAGGATTATGGGGAAAGCGTAGAAGCATAAAAGATTTTCGAAAGTCTTTTAGAAGCCAAGCCTCCGCCAGAACGTGTTTTGACGGAAGCGATGGCCAGAAAGAGGATTTATTCTCTTTTAATGCCCCGCCTCACCGGCGGGGTTTTATTTTGCAATCTTATTACCGTATAATAAACATAATTGGTTATGGATATTCTCAAAAAACTCCAGCAGATTCTTACCATAAAAGTCCCCAACTGGCTTGGTATATTGTGCTATACTCTTTTAGTCGTTCTTATTTTTCTCTTAATTTTCGTTCTTCTCTTTCCTGAGCAAGTAAGTAACTTCATTATTGAACATGACATCAAGTTACTCCAATAAACAGAAGGCCTTCACCTTAGCTGAGATACTGGTAGTTATTGCCGTACTGGGACTTTTAGCTACACTCATTTTTACTATTACCAGAGGGGCGGGAGAACAAGGCAGGATTGCCAAAGGACTATACTTTAGCCAGCACCTACACAACTCTTTAGGCTCATATGCTGCTGGTATCTGGCAGTTTGACGAAGGTTCTGGTACTGCTGCTAGCGACATATCAGGTTGGGGAAGCAACGGAACTCTGGTCAATGCTCCCACCTGGCGATGCGCCAGCTCTGATTCCAGCTATACTCCTTCGGGACAAGGATGTTCTTTAGAATTTAACGGTAGCACCCAGTACGTGAATGTTCTTGATAATGCAAGTTTGAATATTGCCGGGACAATTACGATTGAGGCGTGGGTCAAGCTTAATTCGATTACGCAAGTTTCTCAAAGCATCGTCGCAAAAAATACAAGCTCTAATACTGGATACTGGCTTTTTTACAACAGATCTGATAATCAAAAATTTGGTTTTTATGGAGTAGATAATAAATTAGCTTCTTCCACCATAACTCCTAATGTTGAAGAATGGACGCATGTAGTTGTAATAAGGGAGGGGACAGACGTCACTTTTTACATAAATGGTATCTTCGATATTACGAATAACGTTGGAGGGATTGTGAATCCTGTAAGCTACAATCCTCTCAGGGTTGGCGTTAGAAGCGACAGCGTAACATGGCCTTTCAACGGTTTCATCGACGAAGTGCGTGTCTATGAAGCGTCCTTAACTTCCGCCCAGATACAATCCCAATACTATGCTGGTTTGGACAGGTTATTAACTAAAGGTTTGATGGATGAAGGAGAATATAAGCAACGCTTGGTAAGAAATTAAATTGAACATGACATCAGACTCTAGTCCTAGGAACAACCAGAAAGCCTTCACCTTAGTTGAAATACTGGTAGTCATTGCCATAATCGGGCTTTTATCTTCCATTATCTTTGCCATAACCAGGGGAGCAGATGAACAAGGCAGAATTGCCAAGGGACTATACTTCAGCCAGCACCTGCAAAATTCCCTAGGTTCTTACGCTGCCGGTATCTGGAACTTTGACGAAGGATCAGGTACCGCTGCCAATGATATATCTGGCTGGGAGAATAATGGTAGCTTGGTCAATAGTCCCACCTGGAGATGCGCCAGTACTGACACCAGCTACACTCCGTCTGCCCAAGGATGTTCTTTGGAGTTTAACGGGGAGAACAACTATTTGAACATTCCCTCATCTCAGGTTTTTGCGGCTGCGAAGATGACCATATCTGCATGGATAAAAGCCGATGATTTTGTCCAGTGGCGGGGTTTAATATACATATATGAAGATGCCCTTAGTGATTATTTAATCATTAGGAATGACGGTGCGACTCTTCAGCTTCTGATAGAAGATGATAATGTTGCTAAGGTTAACCTTACTCCTCCCTCGCCCGGGACTGGTGCTTGGGCGCATATAGTTTTTGTTCAAGACGGAACCGGCTGGAAATATTATAAGAATGGCGTAGAGGAAACATTATCTGGCACTAACAGCAGATATGGTACTGATCATCTAACGGTAAACCTTATAAGAATCGGATACGGAGCATGGGCTTCTCAGTATTTCAACGGTCTGATTGATGAAGTACGCATTTATACTGCGGCTCTTTCGTCAGCCCAGATAGAATGTCAATATCATATCGGCCTGCAAAACCTTTCAATCAAAGGCAAAATCAGCCAAGAAGAATATCAACAACGATTGGCGAAAATATAAAGATTTACCGTAAGCTTCTGCAATGTCAAAGAAGAAGTCAGTTTTTTATGCTTTAGCGTTTCTGGGCTTACTTAACATTTTAGCTTGGTCCGTCGTTTTCAATCTGAGCGGAACGCATTTTTGGGAGATAACCTTTTTTGACGTCGGCCAGGGAGATGCCATACTTATCGAAACTCCGGGAAGAAATCAAATACTGATTGACGGCGGTCCGGGTTCAGCCATTCTGGAAAAACTGAATGAAATGCCTTTCTGGGATCGGACGATTGATTTGCTGGTATTAACGCATCCAGACAGCGATCATATCACCGGGCTGGTCCACGTTCTGAGCAATTATAAGGTTGAAAATATTCTTTGGACCGGAATTGTCAGGCAGGCCGCCGTTTTTGAAAAATGGCAGGAGCTGATCGAAAAAGAGAACGCCCGGATTTTCACGGCAAAGGCAGGTCAGGAAATAATTGCAGACAGGACCCTTCTCCAGGTTCTATTCCCGTTTGACAGCTTAGAAGGGGAATTGGTCAAAGACGCCAATAACACCTCGATCGTTTTAAGATTGGATCTTGGAGAAATTTCTTTTTTGTTTGCCGGAGACGTATACGGATCAACGGAAAGAGAATTGGTAAAAAGGGGGATTGATCTTAGCTCCGATATTCTGAAAGTTGGGCACCATGGCAGTAAAACATCGACTTCCGAAGAGTTTGTCAGAGAAGTTTTGCCGGAAATCGCCGTAATTTCAGTAGGCTCAGGCAATAGCTACGGTCATCCGCACGAAGAGACCTTGGACACTTTGGGAAAGTATGATATAACTATTTTCAGGACGGACTTACAAGGCGATATTAAAATAATTAGCGATGGTATAAATTATGGAATTTCCACTTTTTAAAACAAAAACCGAAAAAAGAGGCGATGAAGATCGCGCTTCATCTTCGCGCTTCGCCTCGCCTCGTTCGGCTCGCGTGTTCAATTTGAATGACCCGAAAGAAAGAGAAAAATATTTTAACTTTAAGGCTGGAAAAGAAATCAAGAAACTGAGGGAGTATTTTAAAAAAGGCAATACTTTTGTGGCTTATCTTTTGGGCAAGAAGAACTCCGGAAAGGGAACCTACTCCAAGATGTTTTCCGAGATCGTAGCTCCTGACAGCATTGAGCATTTTTCGATCGGCGATATGATCCGGGGCATAGATAAGGAATTGCAAGACAAAAAAAAGAAAAAAGAACTCATAGCTTTCCTGGAAAAAAATTATCGCGGTTGGTTCTCTCTTGAAAAATTAATTTCAGCCTTAGAGAAAAGGAGCACCAAGACTTTGCTGCCTACGGAATTAATTTTGGCTTTAGTCAAAAGAGAAATCGGCAAGAGAGGGAAGAAAACCGTTTTCATTGACGGTTTTCCCAGGGAGTTGGACCAGATAAATTTCGCCCTATTCTTCAGGGATCTGATTGGCTACCGGGACGATAAGGATTTCTTCGTTTTGATCAACGTGCCCGAGGCCATAATAGACGAAAGAATAAAATACAGGGTAATTTGTCCCGCTTGCCAGACTTCGAGGAATCTGAAATTATTGCCGACCTCAAAAGTGGGGTACGATGGAAAAAAGAAAAAATTCTATCTGCTTTGCGACAATCCCAAATGCAAGGAGTTGAGGATGGTTCGCAAGGAAGGGGATGAGGCGGGAATTAAACCCATAAAAGAAAGGCTGAAAAAAGACGAAAAATTGATAAACCAGGCCCTTTCCCTCTACGGTATTCCCAAGGTCCTTTTAAGAAATTCCGTTCCTAAAAAACTGGCTTCAAGCTTTGTTGACGATTATGAGATTACTCCGGAATATTATTATCAGTGGAGCGAGAAAGAAAAAAGAGCGATTGTTATGGAAAAGCCCTGGGTGGTTTCTGACGACCGCGGACAGCCCTCTTACAGCTTGCTTCCGCCGCCTGTCGTTGTCTCTCTCATAAAACAAATCGCCGATATCTTAGATCTTTAACGGGTTGACACAAGGTTTTGCCAAGAGTTAAAATTAAATTGGCTCCATCTTTCTAGCTAGTTCTGGTACAAAAGTTCTTACAGGGAGTCTGAAATGATTCTGCTGCCGTGGCAGCAGACTAAGATTCCCACCTGGAATTTTTTCCGAGAACAACTTTCTAGAAGACGGAGCTACCAAAACCCGCCTCCACAGGCGGATTTTTGTTTTTACAGCTGTTAATTTCGTTTTAAAATATGCTACGATAGATCAATGATCGTTTCTAATAAAATCCGTCAGACCCTTTCGATAAAAGTTCCCAACTGGCTGGGCATTTTATGTTATGCCTTTTTGGTCATACTTATTCTCATTCTGATTTTCGTTCTGATTTTTCCCGAACAGGTGGGTAATTTTATTATCGATCATGACATCAAATTCCTTCAGTAAGAAGAACCGAGGAGGTTTCACTCTAGTTGAAATACTGGTAGTCATTGCTGTAATAGGTCTTTTATCTTCCATTATCTTTGCCATAACCAGGGGAGCAGATGAACAAGGCAGGATTGCCAAAAGTCTGCATTTTAGCCAGCACCTGCAAAACAGTCTGGGAACTTATGCTGCGGGCATCTGGAGTTTTGACGAAGGTGCTGCAGGAACCTGTTCTAGCGGAAAAGATGTTTGCGATGTATCTGGTTGGGGAAATGATGGAACCATTAGTGGGGCTAACTATACTACCGATGCTCCTTCTGGCACAGGTTACGCTTTGAGTTTTAACGGTGTCAGCGATTATATATCCGTAAGTAAGGTTAAGGACCTGGGAGAGACCACCGTTACTCTGTGGTTTAATACCGACCAGCCGAATCAGACAAAGGGTATCATTGATTTCAGGCCTGGTCTTTCTTACGGAAGTTTCAATTTTAATTGGACGGGTGACGGCAGGCCTCTTCTTTATCTTAATTCTTCCAATTACCGCTATTTTAGTAACATTTCCGAGTATATGGATGGGAAGTGGCATTTTCTGGTTTTATATATAAAAGGCGATGGCCAATATGACATTGGAGAAGCAACGCTCAGTATTGACACAACAAATATCGGGTTAAGCAGTGTCTCAAATGGCAATTCTCCTTTGGGGTGGACAGGTTTAAGGATTGGCATGAGCGATTACGGATATTTTAGCGGTCTTATTGATGAGGTATGTGCTTACAGCACTTCTCTGAGCCTGTCTCGAGTACGATCGCAATACTATGCCGGTCTGGAAAGATTATTGGCTGTAGACCAAATTACCGAGCAAGAATACCAAGGGAGATTGGTAATACATTAAAAAATACATAGGAGTTACCTATGCATTTTTTAATATCTGGTCGGGGTGCCGGGAATTGAACCCGGGTCTTACCCACCCCAAGGGTAAATACTGCCGTTGTACTACACCCCGTTTTGTCTTATTTTTTCTTGGCCAGTGTCTTTATGCACTTGGTACAGGCTTTTACTCTTTTGCCCGAAGCCAATTTTACCCATTGTAAATTTGGGTATTTTTTTCTTTTTGCGGTAGGGTTGTATTTACCCCTGAGCTTTCTCAGCTTCCAAACCATTTGAAATTTTTTTCCGCAGATTGAACAAATTCTTGCCATATGTTTACATTCTAAACTTTTTTTATTTTTTTGCAAGACTGTGTTAAAATAAAAAATAAAATATGGAATATTTGTTTCTGATCATCATTCTTTTATTTTCCGTCATTATCCATGAGGTTGCCCACGGCAGCGTGGCGAATTTGTTGGGAGATCCGACGGCCAAGCTTGCCGGCCGGCTTACTTTAAATCCGATAAAGCATCTGGATCTGTTCGGTTCCTTTCTTGTGCCGCTTTTCTTAATCGTTCTCAGAAGCCCGGTTTTGTTCGGTTGGGCAAAACCGGTTCCGATAAATCCATACAACTTTAGAAATCCGAAATTGGACGGGGCAAAGGCTGCCATGGCCGGCCCTTTTATTAACGTGCTGGTGGCTTTGATTTTCGGTCTGGCGATAAGATTTTTGTCTTTGCCTGAGTCGCTTCTGACTATTTTCAGCGTGGTCGTTATCGTAAACCTTATTCTGGCTATTTTTAATTTGATTCCCATCCCTCCCTTGGACGGTTCTCATATCCTTTTCGGATTTCTGCCGGAAAGATTTGCCAGCGTTAAATTGTTTTTGCATCAGTTCGGCATCTTCATTTTGCTTTTCGTCATCTTCTTTGCCCTGCGCTGGCTGTTTACGGTTGTGACAGCACTTCATTATTTAATCACTGGTTACCAGTTTATTATTTGACAGATTGACGAATGTTTGCTAATTTCAAATTTGAGCACGTAGTGCTTATTAATTTTTATGTGTCCGACAATTCATCAAGCTACCGAGCTGAGCAAAGCGAGGTGAAGATGAATTACGTTAATTAATTTATATATGCCCACTATTCATCAACTAATTAAGAAAGGGAGAAAGAATACAAAGAAGCGGACTAAGTCGCCTGCTTTGTCTTTTGGTTTCAATGTTTTGAAAAATCGGCCGAAAGATGCTTATTCTCCTTTCAAGAGGGGAATTTGTCTGAAGGTCTTTACCGTTACTCCCAAAAAACCAAATTCAGCCCTAAGGAAAGTGGCCAGAGTCCGTCTGACCAATGGCATGGAGGTTACTGCCTACATTCCGGGCGAAGGACATAATCTCCAGGAGCACTCGGTGGTTGTGATCAGAGGGGGGAGGGTGAAAGATTTGCCGGGAGTAAGATATCACATTGTCAGGGGCGTTCTGGACACGGGGGGCGTGGAAGGACGCAAAAAACAAAGAAGCAAATATGGCGCGAAGCAAGAAAAAAAGTAAAAGAATAATTCCGCCCGATGCCGTTTACGATAACGTAACGGTTCAGAAGCTGATTAACCAGATAATGAAACGGGGCAAGAAGACTGCAGCCAGAAAAATCGTTTACGGCGCTTTTGACGTTATAAAAGAAAAAACAAAAAAAGAGCCGCTGGATGTTTTTGAAACAGCCATCAAAAACGCTTCTCCTTTACTTGAGATAAAGCCTAAAAGAGTCGGAGGAGCGACTTACCAGGTGCCCCGAGAAGTAAGGGGTGACAGGCAATTATTCTTAGCTATGCGTTGGATAATACAAGCGGCCAGAAGCAAGAAAGGAAAACCCATGAAAGATAAGTTGGCCGAGGAATTGATTTCTGCCTCGAACAATGAAGGTTCAGCCATAAAGAAAAGAGAGGATACGCATCGCATGGCCGAGGCCAACAGAGCTTTTGCCCATTTTGCCTGGTAGAACAGTTATGCCCAGATCTTACCCTATAGAAAAATACAGAGATATTGGCATTATCGCTCACATTGACGCCGGGAAAACAACCGTTAGTGAGCGAGTTTTGTTTTACACCGGTATTTCCCATAAGATCGGGGAGGTGCACGACGGTAAGGCCATTATGGACTGGATGGAGCAGGAGCAGGAAAGGGGGATTACCATTACTTCAGCGGCAACCACTTGCTTCTGGAAGGTAAACGACAACGAGCATCGCATAAATCTTATTGACACTCCAGGCCACATTGATTTTACGGTTGAGGTTCAAAGATCCTTAAGGGTGCTGGATGGGGCCGTGGTGGTTTTTGACGGCGTGGCAGGGGTGGAGCCTCAATCCGAGACCGTTTGGCGTCAGGCAGACAAGTTTCATGTTCCCAGGATTTGCTTTGTTAACAAGCTGGACAGAATGGGAGCTTCTTTCCAGAGAAGTCTGGAATCTATCTGGCATAAACTGACTCCTTCGGCCGTTGCTCTTCAGCTGCCTATCGGAGAAGAGGAAAACTTCAAAGGAGTAATCGATTTGCTGGAAATGAAAGCGATAATCTTTGAAGGTGATTTCGGCCAGATCGTAAAAAAGGAGGAGATTCCGCAGGAGCTATTAGCTAAGGCGAAAGAATGGAGAGAGAAACTGGTTGAGAAAATAGCCGGGGAAGACGAAATTCTGCTGGAAAAATATCTGGCCGGACAGGAAATCACCGTTGAAGAGCTGAGGAAAACCTTGAGAAGGGCCGTTATTGACAGCAAGCTCGTACCGGTTCTTTGCGGTTCTGCCTTGAAAAACAAAGGCGTTCAGCCGATGCTGGATGCGGTGATTCTTTATCTTCCCAGCCCCACTGATCTTCCGCCGGTAAAAGGCACTGACCCTAAAACCGGTCAGATAATTGAAAGGAAACCGTCCGATGACGATCCCTTCTGCGCCCTGGCTTTCAAAGTTGCCAATGATCCTTACGTCGGAGCTTTGACTTATTTCAGGGTTTATTCAGGATCTCTTAAGAAGGGTTCTTACATTTTGAATACAACAACGTTGGAAAAGGAAAGAATCGGCAGGATCCTGAGGATGCATGCAGCTGAGAGAGAAGAAGTGGAAGAAGTTTTCGCCGGAGACATTGCGGCTACGGTCGGATTGAAAAATACGTCCACTGGCCACACTCTTTGCGACGAGAATAATCCCATTGTTCTTGAAAAGATAACTTTCCCCGAACCTGTTATTTCAATCAGGATTGAGCCAAAAACAAAAGCAGACCAGGAAAAAATGGGCGTTGCCCTGAAGCGTTTGATGGACGAAGATCCGACCTTCAGAGTGAAAGGGGATTTGGAAACGGGAGAGACCATCATTTCCGGGATGGGAGAGCTGCACCTGGATATTATTTCGGACAGACTGAAAAGAGAGTTTAAGGTGGAGGCAAGCGTGGGCAGGCCCCAGGTAGCCTATAAAGAAACCGTCAAAGGAACAGGAGAGGCTGAAGGAAAATACATCAGGCAGTCCGGCGGTCGCGGTCAGTACGGCCACGTTTACCTGAGGGTGGAATCCAAGGAAAGGGGAGAGGGATTCAAATTTATTGACGAAATCAAGGGAGGAACCATCCCCCGGGAATTTATTCCGGCGGTGGAAAAAGGAGTTAAGGAGGCGATGGATAAAGGAGTGGTGGCGGGATATCCAATGGTTGATTTGTCCTGCACTCTTTATGACGGCTCTTTTCACGAGGTTGATTCTTCGGAAATGGCTTTTAAAATTGCCGGCTCAATGGCTTTTCAGTCAGCCGCCAAGAAATCAAAACCGGTGCTCTTAGAGCCGGTCATGAAATTGGAGGTCGTTATCCCTTCGGAATTTTTCGGAGACACCATAGGAGATTTGTCGGCCAGGAGAGGAAGGATTGAAGAGACGAGCGACAGGTTGCAAATGAAGGTGATTGATGCTAAAGTTCCTTTAGCTGAAATGTTCGGTTACGCGACCCAGCTCCGTTCGTTGACAGAAGGCAGAGGAACCTTTACTATGGAGTTTGATCGCTACGAAGAAGTTCCTTCAAACATCGCCCAGGAGATTGTTGAGGGCAAGCGGCGATAGTATCCACATTGACATTTTTTTTGAAATGAATAAAATAATAATATCGCTTTTTAAAAAGGTCAGGGCAAGGTACGAAAAATACAAAATATAACAAAGATAACAAAGATAAAAAACATAAATTAAACTTATGGCAGAAAAAGAAAAATTCATGAGGGGTAAACCCCATCTTAATATCGGTTCCATCGGTCATGTTGACCATGGCAAAACCACTTTAACCGCAGCCGTTCTTCATATCCAGAAATTGGCTGGTCTTGGAGCAACGGAAAGATCGGTAGACCAAATTGATTCGGCTCCCGAGGAAAAAGCCAGAGGGCTTACCATTAACGTAACCCACGTTGAGTTTGAATCGCAAAAAAGACATTATGCCTGGATTGATTGTCCTGGGCACGCTGACTACATCAAAAACATGATTACAGGAGCGGCTCAAATGGACGGAGCCATATTAGTGGTTTCCGCTCCGGACGGTCCGATGCCCCAGACAAGGGAACACATTCTTTTGGCACGTCAGGTAGGACTTCCTTCAATCGTTGTCTTCCTGAATAAGTGCGACGCGGTTGACGATCCTGAGATCATCACTTTAGTTGAGTCAGAGGTGAGAGAATTGTTAAAGAAATACGGTTTTCCGGGAGACGAAATACCAATAGTCAAGGGTTCTGCTTTAAAAGCCTTGGAGGCAAAGTCTGTTGAGGATGAAGCAGCCAAACCAATTCTTGAGTTGGTAAAAGCGATTGACGAGCATATTCCTGAGCCGGTAAGAGAAACGGACAAGCCTTTCTTAATGGCTATTGAAGATGTTTTCTCCATAGCCGGGAGAGGAACCGTGGCAACAGGCAGGATCGAGCGGGGAGTCGTTCATCCGAATGACGAAGTGGAGCTGGTCGGGATAAAGCCGACCGCAAAGACCATTGCTGTCAGCGTTGAAATGTTCAACAAGATGCTTGACGAAGGCATGGCAGGAGATAACGTTGGCATATTGCTTCGCGGGCTGAAGAAAGAAGACGTTGAAAGGGGACAGGTGCTGGCAAAGCCAGGAAGCATTACCCCTCATACTGAATTTGAAGGCGAAGTTTACATTTTGACCAAAGAAGAGGGAGGTCGCCATACGCCTTTCTTTACCGGATACAAGCCCCAGCTTTATTTCAGGACCACGGATGTGACTGGAGAAGTGACGCTGCAGGAAGGTACGGAAATGGTAATGCCGGGAGACACGGTTAATTTAAAGGTGAAATTGCTGGCTCCCGTTGCCATGGAAGAAAAGATAAGATTCGCTATCAGAGAAGGAGGAAAAACCGTTGGAGCAGGAGTAGTTACGAAGGTCGTTAAATAGTTTCTTTGGGATTTGATTCAGTTAGTTCATTGTTTTACCCACCACACAAGATGGCTAAGAAAAAAGCAGAAGTAATTGAGGAAATAAAACCTAAAATCAGGATAAAGTTACGAGCTTTTGATCACAAAGTGATTGATAATTCCGTTCGTCAGATTATCGAAGTGGTTTTAAGACACGGGGCGGAAATATCCGGCCCGGTACCTCTGCCCACCGAGACCAATAAGTATACCGTGAACAGGTCTTCTTTCATCCATAAAGACGCAAGAGAGCAATTTGAGATGAGGGTGCATAAAAGATTGATTGACATATTAAATCCCAACCAGAAAGTAATTGACAGCTTGATGAGCCTGAATTTGCCGGCCGGAGTGGATATCGAAATCAAAATGTAAGTCATATTTTTTATGGCGGATAATAATTTCAAAAAATAGCTTTGCTTCACAGAACCAGTTTTTCCTACAGATACCGGGTGTGGAGCCCGGTATTTCATTGACCGAGCGAGGTGAAGCCGAGAGAAGGTGAAGATGAGGGCTTGTCCCTCATCGCCCATCATTATGGCATTCATTTTAGGTAAAAAAATAGGAATGAGTCAGATTTTTGACGAAAAGGGTGATCGGATTCCCGCGACTTTGGTTGAAGCAGGACCCTGCCAGATTTTACAGGTGAAGACGAAAGAGAAAGACGGTTACGAATCTCTTCAGGTGGGTTTCGTGAAAAAAACAAGAAAGATAAAGAAAACGGAAAAGGGAAAAGAGTTTAGAATAATCAGAGAAACGATCGGGGGAGGACAGGACGATAAGGATTTGAAAGTCGGGGACGTTATTGACGTTTCCATTTTTAAGGAGGGGGATAAGGTTAAAATTTCCGGAGTTTCCAAGGGAAAGGGTTTTCAGGGCGCGGTAAAGAGATGGGGATTTTCCGGGAGAAACGCTACCCACGGAGTGAAACACGAGCATCGAACCTTGGGGTCTGTCGGAACTTCTTTTCCAGAAAGAGTGATAAAGGGAAGAAAAATGCCGGGCCATACGGGAGGAGACAGAACGACAGTCAAGAATTTAAAAATTATTAAGGTTGATAAAGAAAATAACCTGCTGGTAATAAGAGGAGCTTTGCCGGGAGCCAGGGGAACGTTATTGGAAATCAGAAGATAATTAGCACATGAAAGTCGATGTTTACAATCAAAAAGGAGAGAAAATAGGAACAACCTTATTGCCCAAGGACGTTTTCGGCGTTTCTCTGAGCCCGGATTTGATTTATCAGGCAGCATTGTCGCTCATGGCCAACCAGAGGAAAGCGACAGCCCATGCAAAAGACAGGTCTGAGATCAGGGGCGGCGGAAGAAAGCCGTGGCGCCAAAAAGGAACCGGCAGGGCCCGTCATGGCTCGCGGCGTTCTCCCATATGGAAGGGCGGTGGCGTCACTTTCGGACCAACGAAAGACAGGGTTTTCAAGAAAAAAATAAACAGGAAAATGAAGAGAAAGGCCTTGCTGATGGTTCTTTCGGCAAAAGCCAAGGACAATTTATTAATTCTTCTGGATAAGATAAAATTAGAAAAGGCCAAGACAAGAGAAATTTCGGAAATATTCAAAAAGCTTCCCTGTAAAGAAAAGAAATCTCTGTTGATTCTTCCTGCGATGGACAAGAATATAATAACAGCAGCCAGGAATATTCCTGAGATAAAAGCGGTTCAGGCCAAGGATTTGAATCTTCTGGACTTGCTTTCTTTCAAATGTTTGGTAATGCCGAAAGAGTCGATAAAAATAATAAAGGAAACGTTTATAAAGCAACCCCTGGAAGATAATCAGGAAGATTTATCGGCTTCCGTACCGGAAAAAACAGAAAAACCGCGGGCAGCAACCAGTTAAACGTTAATATCATGGCACCATTCAATCTTTTTAAAAAGAAACCTTTGGCAAAGGGCCAGAGAAGAAAACCGGAAGAGAACAAGGTTGAAAAACCTCAGGAGGTAAAAGCTGCAAAAACCAGGAGCGGAGCTAAAACCGATCAGAGCTACCGCATTTTGAAGATTCCGCACGTTACCGAGAAAGCCACTGATTTGACTGTCAGCGATCAATACTCTTTCAGGGTTTTTCCGGAAGCCAACAAGACGGAATTGAAAAAAGTGATAGAAAACACTTACGGAGTGAATGTGGTTTCGGTAAAAATCATTAACGTGCACAGAAAGAAAAAAAGGTTGGGCAGAATACAGGGCATGAAGCCTGGTTACAAAAAAGCCATTGTCAGAATAAAAAAGGGGCAGAAGATTGAATTGCTTCCGCGCTAATAATCCATGAAAAAATATAAATTATTAACCAAAAATAAGCCCGAAAAAAAATTATTGATTTCCTTGAAAAGAAGAGCGGGCAGGGCATCTTCAGGCAGAATTACCGTTCGTCATAAAGGCGGCGGCGTTAAACGGCTTTACAGAAAGATTGATTTCGGCCAGGAGAAACTGGGCATGAAAGCCGTTGTTAGGGCCATTGAATACGATCCGAATCGGACCTCTTTTATTTGTCTTCTGGAGTATGAAAACGGGGAAAAAAGATATCAGATTCATCCTCATGATTTGAAAGTTGGAGATGCAATAATCTGCGCAGAAGAAGCCGAAATAAGAACAGGAAACAGAATGAAATTAAGAAATATTCCGGTAGGAACACAGGTTTACAATATTGAGTTAGACCCCGGTCGCGGCGGGAGAATGATCAGGGGAGCAGGTACCTCGGCTAAGGTTGCAGCTCACGAGGGAAAATATACTCATTTGGTTTTCCCTTCTTCTGAAATAAGAAAAATCTTGAGCGATTGCTATGCTTCCATAGGTCAAGTTTCTTTTCCTGAGCACAGATTCGTTAAGGTAGGCAAGGCAGGAAGCTCAAGGCTCAAGGGCAAAAGGCCCAGTGTCAGAGGAGTGGCCATGAATCCTCCCGATCATCCCCACGGCGGAGGAGAAGGAAGGTCTCCCATCGGCATGAAGTATCCGAAAACCCCCTGGGGCAAACATGCCCTTGGAGTTAAAACCAGAAAAAAGAAGTGGACTGATAAATTAATCGTCCAAAGAAGAGTAAAAAAGAGAAAATAAATATATGGCAAGAAGTTTAAAAAAAGGTCCATACGTTGACGAAAGATTATTGGAGAAAATGAAGAGAGCAAAGCCAGGCGAAGTTATTAAAACTTGGTCAAGGTCTTGCGTTATTGCGCCAGAGATGGTCGGTTTTGTCTTTGGCGTTCATAACGGCAAAGATTTTGTTACCGTGAACGTTTCGGAAAACATGGTCGGTCATAAGCTCGGCGAATTCGCTTCAACGACCAAATTCGGAAGACACGGCGGCAAAATGCAAAGAGAATTGGAAACAAAGGCGGCTGAAAAAGAAGCCGGAAAAACGGAGTAAAATAAAACATGAAAGTTTCTGCCAAATTAAGTTATTTGAGAATAGCTCCCAGAAAGGTCAGACTGCTGGCGGATTTAGTCAGGGGAAAAGACGTTAGGGAAGCGCAAACCGTTTTGGGTTTTACCATTAAAAAAGGATCTTTACCTGTTCTTAAACTTTTAAACCAGGCAGTTAACTCGGCTGTTAATAATTTCCAGCTGGAACCAGAAAATTTGTATATTTTCAAGATTTCCGTGGACGAGGGGCCAAAATATAAAAGATGGCGTCCTCGCGCGCACGGTCAGGCTTACGAAATCCAGAAGAAAACTTCCCACATTACCGTTGTTCTCGAGGAAAAAGTAAAAACGAAAAAGAAGACGAAAAAAGCCGGAAAAACTACAGAAATCGAAAAAGCTGAAATTACTCCGGAGAAAACCGCTAAAACTGAGCCTGGGAGTCAGGCAAAGCCAAAAGCGGAGAAATCCAGGCTGGAGCAGGAAACTTACAAGCCAAAATCAGAAAGGGGCGCAAAAAGAATATTCAGACGTAAAGCTTTCTAAAATATGGCACATAAAGTTCATCCAAAAGCATACCGATTAAAGGAATTAAGCAGCTGGGATTCCCGCTGGTTAGATCAGAAAAAATTCCCTCAATATTTGGAGGAGGATTTCAGGATCAGAGATTTTCTTAAAAAGAAATTCGCCAAATTCGGAGTGGAGAAAGTTGAAATCGAGAGGTTCCCCGGAAAGTTAAGTGTGATTATTTCTTCAGCCCGCCCAGGGTTGATCATCGGCCGCGGGGGAAGCGGTATTGAAGAATTGAAAAAGGTATTGGAGAAAAAGGTTATTAAGAACAAAACAGCCAAGAAAGAGATAAAGATAGAAATCAGGGAGATCAAGGACGTCTGGTCTTCCGCGGCATTGTCAGTTCAATACATAGCCCAGCAGATAGAAAAAAGAGTTCTTTTCAGGAGGGTTATGAAGCAGGCTTTGGATAAAATAATGTCTTCCAGGCAGGTCAAGGGAGCAAGAATAGAGCTTTCGGGCAGACTGAACGGAGCGGAAATCGCCAGAAGGGAGTGGTTGCAGAAAGGAAGGATGCCGCGCCAAACCCTGCGAGCGGATATTGATTTCGTTCAGGATCAGGCTTATTGTACTTATGGGACGATTGGCATCAAGGTTTGGATATACAAGGGAGAAAAATTTGATTAAAAGACATGGCTATTTTAATGCCCAAAAAAGTAAAACACAGAAAGTGGCGGAAAGGAATTTCCAGGGGGAAAGAAACGCGGGGCGGCGAGCTCGCTTTCGGGTCTTTCGGTTTGATGTCCTTAAATACCTGTTGGGTTACCGCCAGGCAGATTGAGGCGGCGCGTCGGGCCATTCTCAGATATCTTAAGAAAGGAGGAAAGCTTTGGATCAGAATCTTTCCGGACAAACCAGTGACGAAAAAGGGAACCGAGGTGCCCATGGGCGGCGGTAAGGGCAGCGTAGATCATTACGTTTTCCCCATAAAGCCCGGCAGAATCATTTTTGAATTGGACGGAATAAAAGAAGAAACGGTGCGGGAAGCTTTCAGTAAGGCCGCAGATAAATTACCCGTAAAGACAAAATTTATCAAACGATAATGAAGCTTGAAGAATTAAGAAAAAAAACGAAAGAAGAAGCAGGCAAGATTCTGCAGGATGATCGGGAAAAATTGAGGCAGCTGAGGTTTGATTTGGCTGCAGGAAAAGTGAAAAACGTCAGGGAGATTCGCAAAATCAAGAAAGAAATCGCTCAGACATTAACCTTGTTAAAGACGAAGCCTTCTTCGTCCGAGAAATAATAATCATATGCCAAAGAAGCAATTAACAGGAACAATCATTTCGGATAAAATGCAAAAGACGGTCGTGGTTAAGGTTGAGAGGGTCAAGGAGCATGCCAAATACAAGAGAAGATTCAAGGTTCATAAGAATTACAAGGCGCATGTGGAATCCGAAGAATATAAGACAGGAGATAGGGTCGTTATCGAAGAGTGTTTACCTTTGTCAAAAGATAAGACGTGGAAAGTGATTAAAAAAGCATGATTCAGCCAAGAACAATGTTAAAAGTCGTAGACAATACCGGAGCAAAAATGATCCAGTGTTTCCATGTTTTAGGCGGGACCAAGAAACGATTTGCCAAGATCGGCGATATTATCGTAGCTACGGTAAAAGAAGCCGAGCCGAGAAGAATAGTTAAAAAACACGATGTCGTCAGAGCGTTAATCGTGCGTCAAAAAAATAATTTCCGCAGGGCGGACGGCACTTACATCAGATTCGATGAAAATGCAGTCGTGATTCTGGAGGGTAAAACTAATGATCCCAAGGGAGGAAGAATTACCGGACCCCTGCCGAGAGAAATTAAGGAAAAAGGTTTTGAAAAAATAGCTAATCTGGCAACTGAAATAATTTAATGAAAATAAAAAAAGGCGACACAGTTTTAATAATTTCCGGCAAGGACCGGGGGAAAAGGGGAGCAATTTTGCAGGTTTTCCCGAAAGCAGCCAGGGTAATGGTGGAGGGGGTTAATTTCAAGAAAAAGCACAGAAAACCCAGAAAAACAGGAGAGAAAGGGCAGATCATTAATCTGCCGGCTCCCGTTCCTGTTTCCAATACGAAGCTGGTTTGTCCCAAATGCGGCAAGCCGACAAGATTGGGACGTAAAGTTGTTGACGGAAAAAAATACAGGATTTGCAAAAAATGCGGTGAAGAAATTTAGCTTTTTAGATTTATGATAACTTTAAGCGAAAAATACAAAAAAGAAGTGATTCCCGCCATGAAGGAAAAGTTCGGTTACAAAAGCGTAATGGCGGTTCCCAAAATAGAGAAAGTAATCGTCAATTCCGGTTACGGCAGACAGGTAGCCTCGGGCACGAACGATGAGCAAAAGAAGATTGCGGATTATGTTCTGGAGAATCTTGGTTTAATATGCGGGCAAAAGGCAGTGAAAACGTATGCCAAGAAAGCGATTTCCGGTTTCAAGATTCGCCAGGGCATGGCCATCGGGGCCAAAGCCAGTTTAAGGGGGAAAAAAATGACGGATTTCCTGGAGCGGCTTATTCATCTCGTTTTGCCGCGAACAAGGGATTTTAAGGGAATTTCTGCTGACTCTATCGACAAACAGGGCAATTTAACCATCGGCGTTAAAGAACATATTGTTTTTCCCGAAATTATGCCGGAGAAAGCAAGAAACATTTTCGGTTTGGAAATTACCGTTACCACTACGGCAAGAAGCAAAGAAGAAGCGCTGGAATTATTCAAATTATTGGGTTTTCCCATAAAACAATAACCATATGGCAACCGAAGCTCAAATAGCAAAATCAATCAAAAAGCCAAAATTCAAAAGTCGAAGAGTCAGGCGTTGTTTTAGGTGCGGAAGAAAAAGAGCGTATATGAGAAAGTTCGGCCTCTGTCGCATCTGTTTCAGGGAATTAGCCAATCAAGGGTTAATACCGGGAGTTAAGAAAAGTAGCTGGTAAAATATTATGACTGATCCCATTGCAGACATGTTAAACAGGATAAAGAATGCCCAAGTCGTCGGTCATCTGACGGTAGAAATGCCTTTTTCCAATTTGAAATACGAAATCGCCAAGATTTTGGAAGGAAAGGGCTTCGTGGAGAAAATTGAAAAAAAGGGAAGAAAAACAAGGAAAACCATGGAGATCGTTTTGAAATACCACGACAAAGCTCCGGCGATTTCAGGCATAAGGCGGGTTTCAAAGCCCGGTCAGAGAATTTATCTTACTTCGTCCCAGATAAAGAAAGTTAAGGAAGGTTTCGGAATGGCCATACTTTCCACTTCCAAGGGGCTTATGACAGACAGGGAGGCGAAAAAACAAAAGATGGGCGGAGAAGTGCTTTGCGAAATTTGGTAATAATGTAAATAATAAAACATCATGTCAAGAGTAGGTAAAAAACCAATATTAATACCTCAAGGCGTAGACGTCAAAGTGGAAGGCAGCAAAGTGGCCGTTAAAGGTCCTAAGGGAGAAGCTTCGCGGGAGTTTCGGCCTGAAATTGAGATTGGCATGGAAGGTGATAAAATTTCTCTTTCTCCCCAGAAAGGAAAAGAAAAATTGAAACTGGTAAAATCTCTTTGGGGGCTGACCAGGATGCTGATTTTCAACATGATTGAGGGAGTGTCTTCTGGTTTTGAGAAAAGGTTGGAGATTGAAGGTATCGGGTTCAAGGCGGAAGTGTCCGGGGACCAGTTTGTGTTGAATGTCGGTTTTAGCCATCCGGTAAAATTAAGAATTCCGGAAGGATTGAAAATCTCGGTAGAAAAAAACGTTATTATCGTTTCGGGAATCGATAAAGAACTGGTCGGTCAATTCTCCGCAATCATAAGAAAAACTAAACCCACTGAACCCTATAAGGGAAAGGGGATAAAGTATGCGGGGGAGATAGTCAGACGAAAAGTCGGAAAAAAAGTGGCAGCGACAGCTGGCAAATAAAAACATGGAAATCAAAAGAGAAAAAAGGCAGATGCGTCATAAAAGAATTAGAGCAAAGATCGTGGGGACCGCCGTCAGGCCGCGTCTTTGCGTTTTCAGATCGGGCAAGCACATTTACGCTCAATTGGTGGACGACGGAAAAGGCAGGGTTCTTTTTGCTGCCAGCGACTCAAATCTTAAAAACAGAGCTTCTGCAAAAAGCAAAGGTAAAGATGAGAAAGGGGTTCACATTGTCAGTCAGGCAAAGGTTGATAAAGCCAGAGAAGTGGGAAAATTAATCGCAGAAAAAGCGAAAAATTCTAAAATTGAGAAAGTGGTTTTTGACAGGGGAGGCTACGGATATCACGGCAGAATCAAGGCCGTGGCCGAGGGAGCAAGGGAGGGAGGACTTAAGTTTTAATTAACTAAATTAAATCGCTATATTATGATAAGAGGAAGAAATACAATTGAAAGGCCAAAAGATGAGTTCGAATCAAAACTTTTGGATTTAGCCAGAGTAACGCGCGTTACTGCGGGAGGCAAACGTCTTAGGTTTCGGGCAGTGATTATTATCGGCAACAAGCAGGGAAAAGTGGGAGTGGGCGTATCAAAAGGGCTGGATGTAGCGCAGGCAGTGGAGAAAGCCACCAGATTAGCCAGGAAAAATTTAATTGAAATTCCCATAGTGGAAAATACCATTCCGCATGAGATCCGTGCCAAATTCGGTGCGGCTGACGTCATTTTAAAACCGCAAAGAAGAGGAAGGGGTTTGGTGGCCGGCGGGGTGGTCAGGGTCATCTGCTCTTTGGCGGGAATAAAAAACATTTCTTCCAAGGTGCTGGGCAGGACAGGCAACAAACTCAACAACGCCCAAGCTGTGATAAAGGCATTGAAAAAACTAAAATTAAGAGATAGTGCATCATATGGAGCTGCATCAACTAAAACCAATTCATAAGCTCAAAAAGTCAAAGAGGGTCGGTCGCGGAGGAAAAAGAGGGACTTTTTCCGGTCGCGGGATAAAAGGACAAAAATCACGAGCCGGAAGAAAGCTTCAGCCGATAATCAGAGAGCTGATTAAGAGATACCCTAAATTGAAAGGTTACAGGCAGAAGACAAAAGAGAAAAGTCAGGGACTGACAAAATCCGTCGTTTTGAACTTACAGACGCTGGAAAAAGAATTCAGGGCGGGAGAAAAGGTAAATGTCAAGGCATTGCTCGATAAACGCTTGGTTTCTAAAACATCAGGAAGAGATCCTAAGGTCAAGATCTTGGGAAAAGGGGAAATCAAGAAGGCCTTAACGGTCGAGGGATGCCCTGTTTCCAAACAGGCGAAGGAAAAAATTGAAAAAGCCGGCGGCGAGGTAAAGTCGATGAAATAAATTTCATCTCCACCGCGTTTTTAATAAGTTAAAAACTTGTGCTAGAAAAATTCATTCAGATATTCAAAATTCCTGACCTAAGGAGCAAAGTTCTCTTCGTTCTCGGGGTTTTTGCCGTCTTTAGGTTGATGGCCAATATTCCGATTCCCGGGATTTCGTCCGAAAGAATGAGAGAATTTTTCGAGTCCAATCAGCTTTTTGGACTTTTAAATCTGTTTACCGGAGGGGCTTTGGACAATCTTTCAATCGTAATGTTGGGATTAGGGCCTTATATTACGGCCGTCATCGTCATGCAGCTATTGACGATGATATTTCCCGCTTTGAACAGATTGTATAAAGAGGAGGGGGAGCAAGGCAGGAGAAAATTCAATCAATACGGAAGAATTCTAACGATTCCTTTCGGGTTTCTTCAGGGTTACGCCATGCTCAGTCTTTTCCAACAGCAGGGGATTATCGAATCTATTTCCGCTGAGCTGATCATTACCTCTATTTTAACGATCACAGCCGGCACGGTTTTCTTGATGTGGTTGGGAGAGTTGATTTCGGAAAAAGGAATAGGCAACGGCGTCTCATTGCTGATTTTCGCCGGAATCGTCGCCGATATTCCCAATAACGTCAGACAGGTTGTGCTTACCTGGGATCCGGCCAAGATCCCTTCTTATCTGTTTTTCTTCGGCATGGCCTTGGTCATTACGGCCAGCGTAGTGTTGATCAATGAGGGCAGGCGCAATATCCCTGTTTCTTACGCCAAAAGGGTAAGAGGAAATAAAATGTACGGAGGAGCGTCAACTTATTTACCTTTGAACATTAACCCGGCAGGCGTAATCCCGATCATTTTCGCTTTATCAATCATGCTTTTCCCGGGAATGATAGCCAATTTTTTGGGGGGAGCCGGCGGAGTGGTGGGGTCAATAGCTCAAAGCATAGGCAGGGCTTTTGATAACCCTTGGTTTTACGGCACTCTATATTTTGGCCTGGTCGTTCTTTTTACTTATTTTTATACCGCGGTCACCTTTGATCCCAAAGCCATCTCAACCAATCTGCAGAAAATGGGCGGATTCGTTCCCGGAATCAGGCCAGGTGAGAGTACGGCCAATTTCATGTATTTTATTCTTAATAGGGTCTTGCTGGTTGGCGCCTTGTTTCTGGGAGCAATTGCGGTGATGCCTACGATTATCGGAGGTATTACCGGCATTATGGTTTTTCAGTTTATGATCGGTGGAACCGCTTTATTAATCGTGGTTTCTGTGGTTTTGGATGTAATGCGTCAAGTTAAAGCCCAGTTGCAGATGCGGGAATACGAGACATTTTAAATCTATGGCAAGAACATCTGTCATAATTATAATGGGGCCTCCTGGTTCGGGTAAAGGAACTCAGGCAGAGCTTTTGATGGAGAGATTAGATCTCTACCATTTTGAAACGAGCGAAATCATCGAAAAGAATTTAGCTTCCGCCAAAAGCGGTGATTTTGTCAAGGTGGGCAAGGAGAAATATTTTCTTTCGGAAGAGAAGAAATTAAGAAAAACCGGAAAATGGATGAGTCCTCCTTTGATTGCTTTTTGGGTGAAGGACGGAATAAAAAAATTGGCAAAAGAAGGAAAGGGGATAGTCTTTTCCGGCTCTCCTAAAACCCTTTACGAAGCTGAAGAGATAGTGCCTTTAATAAAAAAACTTTACGGAGCAAAAAACATAGAAATAATTTTGATTGAGCAGAAAGCTGAGGTTTCCATCTGGAGGAACAGTCACAGGAGAATCTGCGAACTGATGCGTCACTCCATTTTGTACACCAAAGAAACGGCAAAGCTAAAGAAATGTCCGTTTGATGGTTCCAATCTTGTTTTCCGCGAAGACAGGAGCCGGCAGGTGATTGATAATAAAATAAAAGAGTTTAAGGAAAGGACCATGCCTATGCTCGATTATTTCAAAAAACAAGGTCTGAGAATCAGAAAAATAAACGGCGAGCAGTCGGTGGCCGATGTTTTTAAGGATGTTTTGAAAACGATAAAGTAAAATCATGGTTAAAATTAAAACTCCCGGGGAAATCGAAATGATGGCCGAGGGCGGGAAGATTCTGGCAAGAATCATGAAAGAGCTGGAGAATAAGGTTAGGCCAGGAATCACTACGAAAGAGTTAGACGAGCTCGCAGAAGAGCTCATTTTTAAATCCGGAGGAAAGTGTTCTTTTAAGGGGTACGAAGATTTTCCTGCCTGCCTTTGCGCTTCGGTGAACGAAGAAATAGTTCATGCTGTTCCCTCAAAAAGGATTCTCAAGGAAGGGGACATCCTTTCTCTTGATCTAGGCGTTTTTTACAAAGGTTTTCATGCCGATATGGCAACGACCATACCTGTTGGCAAGGTCAGCTCTTCCGTAAAAAGACTGATCGAGGTGACTAAAAAAACGCTGGAAGCGGGAATTAAGAAAGTAAGGCCGGGAAATTGCATTCGCGATATCAGCCGGGCCATTCAGGAATATGCGGAAAGAGAGGGCTATAATATTATTCACGAGCTTTGCGGACATGGAATTGGCAAAAAGATACATGAACCACCCCAGATTTTGAACTCGGTTTTTTTTGACGAAGAGACCGAAGACGAAAAGGTGAAAATCAAAGAAGGGATGGTTCTTTGCTTAGAGCCCATGCTGGCTGCCGGAGACTGGCGCATTAAAAAATCAAAAGACGGTTTCGGCTATGAAACCAAGGACGGTTCTCTGTCCTGCCATTTTGAGCATACCATCGCCGTTTTAAAGAATGGAGCAAAAGTTTTAACCGTGGTAGAATAATTTAATATGCATCTCTCAGTTGTCATCCCTGCTTATAATGAAGAAAAACGACTGCCCAAGACGCTGGCGGAAATTGATAAATATTTAAGGCGGCAAAATTACGATTACGAAATTCTAGTCGTTAACGACGGTTCTAGGGATAAAACGGTGGAAGTCGGCAAATCTCTGATCACCACGATTAGAAATTTAAAAATCACAGGTTATGAAAATAATCAGGGCAAAGGTTTTGCAGTTCGTTTCGGCATGCTTAAAGCTCAAGGTGATTATCGGCTGTTTGCTGATGCCGATAATTCCACTTCTCTTGATCAAGTTGAAAAAATGTGGCCGTATTTTAAAGAAGGGTACGATGTGGTAATCGGCTCAAGAGACATTGAGGGGGCGGTTTTGAATCCTCCCCAGCCCTGGATAAGAAATGTGGTTATGGGAGAGGGTTTTAAATTCTACAGAAAGCTGATTATCGGTCTTTGGGGGATTGAGGATACTCAGTGCGGATTTAAGTGCTTTACCCAAAGAGCGACAGAAGATATTTTTCCGAAATGCCTAATTTCCCGATTCGCCTTTGATCCGGAAATTTTAGTTATTGCCCGAAAAATGGGGTATAGGCTGAAAGAAATCCCCGTTTACTGGAAAAACGATCTTGAGAGTAAGGTTAAATTTAAAAGCGTTATCAACATGGCTTTGGATTTAATAAGAATCAGATTAAATTTAATCAAAGGAGCTTATGGCAAAAAAAGCTAAGAGATTCCCTTCCGAACTGCGTTTTGATTTGGCCTCAAGGGACTGGGTGGTAATTGCCACGGGCCGGGCCAGAAGGCCGGAAACTTTCAAGAAGGAAAAGGGTAGGGATGAGGAGTCTCCAAAAGAACAATGCCCTTTTTGCCAAATTGGCAGCCAGGAAACTCCCACAATTATTTTTTCCAAGGGCAGGGAGACTCCTTTTGAAGGAAAGGTTCCTCAAGATTGGACAACTGTTTCCATCCCCAACAAGTTTCCTGCCTTTATCCCTTATCCCGAATTGGGTAGAAAAAGAGAGGGGCCGTTCTATGAAAAAATGAATGCCGCAGGGTTTCATGAGGTGGTAATTACCCGAGACCATTATAAATCTTTAGGCCAATTTAAAGTTGAGCAGGTGAAAGAAGTTTTCGACGTTTATCAAAAAAGATACCTGGGATTGATGGATAAAAATTTCGTCAACCACATTTCAATTTTTCACAATCACGGGCCAAGAGCAGGAGCTTCGATTTTTCATCCGCATTCCCAGATAATTACCACTCCTTTAATTGATATTGATTTGGAAAAAGCTCTTTCCAGCTCGGAAAAATACCATAAAAAAAATAAAAAATGTATTTATTGCCAGATGAACAAATGGGAGATGAAGGTCAAAAAAAGAATCATTTTTGAAAATAAAGATTTTATGGCCGTTTGCCCCTTTGCTTCAAAATCAGCTTTTCAGGTAATCGTTTCTCCCAAATCCCATCTCTCTTATTTCGAAAGAATCAGCGAGGAAGAAAAATGGAGTTTGGCGGAAACTTTTCAGAAAGCTTTAAGCAAGCTCTATAAGGGTTTGAATAATCCTGATTATAATTTTTATCTGCATTCCGCCCCCTCTGACGGCAAGGAGCATCCTCATTATCATTGGCACTGGACCATACTGCCCAAGACTTCAACCTGGGCCGGTTTTGAAATAGGCACCAGAATGGAAATTTCAACCATTGAGCCGGAAAAAGCCGCTGAATACTTAAGAAAGCAATAAAAACAGTCGATGAGGATAAATCTTCATCTCCACATACGTTTTTATAAATAAAAACTTAGTCAATGAAGCCGTTAATCGTAGCCAATTGGAAAATGAATCCGCAGACCTTGGCCGAAGCTAAAAGGCTTTTTAGTTCGGTGGCCAAGGGGATGAGAAATGTCAAGAAGACGGAAGTTGTCATCTGCCCGCCGTTTCTTTATATCCGGCAACTGCCTAATGTAAAATACAGCTTAGAAATGGGAGCTCAAGACTGTTTTTGGCAAGAAAAGGGAGCTTTTACCGGGGAAATCAGCCCGGCAATGCTGAAAAATAGCGGCTGCCAGTACGTAATTGTCGGCCATTCGGAAAGAAGAAAATACCAGGGAGAGACAGGGGAAGTAATAAATAAAAAGATAAAAGCAGTCTTGGCTGCAGGCTTAAAACCGATCTTATGCATTGATAGTTTGTCCCAGCTGAAAAAAGAACTGAGAGGCGTTTTAGGAAAGGTTATCGTCGCTTATGAGCCGCTTTTTGCCATAGGTACGGGACGGCCATGCAGCATAGAAAAAGCAGGAAAAATGAGAAAAATGATAGAAGTTCCTCAGGTTCTGTACGGTGGCAGCGTTAACCCTCAAAATGCGACAGATTATATTTTGAAAGCCGGCTTTCAGGGACTGCTTGTCGGCGGCGTTTCCCTGAATCCTGAACAATTTTTGCAAACCGTTAACAATATTGAAAAAGCAGGAAAAAACTGATAAGATGGCTCTTGTATGGATAAGATTCTAGAGGGTCATTTTTACAGTCCGACCAAAGGAAAAGTGAAAACCGAAAGGGTTGCCGACGAACTGATCAGCTACATTTCTGAAAGGCCGGAAAAGTTCTACGATATCATAGTCGGCTGCGATTCTTCTTCCAGCGAAGAGCCTCATTTTCCCTTGGCAGTAGTGGTTTTAAGGGTGGGAGAAGGCGGGAGATTTTTTTTAAAAAGAGTCTTTTGCCAGGGAAGGAAATTTTACAACTACAAACAGAGGATTTTGGAAGAGGTTTTCCTTTCTTGTCAGATGGCCTTATACCTTAAAGAAAGATTCGAAAGAAGGATCAGTGATTTTGGCAAAGATAAATTACGTTATCAATTTCGCTACATTCATGCCGATGTCGGAGAAAACGGCAAGACGAAAGACATGATTAAGGAGGTTACGGGCCTGATTAAGGGAAACGGTTTTGAGCCGAAGATAAAGCCAGAATCTTTTGCGGCTTCTTCGGTCGCCGATAGGTTCTCCTGATAAAAGTCGAAGAGGATAAATCCTCTTCTTCAATTTCATCCCATAAATGGGATTCAATAAATGAGTTCAGCCGAATTGAGAAACAAGTTTCTGAATTTTTTTGAAAAACGGGGGCACCAAATAGTGCCCTCAAGTTCACTTATACCCAGTGATCCCAGCGTTTTATTCGCCTCGGCGGGCATGCAGCAATTTATTCCTTATTTGTCCGGCCAGAGAGACGTTTTGAAAGATTTTAACAGCAGGCACTTATGTTCGGTTCAGAAGTGTTTCAGGACTAACGATATCGACGAGGTGGGCGATGATACGCACCATACTTTTTTTGAAATGCTGGGTAATTGGTCCATCGGAAAGGATCCCAAGACAGGTTATTTTAAAAAAGGCGCTATTGAATACGCTTTGGAATTTTTTACAGAAGTTATCGGGCTTAATAAAGATAAGTTTTGGATTACGGTTTTCAATGGAGGTAAAGATATCCCCCAAGATAAAGAATCCATAAAAATATGGGAAGAAAAAGGAATTCCTAAAGAGAGGATAGTGGGATTCGGCATAGATGACAATTTTTGGGGTCCGGTAAGCAGTACCGGCCCTTGCGGTCCTTGTTCCGAAATTCATTACGACAGGGGCGAGAAGTACGGATGTGGAGAAAAAGATTGCGGGCCAAACTGCAAGAAGTGCCGTAGATTTGTCGAACTCTGGAACTTGGTCTTTATGGAATACAATAAAAATGAAGACGGTTCTTATACCAGGCTACCTCAGAAAAACGTAGATACGGGGATAGGATTTGAAAGATTGGCATCTGTCTTACAGAGCAAAGATTCAGCCTATGAGTCTGATCTTTTTTGGCCGATCATCCAGAAGATGGAAGAGATATCGGGTAAAAGCTATGAAAATGACAAGAATTATTTTAGAATTATTGCCGACCACATTAGAGGATCCATCTTTCTTGTTTCCGCCGGTATCTCTCCTAGCAACATAGAAAAAGGACATGTTTTAAGGAGAATCCTGCGAAGGGTTATAAGATACGGCAAGTTACTGAATTTGCCTGAGAATTTTCTTATTCCTTTGGCTCAGAAAACGATTGAGGTATACGGAAACGTTTATCCGGAAGTTAAATCTCAAGAGGCAAATATTTTAAGAGTGATTCGGCAAGAAGAGGAGAAGTTTGAAAAAACTTTAGAGTCGGGATTGAAAGAGGTTGATAAGATGATTGCCTCCGAAGCGGGACCGACCGGCTCAGCCGCTTTTGATATTTATCAGACACACGGTTTTCCGCTGGAGATGACGGAAGAAATAATTGCTGAAAGGGGAGGAAAGATAAAGAACCGAGAAGAGTTTTTGTTTCTGTTCAAAAAACATCAGGAAATTTCTCGGGCTGGAGCAGGGTCAAAATTCGGCGGTGGGGGAGAGTTCTCTCCTAAGCTTCATACCGCCACCCATCTGCTCCATGCAGCCTTAAGAAAGGTTTTGGGCGAACATGTCAAACAGATGGGTTCAGATATTACTTCCCAGAGGTTGAGATTTGATTTTTCCCATCCGCAGAAAATGACGGCAGAAGAAATCAGGCAGGTCGAGGATTTGGTCAATCAAAAAATCAAAGAAGATTTGAAGGTTGATAAAAAAGAAATGAGTTACGAAGAGGCTTTAGGGTCCGGAGCCCTAGCCTTTTTCAAGGAAAAATATCCTGAGAGGGTAACGGTTTACGCGGTTGAGGGATTTTCGAAAGAGATTTGCGCTGGTCCCCACGTTAGCCGGACTTCGGAGTTGGGTTTCTTTAAAATTGTGAAAGAAGAATCTTCTTCAGCCGGTGTCCGGAGAATTAGAGCAGTTTTACAATAGATAAATTTTTGCTAAAATTATATTATGCCAAACAAAAAAGTGATAGACATCTTGCCTCCGAAAGAGCCGGTTACTGATCTTTCTAAAGATAGGTTTGAAGAAAGGGTGCAAATCGAAGAAACCCCGCGTAAAAAAACGGCAAGAGCCGGAAAGGGTTTGATTTTATCTTTGGTTTTGCTGATCCTATTGGGAATTTCCGGTTATTTGACTTTATCAAAAGCCGAAATAGACCTTTGGCCGGAAACCGAAGTTTTGAACCTGGAGAAAGAATTAACCGTTAGTAAAGAGGCCAAACAGGTTGATGTTTTGTCTGGGGTAATGCCTGCGCAAATTTTTCAGAAAGAAAAGCAGCTCACCGGCATTTTTCAGTCTTCCGGTAAGGTTTTGAAAGAAGAAAAGGCAAAAGGGATTTTAAGAGTTTATAATGCCTACTCTACTTCTCCGCAGATCTTGGTTGCTACCACTCGTTTTGTTTCTGCCGAGGGGAAAGTATTCAGGACTCCGGTTATGGTTACCGTTCCCGGGGGAGCGTATGAGGGAGGAAAATTGGTCCCAGGAGAAATAGATATTGAGGTTGTGGCAGACCAGCCGGGACCAGACTACAATACTGGCTCATCAATTTTTTCCATTCCTGGATTTGCGGGTACTGACAGATATACCAAATTTTACGGCAGGTCTTTTGAAGCGATGACCGGAGGTCTCCGGGAAGAGAGAGCCGTGGCAACAAAAGAAGATTTTGACAAAGCCGAGGAGTCCTTGTCAAAACAGGTTGAGAAAGAATGCAAAGAATTATTGGCGAGGGAATTGCAGTCTGAGGAGGTTTCTTCAAAATATTATTATTTCTTAAACGAATACCTGACTGAAATTGGAGAAAAATTCCCCCTGGCTACTGTTGGCGAAGAATTGGAAGAATTTAAATTCCAGGTTAAAGCAAGTTGCCAGACCCTGCTGTTCCAGAAGGAAGATCTTCGGAATTTTGCCAAAGATTTGGTTATTTCCCGGACTTCCCAGGGATACAAGCTTCACGAGGACAGCCTGAAGATAGATTATGATCTGCGAACGATAAATTTGGGATTAGGTGAGGCAGTTCTATTTTTGAACATTTTCGCCAAGACTTATTCGGAGGTCGATATTCTTGATTTTAAAAATGCTCTTGCCGGTAAATCCTTGCTTGAAACCAAGCTGTTTCTGGAGAGCCAGCCGAATATCACCAAGGTCAATGTCAGGTTCTGGCCATTCTGGGTCGGAAAAGTGCCGGAAGATCTCGATAAGATCAAGGTCAGCATACACATTGACTAATTATGCAGATTCTGATAAACTAACAAATTGCCTACTGGTTAAATGGATAATAAAAATTTAAGGAAAATGGGCACTATTATTGAGGCTTTGCCCAGTACGCATTTTAAGGTGCGGCTAGAAGACGGACAAGAGGTTCTTTGTCATCTGGCAGGAAAATTGAGAATGTTCAGGATAAAGATTCTGCCCGGGGACAATGTTACGGTGGAATTGACTCCCTACGACACAAAGAGAGGAAGGATAGTTTACAGGGGAAAGTAGTCGATGAGATAAATTTCATCTCCATCTGCGTTTTTATTTTATAAAAACTTGATTTATGAAAGTTAGAGCGTCGGTAAAAAAAATTTGCAAGGATTGTAAAATCGTTCGGAGAAAAGGGCGGGTTTACGTTATTTGCAAAAAGAATCCTAAACATAAACAACGTCAGGGTTAATTAATCAAAAATGCCGAGAATTGCAGGGGTCAATATCCCCGAAAAAAAACAAATAGAGGTGTCATTAACTTATATTTACGGAATAGGTCGTTCTTTGAGCAGAAAAATTCTGGGAAAGGCAGGCGTTGACCCGGTTAAAAAAGCAGAGGAATTGAGTTCGCAAGAAGTTGCCACGCTGAAAGATATCATTGAGAAAAGCCATAAGGTGGAAGGCGAACTCAAGAGAGAGATAATGACGAATATTAAAAGATTGAAGGACGTGGGAACATGGAGGGGGATTCGTCATATAAAAGGATTGCCCGTAAGAGGTCAAAGGACCAAAACCAATACTCGTACCATTCGGGGAAACGTAAGAAAAACAGTAGGTTCCGGACGGAAGCCGGCTACCACGCCAACCTAGTAATAATCTTTGGACTTCCTTTATCCGGAGGTCTAGTTAGCGAAGCGATCAACTACGCATTACCATTATGGGTAAAAAACGCATCATTCAGCAAAGCGAAGAAGAGTTATTAAAGGAAAGAGAAAAAGTAGAAGCAAAAGCAAAGAAAGAAGTTAAGGGGACTACGATAAGAATCAAAGAAGGAAGGGTTTATATTTTTTCTTCGTATAATAACACCATTATCACCCTGACCGACCTGAAGGGGAGCGTTTTGGGTTGGGTGAGTTCGGGATCAGTCGGTTTTAAAGGAAGTAAAAAAGCAACGCCTTTTGCGGCTTCCAAAGTGGCTGAAGCAGTTGCTCAGATTGCACAAAAGATCGGTATTGAAAAGATAGAAGTCTTGGTCAGGGGAATCGGTTCTGGCCGGGAGTCAGCAATCAGGTCTCTGGCAGCCAGAGGATTGCAGATTCTTTCAATAAAAGACACTACTCCGGTGCCTCACAACGGCTGTCGTCCGCCGAAGGTAAGGAGGGTTTAAATTTATGCAAGATTCTAATTCCAAATGTAAAAATTGTCGTCGGGCCGGAATAAAACTCTTTTTAAGAGGCGAAAGATGCTTGTCGCCGAAATGCGCCATGGTAAGGAAGCCCTATTCACCCGGTCCCAAAACCAAAAAAAGAAGAAAGAATCTTTCCGAATACGGCAAAGAATTGAGAGAAAAGCAAAAATTGAAAAACTGGTATAATTTAGAAGAAAACCAATTTAGAAATTACGTAAGAAAGATTTTAAAGGCCAGGGGTAAGATTGCCGATGCCGGGACTGCCTTGATCGGGGTTTTGGAGAGCCGCCTGGATAACGTAGTTTTCAGGCTGGGGTTTGCTTCCTCAAGGGCTGCCGCCCGTCAAATGGTTTCTCACGGTCACTTCACGATAAACGACAAACCGATTGACATTCCCAGCTATCTGGTTAAGAAAGGGGATAAGATCAATGTCAAGCCAGGCTCGGCTAAAAAAACAATTTTTCAGAAAATCAGTCCTCAATTATCAAAACATAATCCTCCGTCTTGGCTGAAATTAGCAGCTAAAGAATTGGAGGGAAAGGTCATAGGTTCGCCAAATTTGGAAGAAGCCGCCCCGCCGGCAGAAATCTCTTCCATATTCGAGTTTTATTCAAAATAATATGTTATTTTTACCCAATCAGCCAAAAATCGTTAAAAAAGAAGGGAGCAAAGCCGTTTTCGAGCTAGAGGCATTGTATCCTGGCTACGGCATTACCGTAGGAAATTCTTTGAGAAGAGCGTTGCTGTCCTCGCTGGAGGGCGCTGCCGTTACCCAAATGAAAATTAAAGGTGTCTCCCATGAGTTTTCGACGATTCCCGGAGTCTTGGAAGATGTAATCACGATAATGCTGAATCTAAAACAGCTGAGATTCAAGCTGCTCGTTTCCGAACCCCAGAAAGCGACCCTTAAAGTAAAGGGGGCAAAAGAGGTCAAGGGTTCCGACCTTTCTCTTCCCTCGCAAGTGGAATTAGTGAACAAAAATTGCCATATCGCCACGCTGACTTCCAAATCAGCCGAACTTGAAATGGAAATCCAGATTGAAAAAGGCATTGGTTATTCCTCCAGAAGCAGCAGGCAGAAAGAAAAGTTAGAGATCGGAGCCATTCCGGTTGACGCCATATTTACACCGATAAGAAGAGTCAGCTATAAAATAGAAAACATGAGGGTGGGAGAGAGGACTGACTTCGATAGGTTGTTTTTGGAGGTGGAAACAGACGGAACCATGACTCCAGAAGATGCTGTCATGCAGTCCTGCGAGACATTGATAAAGCACTTTTCTTTGTTTTCGGAGACGTTGAAGCTAAAGACGGCTTCGGAAGCAAAAACTGCCGTTGAGAAGAAGCCGTCAGTCAAGAAAAAGGCAGCACAAACAAAGAAGGCATCTCCCAGAAAGAAAAAAGCGTCTAAGGTTAAAAAATCGAAGAAATAAGTTTCGCTAGTCGATGAAGCCAAGCTTCATCTCCAGCTTCGCCTGCGTTGCGGGCTCGCTATATGAGGAAAAGAAAAAAAGGCAGAAAATTTAATAGAAAAAGCAGCCAAAGGAAGGCCTTAATGACCTCTCTGGCCACTTCTTTAATACTGAAAGAAAAAATAAGGACCACCCATGCCAAAGCCAAAGAGGTTTCAAGTTTTCTTGAAAAGCAGATAACTCGAGCCAAAACAGGTTCTTTGCATTCTCGAAGACTATCGGCCAGATTGTTCACCCCAAAAACAGTTAAAAAATTGTTTAACGAAATCGCTCCTAGATACAAAGAAAGAAAAGGCGGCTATACGAGAATAATTAAACTAGGGCAGAGAAAAATTAACGGAGCCAAAATGGCAATCATAGAATTGGTGAAATAACAATGCAGAGAGAAACTCATACAATTGACGCCACGGGAAAAGTGCTTGGCAGATTAGCGGCTGAGGTGGCTTTGCTTTTGAGGGGGAAGAATAAAACTGACTTCGCTTCCTATAAGGACGTAGGCGACGCCGTCATTATCAAGAATGTTGATAAGTTGAAATTTACCGGAAAGAAATTAGCGCAGAAAAAATACTACAGCCATTCCGGATATTTAGGCGGATTGAAAGAGATAACGCTGGAAAAGCTGTTTGCCAAAGATCCGGCCGACGTCTTCAAAAAGGCGGTTTTTGGGATGTTGCCCAAGAATAAACTAAGATCAGAGATGATTAAAAGATTAAAAATAGGTTAATTTGACGCATTTCCATGGTAAAAATCAAACCAGTAAAAAAAGAGAAGCCAAAAACCAAACTCCGCAGCAGTGGGACAAAGGCGGAAAAGAAAGCGCAGTCCTCTTCGACGGTAAAAAAGACAGTTAAGGATCAAAAAGAAAAATACTTTGAAGGCATAGGAAGAAGAAAAACTGCTATTGCCAGAGTTCGTCTCGTGTCTCAAAAAGAGAAGGGTTTTTCGGTCAACGGAAAGACTCTAGCTGATTATTTCCCCATGACAGAACTTCAAAAGACCGCTCAGTCTCCTCTTGATTTGATGGATTGCCTGGAGCAGTTTAAAGTTTCGGTACGGGTAAACGGCGGTGGGATGACCTCTCAGGCGGAAGCCATCAGGCACGGAGTAGCCCGAGCTTTAGTCTTGTTTAATGCTGATTTCAGGAAAAAAATGAAAACCGCAGATTTTCTGAAAAGAGATCCGAGAATGCGGGAAAGGAAGAAGTTTGGTCTGAAAAGAGCGAGGCGTGCACCGCAGTGGGCCAAGAGATAGGGCTACGGGTCTCCGATTTATTTCGACGTTCGATGAATTAAAAATTCATTTCGCTTTTCGTGAAACTAAAGATTCTCTTTGATGTTGAAAGAACTTATTGACCAGTTTTATCTGGATAAACAGAAAGATAAGGGGCAACACCATTTTTACATTACCGACGCAGGCAAATGCGCCCGGGCGATTTTTTTTAAATTCAAAAATGTTCCCAGAAAAGAGATTGAAGCCAATATTCTGCGATTATTCGACCACGGCGACCATATCCATCAGCTGATTATGAAGCCCCTTTTAAGCGTCAGAGAAATCCATGTGGTGGCTTCAGAGGTGAATATTCCTCCTCAGGAATTGGTTTCGGGCAGAGCGGACGCCATCATCAGCACCGGAAAAGACATGTATGTTCTGGATATTAAGAGTATGAACAGCATGATTTTCAGAAGTTTAACCGAACCCAAAGAAGAAAACATTGATCAGCTTCAGCTGTATTTGCATTATTTCAAGATTCCCAAAGGAATACTTCTTTATGTGAATAAAGACAATCAGGAGTTGAAAGAGTTCGTCATTGTCTACGATAAAAAAAGAGCGCTGGACTTGTTAGCTTCTCTTAAAGATCTTAAAGATAAGATAGACTCTCAAATCATCCCCCCGCGCCTTTCTGATTATCCTGAAAATTGGCAGTGCAGATACTGCCAGTTTAAGGAAGTTTGCGGCATGACCAATGGCGGAGAAGTGAAATGGGAGGAATTTAAAAAGAGAGTACAGTTAGGGGAGGAGAATGTCGGAACCGTATAAGGATTTTTCTTTCAGGAGATACAGTTTTTTATCGGATTGATTCCAAAACATTTCTCTAAGACTTCCGTTTTCAGGAAGTTTTTTTGTCTCGAAAATATCTACGGCGTTCAGTTTATCTCTGTCGTCTATCTCACTGATTTTTATAACGTCTCCGGCAGTAAAAATCAGATAATTATCATTCATCCAGAAAACATCAGTTATCTTTTCCGACAGGCGCATCAGGAAAGTTTTTTCTCCAGATTTTTTCTGGGGCGGATCATTTTTGTCGCCAAGAAAGAGAATCCAGATCTCGTGTTCTGAGGAATAAACCAATTTTTTACTATCAGGGGAAATTCTCAGTGATTTTATTCTGTCGAAAAAAACATCAAAGCTTTTTGAATCGTTGTTAAGCTTATAGAGTGTGTCTGTTTCCTGAAGGAAGACATGATTCTGGAAAACGTTCAAAATGTATTCAGTCTCTTGCTTCAGGGGAAAGGGCTGCAATGTCAGTTCCAAGCCGTTTTTAAAAAGGCGGCCCGAGTCATCCAGATAATAGACGTCATTGTTAATTTGTCGGTAAGCAACAGCGTTTTCTACGGCAGGCTCAGGAGCAGTCGTTTCGGCTGGTACGGGCGCTGTTTTGTCCAATTCCAGAACGAAATATCTGATTCTTTCTTTCGCGGCTATCTCCAAATCGATCCTTTTTGAATCTTCGGAAAAAGCTAAATCAACCAGCTCGTTTCCATCGAGAAAAATGTCTTCCTTAGCCAGCAAACGGCTTTTTATGTTTTTATCCAAATCGTAAAGCTTTAAGGCCCAGCCGAGCTTCTCTTCCTCCTGTGCTATTATTTTTTTCTGGTCAGGAGAAAACCACAATCTTTCAACCTGGCTGGATAAAAGATTAAAATTAACGTTTTGCGGGAACAAGATCACGTTTTTGGCTTCCTGCACCTGTCTTTCTTTTATTTCCAGTGCTTTTTCCCAGGAATGATATCCTTCTTTTTTGATTTCTACGTCGTATTTATCGGGCAAAAGATTTTCAATCAGAATAGAGCCGAAGAAGAAATCAGTCCTTTTTTCAAGCTTTCCGTCAATGTAAACATCGGCCTGTTTCGGTGCGGCTTTGATAAAAAGACCTCCGGTTTGGGTAAATTTTCTGTTTTCCAAATCAATCCTGTATCCTTGGGAATACAAAACCGCCGAAGGAGCAATCAAAGCAAACAGCAAAAAGCAGGTCAGGAATATGATTGTTCTCGTTTTTCTGGTCATGGTCGATCCTCTTAATCTTAATCCAATAAAGCCGTTTTGGCAAGCTTGACAAATACCAACAAATTTATTAAAATATTTTCAGTAAAAATATAATAGGAGGTGCCGTAATGGCAACAGAGAAGGAGCAAATTTTAGCTGAATGTGAGAAGAGTCTTGAAAGAGGACGGGCAGTGGCTACCGGAATCGGAGTATTCGCGGTAGTGGTTAACGAAGCAGGGCCGCTCTTACGGAGAAGGGTAGAAAAAGACTCCCTTTACGGCCAAGATCTTTCTGGCAAATGGGAAATGACCGGCGGCGGAGCCGAGCTCCCGCACTTTACGGTGAAACCTGGCCCCGAAGG
>Ga0265297_10000322_pt1 | contig 155891 bp, 195 predicted proteins | sample Munlanlwell13791_FD_192502 | JGI IMG/M metagenome (GOLD analysis project Ga0265297, IMG submission 192502) | Leachate microbial communities from a municipal landfill in Southern Ontario, Canada - Leachate well 137-91 | ecosystem: Engineered > Solid waste > Landfill > Unclassified | place...
CATTTTCATCAACTCCCTCAATAAAACGATAAAATTTTCTAATCATTATTTTTATTCCTTTTTTAGTCTCTTCGGATAAAGGGTTTCCATCTTTTTTCTTACAAGTATTAATTTCTCCAATAACTCTTCTAATATCATCTTTAGTTGCTTCAGAGAATGTTTTTCCTAACATACGATTAAATCTAATTATATCTTGGAGATAACGATTAATTTTTGCCACACCAATATTTTCACTTAATAAATAATCTTTAAATCCTAAAATTATTTTTTTATTTTCATTAGAGAATTCTTCAGATTCTTTAATCCTTTGAATATTTCTATCACATTGTTTTTGATATTTGTGTATATCCATTACTCATTTTAACGTTATCCTGGCTAATAAATAACGTTGGTTGAGCATTACACAAATTCAGAACGCCCCGACCGAACGGACAGAAAAAGTGTGACTCCCTTATGAAAAGGGAGCATCTTTCTTTTTCCAAGCGCCCACGCCGAGAGTCGAACTCGGATTATATCCGTGACAGGGATATGTCATAGCCGCTAGACCACGTGGGCAGTACAAATTCATATAGAAATTAATTTTTAAAGGTTACTAATTGGATTATTCATATCCTTATTTCATTGGGATTTGGCTCTGAATTTTCTTCTTCATCTCCCCCTTCGTTATCTTTTGCATCGCCTTCTTTTTGGGGGGAATTCTTTCTTGCTTCTTCCCAAAACTTTTCAAAATCTGCGTTCTTGTATGTAAACTCATTGTCTTCAAATCTCCTGTTCCCATTTGTATCTTCCTGAATTGCTTCTAATTTGTACATCAGCTTATTATTTTCATTAGTCTTGATGGCTTTGTAATAATACAGCTTGTTTATGTGAGAACCCCCTTCATATTCATACCATCCTAAAATAACTCCTCCTTGGGTTAATCCAAATAATATCTTGGAATATTTTCCATCATTAATCTCATCATTTGTTGAACTATCATTCCTATTCCCTATTATTTTCAAGTCAAAAATACTTTTCACTTCTGTCGGCACAAGCGCATACAATCCCTTAAGATTTTCTTGCTCTCCATTATTTGTATCCCAGCCTATACTGACTGCATGGTTCATACAGCTTGGAACATATCCATAATTGCATAAGAACAATGTCCCATATTTTTCTTTCTCTTCGATGATGCTGTCTTTTGAGAAGCCTTTTTGCAATCCAAGACCATTTAAGAGAAAACAAGTCAATCCAGCTGCGAGAACTTTCCCGACGAGACTCATAATGAATGTTATGAGAACTTCTTATTAAGCATTTATATTCCATAATAGTATAATCGTCACTTATTTAAATTAGGGAATGGATTATATTCTCATGGAGGAAAATGAGGTGAAAAAAGGAATCGAAGAACTGCTTGCGCCAGCACCTAAAAAAGGAACTTCTTTTTTGATAAAAATATTGATTGCACTTGTTTTGGGGTTTCTTCCATCTTTCTTATTTGTTGCTTTATTTGTCCAATCTGGCTCTCCAGTATCAAATTATATTACTTACTTATCCAACCTTAATTCTTCATTGGGCGCATGGGTTTCTGCAGGAGTAATCTTTCTTTTTGTCCTTTTCATTTTTTGGCTTACACATAAAACCAGCTCTAAAAGGAAGCGGAATAAATTCCTGCTAGTTGTTTTAATCTTCTCTCTTTTGATAATCCTTTCTTTAGTAGCAATGCAATTTTATCTTTACTTAAATTATGCTTTAAGAAACGATATACTTGTCAAGCTTTCTGCAGATCAAGACAACATCTTTTTTACTGACAATTTAGAAAATGAAATTAATTTTAAGATTGCCGTGACAATGAACCCTTTTTGTTCTGCTGAATGCAAATTCTCTTTTTTTGATATCAGCACAGGGGAAATGATTGACAGCGGGCAGTTTAATATCTCCTCTATACTTTCCAAGACTAAAACTTATACTATCAAAAATCTGGGGCTTGTTCAAGGAAGCCAAATTCTAGACACCTTTGTGGTAAGCTGCACGAGCAAAAAAACATTATTATGCTATACCAGCGAGCAAGAAAGCAAGAGGTCTGCTCTTGTTACAATTAATTATGATTTGAGCGAAGAAAATAAGCTATTCAAAAATTCTTCTAAAGAAGAGATTATTTCTCTTTCTGGAATGTTTTATCGAACAGAGAATACTTTGAATGAATCATTGACAAATCTTAATTTAATCAACACGTCCTTTTCAATAGAAGACTCTGAACAAACATTAACTGACTTCATGAATCGCTCATCTGACTTAAGCGACTCATTAATTTTTATGATTAAACTATGGGAAGCACAGAAGTTCAGTCTGCTTAAAACTGATCTTCCAGAATTTCAAGATGAAATCCAGACTTTTTACTCTGAATCTGAAAACTTAAGCACTTCTATCATAGCAAACATTTCTGTTTATAACACTCTTGTAGATACTTTGACAAATTCCAGAAAAATGCTTGCAGAACTTTCAGCTAAGAATTTAGATGCTTCTCAATGTACAGACCTAAACAGTGTTGTATCTGATTTTAATGCTGGGCTTATCCAGATTGCAGGAGGATTATCTTTATCTGACAAATCTCTTTTAGTCGAAACGCTTTCTTCTGAAGTTTCACAACTTTATATTGAACTGCAGAATGCAGCAGGGGCAGGGGTTTGTGTATTAACTCACCCTATTTCTGAAATAGCCTTTGCAAAAATAACTCCTTATAAAAGCAGCAGCGAAATTATCCCTGTGTCTCTTAATGAACCATCTTCTGTCTGCTGTTATCATGGAACATGCCAGACATGCTGTGATGAAACTTGTTCTGCTGTAAACTACCCTGTAATCTTTTTACATGGCCAGAGCATCAATAAAGCACTCCCTGCAGATTATAGTTTTGATACTTTCTTAAAAATAAAATCAAATCTTGTTTCTGAAGGCTATATTGATGCAGGGTCTGTTATATTAAGTCAATCTGGGGAAATTGGAGGATTATGGGGGAAATCAAATACTTCAATGATAATGACTGCAAGTTATTTCTTTGATACTTACAAGACAGATACTGGAGAAAAAACTATCTCTTCAAATTCAGACAGCATAGACACTTATGCAATTCGATTAAAGAGCATTGTCGAATTAGTTAAATCTAGAACAAACAAAGACAAAGTAATATTAGTCGCACATAGCATGGGCGGAGCTGTTGCAAGAAGATATATCCAGGTTTTTGGAGGAGAAAATGTTGAGAAGGTGATTTTAATTACAGTTCCTAATCATGGCGTTGATGATAAAGTGAGCGCTTATTGCGGAGTTATTGGTCCAGCAGCATCATGCAGTGATTTAGATAAGAATAGCATCTTTATGAATAAATTAAACAATGCTCCTACAGATATAGTGCCAACCTACAACATCATTGGGTATGGGTGTGCTATGGGAGATGATACTGGAGACGGAATAATAAAGAATTCTAGCCAATACCTAAGTTCTGCAACTAATTATTATTTCAAGGGTACATGCAATGAACTCTCTTTTGAATACTTCCATGAATTTATTATAGATTCAGATAAATATCCTGAGGTTTACAAACTAATAAGAACTTTATTAGAAGCTAAAAATGATTGATCCTAGGCTTGTAGAATATATTAGAAATTCTTTGGCTAGAAAAGTTCCTATAGAAGAGATAAAGCGATCTCTTCTTCAAAAAGGATGGCAGGAGCCAATAGTTATTGAAGCAATAAATCTAGCTGGGAGTGCTTTAGCTCCAAGTAACAATAATCCTCAAAAGGTATCTGCGTCTACTCCAAAAAAGCAATCAAGCCCCAAGGGAATTATTATCGGAGGGATTTTTGTTTTTATTCTGCTGATAGGAATAGCGGTTTTTTTCGTGCTGACTTCTACACCAAAACTTTCTGACACCCAGCTTTCTCAAGGAGCTTCTATTAACTTAGGGGAAACTGAAGAAGTGCAATTTAATTTTAATCAAGAAGAACATACTATCCAAGTAACTTCTGTAAGCGGACATGCTGTTGATGTGCTTATTCAAAGCAACCCTATCAGTGCTAATATTGTTATAGGAGAAACAAAGAAATTTGATTTAGACAGTAACAACTATTATGATCTTCAGATAAAACTAAGAAATATTACTAATTCAATAGCAGATTTATACATAACAAAAATAAACGAACAAATCTGCACTGAGGACTGGAACTGCACTGATTGGGGATTCTGCCTGAATCTAAGCCAGGAGAGAGACTGCACTGATTCGAATAATTGCGGAACAGAAAAGAATAAACCTACTGAAGTCCAGATATGCACTGATCTTACTTGCGCTGGGCAGGGAGGAGACCTTTGTACAGAGCTAGAAATGTGCAATGGAACAACAATAAATGCGTCTGATGGCACTTGCTGCTCTCAGGCTTGTACTTCTTTAGCTTTTATCACATGCGAGACTATAGACTGCTTAATCACAAGTGCTGGATCTTGCCACACTTCAAATCTAACCTATTCTTTTAATTCTACTATTGTTGGCTGGACACAAATAAACTCTCGTTATTATGAAATAATGGGGCGTGAAGATGGAAAATGCGAGTTTTATGAAAAAGTCTTATCTGCATCTGGATTTTATACTGAAACAAAAAGGCAATCACTTTTAGGGGAAGGAGAGACGAATGAAACAATAGATGCATTGGTGGATTATAACAATGCGATTCTTGAAAATGTTACTGGGGAATCTGGAACATGCAGATATTCCACTTCGCAGCTGGAAGAAATGTTAACCAGTTTAAAAGCATCTGGAATAACTGTAACCATCAGCGAAGCGCCTACATACAACTGCACTGGCAACTTGTATAATGCTTCTTACTGGTGAACAAAAAAATTTAAAAAAGGTCTTTTCTTTCCCAGTTTTAAATAAATACGAGGTTAAATCTATCTATGGCAAAAAAAGTTATTGAGGAAGACGAAACAGAAGACGAGATGGAAGAGGAAGAGTCAGAAGACGAGTTTGAGGAAGAAGAGGAAGAAAAGGAAAAAGCCAAAGACGAATACGAAGAAGAGTGGTAGTTATTCCTTAGTTTATCTATTTCTTTTTTTTTATTTTTATAAAATAATATTTATATAACCAAGATTGTATATTTATGAATGAGTTTAAAGGTGATATTGAGTTCTATCTTAGTTTTAGTCCTTGCTTCATTGGTTGTCTTTTATTTTGTTCCCTTCAATAATCTTCATTTTGAATCTAATATAAATCCTAATTTCAGCTTAATCGGAGGGGAAAATATGCAGTTTTATCCTAATATGAGATTCCAGACTACTGAAATTTCTTACCAAATCAGCGACTGCCCTCTTCAAAAGAAAAATGACATGGAATATGCTTTTGATATTTTGGAAAATTTAACTGCCCTAAATTTTTATCCTGTTTTAAGAGATGAAGACATCTCTATTACCTGCGAAAATAAGCAAAGAGTAGAAGACGGCTTATTCATTGCAGGAGAAGGCGGACCTACGAATGTAACTTCTATCGGAGAATTTAATATAATTTTTAACGGAGAAATTTTGCTGATTCGAGACAGCAAATGCACCACGCCTAATATCGCATTGCATGAACTTCTGCATGTTTTAGGCTTTGATCATTCGACAAATCCGGAAAATATAATGTACTCTGTCACAAGCTGCGAAGAAGTAATTGGTGATGATCTGCTTAATACTCTTAATGCATTATATGCTATTCCCAGCTATCCTGATTTAATCTTTCAGAATGTTTCTGCCTCTCTTTCTGGAAAATTTTTGGATATAAACATCACTATTGGAAATGTCGGGCTGAATGACGCTCCAGCTTCAGAGATTATTATTTATTCCAACAGCAGCATAATCAAAGAGTTTGATTTGAAGCCTATTGACATGGGCTATGGGAGAATTGCTTTGTTTCAGAATATTTTTGTTCCCAACTCCAATATTAACAAATTGGAAATTGTTATAAATTCGGAATTTAATGAAATAAGTAAAGAAAATAATAAAATAGAATTAAATGTGCAAGATTAGCTATTCGTCGAGTTCAAATTCATCGATGGCCTCGTCCAATGTTTCTTCTTCCTCGCCTTCTAGCCCCATATCCTTAGAATTTTTTTTCATTTTCCCCCTCGTTTTTATTAATTTTTAAAAAAATAAAAACTTTTTAAACGTTTCTATGCCGAAAAATTACCACAATAATCTTTAAAAATAAATCTTATGACCAATTATCATGGCTGAAAAACCAGTAGTTCTAATGCCCGAGGATATCCAGAGAATAATGGGCAAAGATGCTCAACGAAATAACATTCTTGCTGCAAGAATGGTAGCAGAAATGATCAAAACAACTCTTGGTCCAAAAGGAATGGATAAGATGCTTGTTTCTCCAACTGGAGAGATTATCATCACTAATGATGGGGTTACGATTCTTGAAGAAATGCAGATTGAACATCCTGCAGCTAAAATGATGGTAGATATTTCAAAAACGCAGGATTTGGAAGTCGGCGATGGAACTACCAGTGTTGTTATGATTGCAGGAAAATTATTGGAAAATGCAGAAAGGCTTCTTGACCAGAAAATTCATCCTACTGTAATTGCAAAAGGATATAAAATTGCAGCAGAAAAATGCCAGGAAATTTTGAAAGAAATTTCTTTAAAGATCAGTCCTGACGACGATGAAGTTTTAAAGCAAGTAGCTATGACATCAATGACTGGAAAAGGCGCAGAAGGTTCAAAAGAAAAATTTGCAGATATAATTGTCAAAGCAGTAAAGCAGATTCAGAATAACGGGCTTATTGATTTGAATGACATCAAAATAGAAAAATCAAAAGGAGAAGGAGTCGCTGATACTGAATTAATTTCTGGAATTGTTTTAGACAAGGAAAAAGTTTCTAATGACATGCCTTCTGTTGTTAATAATGCTAAAATTGTTTTAATCGATTTCCCTCTTGAATTGAAAAATCCAGAGATTGATACAAAGATTTCAATTTCATCTCCTGAACAATTGCAGGGATTCTTGAATCAAGAAGAAAGAGTAATCAAAGAAATGATCAACAAGGTAAAAGAGACAAGTGCAAATGTTGTTTTCTGCCAAAAAGGGATTGATGACTTTGCTCAATATTTGTTATCTAAATCTGGAATCTATGCCTGCAGAAGAGTTTCAAGAAGCGATATGGAAAAATTAGCTAAAGCAACTGGCGGAAAAATTGTCAGCAATCTTAATGAGCTATCTTCATCTGAACTTGGAAATGCTGAAATTGTAGAAGAAATAAAGCATGGAAATGATTCTTTAACTTATGTCAAAGGATGCAAAAATCCCAAGGCTGTTACAATATTAATTCATGGAGGAACAAATCATGTTATCGACGAAATTGAAAGAGCTCTAAAAGACGGGCTTGGAGTAGTGTCATCTTCCCTTAAAACGAGATTGGTTGTTCCTGGGGGAGGTGCGATTGAGGTGGAGCTCGCTAAGAGACTGAGAGAGTTTGGACAGTCTCTTAGTGGGAGAGAACAGCTTGCAGTTGAAGAGTTTGCTTCTGCACTTGAATTTATTCCTACAACATTAGCAGAGAATGCAGGAATGGATCCTATAGATGTTCTTACTGAGCTAAGGGCAAAACATGATTCTGGAGAAAAAAATGCCGGATTGAATTTGTTTACAAATAAAATTGAAAATGTTTTGGAAGCAAGAATAATTGAGCCGTATAAAATTAAGACTCAAGCAATAAATTCTGCCAGTGAAGTTGCTACAATGATTCTTAGAATTGATGATGTTATTGCTTCTTCAGATAAGAGCAGAAGAAACGCTAAGTTCATGGATCATAACGAGGAATATTAATTTTCTTAATTGATTTAATAATTATTAGAAACCCTTTTTGAATTCATCAAATGCTTGTTTACCTGTCCAAATTGACGCGCCTCCAGCAAAAAGACCGCCCAGTCCATAAAGTGTTCCTACACTCTCTTTAGCTAAATTTGACAATTGTGTATATTCTCCAATTCCTTTAAACATCTGATATGAGTCTATCCCACAGAATACTGCTCCTGTAGCTGCTGCCAAACTTGCAATAGATAATAATACTCCTAAACTTTTCATAGAACAATTATCAAAAATTTTATTTTTAAATTTAACGTAGGATTAGTACATAGAATATCAGTTCTTTTCAAGATAATTTTTATATAAAATTCTTATTTTTAAGGATTATTGTCCTTAACTTAGCGTTGCATATAATACACAGGCGATTATGATTATTGATGAAACTATATTTTTCCAATTCAGTTTTTCTTTAAGGAGCCTATTTGCTAAGATATAGACGACTATCGGCCCAAGCATTATCATTAATGTTGTGAAAATTATTCCGTAATGCAGATATCCAAAATAAATCATCATTCTGTAAACTACCCAAATTATTCCTGTCAACAAGATTATTCCTGATGTCTTTTTGTCTAATGCCTTAAACTTCGGTCTGAATATTGCAAGACTGATTATTAATACTGACAAGCATCTTAAGAAGTAAAATGTTATTGAAGAATAAAATTCTAGAATAAAAGAAGACAAGACTAACTCTAATGCAAAGAATAAACTTCCGAAGATTGTTGCGATAAAATATTTGTTAAATTGAAGATGGTGTTTTCTAACGTGAGAGAAAATTAATGCTAGTGCTGCAATTATGGCTGGAATTATTACTTTTGGACTTTCATTATCCCAGTCAGCAATTAAAAAACCTAGCCCTAATGTAAGCAATATTACAAAAAGGGGTTCAAGAAGTTTGGCTGGTTCTAGATTTGTTATCTTTTCCCATTTTTCAGAATAGAAAATAAGAAGATTTGCAAATATTGAGCAGATTATTACTCCAACAAAAATTAGAATATTCTTTAATTCAAATGCTCCTGAATTGATTTTCCAGAAAAAGAATAGAAATGGAATCAGAGCTAAAACAATTGCAAGGAAACTAACAACTTGGTAGAGTTTAATCCCAATCTTCTTATTTTTTAAAACAAGTCTTTCTAGGACTGTTCCTGTTCCTAACGCCAATGATCCAATTATCGGGAGTTCTATCACCATCTTTCTAATAATAGTGTTAAGGAGTTTAAAAGAATTATGAGTGCGCGGGCCGAGAGTCGGACTCGGGCCCCCTGATTGGCAATCAGAGATTCTACCGCTAAACTACCCGCGCGTGATGGTTGAAGGAGATAAATATCATTTAAAAAAATTCGTATTTGGAATGAATAAACTTTAAAAGTCAAGATTATCTATCTTTTTTGTAAATATATGGTCCATTAGTCTATCGGTAGAACACCTCGTTTACACCGAGGAAGGGGAGGTCCGACTCCTCCATGGACCATTTATACTCTTATGAACCACTACTTTGGTTTGGTAACATTCGCAAGCTTTATATATCAAAACTCTTTTTTTCAAGCATAACAATGGAAAAGGAAGACAAGGCGCAAGAAGAACATAACATTGAAACAAACTTAGACAATCAGTATTCTAATAGAAAAGATTTGATTCCAGAAACTCCTGATAAAATGAAGAAGGAGATGGACAAGACAAAAAAAGAAATTGACAAAATAAAAAATTTTATTCTAAAAAAATATCCTTTCACACAGGTATTGAGCATTCTGCCTCCTGCATCAATCAAGGCTTTTATTGATGAAGAAGAAGTTCCCAAGGAAACAGAAAAACATATGCATCTGTTAATGATTATTCCAGAAGAAAATTTCAAAGACGCTTCAAAAATAAAACCTGAAATTGTAAAACAGATTGATGAATTAAAACAAAAAATTTGGCTTCATCTTAAGACTCCGCAAGATATCTGGGAATTATGTTTAGACAGCAAATTTGATTTGGCTGGTGCAGTTGCAATGTCTTTTCCATTGCATGACACAGGAATTTTAGGGGCATTAAGGGTTGCAGAAATTCACAAATCTCTTGTTCTCCAGAAGTTTGAGAAATATGTGGTTAGTTATGTTATTGCTGGAAGTCTTGTAAGGGGAGAAGCTATTCCTACATCTGATGTAGATGTTTTCATAATTATCAATGATACTGATGTAAAGAGAATGCCAAGATTAGAATTGAAAGAAAGATTAAGGGCTATTATTTATCAATATGTTGCTGAGGCTGGAGCAATTGCAGGTGTTAAAAACAAACTTTCTCCTCAAGTTTATCTTTTGACTGATTTCTGGGAAAGTGTCAAAGATGCTCATCCAGTTATTTTTACATTCATCAGAGATGGAATCCCAATTTATGACAGGGGAACATTCATGCCATGGAAAGCATTATTGAGAATGGGAAAATTAAAGCCATCTCCAGAAGCTATTGATATGTTTATGTCTATGGGAGACAAGACTGTCAAGAGGGTTAAATCTGCTCTCCTTGACGTTGTAATCAATGAAATCTATTGGGGAATAACAACTCCCTCACAGGCACTGCTTATGCTTTATGGGCTTCCTCCGCCAACACCAAAGCATGTTGTTTCAGAGATGAAAAGCATATTTGTAGATAAAGAAAAAATGCTTGAGAAAAAGTATATTACTATTCTTGAAAAAGTAGTTGGAATCTATAAGGATTTTGAGCACGAGAAGATTAAGGAAATTTCAGGAGAAGAAATTGACAAGATTCTTAATGAAACTGAAGACTACTTGAAAAGACTTAAAGAATTAAGAGAGCAAATTGAGAAAAGAGAACAAGAAAAGACAATTGAGCAGATATACAAAGATGTTTTCGCACTTTTGAAAGCTATGTTCGGCAATAAATCTCAAGATGCAATTATTACAGAGTTTGAAACACAGCTTGTTAAAAAAGCAAAGTTTGCTCCACAGCATTTGAGAATCTTAAAAGATATTGTTCATGCAAGAGCAGAATTCAAAAAAGGAAAATCTGATACTCATAAAGTAGACCAAGCAAGAAAGAGCGCTTCAATCTTGATCAATGATATAATTGAATACAATCAAAGATGCGACTTGATGAATAAGAAAAGCGAAGAGAAAAAGTAATTCTATAACAATAATTCTTTTAAATGAGAATTAGGATAAATTAAAATGGCAATAGACTCAGAAGGTAATTTAGACGTATATAAAGATAATATAACTGGGAATACAAAAGAAAAATATAAATCAAAAGAAAATAGTCCTGAATATAATCAGTTAGAAAGATGGTTTGAAGAATTGCGTTCTAAAAGTACTAATGAAGTTCTTGGACCTACTAAAGATGCTCTTTGGGGCATGTTTTATCCTGTCCATGAATATTTTTTCTGGCAAGGGTGTAAAGATATAATCCCAGAACATTTGAGAGAAGAAAAAAATAGATGGGGTATCTTTTATAAATTCATGGGGGAAATAGAAGAAATAGATTGGTCTTTATGGAATGAACGTAAAGGATTTTATATTGAAAGAGCAAGAGGGGATAAGAAATTTTGTAATAAACAGATCAAGAGCGAAAAAGAAAGAGAAAACCCCTTGAAAAATTATCATTCAAAAACTATAAAAGAATTCATAAAAAACCATAATTCAGAATTTGATGGTTATCCCCTTAATACAGTTTTAAATCTACCTGAAAGAAAATTTGTCCAATATGGCTGCAAGCCCACTAGCCCCCTTTCTTTTATTCTTTAATTCTAAAATTATCCTTTCCAAGGGTGAGGCATTAACTCAGAAATCTTTTTGACTATATATTTCCCACTTGGATTAGCCATTATAACATCAATATCATGTTTATTCTTTTGGGCGTATTCAAAAATGATTTCTCTGCAAATCCCGCAAGGAGAACAAAAATTGTCTGTTCCTTCATCTTTTTTTGCGGCAATTGCAATAGCTACTATATCTGAATCTTGCTGCAAAACCGCATTAATTATTGCTGTATCTTCTGCATGTCTTGTTAAATAACCCACATTTGCACCAATATATGCTCCTTGGTAAATCTTTCCGCTTTTTGTTAAAACTGCTGCCCCAAGTGGATCTGTTCCTCTAAAAAAAGGTTTGGATAATTTTATAGCATCAATTGCAGCGTTAACTAATCCTTCAATGTCCATTATGGTTCATTAAAAAAAGAATATTTAAGCTTTATCAAAGTTTTTAAGTTCTAAATTTCTCTCATATTTATGAAATACTTATTTGTTTTGGGAAGAAACGTTGAATTATCTGTTGCAGAGATTAAATCATTTTTTGAAAGAGACAGGATCAATTTCAAGATAATCTCTCGGGTTGATAACGGGCTTTTAGTTGAAACAGAAAAACCTCTTCAAAAAGGAATCGTTGAGAAATTCGGGGGGATTATATCTATAGGTGAAGTTTTAGCTTCTGGAACTTTTAATAAGATATCTGATGAATTGGACAAAATTAACCTTTATCTTGGAACAGAAAACAAATTGAATTATATTGTTTATGACTTTGAAGGAAAAGATTTTGATGATATTTTATCTTACTTAAAATACAGATTTAAGGATGAGAGATTAAAAGCCACGCATAAAAAGTTGACAGGAAATATAAAATTGCAGAGCGGGGGATTTGTTCCAAAAGTCTCTTCAAATTTAATTGATGAGCAATATTTTGTTTTTGGAAATAACTTCGGAAAAATAATCGAAAAATATAACTACGACGCTGTTGAGAAGAGGGATATGCAAAAACCAGTAAGAAGAAATGAACTTTCCATTTCTCCCAGGCTTGCAAAGATTTTGATAAACCTTTCCCAGGTCAAAGAAGGAGAAACTTTGCTTGACCCATTCTGCGGAATTGGGGTTGTTCTGCAGGAAGCATTATTGCAAAAAATAAAAGTTATTGGAATTGACAAAGATGAAACCGCAGTAAAAGATGCAGGAGTAAATTTGAGGTGGTTTAATTTTTCTCAGGAAGATTATAAACTTATCAGCGAAGATTCTTCAAATGCCAGGATTCCGAAAGTGAGGGGGATTGCTACAGAACCAGATTTGGGGAAGCTGCAGAAAAGAATACCTTCTTCTGATGAAGCTAAATCGATTATAACCGGTTTTGAAAAACTAATGATCAATGTTCTTAGAAATTTAAGCAGAAATGTTGATGGAAGAATTGTATTTACTGCCCCTTTAATCAATGTCGGCAAAGAAAGAATCTCCTGCAATTTTGATAAAATTCGATTAAGCGCAGGCCTGAATATTGCCAAAGGTTTCCCTATAAATGAGTTTAGGGAGGATTCTATTGTAGGAAGGACAATTATTGTGATGGAAAAAGCTTAACCAAAGTTTTTTAAATCTATTTTTTAATAATAATTTATGGTAAACGGAAAAGTCATCCAATTTAGGCGAGGAAGGAAAACTGTTACTAATAAGCATTATCTTATAGAAATTAAAGGAGTTTCAAAAAGAGCAGATGCGGAAAAATATGTGGGCAAAGAAGTAGTTTGGACTTCTCCTGCTGGAAAAAAAATAATCGGTAAAATTTCTGGAGCTCATGGAAATAACGGTGTTGCAAGAGCAATATTCGAGAAAGGACTTCCAGGGCAAGCAGTAACAACTGAGGTTGAAATAAACTAACATGGCAATGAGAAAATCCGCTGCATATTCTAAGAAACATGTTGTTCCATATACAAGAGTAAGTAAACAGAAAAGGAGAGCTTATGTTAAGACTTGTCCTCCTTCTGTTATTGTAAAATTTAACATGGGTAATCAGGAAGGTTATGATGCTGGAAAATTCCCCCATAAATTAACCTTTGTTACTGATGAGGATATTCAAATAAGACAGAATGCTCTTGAAGCCTGCAGACAGTTCATTAATAAAAAATTAGATGAGGAATTTTTAGGACAATACTTCTTCAGAGTCGTACCTATGACTCATCATATTCAAAGAGAAAATAAAATGTTGACTGGGGCAGGAGCAGATAGAACCCAGAAAGGAATGCAGTTATCTTTTGGTAAAACCATTGCTAAGGCAGCTATCTTAAAGAAAGGCGGAAGAATAATGGAAGTTTATCTGCCAAACCAAAAAGCAGTATCTTATACTAGGGTAGCTCTTAAACAGATTAAGTCTAAGCTTCCTTGTACAACAAGAATTCTTTACGAGCTAGTTAAGTAATTGTTACTTTTATACAGTAATAACAAACGAAAGATTTAAATAGTTCTACGCTATATAAAATGTATGGCTGAAGAAAAAAAATTGAGTCCTGCAGAACAAGCAATTAAGTCTGAGGAAGCGAGAGCTACAAATGTCAAGAAAACATTAGAATCTCTCTTAATTCAAAACGTTGTTGGTTCTAATATGGTCAAGACTAGTCCTCATCTTTACACTGGAGAATTCCAAAGCGCAAATGATGTTTATGAAAAATCAATGCTAAGCGAGGATGTTAAGAAGGTAAAGGATCAAATTTACAAAGAAAAAACATCTGAAGGAAAACAATTAGGTATCTTTGGAGAGCCTTCATTCCCTACAAATTATGATATTTCTTTAAAATTAGTCAAGCAGCTTGAAGAAGTTCTGGCTATTGCTAAATTAGACGAATTAGAAAAATTCGCTAAAAAATCTGGAGCTAAATTAGACTTTGAAGTTCCTGAGGAATTAAAGAATTACAGCCAGGTTGAATTAATTCAAAAGGCTTATAATCAAGATACTGGAAAAATTGATATCAAATCCCTTAGTGAAACAGAGCAGCATGCTTTGGGGATTTATCAAGTTCTTAGTGAATCATACAAGAGAGCATGTGCATTAAAAGCGACTCAAACAAATTATTTCGCAGATTTAAGTGCACAAGGAAAGAAAATTGCAGATTTATACAAAAAGGAAGAACCAGATAAAAAATGAAAACTAAAAAGTCAGTTGAAGAATTATTTGGGGGTTCATTTTTGCCAGAGAAGCTTAAAGATAATCTCGGATTAATAATAAAAAATAAATTTGGAAATGACGTTGGAATTATCCGAAATTCTCCAAATTCAATAAATTTAAAATTTTATTCTAGGGGAATTATAGAAGAATATACCTTCGGTTCAAAAGAATATTCTTTTTTAAATAAAGAATTGGTGAGGTTTAACCTCTAATACAATGAAAACTGTTGAAAAAACTGTTAGTGAAGATGTAAGAGAATTAAAGGAAAAAGCTACTCTTGCAATGATTGCAGGAATGAGTGTTAAGGACAAGAAAATTATCCTTGAAAATGTTTATCAATATAAAAGAAAAGCAAATGCATATTATTTTCACTTCTAAGAATTATTTCTTTTCTAATGACTGATTAACTAATTCAGCCATTGTTTTCATAAAGTCCTGAGTTCTTGCCTGCCAATCATCTATTTCAACACCTTTCAAATCTGTGATTTCTCCGTGAGAAATCTTTTTGTGAAGGAGAAGCAAATCTCTATACCAGACAGCATATTTCATCTTTAATCTTCCTTTGTCAATAAATACTTCTTTCAAATCTCTTGAAATATGTTCTGGAGATGCAGGAGAAATTCCTGCTGCGATTAAAGCAGCATGAGCAGAATCTACCATTGCCCAATATAACCCTTCAATAGAATTAAGTTCTGCTGTACGGCTTCTTAAAAAATGTGTAGGTGCTCTTTGCAGGCAGTTGTAAATTGCTTCTGGTGTTGCCCTTATCTTTCCTGCCAGCATTAATAATTTTAATGGCTCAAAAAATCCTCCGAAATCAATCATTGCTTCCCCGTATCTTAATAAATTGATTATAATTGGATCTCCCCTCATTAAATCATCCCACCATGTGCTTAACTTTATTGTATTAATATGCAATTCTTTTTGATATGGGTTTCTTCTCAATAATCTGTCTAATTCTTCTCTGTACCATGCAATTAATTCCTGGTCCCACACTATTGAAACATCGTCAAGAATTATTATAATGTCAATATCTGAACCAGCTACTGAATTTTTCTTTGCAGAAGAACCGAAAAGAACAATTGACTTTATTATTTTATTAAAAACTCCATATGCCTTTGTAGCAAAATCCATTGCTATTCCTTCATCTAATTTTAAATGCAATGTTGGAGCCTCTTTTTTTACAATTTTAGGACTCTTCTGTTTGCTCTTCCCCTCTTTTTCTTTCACCATCTTTATTATTATGTTTTATATATTTTTAAATATATATTTTATTATAACTTCTTTATTAAGAATAATCCTATTGAAATTAAAATAAAAATTGCTCCTACAATGTTATTTGTCATTTTTGTAGCAGTTTCAATTACTGCTCCTGTCAATCCCAGATTAAACATCATCATCCCCAGCCCCAAGACTCCAAAGACTGAAGCTGCAATCTTTTCCAGGCCAGATGTTATTTCCTTGGAAGATTTTTCATACTTTTTGTATCCTGCTTCTTTCAAATAATCAGCTATTTCTTTGTTTCCATATGCTTGCATTATACTTGCTGTGGCGTATAAGAATTTTGATTTTTCCAATTCTCTAAACGGTTTATCTAATTCAGGCATACTTTTTTGATAATCTCCTGTCTTGTAGAAATTATATATCTCTTGAAACGCTTCCATAGATTTGCCTAATTCTCTTAATCCTTTGGATTGAGGTTTAAAATATGAAGAAACTTTTTGAAATAAACTCTTTGGCTGTTCTTTTAACCCGACCTCTAAGATTATTTCTTTTCCTTTTTCATCAAGAATCTCCCCTGACTCAATATAATCAACAATCTCTTTTTTGATATACTCTCCTGCTCTATCTTTTGGGATATTATTCTCAATCAGACTAGAATAAATTTCATTGGCTTTCTCATACAGCTTCTCATCATCAATATGTTTTAACAGAAATGATTCAGACCCCCGAAAAATTGGGTATCCATTAACAATTGCTTCTATTCCTAATTTCTTTGCATAGTTAGATATATTCTGCAAATTCTGCTGTATTCTAATCTCATCTTTTTTCTTTTTTGTCATGCCTAATTATCTGCTTTGCATTTAATAAATATTTAGTTTACTCCATAGGTCTTCCAGACATTCTGTTTCCTTCTCCGCCGCCACGCTGTCCGCCAAGGTCTGTTGGCAATCGTGAGAATCCAGTGCCAAATACTTCATAATTTGTCTGTGGGAGCCATTGCCCTGTTAATCCTGGATAATAATCCTGCTGCAGTCCAAGATTTTGATTCCAGTATGGAGCCATATTCATAGAATAAATTGGGGAACCAAATGCTTCTAATGTTTCTTTAAATGGCGCGGTTTTGAAATGCCTCCACCATTGTCCAGCTTCAATAATCTTTTTTGCATCAAATCCTTCTTTGCCTAATTTTTCAAGAATTTCTTTTACTGGAACATTGCCCATCCCCATTGGAAGTTCTGTATGTTCAAACCCAAAGTTGTCTGACAAGTGGACATGCTTGATTAATGGAGCGATTTTTTCTGTCTCTTTGATTATATCTTCTTTTCCAAATCCCTCTTTTCTCAGCATGTTAATATGCCCTACATCCCATGTTGCCCCGATTAATCTTTCAGCAGATTTTTTTGCAGTGCGTTCATCTATACCCTCTTTAACCGCTTTTTCTACAAACTGTTTTCTTGAGCCCTCGATTAGATTCTTTAAATCTTCCCCTGTACTAAGCGCGAATCCTGCAGGCGGATTTTCAATTGAAAGAATCGGTGATTTATCTCCAAATTTTTTATACGCATTAAAAGCAGCATTTCCAAAAGTTTCTGAAGACTTCTCAACTGCAAATTGTTCTATTGGAACATACATCTCTGGCGCTAATTCTGAAGTTTGCATATTAATCAACAGTTTATGCATAGCTTTTGATTGACCAATCATATCGCCTTTGTTTTCGTTTAAATCTTTAGCGTATAACTCTGAAATTTTTTTTAATTTCTCTTTTTGTTCAGCATTTCCAAATTCATATGCTCTGCTGAATAAACTATTTGCATTTTTTGTAATCTCAGATAGATAATTTTCTGCATCTTTCATCTTCAGATATGCTTGTTCTTGTGTTGGAGTCAATCCCTTTTCGTCTATTCCTCCCCCTTTAATATCTTGTATCAAATGCTGTATCTGAATTTGATTTTTTTCTAAAATTTCATCGGCTCTTTCTTTATTAAAAAATAATTGGGATATCTTAGAATCCCATTCTGTATGGTTTACAATTTCTAAGTTTTTTTCTGGGGACCATTCTTCTTTGACAATTCCTCTTTCTGTTGGGATAAACCTCTCTTCTCTTTCTAAAGGCATCATTTTTCCAGATTCTTTTTCAACAGCAATTATTTTTTTTGCTTCTCTTCCTTTTCCTTTTGCTCCAAGGGTTTTCCATTCGCTTCCAGGCATTCCCTCTGCTGAATGAAATGTTACTGGAACATTTCCTTCAGGGTTTACTTCATGGCTTCTAATCAAGATATCTGAAATTTTTCTTTCTGCAAGCTCCCGATTCATTTCACTAAATCCCTGCTGGGACATTCCTGCAGAATCCATTACAGGCGCATGGATAGAAACATCAACTCCTGTTAATTTGCTAAGGCGATTAATTTCTTTTAACTGCTGTTTTGGAACAGAATCAAAAACTTCTGGAGAAACAAGGCTAAGCTCAATTTGCTTTACTCCCATATTAAGCTTGGTTGATACATCTTGAAGGACATTGGCAGTTGAAGGATCTGTTGTCATTCCCAATGTTTTGGGATTAAGCTTGTAGCCAGTAAATGCGTCTCCGTATTTTGGAGAAAAAGAAGAGTATCCTCCCTGATAAATGTCTTTAATTGAATAGTCTACCATATCTCTTTTATAGAATAACTTAGTAAAAATAATTTATTAATGTATCGACGCATAACTTACGTGAAACTTGCCATGTTGTGCGCTTTCTTGTAAACATCAAACATATCAAACATTCTGTCTTTTACTGCATCTGCAACCAGCGGGCGTATGTGGTTTTCTTCAATCCAGTCATCTTTTTTTACAATTATCTTTTTCGGTTTTTCTTTTTCTCCTTTTTTTGGTTTTTCAGATTTTTCGTAGCCTCCAATTAAAGCTAAGAATGGGTTTGAATCGTCTTTCGATTTCTCTTTTTTATCAGTTGAACTTTTCTCTTCTAAGAACGAATTAATTTCCTCTTGCAATTGACCTAAACTTTCTGTTGTAGACCCCTCTATTAATGCTAGAACATCGTCTAACTCTGATTTTTTGAATTCTTCTTCAAACTTGGCCAATTCATCTTCATTTAGTGCATAAGCCTTGAAAGTAACTTCTGCTCTTCCTCCAAATGCAAAATGACCCTGTTGATTAACTCTCTGCGGAATTCCTCTGAACATAAAATCAACTAAAATACAAGAATAATAATTTCTTCTTCCTTTCAGAAATTTTTCTTTTGCAAATTCTGCAGGAAGATTTCCTTTTAATGCTTCATCTGCAATATCCATCTTGCTTTTTCCTAAAAGTGTGAGCTCAAGAACTATTGTGTTGAATGTTTTTACTAATGCTGGATCCCGGCTTTTCTCGTTTTGTTCTAAATCGCTTGCAGCTTTCAAATATGGGCGTACCCATCTTGAATAAAGCTTCAAACTGTTCACTTGGCTTTTCAAATATGTTTTTTCAAGCTCATATCTTTTCCTTAATTCTGATTCTGATTCTTTCTGCCATATGTTAAATTCTAAAAGTCTTGGTTTAAGAATTCTTTTTACTCTGTCATTTAAATCTATTTTATCAGCATCTTTTGCATCTTTTGCAGCTAAAAATGCGTCGAGAAGTGTTTGGAATCCTGCCTGGCTTAAAGCCATTCCTTTAATACTTGAATTTCCTTTTGTGAAGTCTACTTTATCCAGCCAAATTTGTTTTAGTGCCAGGACAGCTGCATCTTGGTCTTCTTTCTTTTTTGATTTTAATAAATCATATTGCTGCAGCCTCATTTTGAAATCTTTCAAATCATATATTAAATTTAAAACACTTCGCAGAACAGTATTGACATCCCCCATAATTTTTCCTGCTTGCTGCTGCATGATTGTTGCTCTTTGCCCTAATTCTGCAAAATGTGCTGAGCCTGGAGTTGAACTAAAGTTGTCAATTAGTTTTTCTGGCTTTAATCCAAAGTCATTCATCAAATCCAAGATAAAGAAATAAATAGGTTCGAGGGTGTCTGAAGAAGAATCATAGATAATTGTATGAGAAGATTCTGGACCTTTTTTTTCTTGATAATAAGGACTTACCTCTTCTATTATCTTGGAAATTGGTTTAGCACCTGCCATTAAATATTTAGGGATAATTTGTTTAAAAATTCTCCTTTCGCTAGGTTTAAAAATAATTAAGCTGTCAATAAGACATGGGGTTATTCGGAAAAAAAAGAAATAAGGTGGTAGATTGGAGTGAGGGGTATAGATCTTCTCCTGTTAGGAGGCCTGTTAAAACTTCTTCCAGCAATAATGATAATTCTTCTGACTTGGGTTTTTTAGGAGATCTTGCAGGCTCAAATTCAGGTGCTTCTTCCAGTTCAGATGTTTCTTGGGACAATGACAGCCAAGCAACAGTCGGAGAATACCAAGATAAAAAAACAAAAATTGCAAAAAGACTTTTAGACATGACCAATAAGATTGAAGAGTTATCAAATCAAATTTATCACTTGAAGCAAAGAATTGAACTCTTAGAGAAAAAACTAAGAGTTAATTATGATTAAATTTATTAATTCTCTTTGTTCTTTTATTATATGGATTTAGAAAAGAAAATACATGCTTATGCTTTGAAAAATGCAATTGCTCATGAAGGAAAAGCAATGCAAGGACCTGTAATCTCTTCTTTGTTTAATGAGGGCCTGAAAAAAAGCGATATGGGCAAATATGGAAAGAAAATTTCTGAAATAATCATGAAAGTTAATGCCCTCTCTCCTGAAGAACAGAAAAAAGAATTTAAGAAATTAGAAAACCAAGTCAGTGAAAGAGAAGTCAGAGAAGGACTTGAAGAACTTCCTAATGCAGAGAAAGGAGTTATTATGAGGTTTAGGCCGTCTCCTTCTGGACCACTGCATATAGGGCATTTAATCTCTAATTTAATTTCTTCACTTTATGTTAAAAAATACGGAGGAAAATTTTATGTGATTATAGATGATACTGATCCAGAGACAGTATTAGCTGAAGCGTACAAAGAAATCCCTAAAGACTGTGATTGGGCTTTTGGCAATGTCTACAAACATCTTAACTCTTCAGACAGGATGAGCCTTTATTACAAATATGCTGAAGATTTAATAAAAAAAGATGCAGCTTATGTCTGTACTTGTTCCCCAGAAAAATTTAAGGAATTTAGTGAAGCTAAAAAAAATTGTCCGTGCAGAAAATTTAATGTTAAAGAAAACATTGAAAGATGGGAAAAGATGCTTAGCAAAGAGGGGTTTAGACCCCATGAAGCAGTTTTGAGATTTAAATCAGACATGAAACATAAAAATCCTGCAATGAGAGATTTCCCTCTTGCAAGGATCAATGAAACAAAACATCCTCTTCAAGGAAACAAATACCGAGTTTGGCCATTGATGAACTTGGCTGTTACTGTAGATGACATTGATTTAAAGATGACTCACATAATTAGAGGAAAAGATCATAGAGATAATTCTCAAAGGCAAGAAATGATTTACAAGGTTTTAGGAAAAAAATTCCCCTGGACTTCTTTTATTGGGAGATTAAAGTTTACTGACCTTATTCTGTCAAAAAGAAAACTGACTGCTGCAATTAAGAGCGGAGAATTTTCTGGAGCTGAAGATGAAAGGCTTCCAACAATTGCTTCTTTAAGAAAGAGGGGATACAAACCAGAAGCATTTGCTAAATTTATTGAGCAGAGGGGTTTAACTGAAGTGGATAAGGTCATGGATTCAAAAGAATTTTTTAAGCTGCTTGACAATTTCAATAATCAATAATTTCTCCAAAGCAGAGAAAAGTTTTTAAAGTAAATCCGATAATATAGTATATAAAAAGGAGGGAAAATGGAAACTAAAAGGGGAAGAAATAAGAAGGGTTTATCTACAATTGTTGTAACCTTGATTATAGTTCTATTATCATTAGTTGCAGTTGGAGTTGTTTGGGCTGTTGTAAATAACCTAATCAAAAGTGGAAGTGAAGGCGTTGGAGTTAGCTCAAAATGTCTTAACCTCGCTATAGCTGCAATCGGTGTTAATTGTTCTGGAACACCAACAGTATCATGTACTACTCGGTTGGAAAGAACTGGAACAGGAACAGATTCAATTGCCGGAGTTAAACTTATCTTTACCAATGAATCAGCAGGATTATCTTCTGCGTTATTAGATTCACCAGGTAATATAGAAACTCTAGTTGGAAAGGTATACACTTTTGCTACTGGAATCGCAAATGCTGATAAAGTAGTAGTTACACCTTACTTCTTAGATGCTTCAGGAAAAGAACAACTCTGTACGCAATCAAGCGACTTTGAGTTTTAATTTTCCTAATTTATTTTTTTTATCTTTTTTTTATTAGATAAACTTCGTCATTAGTTCTTACTTTTGGGAGTTTAATTCCTATTTCGTCTCCCTTGCTTGCTTGAGAAATCGGCTTATTTTTGATTTCCATTGAATTTACTTCTGAATGGATTATTCCTGTAGTCTTTCCTATTACAATAATTCTGTCTCCTGTTTTTAATTCAGAAACGAGTTTGATTGCTGCAACTCCAACATTATCAAAGTAATGGGTTATTCTTCCAACAAAATGTTTCTTTTCTGGAGAAGAATTGTGCTCTATCTTTGAAAAGTCATCTGCAGTGGGCATTTTCAAATAAAATCCAGAAGAAAATCCTTTGTTGTAAATATTATTCAATTCTTTAATCCCTGCTTCAATTTCTTTTTTGTTTAATCTTTTGTCTAGAGCCTTCCTATAAACTTTTACAACTGCATCGACATATCTTGCGTCACGATTTCTTCCTTCTATCTTGAATGACTTTATTCCCGCTTTTTTCATCTTTTCTATGAACGGCAATGTACAAAGATCTTTTGCTGAAAGAATTCGGCTATTTTCTAATTTCAGCTCATTTCCTTCTTCATCTTTTACTGAATAACTTCTTCTGCAAGGGTGCAGGCATTCTCCTCTGTTCGCTGATTTATTGAATAAGAATTGAGAAGTAAAACATCTTCCAGATACAGCTACGCACATTGCTCCATGACAAAAACATTCTATGTCTATTACTTTTGATATCTCTTTTATTTGCTTTAGGTTTAATTCTCTTGCCAGGACAATTCTTTTTGCTCCTATTTTCTTGTAAAATTTTGCTGATTCAATGTTTGAGACAGAGGCTTGTGTTGAAATAAAAAAAGGAATCTGATATTTCTTGCATAATTCAATAACTGCAAAGTCCCAGCAAATTACTGCATCTATTTTTCCCTTTACTTTCTTTATTGTTTCTTCCATCTTTTTTAATTCCTTATTGTAAATTATTGTATTTAGCGTAAGATATCTTTTCACGTTCTTTGGTTTGCAGATTTTTGCTATTTCATCCAAATCCTTTATTGAGAAATTTCCTGCATTTGCTCTCATTGAGAACTCTTTTAATCCAAAATATACTGCATCTGCTCCTGCGTTTACAGCTGCGACTAACATTGAAAAATCTCCTGCTGGCGCTAAAAGTTCATATTTAGTCATACCTAAAAGTATTTTTTAGGGTTATTAAAGAATTCTAAAAGAAGATTTGCATATAGAACTAGATCCATATTTTTAACATCTTCTGCTTTTATCCATTTATAATCGGAATGTTCATCAGACAGTTGGATTTCTTTTAAATTAACGTCAATAAGATAAACGTCACATTTACTATCATAATCTTTGCTAGTCATCCTCAAAGTTGGCAATTTTTTTATCTTTTTGTAATCCAATCCTGTTTCTGCTTTTAACTTATCAATAATTCTTTTTCTTGAAGTTTGCCCCTTTTTCATCAGTCCTCCAGTACATTCCCATCTACCAATATTTTCTGGAAAGAATTCATCTTTTTCCTTTTTTAATAATAAATATTCATTATTATGCCTAACTATCGCCTTTACTAGCCTAAGCTTAGTGACCATTTAACTGAATAGTCAATTAAATTTAAAAACTCTTTGAAATAGGATGTTTTATGACAGCTCAAAAGTCATATTGTCGGCATCATTAGGAAGATTGATTTTTCTAGCTGGGCTAATATTTTTATACCTTTTCTGACTAATCTAAATTATGGCGATCGTAGTTCAGTGGCAGAACGTGCGACTGTGGCTCGCATAACGGGAGTTCGATTCTCCCCGATCGCCCTCAAAAAAAGAGACATGAAAATACTATTTATTTGCAAATACAACGCATTCAGAAGCAGGATTGCTGAAGAATATTTTAACAAAGTAAATAAGAACAAAGATATTACTTCATTTAGCCGGGGAATTATTATTGGCGGAGAACCAGATAAAGAACAAGTAGAGCTTTCTAAAAATATTCTTGGGATAAACATTGTGAAGAGAAAACCTTTGCCGTTAGCAATACAGAATCTTTTAGAGGCAGATTTAATCGTTGTTGTAGCTAATGATGTTCCAAAGATTATTTTTAATTATAAATCTGGGGTTTTGTTAAATAAGGTAATAATTTGGAAGATTAAAGATGAACAAATGCGAAACAAAAATAATATTAATAGGATTATTCTTTCAATAAAGAAAAGAGTTGATAAATTAAATAGAAAATTGAAAAAATGACCATGAATACAGAATTGACCAAAGGTTTCAAAGATTATTCTGGAGAAGAAGCTTTGAAAAGAGCAGAAATAAGGAAATTATTAGCTGGAACTTTTAAAAAATACGGTTTTGAGCCGGCTGAAACTCCTGTTCTTGAAAATGAAGAATTTGTACGGGGAGAAAACGAAAAAGATGAGGCTGTTTCTGATATTTTCAAACTGCAGGATAAGGGAAAAAGAAAACTTGCATTAAGATATGAATTTACCTTTCAGCTAAAAAGATTGATGGGAAATAAGAAGCTTCCATACAAAAGATATGAAATTGGGGAAGTTTTTAGAGACGAACCAACTTCTTCAAATAGGTTTAGGCAATTTGTTCAATGCGATGCAGATATTGTTGGAAGCAAAATAAAAGATGAAGCAGAAATTTTTGCAATGGCTAAAGAAGTTTTAGACAAAATTGGTGTAAATTATACAATTTATGTTAACAATAGAAAACTATTAAACGAAATTTTGGAAAAAGAAGGAGTTAAAGACAAAGAAAAAGTTATCAAAGAAATTGACAAACTAGACAAGATTCCAGAAAAGGATATTAAAGAAGTTTTGAAGAAATACAATGCAGAAAAAATTCTTGGATTTTTCAAGAAAGACAAGGATTTTTTTAAGAAATATGATTCTTACAAAGAAATTGAAGAGCTTGAAAAAAATCTAAAATATTATGGGGTTAAAATAGAATTTTCTCCTTCATTAGCAAGAGGATTAAGCTACTACAACGGAACAATCTTTGAAATTAAAACCAAAGAAATGCGGGAAACAATAACCAGCGGAGGAAGCTATATCTTTAATGGAATTCAATGTTCTGGAATTTCTTTTGGATTGGACAGAATTTCTTCTCTTGCAAAGATTGATACTGCAAAAGAAAGATATCTCGTAGTTTCCTTGGATGAAGATAAAGAAGCAATAAATATTGTTAAAGGATTAAGAGAAACTGGAAAGATTGCTGAAATATTTTATGGAAAGCCAACAAAGGCGTTAGAATATGCCAATGCCTACAAAATCAGCAAGGTTGTGTTTGTTGGAGAAAGGGAAGTTAAAGAAAAAAAGTTTAAGGTCAAGGATATGGAAACTGGGAAAGAAAGTTTGTTGAAACTATAATTAAATTAAAAGGAAAATTCTATAAAGTTATGTAAAATATCTTTAGACATGGAAGATGAAAGTCTAAAAAAGTTTAATGATACGCTAAACGAAATTTGGAAGAATCAAGAATGTCCAATATGCAAAAATAAAGAATTTAGTACCTTAAGTAAGGTTTTTGAATTAAGAGAATTTAATGGGGGAAATATTATTGTTGGAGAAGGAAATCAAATTTTTCCTGTAGTTCCTGTTGTTTGCAACCATTGTGGTTACAGTCTGTTTTTCAATTCTATAGTAATTAAAGAATTTTTGGAAAAAAATGAAAAAAAACCCAAATAAATCGTTAACTGTTCAGGAAAATAATTTTTTAACCCCCTCCGAAAAGGATTATCTTAAAGGACTTATAAAAAGTTTTATTTTTGCAATTCTTACCCTTTTCGTTTTATGGCTTATTGATTCTTTTTTAAAATGGATTCAATTTGATACTAAGAATATTTATGGGGCAATAATTTACAATACTATTAAGATAACAGATGTTTTGGCAGTAATCCAATTACTATTTTTTGTAGTTTATACTATTATTAATTGGTGTATTAAATGTATCCAAGATAGAAAAAAATGGCAGAATTAATAAATAAGTTTGAGAGAATATTTGAATTTAATAAATTATTTCTTCTATTCATAATCATGTCCCTTTCTTTGGGTATTTTTTTAAGTGCTTTTTCTGTACTGGGTAATAATTGGTATAATAATTTTTTCTTATTCTTTGCTGTTTTTATCATTGTAACAATTTATTTCTATTTTTTGGTCTCAGAATTTTTTAAGCGATTTGTAATAAGATAATTAAAAAAAGATATTTTATTCTTTACAAAATCCCCTATTAATCTTCTATTCTTCTGTTTTTATAATATTTAATGCGAAAAAAATTGAGTTAATCATCCTTGTGAAATAGAAAAGTCCAGAAAAAAAGAAAAAAGTTATGATTATTAAATTGGGCATTTGAATATATTGGCCAATATCCATATAGGTTAATAAAAATGTTATTGTGAATAAAATTGCGGAGTATATAACAAACTTTTGAAAGGAAGTTCTTTTAAATCCCCTTAATGATTCTCTTAAGTAAAGAATATCTTTATCTGTCCTTATCTGTTCTTCTAAATCTTCCATTTTTTGTCTTTCTCTCATACCCTCTATATCTCTTAACGTATTTTTATTTTTTCTAGAAAAATCTTCTATAATAGACTTCCTTATTTCTGGTGATGCAAAAATCCCCCGAAGAAGGAAAGAAGTAGTTAATAAAATTGGGGCTAAAACTCTAATAAAATCTGTTGGATTAAACTTAATATATGTTAATAAAACTAAAAAGGCTACCCCTATTATCCACATCCAATATTTTAAATCCAATTTTTTTAATATCGATTCCCTTTTACTCATAAATGGGATTACTTTCATGCATATTTAATCTTTTCTTATAAACTTTTATAACTTCCTTATAATGTGTTGTTGGGAAAAAGCAAGAAGGAATTATTTGGAAAGAAAGTTTGCTGAAAAATAAATAGATATTTAAATCTGCAATTAATTAATCAGATATGAAAGAGGGGTGGAAATTTGCAATAATTGCATTATCTATTTTTGCGTCTTTAATTCTTGCATTTGGTCCTACTGGAAAAATAACTGACAATTTTAGTTTAACAACAACTGATGGAGGAGGATCTGGAGAAATAATTTGTGCTCAAAATTCTGAAACTCTATGTGAAGGTGCATATGTTTCTAGCTATGAAGACGGCTGCCCTGTTTATGATTGCCCTTCTTGCAGTGAAGATGATGTAAAAAAATATACTTGTCCAAATGGAGTAAATGTTGAGTGGTGCCATTGCAGCAGCAATTCTTGGGTTTGTGTGAACTCTCCAGAAAATGCTTGTCAATCACAGACTTGTTCTATGCCTGTTTGCGGGGGTGCAGAGCCTCACTTTACAGGAGATTATGATTCTTATAATTGTCCAGTTTATGATTGTCCTGGAATGAGCTGCAGTCCTGGATTAACTAGCAAATACATATGTTCTGATGGAACTTCTGTTTCTGACTGCACATGCACTAGTGACGGCAGATGGGTATGCCTTTCAAATCCTGAGTGGGCTTGTCCAACACCCTCTTGTCCAGACGGATGTATCTGCAACGAAGAGACTGTTACATGCAGTTATAGCGGGGGGAATGGAACAACGACAACTTCAGCTTCATCTGGAGGAGGAAGCGAAGCAGTTTCTGCAGAGGTTTGTCCTGCAGGATGTTTATGCAGTGATGATCAAATTGTCTGCAATCAAAATATAACTTCTAATGGGCATTGTGCAATGGGCTGTGAATTAAACGAGAGTTGTGTTCTTCCAGGAATTAGAACTTCAATTAATAATTCAAAGCAGTATTGTGATATTAATTCAGAATGGAAAGTTCAAAAAAACTTAGATATAATCTGTGATAATAATTTTGAATGTGAAACAAATCTATGCATCGGCGGGAAATGCATAACCCAAAATTTCTTAGATAGAATATTTGGATGGTTCAGCAATCTTTTTGGCGGAAGTAAAAATTAAATTATAACTTGCAGAACTCTTCTATTAAAGCTTTATTCCTTACTTCTGGATGGAATAAAACTCCGTAAATCTCTTTTGATTTGTGTTTTATTGCTTGGGGGATCTTGCTTTTTGTGAATGAGAGGAAATCTTTTGGAAGAGTTGCATAATTGTTGTGTAAATGATAAACTTCATGTTCCCCCTCTAGAGAAAGGAATTCTTTTATGAAGTTCTCTTTATAGAATCCTATTTCTGTGCTATTTTTCAATTTAGCCCCGAATATACTTGAAATTATCTGCATTCCAGCACAAATTCCTAAAAGTGGTTTGTTAAACTTAGATATCCATTGGAATTTATCCATGTCTTTGATAAAACTATTATCTTTAAGAGAAGTTCCGCAGATTATTGCCTTGTCTGCTTTTCTCAAATCGTTTTCATTTAACTTAGAGTAATGTTTTGCAAAAAAAGAAATCTTCTTTTCCAAAAGAATTTTTTCAATTGGTTTGACAAACTCTAATTCATGAAAAGGTTCTGAACAGGTAGAGACCAATAAAATCATAAAAAAATAAATAAAAAATAATATAAATACTTATTGCAATCTGAATGTTGCGCTTACTGATGCACTTATTTCTTGCTCGCTTGGCTGTATATTCATAGTTGATTCTTTTGCTAGTGCAGCATCTTCTGAAACTCCAGCTGCTCTAGAAGTGTAAATGTTCCATGGATAGTATCCAAAATCACTTACTTGAACTGAAACTAGTTTTCCAGCTTGTTTACCAAATCCTTCTGCAACTGAATCTGCTTTTATCTGAGCATCTTCTGCTGCTAGCTGCAAGGCTTGCGCTTTGTATTCATTTTGAGACTTTTGCGTCAACTCAAAATTGATATAACTAATTCCTGCACCAGAATTTGCTCCAGCATCAATTACATAAGTCAACTTGTCTAATTGTTCAATAGACAATTCAAGCTTCAAAGAATGCGAAGCAATATATCCGTCCTGTCGTTCCTTAGAACCATCCCAATAAGTATTTGGGTAGATATTGAAATTTTCTGTTGTCAAATCACTTTCTTCAAACCCTTGGGCAACTATAGCATCAGATAATTTGTTGAAAATTATCGTGTTTGCATCTTTTGCTTGAGCACTTGTATTTCCCTTTGTTTCAATATTATAATAAACTGTAATCAAATCTGGTGTAGCTTTTATTGTAGAAACACCTTGAACAGTCACTACATTTGAACTAGGAGATTGAAATGCAAAAATAGCTATCACTGCAATTAATAAGACAACTCCAGAAATTATTGAAGTTACAACAATTGCATTATTTTCTTTTTTCATCTTTACCTCCTTACAATTTTCTCCAATTTATAATTGAGATTATGAATATAGCTAATAGCGCTCCTGCTAAAAACCATGCCCAAACTGGGGTTGGTTGTTGAGTTATCCATGTTGGGGATGCTGCAACCATTTCTTCTGATACATCAGACATTATTTTAGCTGCTGAACTTCCCTGAGCTGAATTTCTTGCAGTGCTGATTGTTTCATATGCCTTAATAGCCAATGTTCCTGCAGCAGTAAGAAGAAATGCAGGGATGATAGATTTTATTTTTTCAAGATTGGGTTTTTTATGAGAGATAACAATTGATTTATTTGAAAGTTCGTACATTGCAATCTTTTTCCCCTTTTTGCTCCAGAAGAAGTTTTTTCTTTTTTGGATAAAACCAGAGGAAATTAATTTTTTTAGGTTATACTCTATAGTATTTATTGGGAGTTTAAGGGTTGTAGACAAATCTTGTTCACTTGCTTCTTTGTTTTCAGAAAAGTAGTTCATTATCTTCTTGCAAGTTTTGCTTCCAAGAATTTCTGAAATTTCTTTGGATTTTGAATCGTCAAGCGAGACAAGTATAAAATTTTCTTCACCCATACCTATATACAAGAATATATATTTTATAAATCATTTGAAGAGTTCTAATAGAATTGAAGCTATATTATTGGGATTGTTTTATTAAACCAACTATACGCTAGATTATCAACAAGTTCTGCTTCTTTTGGATTGATATACCCATGGCTTCTTGCTGGAATTATCTGCAACTCTTTTACTCCTCTTTTCTGTGCGTATATTGGTTTTACCATCTCAAGATTTATCACTGGATCTTTATTTCCTATGATAAAAAGAACAGGAGTTTTTTCTGGGATCTTTTGAACTTCTACATTTATATTCAATGATTTAAAATCCAATATGGCTTCTTTAGAAATTGGAATGCCTATTTTTCTTATCATTCTTAATCTTTTTTCATCAGACAGCACTTTATTCACATCGTTAAAATACTCTTCATGAGTTTTATCCACGTCATTATAATCATGAATATTAAGGGTGTTACTTTCAACTACCAAATCTTTTGGTATTTCAAATGGGGCCAAGGCAACAATTGATTTTATCTGTTTATCTTTTCCTGCGAGCAATGCTAGATTTGCACCAGAACATGCCCCCATAATGGCTAAATTTTCAAAACTATAATTTTCTTTACAATGCAGGATTATATTTTCTAAATCCTTAACCTGTTTAGTAAAAAAATTATCTGTAACTTCTTTTCCTTTTGAAGCAACTGAAAAATTAAATCTAATAACATTATATCCGTGGTAGTTTAGTTCTTCTGCAAATTTTACTCTATAAACTGCATCTTTATGCCCCATTGCCCCGTGTAATAGGATTATTGCAGGATTTTTTCTTGAAGAATAATGGATGGATGTTTCTAATCCTTTGATTTTATAGTCTGTTGAATTCATAACCCTTTCATTTATATAATGTATAAAAAGATTATTATCTTATTTCAATTTCTCGTCTAAAAGAATTTTCCCCTTCCTTAAAGTCTTGGAAAGATTTAACTTTCAATTCTTTTTTGAACAACGGGCAATCAAGAACAAATGTTTCGAATTCTCCCCCTTCTCCAATCATTGAAATCTTGTATTGATCATGGAGCTTTTTTATTTCTTCAATAAACTGATTATTTATTTCTCTGCCTAACCACCTTTTATCTAAGGGATAAGCAAAAACTCCGGTTAGAATAATCTTGAACTTATCTTTTAGCAATTCGTGAAGATATTTGTTCTCATCTTTTTGCCAGAGGGGGTTAAAACATTCAATTTTTAGTTCATTGCAGATTTTTTGAATTCTTGAAGATTGGTATACTGACTGAATTGCTCCTGTAATAATTCCTTGGATTTTATACCTTTTAATTGCAAGTTTTATTGCTTTTTCTAAATCTTTAAGTTCTATTTCTTTTTTTCCTGCTGTCTTTTGTAAGATTATCGGGATTTGCATGGATTTGGCCTGTTTTTCTACTTTTGAGATAGAAGGTGTGTGAAACATATACGATTCTTTATTTTCAGAAAAAATTGATATTAGGCACGTTAATTCATGACCTGCTTTTTTTGCTAGGTAAGCTGCATAAGCTGAATCTTTTCCGCCTGAAAACAGAACTCCCAGTTTCATATATCATTTAACATAATATTATTTATAAGCGTTGGGGGATATTATTTTTTATGAGGGATTTTACATGGGTCATGTTATTTCTTGGGAAGGAAAAAAATTTTATTGAAAGATACAAAGATTTGAGAGATAACAGGTTTTTTCTTGCTGATTCAGCTGCAGATTTTGTAAATAACAAAGACTCTCTCAACACCCCTATTTCTGATTTACTCTTTTTTTCTGACCCAAACACCAAAACAATTATTTTTCACGATGTCAAACTGGAAAAATATTCAGATGAAATATATGAATTTGGAGAAAATGGGGAAGGATATCTTGCTAAACAATATCGGGTTTATGAGGAGACTAAGGAGTTTGGAGAATTTCTTTCTTATTGGCCAACAGAAAACAGTAAATTTTACCACAATCTCTCCTGCGAACGATTTGAACAAATAAAAAATTTTAAGGGCAATCTGATAAAAAGTGCGGCAATTGTCTATCATCGAAAAACAAAGCACAGCGTTTTAGGCCATATAGAATTTTATGACAGCCGTAAGCGAAAAGAGAAAACTAAACTGGAAGAATTAAGTTTGGTATTCCCTAACCCGCTCTAAAATTTTAGACTTGTAATCGCTTTTTCTAAATCTTTCCCAACTGTTTCCCAATCACCCTTTATTGCATTATAATCTTTTTGATAACTGTCTGATTCAGAAGAGATTTCTCTTCGATTAACGTTCATAATGGTTGAGAATCCCTCTCCGATTAAATACAATCCTTTTCCTATGCCTTCAAATCCTTTAATTAATGACATTCCAAAGCTTATTCTTCCCCCTCTATTTTTTCTTCTGAAATCTCTTCAATGTCATCTTCATCAATTGTATTCCTGTTATATTCTTCAAGGTCTTTTTTCAAATCTTCAAATGGGTCTGGATTTTTTTTCAAGAAATTTTCTCTAAGCCATATATGAACCTCATCAAATGGATATTTTTGTTCAAGCCAGATTTTTTTCTGGTCTTCAAGATAAAGCAATGGCAGGAATGAAATGATTCTTTCTTCCTTGCTGTTATTCACAAATTCTGTATAAGTTACCTTGTCTTCGTCTTTATCTTTAAACCAATCAGTCAGGTTTCTGTACACCTCTGTTATCTTGTCTTTTATGCTAAACTTTCTTTTTGGAAGAGAGAATGAACTTTCCCTTAATGTATTTTTGCTGATTATCTCCTTTTTAATTCTTCTATTTTCTGTAGTAATCGCTTTATTCAATGATTCCATAAGCTCTTTTAGCGTAACTTTCTTGAATCTTGGCATCGGACTTCTCGGAATCAGCTCTGGAATTTCATCATCCAGTTCAATTCTTTCCAATACGGTCTTTATTTGTTCTTTTTTCCCAAATAAAATTTCATCAATGCTTTTTATGTAGCGATTCAGAAGAATTTCTGACTTTATCCTCAGCAAAAGTGATGCTGCAAGCAAAACCTTGCTGGAAACAAAGAAGTCTGCTTCTTCTATCTCTTTAATCTTGTCTAAATATTTATCAGAAAGTATAATTATATCGATGTCCCAAGGGTTTAACTGCTCTGTATTAATCAAATCGTAGATGATTTCTTGCCAGCCAATCTCACGATTAAATAGAATATCATGAATCTGCTCCTGTCTTACAGAAGGTTTCTTCTCATCTCCCATCGATTATATACGAAAAAGCGTTTTATAATCCTTTGTAGTGCCTAATAAACATATTGGTAGTGCCTAAATACCCTCCTTTTTACAACACTCATTTACTACTTTAGATTAACTAATGGGTGTCATTTTTGAAAAGTAACAAAATAGAAAGGTTTATATATCTCTTTTCTCTTACTTTTTTATCACCTCTTTTTTCCCAGGAGACGCTTCAGGTTATCTTTTTGATCAACTTGAAGATTCTCCTAGGGTTATAATCATTCTTTGTGATAATAAACTGGTCTAAATTCCAGCACTTATAACGATAAAGATGACATATTGAGGCGAATCTCTTATAATAAATAAGTTAAAAATCTAGTCTAAAATCTAGCACTGTTCGTTGATTATAAGGGTTAAAATTATTTCTTGCTGGTAAATTCAGAATAATGACATTTACCGCAATAAAGTCTTCCTTGGTGATTCATCAAGAAAATTCCTGGTCCGCATCTAGGGCAGAACCTTTCTCTTTTAATAGTATTTCCTTCTATCTTGTATTTAGTGTACTTCTTACTTGTAGGTTTATTCTTGTGCGGTTTTTTGCCTTGGCCTACTGCTTTTTTTGCCATTTACTTTTTTTCTCCTGCTTTTTCTTTCTTTGATTTAGGTTCTATGTTCCCTTTTTCTTCTTTAGAATTATAAATATTTGCAGTAATAACAAATTTTTTTGATCCAAATTTACCTTTAATCTTTTTGACTTTAACATTTTCAACTTCTGTTGAAAATTCTTTTGCAATAAGCAACTCAGTTTCATTAATTTTTGGAGTTATCTCAGTTTCTATGCTGAATTCTATTTCCTCTCTTTTGAAGATTGGATTTTTTCTTTGATTTAGAATAGTTATATTTCCCATCTTATTTAACCTTAATTGCAAGATTACCCTTGTCTTTTAGATTTAATTTTTGCGCTATCTCTGATTTTTCGGGGTTTAGTAAAACAATTCTTCCTTTGAAATTCTCTGTAAACTCTCTTGAATCACATTTTGGACATTTTTCTTCTTCGTGAATAGTATTACAGATTTTGCATGCTTTTGGTTTGCTCATTTCTTCTTTCCCCCTTTAGATTTCTTTTCTTCGTTCTCTTCTGATTTTGAAGCTTTTGCTTTTTTGTTTTTGTCTTCTTGAATCCATTCTAATTTTCCTAATCCCGGCTGTCTCATTGTCAATCCTATCTTTAATTCTCCACCCTTATGAGAAATTGCAACAACTCTTGCCAAACATAAATCTCCCTGCTTCAAAATTCTCTTAGACGCTTTTCCAACAAGAGTATTAGATTTACTGAAACTTACGAAGTCATCCATTGTCTGGCTGATATGAATCATTCCTTTCATTGCACCCATGTCTATAAATGCACCAAAATTTGTTATTTCAGAAACAATTCCATAAACTAGTTCTTGCAGTTCTGGCTTCCAAACTAATAGTTTAAATCTTGAACGGTAATATGCTGCTCCATCTCCAGGAATTAAAACTCCTTCGCCAACTTCAAGAACTTCAATGATAGAAATAACTTTTCCAATCTCTTTATCATAATAATCTGCATAAGTTTCTTTCAGCTGTTGTTCGACGGACTCCATAGTAGGCAACCCAAATAATTTTGGTTCTACCCGAATGTAATCCTCCACTTCAGTTAAATAGAACATTTTCTCAAAAATTATAACAAAAATTGGTTTAAAAGTTCTTCGGTTAAGAAATTTTGTATTTATTTTTAAAATTTTTGCTTATGGCCTCTTTGTAAATAAGGGTTATTCTTCCCAGATAAAAGTCCCATTCCAAAAAGGCCCTTACTACCCATTCGCATATCAAATTATTTCCAGCTCTCTTTCCCCTCTAATGACTAGTTTTTGATTATCTGTTTTGTTTTTTATCTCTTTGTCCAGGGTGGCTATGACATATTCCTTATTCTCTCGTGCTAGTTTTATTATTCCGTTGTCTACATTTTTATTCTGGAGATCAATTTCAGTGAATTTATTTTTATTCAGAATAAGCAGGGCTAATTTAGCTTCTGTTTTATTCCGCTCTGATATCTTTGTCAATTCTCCGACTACCTGGACGGGAATTAAAACTTTTAATCCTTTGAATTTTATCTGTTCGAAAAAATCTATCTTTTTCCGTATGCAGGATAAAATAAAACTTGTGTCTAAAACAACATACCTCATCCTTAATTAATGGAAAAGAGATATAAAAACTTAACATTTATTAAGAATAATTTCTTATTTTTAATATGCAAGAAAAAGAGAATGTATTGAGGATTCTTCAGGAAACAAAAGATGCTATAAGAAATAATGATTCGTTCAGGCTGAAAGAACTCAGCGACCAAACAATCCACACAGCTTCAATAGCCCAAGACCCGGATAATATTGCAGTGGCTGTAGCAGTGTATTCATTAAGCAAGATTATTGAAAGAAAGAAATATCACGAATTTGCTGGATGGAATCAATTTTACAAATTGATTACTGCTGCAGTAGATAACTCAATCGGGGCTATTAAAAATGATGACAACAAAAAGTTGAAAGAAAGTTTATTGTCAATACAAAAAACAATTTCTAAGCTTTCTGGAGATTTGAAAACATATATCCAGGATGTTTTTAGAAAAGCGCAGATAAACAAGGCTTCTAAAATTTATGAACATGGTATTTCCATGGAGCAGACTGCAAATTTATTGGGAGTTACCTTATTTGAATTGGCAGCTTATGCTGGGCAAAAACCCGAAATTTCTAACGCACCGCTAACTAATACATTAAATATTAAAACGAGAATTAAAAATGCAATGGACTTATTCAAATGACATCTAAAGCGATGATAGATAAGGCAATTATTTTCGATTCCAGCACTATCATAAATTTTACAATTAATGGTCTGCTTGACGAATTTAGAGATTTAAAAAAAATGTTCGGCGGGAGATTTTTAATAACAAATGAGATAAAAGAAGAGATTATCAACAAACCTCTTAACATTAAAAGGTATAAGTTAGAAGCGCTAAAGATTAAACAGCTTCTTGATGAAAAAATTATAGAAACCCCCTATGAATTGGGCATTGATGCAAAAGCTATTTCAAAGATGACAGAAAATATAATCCATACAGCTAATAATACTTTCTTCAGTCATGAAAATCCAATTCAAATTGTGCATCTTGGTGAAGCTTCATGTATGGCATTAAGCGCAATTTTAAATGAACAAAAAATTGACAATGTTGTTGCTGCAGATGAAAGAACAATAAGAATGCTTGGAGAAAAACCAGAAAATTTAGCAGACCTTTTGCAAAAAAAACTCCATACAGGAATCAAGGATAACAAAGAAAACTTCAAATTTTTTAAAGGGTTTAGATTTATTCGTTCAACTGAATTAATTTATGTTGCATACAAAAAGGGAATTGTAACACTGGGGAACCACGACGCTCTTGATGCCTTGCTTTATGCTTTGAAGTTTAATGGATGTTCAATTTCTGACGAAGAGATAAGTGAGATTGAAAAGATAGGTTAATTATTCTAAGAACTTCAATGCAGAAGGCAATTTTTTTATAAAATCTGGTATAATCGGATGATCTTTCTCCCAACTTTTTCTCCAATCTTCTAAAGAGTCCCATTGAATATTTCCTTCTAATTGTTTCATGAGCAGAGTTCCATCTTTGCTAGGATAAATTGGAATATTCCTTCGTTCATCTTCAGGAATAAAGTCTGATAATCGATAGATGATATGTCCCGCGTTTTTCCCTAATCCATAAAAATCCCCTGAAAAAAATGGGGTGTAATAAGGAAGCAATGCCCATGAAAAAAATCCTTCAACTCCATTGTAAGTTGGGTCTTCTAAAAGATATTTTTCTATTCCCTTCGCTAACTCCTTTAAATCATTAACCTCAAAAACCTTACAATAATCATAAAGATCTCCATAAGGGTTATTATCCATTACCTAATTAGTCTCTTGTAGTTTTTCAATTTTTTCATAACCCCAAACTTTTATAAACTGATTTTTTATTTTCCTATCATGACAATTATAACTGGAAATAAAGTTACTCTTGACTATGAAGGAAGATTTGATGATGGAACTATTTTTGACAGCTCAAAGCACGGAGACCATTCACATCCATTAACATTCAGTGTTGGAGAAGGACAAGTTATCCCTGGTTTTGAGAGTGCAGTTCTTGGAATGGAAATTGATGAAGAAAAAGAATTCTCTATTGCTCCTGAAGATGCATATGGGATGCCTGATGATAGATTATTCCAGGAAATTCCTATGGATGTTCTGCCTACAGAGCCTAAACCCCAAGTAGGGATGACTTTAATGATGCATACTCCCCAAGGAAACATTCCCGTTATGATATCAGAAGTTAAAACAGACTCAGTTATCTTAAATTTGAATCATCCTCTTGCAGGAAAGACATTAACTTTTAAGATAAAGGTTTTGAAGGTTGAGTAGTTAGAAAACATTAAAAACGATATTTCTGTAATCATTTTGTACTGCTTTGTTCATCTGGGTGTATAGGCTAATGGCAGACTACCTGGCTCCAGCCCAGGAGATGGGGGTTCGATTCCCTCTATGCCCATTGTAATAATTTTTATAAAAGGCTGGTTCTAAGACTTATAATGGAGAAAGAGGCAATTAAATTTTTAGAAGAGCAGACTAGACAAATAAAGCCTCTTATCAAAAAGCTGACATATTCTTACTGGGATGCTACGACAACTGGAAGAAAAGAAGCTTATGAAGAATATGAGTCTGGCCAAAAGGAGATTGCTCATTTTTTTAATAATAAAGAAAATTTTAGAAAAGTAAAAGAATTTTTAGAGTTAGATATTCAAGACCAGCTGGTTAAACGGCAGTTAATTATTTTATACAATTCTTATTTAGGAAATCAGGGGGATATAAATCTGATAAATAAGATTTTGGAAAAATCAACTGCAATTGAACAAAAATTTAATACATTTAGAGCAAAAATAAATGGAAAAGAACTTACTGACAATCAGATTAAAAATATCCTCAAAACAGAAACTGACTCTAAAAAACTACAAGAAGCCTGGGAAGCAAGCAAATTACAGGGGGAGTTGGTTGCAAAAGAAGTGATTGACTTGGTAAAGCTAAGGAATCAGCTTGCACAGAGCCTTGGGTTTAAAAATTATTATCACCTTTCCTTAGAGTGCAGCGAGCAAAATGAAGGTGATTTGATAAAAACATTTGATAAACTAAACCATTCTACCAAATCTATATTTAAGGAAGCTAAGGGGGAAATTGACAGGTTCTTATCTAAAAAATATAAAACTCCTGATCTAAAACCCTGGCATTATCAAAATTTATTTTTCCAAGAGGCACCCCCAGTTTGCAATGTTAACTTGGATAAGTTTTATCAAAGTGATATTCTGGATAAGGCGGTTAAATTTTATGCTAGTATTGGTCTTGATGTCTCAGATATAGTCCAAAGAAGTGATTTATATGAAAAACCTGGAAAGTATCAGCATGCTTATTGTATGGACATGGATAAAGAAGGAGATGTAAGGACACTCATGAACTTAAAGAATGAGGAAAATTGGATGGATACTACTCTCCATGAACTGGGGCATGGAATTTATTCTAAGTCTGTGAACAAAAACCTCCCTTTCTTGCTTAGGGATCAAAGCCACATATTAACTACAGAAGCAATTGCATTATTATTTGGTAAAAATTCTAAAAATAGTTCTTTCTTAAGAAAATTCTGTAATGCAGACCCAAAAGAAATTGAGGCAATAGGCGAAGATTTAATGAAAGCTAGAAGATTAAATCAACTTGTTTTTTCTAGGTGGTGTGAAGTGATGTTTAATTTTGAAAGAAAGCTTTATGATAACCCAGACCAAGATTTGAACAAATTATGGTGGGACTCTGTTAAGCAATATCAGGGAATTGATTTTTACAGAAATAAAGCAGACTGGGCATCAAAGATTCATCTTGTGTCTTCTCCAGCTTATTATCACAATTATATGATTGGGGAGCTTTTTGCAGCCCAAATCAATCATTATATCGGCAAGAATATCTTAAAACAAGAATCTGTTAAAAATTTAGACTATTCTGGACATAAAGAAATTGGGAATTATTTAATCTCAAAAATATTTTCTCCTGGAGCAGTGTATAAGTGGGATGAATTAATCAAAAACTCTACTGGTGAAGATTTGAATCCAGAATATTGGGTTAAGGAATTTTGTTAATCTTTTACGTGGTTGATTTTTTCAAGAAGGTCATTAATTCTTTCTTCTTCAAAGAAGGGGATTAAATCTTCTCTTTTAAGACTCAAAATTGATATTATATTCTTAAAGTTCTTGATTAGAGTGCCTATTTCCTCTTCAGAAATACCTGTTCTTTCCAATAATCTATGCCCCTTTGAGAATACTTCTGATTCTTCTGAGAGTCCAAGACATTGACGAATGTTGTCAACTTCCAGCAACTCCTCATAACTAACTGCAGAAAGAATTTTTTTTGATTTAGAGAACCCTATTTTTGAATAATCTTTAATGACTTCATCAACTTCTTTTTCGACTCTGTACAACAGCTCCTTTAGCCTTGATTTTACAATTATACCCTCTATTCCTAGTTCAATAAGGTATCCTTTCATTGTCTCGGAAATTTTTAGAATCATCATTCCTCTTTGAACAATTAAAAGCGCTTTCAACAGCTTTGGTTTTTTCTTTAATTCTTCTTTGTCCAGCTCTGCCTTGTTGTTGTCAAATATTTCTCTATGTTTTTCAAGTATTTGCAGTGTTCCATTTGCTCTTCTCACTATATCATTAGTATCCCTTATGACATATTTCATATTTTTATAAAAAAGAGCGATTTCATCTCTTCTTTGCGAAACTGCTATTGCCATTGTTCCTGCCTGCTTTGCAGTTCTTTCTGCTGCTTTGTGTCTTGTTCCAGTCTCATTTGAAGAAATTGAATTGTCTGGTGTAAAAAGAACATTTGCGTAGAGAATTTTTTTTAAATCATCTGAAAGAATTATTCCTCCGTCCATCTTGCATAACTCTATAACTCTCTGCGGGGTGAATCTGGTATTAATTTTAAACCCCCCTTCAAAAATAGTTTCTACAAGATCATTGCGAGCTACAATTATCCCCCCAGTTTTTGCTTTTTGAACCCCTTCTATTGCAGTTCTAAGCAAAGTTCCTGGAGCAATCAGCTTTAATACATCTGTAAGTTCTTCTTTTTTTACTTCTCCTTTATTATTCTCGACTAATCTAGCTTGAATCTCTTTTTTTTCCTCTTCCATTTGAACAAGATATTGAGTTCATCTTTAAATATTTTTATGCGCTGTTTTTTATCAGAAAAAATGCATTTCTCCGTTGATATTTTGAATAAAATTTAAAAGCTGATAAAGTCTTTTGATAAAATGAAATCTAAAAAAAGAGATAAACAACTGAAAGAAAAAACAAAAAAATTAAGCATTAAAGATGGGGTGTGCTACAGCGCAATGGACGGGGCTGGCTTGAGATATATAACTCCTTATGCTCTGGCTCTCGGGGCTAATAATACCCAAATTGGGCTTTTAACTTCTATTCCTTCGCTGTTAGGGAATCTTTCACAGCTTTTTACGCCAAAAGCAATAGAAAAAACTTCAAGAAAAAACATAATTCTTACTGGCGTTTTTTTGCAGGGGATTATGTGGATTCCAATTCTTATTTTGGGGTATTTATTTTTTTATAAAGATATTTCTGCAAACTTGAGCGCCACTTTAATGATTGTTTTTTACACTCTTCTTACGCTATTTGGTTCATTTTTGTCTCCTGCATGGAATTCTTTGATGAAGGATGTTGTTGGAAAAGAAACTGGGACATATTTTGGAAACAGAAATAAAATTCTCGGAATAAGCACTCTTATTGTAATGCTGATATGCGGGCTTATTTTAAACTATTTTGAAAAAATTGAACTTTTATTCTGGGGATTTGCAATAATCTTCGGAATAGCTATTATTGCTAGATCAGTTTCATGGACGCTGTTAAGAAAGCATTATGACCCTCCGTTTAAATTTGAAGAAAGAAATTATTTTAATCTTAAACAATTTGTGAGCAGAATCCCGCATAGCAACTTTGGAAAATTTGTAGTTTTTACAGCGCTGATAATCTTAGGAACTTATATTGCATCCCCATTTTTTTCTGTGTATTTACTTAAAGATTTGCGATTAGATTATGCAACTTGGATTTTAATTACAATATGCAACCCATTAAGCACTTTAATATTCATGCCGATTTGGGGGAAGTTTGCGGATAAGTTTGGAAACCTCAGGGTTTTGAAATGGACAGGAGCATTTGTTTCAATTATCCCAGTCGCTTATTTCTTTACAATGTTTATGCCGATAGAAAATAAATTGCTGCTTGTTCCATATTTAATCCTTGTTGAACTTTTTTCGGGTTTTGTCTGGGCAGGGTTTAATTTATCTGCAGTAAACTTCATTTATGATGCAGTATCCAGACAAAAGCTTGCATTATGCATTGCGTATTACAATATCTTTAATGGGTTTGGAGTTTTTATTGGGGCAACTTTAGGGGGCCTTCTCTCTTCTATAGATTTCAGTTTCTTTGGCATAAGTGCAATTTTATTCATCTTTTTATTAAGTGCACTTGCAAGAATAGCATTCTATCTATTAATGGCCCCTAAAATAAAAGAAGTAAGGGATGTTGAAAGATACAAACGCGGCTGTTTTAGAAATGAATTAAAATGTACGTTTATGCCGTGGTATAATAAGTTGGGAATTAAGCCTTTTTTAAAAACTCCTTAATTTTCCCAAATCCATAAACTTCATTTTCTCCTGCAATAAATATCTCAAAATTTATCAAGCTTTTTTTAGGAACAATGGAAAAATTGTCTTCGTATTCGTATTTCAGATTATTTACGGCAGTTCCTTCGATTGTAAAAAGAAAACTCGGGAGAATGATTATCTTCTTTTTTTTGAATGTGCCTACAAGGAAACATTTATATTTTTCCCTTTTGATATTCGGTTTATCCGAGAGAATGATTGAAGGATGCAAATGTCCGATTACTATTGTTTTTATTTTTTTATTGAACACCTCTGGAAATAATTTATGCCCATGAGTAAATGCCAATTCCCCACTAATGAAGTAATCTTTTAGTCTATCACTGAAGGAATAGTCAATTGTGTCATGATTCCCCTTTATCAGGATTATATCTTTATCTTTAACATAATTTTTTAAAAACTTTAAGATGTCTTTGAAATAATTTTTTTCTTTCCATTCATAAGAAAAAGAATGCTTTATATCCCCTATAAAGACTATTTTTTTTAATTTAAATTTTTTATTCTTTATTTCATCAAAAATTAGTTTAAGCTCTTCTTTCACTTCTTCTATCTGCCTTTCAGGGGCCAAAACTCCTGACTGCTGAATTTTATATTCGAATCCTAGATGCAAATCTCCGACTGCGAGAATTCCTTCTTTTGGGAAGAAAATTGTTTTCCCGATAAAAATAAAATCTCGTTTCATATTTTTAAAGAAGAGAACAGATTTAAAAAACTAATCGATTAGGAAAATAAATAAGCCCACATCGCATAGCGGTATTGCACACGATTGGAAATCGTGGTCTTAACAGACTCCCAGGTTCGATTCCTGGTGTGGGCGTTGCCCTTGTAGTTCAGCCCGGATAGAATGCGAGCTTGCGGAGCTTGTGACCGAGGTTCAAATCCTCGCAGGGGCATATTTGATGAATAAGCTTTAAATACATATAATCCTAAATATATATTAGAGAAGAGATGACAGGATATTTTGGTTCAATAGAAAAAGAGACGGTGAAGAATAATTATTTCAGGAAAGTATTATTCACTGGAAAGTACGCGCAGTTAGTAGTAATGTCCCTGAAACCTGCAGAGGAAATAGGCAATGAAGTGCATAAGCATGTCGACCAGTTTTTTAGAATTGAAGAAGGTGAAGCTAAATTTGTTTTGAATAATGGAAAAGAGAAACATATTGCAAAAAATGGAGATGCTGTAATTGTTCCTGCTGGAACCTGGCATAATGTAATAAATAATTCTAAAACGAAGAAATTAAAGCTGTATACAGTTTATTCTCCGTCAAATCATCCTCCTGGAACAATACACAAGACAAAAGCTGATGCAGAAAGGGCAGAAGCAAAAGAGCATAAATAATTTTAAAAAAATAAAAATGTTTGAAAAACAAATTAAAAAGATGAAGATGCTGGATTGGGCTTTATCTAAACTGGGGGTTGTAGCCTTTGTAGCATTCCTTGTAGGAATCTGGCCTGCTGCTAACAACTGGGTATTAAGCATTAATCCTTGGTATTTTCTTGGAGTTTCTCTTATTGCAGTAATAATAGTACAGACAAGAATTTGGAAGAAATAATTTTTATTCTTTAATCTTTTTCATATGCAGTTCATGCATTCTTTTCAAGAATGCCTGCTTATCTTCAATTTTTATTATATCTGACTGACCTTGCATGATTATACCTAATGCAAATGGGCTTGGGATATCAACTTCACGAATCTTGACCTTTACTCTTCCTTCTTTTATCCATTCTAAAACAAGCTTCGCATTTTCAATGTCCATCAGATCTTCAAGGACTTCTCTTCTTGCTTCCCTAAGGATTGGAAACTCTGAAGAGATCTTTTTTACGGCTGCAAGAACAAAATGACTTTTCATATTCTGTTTTCCAACACTCTTTGTTCTTCCCTTATAATTTCTTAAGATCATTAAAGAACGAGCAGCACAATGTCGGAATCTCCTTGCAAGGACATCTGTTCTTTCTATGGCTTCTTTCAAAATTTCTTCAACATTTTCGGGTTTTATGAAGTTCATTACTTTCTCAATGTTCATTTTTTCTCCTGCAACATAGAAGCTGTTATCATTTATTCCCAATTCGATATCTCTGCCCCCTGATCTTCCAAGCATAAATCCTATTGCTCTTGAAAGAACATCATTGACCCTTCTTCCGTACATAGAATGAAAAATAAGATAATGTTTCTGTGAGTTATATCTTTCAACAAGAAGCAGGTTTGAATTTGGGATTTCAAGATAGTTATACTGCTCATTAAAATAATTATAAATTGCCTCTGCACTAGAGGTTTCCACATAAAGAGTTTCCTTAATTAAATCGATGATCTCTGATTTCTTTACTTTGTTCTTGAATTTATCGTTCATAAGAGTTCTAAACTTATTTATTTCAATTGCAGAATCAAAACTTAATGGGAGCATCTCTGAAAACCAAGAAGGAATTGTAGGGGAACGTTGTACATCTGATTTAACATAAACATTCATCCCCCGAGTGTATAGGTAGAGATATTTTTTTCCTCCAAGCACAAAAACATCGCCTTTTTTCATTCTTTCTAAAAATCCTTCATCAATTGCACCAACTGCTTCCCCAGAAGGAGCAATTTTTACTGTTATAAAAGATTCATCTGGAATTGTTCCGATATTTGTTAAATATAAAACTCTAGCCATTTTTCCCTTTTTTCCAATCTGCTTTGTTTTTGCATCATACCAGATTTTTGCATACACATTGTTCTTTTCTAATGCGTAGTCTCCTGCAAGATAAGAGATTACATCAAAAAAATCATTTCTTGAAAGATTTGAATAACAATAGCTTTTCTTTATTAATGAAAATATCTCATCAACATCCCAGATTTTGTAAATAGCCATCCCAAAAATTTGCTGTGCTAATACATCAAGACAGTTTTTTGGAAAATAGACTTTGTTTATTTTTTTCTCAATCATCTCTTTTTGGATTACAGAGCATTCAACTAAATCATCCCTGTCAAGAATAATGAATCTTCCTTTTGCTGTATCATGAAGTTTGTGTCCTGCTCTTCCCAGTCTCTGCAAGGCTCTTGCGCTTGATTTTGGACTTCCTAACATGATTACTAAATCAATATAACCAATATCTATCCCCAATTCCAAACTAGTAGAACAGACCACAACCTTTAGTTTTCCGTCTCTTAATCTTTCTTCAATATCAAACCTATGTGTTTTGCTTAGAGATGAATGGTGCGCAGCAATATTGTCGTCCCCATATACTGTTGGAAACTTTTCTTTTAGGTGATTTACAACCCTTTCTGTTGCAGAACGTGTGTTTGTGAAGATGAGTGTTGTTTTATGCTCTTTTATTAAGGAATCAACCAAAGAATACATGTTATTTCCAAAACTTAAATCAGTTATCAAATCTCCAATGCTCAAAACTTGTATGTCTAGTTTTTTTATGAGTTTTGTATCTCCAATTAAAACTTCTCTGTCTTTATCTATTCCAACAAGATATTTTGCAACTTCTTCTAATGGTGCAATTGTTGCACTGAGTCCGATTTTAACTGGCCAAATTAAGCTAACTTCGTTTAATCTTTCTAATGTTAAGCTAAGATAAACTCCTCTTTTATTATCCAGGGCGTGAATTTCATCTACAACGCAAAATTCAACTCCCTTCATATAATCAATAAACTTTTTTGTGGTGAGAGTTATTGCAAGAGATTCTGGCGTTGTAACAAAGATGTGCGGGGATTTTCTTGCCATCTTTGCTCTTTCTGCTGTTGTTGTGTCCCCTGTTCTTAATCCAACCCTTATTTTTTGAAGTTTGATATTTTTTGATTCTGCAATTTTGTAAATGTCTTCTAAGGGTTCTATGAGATTCTTGTGAATATCATTGCTTAATGCTTTTAGGGGAGAAGTATAAACTGCATAAATTTTATCTTCAAGCTGATTTTTTTCTGCAAGCATTACAAGATAGTTTATGATTGGAAGAAAAGCCGTAAGTGTTTTACTGCTTCCTGTTGGGGCAGAAATAAGAATATTTTTTCTTTCCCAAATTGGCATTACCCCAATTCTCTGAGTAAAAGAAAAATTCTCGAATTTTGAAAAAAACCATTCGCTAACTAACGGGTGTAAAATACTCTTTACTTCTGATAATTCTCTTGGTTGTGCTTCAAATATTTGAGTCATATTAATTATGTTCAAGTAACACCAAATGTTTATAAACCTATATGAAATATACTTCATATGAACAAAAAGCCATGTGAAATGACCTATAATCTTTTCTTTACGAATCTTGCTAATCCATTGAAGATATCTTTAATTCTTGCCTTAAGAGAAAAAGACCTGAATGTTTCTGAGCTTGTAAAAAAAATGAGTGTTGAACAAAGTAAAATTTCGCATGCATTAAAGTGTCTTAAGAATTGTAAGATTGTGAATGCAAAGCAAGATGGAAAATCAAGAGTTTATTCTCTTAACAAAGAGACAATCTTGCCTATGCTTGAATTGATTGACAAACACTCTTCTCTTCATTGCAAAAATAAATGTTGCATGGAGAGGAAATGAAAATAAGAAGAGCAAATAAAAAAGATTTTGAAGAATATTATCATCTAAAAAATGAAGATTTCAAAGAATATTCTAAATTAATTGGGGCAAAGATAACTTCCACGAAAAAAGAATCTAAAAAAGAGTTTGATCGGATTCTCTCTTCAAAAGAAGATTTTTTATTTTTTGCAGAAGAAAATGAAATAATTGGATTTCTTCATGGAACAATAAAAAGAAACACCCAAGGTAAAGCAAATATAGAATATCTTTATGTGAAAAGAAATTATAGAAAAAAAGGGATAGCAAAAGAATTAATCAAAACATTTACAAATTTTGCAATTGAAAAGAAAGCTAAAAGAATATTTTTAAAAGTTAGTATTAACAATCTAAAAGCAATAAATCTGTATAAAAAATTAAATTTTAAAATGATAGATTATTTTATGGTGAGATACTTAAAATGAGACGCATTTATTTAGATAATGCTGCGACAACGCGAGTTGATGACGAAGTTTTGAAAACAATGATCCCTTATTTTAATGAAACTTATGGGAATGCATCCTCAACGCATTTTATGGGACAAGAAGCAAAAAATGCTTTGGAAAAAAGCAGAAACACAATTGCAAAAGTAATTGGCGCAAAATCAAATGAAATAATTTTCACTTCTGGGGGAACAGAAGCAAACAATCTTGCATTAAAGGGGTTATTTTTCTGGAATAAAGAAAATAATACTGGAAAAAATCATATTATTACAACAAGAATAGAACATGACTGTATTTTGAACACTTGTAAGTGGCTTGAAAAACACGGAGCACAAATTACATACTTAGATGTTGATGCAGATGGTTTTGTTAATTTAAATGAACTGGAAAGAGCAATTAATGACAAAACAATTGTTGTCTCTGTAATTCAAGGCAATAATGAGATAGGAACAATTCAAGACTTGGAAAGTATAGGGAAAATTTGCAAGAAAAAAGGAGTTTTATTGCATACTGATGCGTGCCAGAGTTTTACAAAAACTCTTTTAAATGTAAATAAGCAAAATTTAAGTTTAGTTACATTGAATAGCCACAAAATTCATGGACCAAAAGGAGTTGGAGCATTGTATATCCGAGAAGGAGTCAAAGTAGTTCCTTTGTTTCACGGAGGAGGACATGAAAGAAAAATAAGAAGCGGGACAGAAAACGTTTCTGGAATTGTTGGATTTGCAAAAGCAGTTGACGTTGCAAAGAAAAAAGATGTTGAAAAAATGATTAAGCTGAGAGATAAGATAATAGACGGAATTTTAAGAATTCCTAATACCAGATTAAACGGACCAAAACAAAAGAGATTATGCAATAATATTAATGTTTCATTTAATAATATAGAAGGAGAATCTGTCGGAGGTTATCTTGAAACCTGCGGAATTTGCACGTCTACTGGAAGTGCATGCGCCTCGCATTCGCTTGAAACAAGCCATGTTTTGAAAGCAATAGGCCTTCCGCCTGTCCAATCAAATAGTTCAATAAGAATCTCAATCAGCAAGTATACAACAGAAGAAGAAGTTGATTATTTGTTAGAAAAACTTTCTCCGATTATAGAAAAGTTAAGGAGGATGAGTCCGATAAAATGATGAAAAAAACAAATATAATACCTACAACAAGATTTGAGAAAACAAGAATAGTCTTGTTAACTTTATGCTTAACAGTTATAGGAATTGCTCTTTTTATTCAATTAAACGGGCAAAGTCAAATTGAAAAATGTAGTTATCTTGACCCCCTTACAATTGACATCTTTGCATTTTTAGCAGGTTTATTTTTAATTGTAGAGGGAATTTATTTTATTTATAAACACAAGAATTTAAGCATAAAAAATCAGATACATCGAATAATAAGGGTGGCTTTTGGATGTGCTATTGTTACCTTACATACAATTCAGTTCATGCATAAATAAAAAATGAAAGAAAAATGAAAAAAACAAAAACGAAAAAAGATTCAATTACCAAGGACATGACATTTGCTGAAATCCTGGAGAAACATCCAGAGGTGGGAAATGACTTATTTGAAGCAGGGCTTCACTGCATTGGGTGTGGAGGAGCAATGTATGAAACTCTTGAACAAGGATGTTCAATGCATGGATTTTCAAAAAAACAAATTGATGATTTAATTAAAATATTAAATAAAGGAAAATGAAAGAAAAATGACAATAAAATACACCAAAGAAGTTGTTAAGAATTTCATGAATCCGAAAAATGTCGGAGAAATCAAGAACGCAGACGGAGTTGGGAAAGTTGGAAATCCTGTATGCGGAGATGTTATGTGGCTTTACATTAAAGTTGGAAAAAAGAATGGAAAAGAAGTTATTACAGATATAAAATTCAAGACATTTGGGTGCGCTGCAGCAATTGCAACATCTTCAATGATTACACAACTCGCAAAAGGAAAGACGTTGAAGGATGCAGAGAAGATTACAAGGAATGATGTGGCTGAATCGCTAAAAGGGCTTCCACCTGTAAAGATGCACTGCTCAAATCTTGCAAGCGATGCCTTAAAAAAAGCGATTGAGGATTATGAAAGTAAGAAAAAAGGTGTGAAAAAATGATTCTTGAACAATTGTTAATCGAGAAGAATATACTAGAAATAGCAATACTTGCATGTTTCTTTTTCTTTGGAGACTGGATATATAATATAATAATCAGCGGTGTACGAAGAAGAATCCGCAGTTCAGTGATCGGGTTTATTATCTCGCTGGTATTTTCAGTCTTGATTGCTTCGGTTCCAATATTGCTAGTTGAGTTTATTTTAACAAAAGATTCATCTGGGTGGGGCTGGATATTATCTGGAGTAATTTTAGTTGCATGTTTTATAAAATTTGTAACTCATAGAGGAAGAGATTAAATCATACCTTCCAATACGTTTATAAACCTTCAAAAAATTGAATTATATAAGAAAACGATTATTAGGATAGCGAGTTCCCACGATAAATAACTATAGACAGGGTATTTGCTATAGATTATAACATTTCTTGTTAGAAATACCAAAAACTCAGTGAACAACTGGTAAAGTAAGTATTAAGTAAATAGTAAAAACTAAACAATGGAACAATTTGAAAAACTAGGATTAAGTAGAGACGTATTGTCTGTCCTGAAGGACGCAGGATTCAAAACCCCTTCGGAAATTCAGGAAAAGGCGATTCCCTTAGCATTAGCTGGGAGAGATATTATTGGCGGTTCTGCTACTGGAAGCGGAAAAACATTAGCTTTTGCTTCTCCGATTATAGAAAATTTAACTTCTGGTCAAGATATTCAATCATTGATTTTAACTCCGACAAGAGAGTTAGCAGAACAAGTTGCAACATCAATAAGACATTTTTCTAGGAATAAAAGATTGAATATTTCTGCAATTTATGGAGGAGTAGATATCCAAAGACAGATTAGGGATCTTCGCAGAACAGATGTTGTTGTAGGAACTCCTGGAAGAATTCTAGATCATATAGAAAGAAGAACAATCAATTTAAGCAACATAAAAATTTTAGTTTTAGATGAAGTTGACAGGATGTTTGATATGGGATTTAGCAGGGATGTTGAAAAAATATTGCATTACTGCCCAAAAGACAGACAAACTATGATGTTTTCTGCCACAATTTCTTCAGATATTGATTATCTTGCTAAAAAGCATACAAGGAATGCAGTTCAAGTTTCTGCTGAATCACATGTAGACCCATCAAAATTAACACAGGTTTATTATGATGTTCCAACTGAAAAAAAGTTCTCTTTATTTGTTCATTTGTTAAAACAAACTCCTGGATTAAGCATGGTTTTCTGCAAAACAAGGAGAAATGTAGATTTTGTTGTAAATAATCTAAATCGTGTTGGAATTAATGCACAGGCAATCCATGGCGGTTTAACCCAAAACAACAGAACAAGAGCATTAAATGACTTTCAAAGAAACGATACAAACATCTTGGTCTGTACAGATATTGCTGCAAGAGGATTAGACATCAAAGGAATAACTTATGTTTACAATTATAATATGCCTCAAGTTGCTTCAGATTATATCCATAGAATTGGAAGAACTGCAAGAGCAGGAAAAGACGGGAAGGTTGTTAATTTATTATCTGGAGAAGATTATATGCTGTTTAGAAAAATAATGGAAGATGATTCAATGAATATCAAACAAGAAGATCTTCCGGAATTTGAATATGTTTTTATCAGACCAGAATTCAGAAAGAGCAATAGGGGTAATTTTTCAGGGAGAAGAGACTTTTCTCCTAGAAGAGATTTTTCAAGAAATAACCAAAGACATCACTACAGAAGATAATTTTCTAAACATTTTTAAATTCAAATCTGTTAATTAAGATATAAAAGATGGTTATACAATATATCTCAATTTTAATTGAAGTTTTGATTGCAATACTTGGATTGCTGATTGTTTTTAAGCGAAAGAAAATTTACGGCTGGGGAATTTTTTTGACATTCGGAATTTATGTTTTTTATGATTTTGCTGGTGCAATGAATTGGAATATTTTAAGCAATATCCTTTATGGTTCTTTTTTTATTGCTACAATCTCTGCTCTATGGGCAGTTTTTAGCATTTACAAAGAAGGGAGGAAAAGAAAATGATTTTCTCTTTATCGTTGGCAGGATTAGGTGTAATTATTGCTGCATGGATAACTGAATTTTTTCTTATGGGAAAAAAGAAAAAAATAAGTCCAATTTTTATTGGAGTTTATATTCTAGGAGCTGGAATTTTAGTTTATGATGGATTTACTTCTGGAATGAAAGAACTTGCTGTTGCAAATTTAATAAGCTGTGTTGTTGCTGGAATTGTTCTTGGAAAAACTTTAGTTGACTTGAAAGAATAAATATATCTTTTACAGCAGGAATATTTTTATAGTGTTTATCTTTATTTCTCTTGTAATGTTAAGGGAAGTAGGGTGAAATCCCCTCGCTGGCCCGCAACCGTAAAGCCGGAATGCTTACTTTACATTAAAGATCGGGGAGAGTCTGAAAAAGATTTCTCTAAAAATTGAATGGAACAAGTATTAGTCAAAGAAAAAAACAAAGTTGCAGTAAAAAATAAATTATCTGTAAAACAAAAACTAGTGGAACGAGTTTTGCAGAAACAGGTCCAAATAGTTAAACTTAAAGAATGGCTTGCTGTCGGTGGATTTGTTTTAGGCGCTGCTGCATTAAGATCAGCAATGCAAATAGCTCCAAGTGTTGAACCAATAACTTTTTTTGCATTATTGGGCGGATGGTTATTTGGAAAGAAGAAAGGTTTTTTGATTGGGGCTGGAGCGCTATACGCATCTAATTTTTTAGTTTTTGGAGGACAAGGCTTTTGGACGCCATTTCAAGCACTAGGATTTGGATTAGCAGGAGTTTTAGGCGGGTTCTTATCCAAAAAGGCAAAGTTATGGAGCGTATTTTTAATGACACTCTTAGCAACAATAGTTTTTGAGATTATTGTAAATCTTGGAATGTTTTTTCTTTTCCCTAATTTACTTGCTGCAATTCCATTTATTATTATCCATTTAGTTTCAAACGGAGTTTTTTCTTTTTTGCTTCCAGGAGCTAAAAACCTGGTTAATACCAAAGGGAAATTTGACCAAAAAGAGATATGCAATAAATTATTACAAAAATTTGAGAGTTTTAAGGGGGGCAAATGAGAAAATTGTTTTTTATGTTTGTAATACTGACAATGATTAACCTTGTTAATGCTGCAAATGTTTGTGTAATTGTAGATTATGGGGATGAAATAAAGACTAATTGTCTAGATGTAAAAGGGGGTGTTGAAGGAGAGAAATTATTAGATTCTACAATATTTGACATTTCTTGGAGTGCAGCTGGAATTTATGGAAAAGCTTTGTGCAAAATAGATGATATGGGGGATGAAGTTCTTGGAGACGGATGCAAATGGGGCACAAAATATTGGGGATTTTATATTTTGAAAAACGGAGCATGGAGTTACATGCCTGTTGGATTCAGCGGTTCTGTGGGATGCTGGAATGGAGATTTGACTTCTTATGACGGGCATTATTGCGCAATTGATGGAGATGTTTTAGGATTTAAGTATGGAGGATATGGAATTCTTCCAAATCAATCTAATACAATGCTGGAACTTAATGAGATAGCTATAGAAGTAAATGGAAAGGACATGAATGTTGAAGAAGGGGAAACTATCAAGAGGGTTAAACCTGAATCCAAAATAAAAATTTCTGCAGAATTGAAAAATATTTATGAAAGCAGGCTCAATGTTCAACTTGAGGCAACATTAGAAGAAATCCAAAATGGGGAAGATATTAAAGAAAGGTCAAAGAAAGAGGAAATAACTTCTGGAGATTCACAGGAATTAAGTTTAGATTTTAAAATCCCTTCAGAAGTTAAAGCTGGAAAATATGATTTGAATCTTTTGATAAAGGGTGAAGATAAAAATGGAGCATCTTATGTAAGAGAACTTAATTATGAAATTGAAATTGAAAATAATCAAGCTAAAATTACAAATCTTGAAAACGTTTCCAACACAACCACAGAAAACTCTGACCTAGTAATTAATTTAGAGTTAGAAGAAGTATCTGAAGAAACAGTTATCTTAGACCCTAAAAACCTATTTTTTATCGTTCTGGGTATAGGGGCTGTTGTAGTCTTTGGACTTATTATTAAAAAACAGATTACAAAACTTTAAAATCTTTTTTTCTCTTTTCTTTTAATGAATGTTGAACAAAAAGTAAAACAAACTCTTGCAAAAATGAAATTGTCCAAAAAAGACAGAATATTAGTTGCACTCTCTGGGGGGAAAGATTCTACAGTTACTGCTTATCTTTTGAAAAAATTTGGATATACTATTGAGGGGTTTCACATTAATCTTTCAATGGGGGATTACAGCAAAAAATGTTTAGATGCAGTGCAAAAACTCTGCAAACAGCTAGATATCAAGCTCCATCTTTACAATATAAAAGATGAAATGGGCGGGAGCATGTGCTACATAAGAACCTCTATACAAACAACTCACGGCAAGGGATTAAAGAACTGTGCAATCTGCGGAGTCATTAAAAAATGGATTATGAATAAAGAAGCAAGAAAACTAAAAGTTGACAAGATTGCTACAGGACATAATCTTGATGATGAAGCCCAGACCTTTTTGATGAATATACTCAAGGGAAGCCCGCAATTAAGCGCTAATTCTGGGGCAATAACAAGAAACGACGGAGACAAGAAGTTCATAACTAGAATTAAACCTTTATTTTATACTGCTGAAAACGATATAAGAGAATACGCAAAGTCAAAAAAACTTCCTGTTGTCTTTGAGCACTGCCCATGTGCATTAGATTCTTATAGAATACAGATAAGACAATTTACAAATTCTTTAACAACAAAAGAAAAAGAAAATGTCATGAAGAATTTTGACAAAATATCTGATAGACTCCAAAAGTTAAAATCAGATGAAAAGTTGAATTATTGCGAAGTCTGCGGTGAACCATCGAGAAAAAAAATCTGCAGAATGTGTGAATTGACTAAGAAATACTAAAAAGATTTATAAATAATAAAAAATTATAAAACTTTATGAAGGGGTTGATGAAATATAAATTTTCTATTTTGATATTAGGTTTATTATTTATTGTATTGCCTTTGATTTCTGCAACAAGTTCAAATACTAAAATTGTTTGTGCGGATAATAGCCAAGATACGACCAATTGTGATTATCTTTGTGATGGAACATCGGATCAAGCAGAGATTAATGATGCAATAGAGGATGTGGCTAGCTATGGGGGAGGAACTGTTAAACTTAGGGAGGGTTTGTATATTGTATCGGATAATGTTTTAGTTACTTCAAATATTACTTTAATTGGAAATGGGTGGGCAACTATTATTCGTGTAGCTCCGAATACTGATCTCTCTGAATCTGGGATAGTAAGAATAGAGGGATTGGTTGGAGGTGGTGGAGCTAAATATATAACAATAAGAGACCTTTCAATTGATGGAAATAAAGAGGGGCAAGAAATAGATGGATCTGGAAATCCCGTGGATAATGATAATTATGGAGTTTATTGCGGGCAAAAAGAAGAATATGGGCCCCCTATTGAACATATAACCTTACAAAATCTTTATGTGCATAATTGTTCATCATACGGGGTTGATCCCCACGAAGTCACAAGGTATTTCATTTTAACTGATTCATTAATAGAATATAATGGGGTTGAAGGAGGAGATATTCTTCATGAAGATGGAGTAGCAACAGATAACTGTTCATATAGTCTCTTTTCAAATAATATAATCAGAAGGAATCAGAGATATGGGATAAATATTGTTACTCAATCAAAGCATAATGTTTATTCTGGAAATAGTATTTACAATAATGGGGGATCTGGAATTTATATAGAAATGGGTTCAGAAGAAAATTCAATTACTGACAATATAATAACAAATAATAGTGGAAGCGGGATTAACGTATTAGGCAATGGAACAATAATAAATGATAATTATGTTGCCTACAATAAACAACAAGGAATAAAGATATACACATCATCACATAACATTATAGAGGGAAATCTTTTAATTTCTAATTCGCAAGAAGCAGATAATACTTATAGCCAAATAGCAATATATAGACATGCTACAGAAGCAAGTTATTCTACATGGAATCTGGTTTCAAGCAACATTATAAGATCAATGACCTCATTATCTTATGTTCCAAAATATGGTATAGAAGAAAATTCAGAATATAATACTTATAACAGTTATTTTGGAAATGTTATCTCTGAAGCAGATACATCAGGAGTGCGTATTTTATCAACTAGTTCAAAATCTTGGGGAAATCAAGTAGATGATGCTTCTGCAACAGATTCTGCATATAATAACATAAACACTGGGATTTATAATATTTCAATAGGACCAACTGCATTAGAAAGTGGTGTTTTATTGGGACTTAGTTCAGCAGCAACAGGAGAACCTGCAAAATTACGGATAACTAATGGGAATTCAGCAGCTTATTTCGGATACACTAGTAATGATAATGCAAGACTTGGAACTACTACCAATAATGGTTTTGAGTTTATAACAAATAATCAATTCAGATTTAAAGTAACTCCCACAGGTTATGTTGGTATCGGAGTATCTAATCCAGCTTATTTATTCGAAATAGCTAATTCTGCTGTATCATTCAACGTTTCTGGTATGTTTTATGCAAATAAGACTAATGTTGGTATTGGAGTATTTCGTCCTACTTATTCATTGGAAATAGCTCATTCTGCCACTGCATTAAATGTTTCGGGTATGTTTTATGCAAATCAGACTACTGTAGGTATTGGTACAAAAGACCCAGACGCAACATTGCATATTGTGGGGTCTGTAAAATTAGGAAGTTTAGCAGGATCGTATACTGGCGGAAGTGCTTATGTTTGTATTAATAATCTTGGAATATTATTTGCTTCTGAAGATCCTTGTCCATAGATATTAATTCTCATCCCAATTTTATATACCTTAGACCCTAATAAGAAAGAAATAACATGACAGAAAGATATCCTTCAGAAATTGCTGATCCCTATTCCAGATTGGGGATTAACAGAGATGCAAACTATGAAGAAATAAAAACTGCATATAGAAAAGCAGCATTAAGATGGCATCCAGACAGGAATGAAGATAAAGAGCGTTCGCATTTGGAATTTATTGCTGTATCTGAAGCTTTTGAAAGATTATCCAAGAAAAATAAGAGAGAAAATAGCAGTTTTGAAGACTTTTTTTCAGATGACTTAACAAGAGATTATGAATTTTATAAGCAAATTTTTGAAAAGATATTTGGCGGAGATAACTCCATGATGAGCAAGGAGTTAAAAGAATTTATACGGGTATTTAAGATATTCAGATGGTTCTAGATATGATCATATTTCTTGAATAGATTATACATAATACCTGCTTCATCTTCTATTCTTTGCGATTTAATGGCTTGGACATATTCTATGAGAGCCTCTTCTTTTCTAAATATTCTTCTAGCTAACCCGGTTAATGGGGGATAAGGAATTTCTTTTTCATCTAAAAGAATTATCGGAGTTTGTAGGGCATATGAAGCTCCCATATAGAAAATTTGTGCTCTATCCCAATCTTCTTTTTCTGGAAAATGACAAACAGTTAAATCCATATCCTTAAAAGAATTAAAGCTCCTAAGATTAAATGGCTGATATATCCGTTTATCTGTCCTTGTAAGCAAGGAGTTGCAAAGATTAGGAGATTCTCCTGCGAAAAAGATATCAGTTACTTCTCGGTTTAAGTCTGTTTTTTCCCAGTTAATGGGTTTGAATTTACTACAAAAAATATTATTCTTATTAGTTTTAATAAATTCTATAGCCTGGTCTATCTCATCAAAAGTTTTATCTGCAAAATTAAGCAGTAGTTCATCTTTTCTTTCATTTTCATCTGCAATGATAATATAATTTCCGTTTGCTCTTGAAGCCCCTATTTCAGCATAAGTCATTGTCCCTCTTGTCTTTCCCTTAGGGAAACATGCGAGAAGTATCGGACTTGTTTCTGCCTCGTTCATATCATCTTCTACTAGGGAAGAAATAGAATGCTGTCGATGTTTTCTAGGATCTGCAAATGCAAAATCTGGAAGTGCTTGAATTATTTTATCTCTAAAGTTATAGAAGCTACCTGCAAGATAAATTTTTGGGGCCATTTACTTATCCTTCCTTGGAAATTTCAAATACCCTTTCTTAGTTTCTAAAGGGAATCGTTTAAAATCTTTTGAGGAATAATAGATAGCCGCATTTTTGTAAGTGGTTCCAAATTCTTTATTTATATTGCTAATCATTTTGATATAGATAGTTAAATTTATCTTATCCTCATCAGTCAATCTTTTTTTATGATCTCGGAGAAGAAGGATATCCGTTTGTAGATCTGAAACCAAATTGTCCAGATGTGATTTGAGTATGGCATTTTTAACCATTTTATTTTACTCCCCCTTCACACGGAAGTTTAGTTATATCATACTCTTTTGGATTTGTTGAATAATTTTTTTCAAATCTGATATTTATTCTTTGAATAACTGCAAGATAGGTGTTAACTTTTGAAATATCTGGGTCACTTGGTTGTTTATACTCCATACAAATAAGTTCTTGTAAATCTCTTACCGAATTATCTAACCCCTTTGTTTCTTCGTCCATCATCTTTTATAGAATTCTTATTTAAAAGGATTTATTCATTTAGAAATATATTCAGAATTATCTTCGCTTCTTTTGTCTTGATGCCTTTTTCTTTCTAAAATTATTCTTCTTCATTTCTGAAAAGACTTTTATGTAAAGAATTTCTAAAATTCCGATGGTGTTTACTACCAAGAAGATTATGAACCAGACTGGAGCATTTTTTCTTGCAGCTTTCCATAATGCAAGCCCCTTCCATATTGCTGACCATATCATAATAACTACAAATAACCAAAGAAACTCTGAAGGAAGCCCCATTTGCTCTGTTATAAGCTGAAGATAATCCATATACTATTTAATGGATTCTTATTTAAAAATCTATTCTATTTTCTTGTATGTTGGTGTTGTTATTTTTTTGTGAGACCAAATGTTTAAATAGGTTTAATTCTGTAATTTCTTGCTTATACAAGTAATGAGGTTGTAGATTGCTGTATATACAAGATATTGTATGAACTGCCCATATTGTTTTCATAAAGAATTGAAGGTGACGGACAAAAGAGAATCACCAGAAGGGATAAGGCGGAGGCGTGAATGCCTGAAATGTGGAAAAAGATTCACAACTTATGAAAAAGCAGTACAAGAAGATTTATTCGTAATAAAAAAAGACGGCAGAAGAGAAAGATTTGAAAGAGAAAAACTTGAAAGGGGAATTGACAAGGCATTTGAGAAACGGCCTGTTGCAAAAGAGAAAATTGACAAGATGATAAACGAAATTGAAGAACAGATAAGAAAAAGAGGAAAAAAAGAAATCAAAACAACAGAAATAGGAGAGATAGTCATGAAAAAAATAAAAAAACTTGACAATGTTGCATATATCCGATTCGCTTCGGTATATAGAGACTTTCAGGATATAAATGATTTTAAACAGGAAATAAAAAATATATAATATGGTTGATAAGGTAAAAAAGAGGGATGGAAAGACAGTTGTAGACTTTGAAGGGGAGAAAATAAAGGACGCAATTTCTAAAGCAGCGCATACTGTCCATATAACCAATCCAAAAAAAGCCGTAGACACTATTTTTCCAGAAGTTTTAGAGAAAGTCAACACTATGTTTGCTAAAGAAATCCCTAGTGTAACAGATATAGAAGATATAGTCATTCAATCTTCAATAGATAAGGGATATCCTGAAGTTGGTTCTGCTTATCAAACTTATAAGAATAAAAGAATCGAAGCAAAGAGGGTGTTAAAGATTATTGGTTCAAATGACACTACAGACGCTTCATTATTAATTGAATCTGATTCTAAAGAAAATCTTGCACCTTGGGACAGAAGCAAAATTGTTGAGCAGCTTAAAAGAGAAACTAAATTAGATAACAATCAGATTAAAGATATTTCAAAAAAGGTCGAGAATACAATTATTGACCTTTATCAAAAAGGGGTTAGAAAACTAAGGACAACTCAGGTTAGGGGAATTACAGATTTATTTTTAACTGAAGAAGGCTTAATCAAAGAAAGAAGAAGACAAGAATTATTGGGAATCCCTGTTTCTGATTTAGAAGAAGCTGTTTCAAATAAAAGTTTAGAAAACAGTAATATCACAAATAATAATCCTGAAGCAGTAAATCTATTTATTGCGGAATCCATCTTAAAACCATATGCACTTGAAAATGTTTTTTCAGAAGATGTTGCTGACGCCCACCTTAATGGGGCAATTCATATCCATGATTTAGGCTATATTAATAGGGTGTATTGTTCTTCACACTCTATAGAATACATCAAAAAATTTGGATTGAAAAAATTGCTTGCAAATTTAGAATCTAAGGCAAACCCTGCAAATTCTGCAAGCGTATTAACGCAGCAAATGCAGACTACTCTTGCATCATTGCAAATGTATTATGCTGGAGCGTTAGGTTACGGATTCCTTAATGTTTTTTATGCACCATTATTATTCAGACCAGCAAAAGTCGTTAAAGGGGAAGTTGATGGTGTTGAATGGACTTTTGAAAAGAAAGATTTAGAAAAACTAATTGAACAAGAAGAATTAAGTCTAGATCTAAAAAAAGAAGATATCAAACACTTTGAAAAGAAAAGTGAAAGGACAGAATTAAGAGAATTGCCTAATTCTGAATATGAACAAATAGCCCAGCAGTTGCTTTTTGGCGGTTCTCAAAATGCATTTTCACGAGGCGGACAGACATTATTTATTGATTTCAATATCCATACAGCAGTTCCAGATTATCTGAAAAAAGTCCCTGCAATAGGCCCTAAGGGAATGTATATGATACAAAAATCAGATGGAAGTGTTGAAATGATTGATGATGTCCCAAGGTTCTTCAATAAAGACGATCCAACTGACTCACGAAATGGAGATGCAGACAATTCACAGATTAAAGACGGAAAAATATTAACTTATGGAGATTTTGAAAAAAGTGCGCAGAAATTTGCTAAAGCATTATTAACCGGGTGGAAAAAAGGAGATTGCGACGGAAGATCATTCCACTTTCCAAAATGCGACTTGCATGTAGACGCAAAATCTTTTGAAGATCCAGAACAAGAAAAATTAGTAGACTATGCTGCCCAGGTAACAAGTGAAAATGGTTCTGTATACTTCATGTTTGACAGGGGGGATGGAGCAGTATTAGCGCAATGCTGCAGGCTTAAAGAAAAAATAACTGACCCAACTATGTTGAAATATCCTGAAAAGCTGAGATTCTGCGGTTTTCAGAATGTAACAATTAACCTAGCACAAGCAGCTTACAAAGGAAAAACTTTGGAAGGAACATTGACAGAGATTGATAATGCTTTAGAATTAGGATTAAAGGCACATAAGCAAAAAAAAGAATATATCCAGAAATTATTAGACAATGATGGAGAGCCATTAAGAGCTTTAGGCAGACCAAGCGACGATGGTGAACCTTATATTGATTTAAAAAAAGCAACTTATCTTTACGGAATAATTGGATTAAATGAAGCAGTCCAAGTATTAACTGGCAAACAATTGCATGAAAGCAAAGAAGCTTATGATCTCGGGATTAGAGTTATTGCACATATGAATAAGAAAGTAAACGAGTTTAGGGATCAAACTGGATTAAAATTTACATTAGAAGAAAGCCCTGCTGAATCAGCTACGATGAGGCTTGCTAAAATAGATTTGAAAAAATTTGAACAGGCAAAGGGAATTATTAAAGGGACAGAACAAAGCCCTTATTACACAAATTCAATTCATTTTGCTCCTGGTGCAGATGTGGGATTAACAGACAGAATTGTTGGCCAGAGCAAATTCCATGATATGATTGAATCTGGAGCAATAATTCATGCTTATATCGGAGAAAAAAGACCAAGTGCAGAAGCAATAAAAGAAAGAGTCAAAAATACTTTGTTTAATACTCGATGTTCTCAATTAGTCTTTTCCCCTACATATACTGAATGTGAACCATGCGGAAAAGTTATGGCTGGAGAAAAAGAGCTGTGTGAAAATCCGGGGTGTAAAAATCATTCTTCTCAAACAGTAGATGAGAATACATTATCTCCTGTTACAAGAATTGTTGGATATAATGCTAGAATAAAACATTGGAACAAGGCCCAAAAACAGATATATGAAGACAGAAAGGAAGCAGAAGAATTTTATGCTGGAAAATCTGGAAGAGACTTAAATTGGCTGTATAATCCAATCAAGAATGATAAAGTTGTAATCACTCAGTTTGGAAAAGCTGGATGTCCAACTTGTGAAAATTTAGAGAAAAATGTCAATCAACAGATAGAACATATGGGAATAAAAGACAAGGTTGAATTTAAGAAAATTTACTTGAATGAAAGAACTGAAGAAGGACTTGCAATGGCAGCAAGTTATGGAATTCCCTTGGACACTGTTCCTAGTTTAGTAATTGCTGGGAAGAATGATTACTGGATGAAAACCACCAGTTATGCTAAAAAAGATTCTTGCCCTACAGACTCATGCAGCAGTTCTACAACTCATAGAAGCAATTTAATAAGGCCAAGTGAAATAAGAGAACAATTAGAAGCAAGGTTATTTTAAAATGAATTTTATAAATTTTTTAGAAAATGAAAATGATTATCCTGGCAGAAGCAGTTTAACTTTGTTTACAGCAGGATGCAATTTTAACTGTGGATATTGCCACAATCCAGAGCTTAAAGGATTTAAAGAAGGGAAAATTTCTGAAGAAGATGTTTGGAGCTATATTATTCCGAGAAAAGATTGGCTAAAAAGCATAGTTATCTCTGGAGGGGAGCCAACATTACAAAATGATCTGCCTGAATTTGCTAAGAGTGCGAAAGAAAATGGACTATCTGTAAAATTAGATACAAACGGCAGCAATCCGTCTATGCTCAAGAGATTATTAGAAGAGAAGCTGATTGATTATGTTGCTATGGATGTTAAAGCGCCTGCTTCACTTTATTCAAAAGTTATTGGAGACAATTTTAATTTTTATAATGCAGCCAAAGAAAGCATGAGACTTGCAGCAAAATTTCCTGATTATGAGTTTAGGACAACAGTTGCTCCTGTTTTGATAAATGGTTCTTTGAAGTTCATGAATTCAGAAGACATATTTAATCTTGCAAGAGAAATTCATGAGATTACTTGGAATGAAAACCATAAATATTTCCTGCAGCCGTTTATGGCGGTTAAAAAAGAAGGCGGGAATAAAATGTATCTAAAAGAAAATCTTCCAAAAGAAATGTTGGAAACTCCCAAGGATTTAATGGAAAGCTGCAAAGAACAAGCAAAGCTTTGGCTCCCAAAGACAGAGATAAGAAATTAGTTTTCGGGTAAATTTTATAAAGATTGATAAATGAATACTCAAATGACAAAAGACAGTGTTCAAGAATTAACAAGCAGAGATTTTAATGATTTTATAAAAAAGGGCTTTGTTTTTATTGACTTCTTTGCAGAATGGTGCATGCCTTGTGTAATGATGGCCCCAATTGTAGAAGAAGTAAGCGAGAAATTCAAGAATAAGATAAAATTCGGAAAAGTAAATGTGAGCGATAATGAAGAATTATCAAGGAAATTTGAAGTAAGTTCAATCCCGCATTTTATCCTGTTTAAGGATGGAAAACAAATAGACAATTTTGGCAGTGCGATGGAATCTGATGAACTTGAAAGCAGATTGAGAAAATTTGTGAAGTAATAATTCTTAAAAACAGGGGAGATTTATTTTTTTAATGAAAAAGACAATTATAACAAAAAGAGAATTTGACGGGTTTTTGTATGTAGAAATAGTAAGGGGAATTTTGGAAGGAATTCCAGAAAATGAAAAGAAAAATTATCTTGAAAATTTTGTAAAAAGAATTGAAAACTATACTTTTGTCGGAAGAAAGGAAACAGATCCAAATCCACACCCTACTGGCGGAAGTCGTTATTTAGAAAATATTCCTACCACAAAGACCCCAGATGGCCTGGCTGAAATAGTAATTGAACTGTTAAACAGTTATTATAACGCAGATAAATCAAATAAAACAAAAGAGTATATGCTGGATAAATTAAGTAACTTTGTTCTGTAATGATAATTTTATAAATTAAGTTTTTCTAACTTTCTTAAGGCCTCGTAGCTCAGCCTGGTCAGAGCACTGGACTTTTAATCCAGGTGTCGAGGGTTCAAATCCCTTCGGGGCCATTCCTATTTTTAGGAATGGCATAGTTCCTTATGCTTCTTTTGGAAACCCAAAGATTTTTAAACTAATTTTTGCATAATTTTATTATTCCTAAGTTGTTAAAGTTTAGGCGTGCCTTTGATAAATTATGAACCGTTAAAAAAATGCATATTCTTCAACCAAAACATACAAAACTAAATGAAAAAGAGTCAGCGGAACTCTTGAAAAGATTAAATATTTCTAAAGCACAATTGCCAAAAATTCTTTCTACAGATGCAGGCTTGCCAGAAGGATGCACCATCGGTGATATAATTAAAATTGATAGAAAAACTGGAGTCTATTACAGAGTTGTTGTATAAATATGAAAACTAATAATCACCTTATTGTAAAAAAATATCTTGAAGAACATTCATTAGTTGAGTCAAATATTATTTCTTTTAATGAATTTCTAGAACACAGAATGCAGGAAATTGTTGATGAAATTTCTGGAAGCATGGAAAATGAAGAATTTGAAATTAGTTTGGGAAAAATCAAAGTTGAAAGGCCAAAAGTTATTGAAGCTGATGGAAGCTCTTCATTGATAATGCCTTATGAAGCAAGATTGAGAAATTTAACTTATGCTGCTCCAATTACTCTTGAAATAACTATCAAAAAAGGAGACCAAATAGATTCTGAAACAGTTGAAATTGGAAAAATACCTATCATGGTCAAGAGCAGAGCCTGCAATACTCATGGAATGAGCAGTGAAGAATTAATGGAAAATTATTCTGACCCCTTGGACCCAGGTGGATACTTCATAATCAACGGAAATGAAAGAGTTATGATTATGGCTGAAGATCTTGCTGAAAACCAGCCATTTATAGAGACAAACAGCAAAGGAAACTTAAATCTTAGATTATTCTCATTAAAAGGGACATATAGAATCCCAATTACAATTTCTGAAGGAAAAGATGGAATTTTAGAATTATCATTCAGCAGATTCAAGGATATTCCTGCAGTTGTAATGTTGAAAGCATTAGGACTAGTAAAGGAATCAGACATCGCAAAATATTTAGGAAAAGAAACAGATAGTGTAATTGTCAACCTTTATGAATATGTAAATTTAGCAACAAAAGAAGATGCAATGATGTTTATTGCAGAAAAAACAGGATTGCAGGGAACAAAGAAAGAAATCTTAGACAGAATAAAACAAAGAGTGGATTCATATTTATTGCCTCATATAGGGCAGAAAAAAGAAGACAGAATGAATAAAGCAGTTACAATCTGCAAGTTAATCAAACAATTCTTAATTGCTAAAGAAAATCCAAAATTAAGAACAGATAAAGACCATTATTCAAACAAAAGAGTCAGATTATCTGGAGACTTGCTTGCAAACCTTTTCAGAGTCAACCTGGGTATATTAATAAGAGATATTCAATATTCAATACAAAAAACAGCTAAGAGAAAGAAATTCTTCTCTATAAAGATAATCGCTAAATCAACATTGTTCTCACACAGAGTTGAATCTGCAATAGCAACTGGAAGCTGGACAGGAGAAAGAAGCGGAGTTACACAGAATATGGACAAGACAAATTATTTTGCTATGATTTCACAATTGCAGAGAGTTTCAAGCATGCTTCCTTCTGATCAAGAAAATTTTGCAGCGAGAACACTTCATCCAACTCATTATGGAAGATTCTGTCCTATTGAAACACCAGAAGGAACTGAAATAGGATTGAGAAAAAATCTTGCAATACTGAGCAAGATTTCAACAAGAGTTGAACTTGACCATGACAAATTCATAAAGGATTTGGAATCTATGGGCATGGAAAAAGACGGAGTTGGAGAAGTTGATGTATTCTTCAATGGAAGATTTATCGGAACAATTAATGATTCAAAAGACTTTGTAAGAAGAGTCAAAGAAAAAAGAAGAACAGGCGACTTGCCTATCCAGATGAGCATAAGAAATGAACCTGGATTTAATATTATTCTAATCTCAACAGAGCCGGGAAGAGTTTTGAGGCCATTAATAATTGTAGAAAACGGAATTCCTAAACTTAAGAATGAACATAAAGTTCAAATTGAGCAAGGAGAAATAAAGTGGAAGGACTTGTTAAAAACTGGAGTAATTGAATATCTTGATGCTGCTGAAGAAGAAAATGCATTAGTTTCATTATATGAAGAAGAATTAACTCCGCAGCATACTCATCTTGAAATTGACCATATTGATTTGCTTGGACTTGTAACTAGTTTAGTTCCATATGGAAATCATGACCAGAGTTCGAGACTTAACAGAGGAAGCAAGACACAGAAACAGTCATTGGGATTATATTCTGCAAACTATTTGTGCAGATTAGATACAGATGTTTCAATCCTGCAATACCCGCAAAAACCAATTGTTAGAAGTTTCATGTATGATACACTTAATACTTATCCAGCAGGACAAAATTTAGTCGTTGCTGTTATGACTTATGAAGGATATAACATGGAAGATGCACTTGTCTTAAATAAAGGAAGTGTTGAAAGAGGAGTTGGAAGAAGCTTCTATTTCCGTCCTTATTCTGCATTAGAAATGAATTATGCTGGGGGATTAAAAGATGAGATTGCAATTCCAGAAAAAGATACTTCTGGGTATAAAACTGAAGCAAGTTACAAATATTTAGAAGAAGATGGAATAGTTTATCCTGAAGCAGATGTTGGTGAAGGAGAAGTTATGATTGGAAAGATGTCTCCTCCTAAATTCCTTTCTGAAGCTAGAGAAATTTCTATTAAGACTAAAAAAGAATCAAGTGTTACAATGAGACAGGAAGAAAAAGGAACTGTCGACGCTGTTTTCATTACGGAAGATTCTGAAGGAAACAAAATTGTTCAGATTAGAACAAGAGATCAAAGACTTCCAGAGCTTGGAGACAAATTTGCAACTTCTCACGGACAGAAGGGAGTTGTTGGTATGATTATCCCGCAGGAAGATTTCCCATTCACATCCAAGGGAGTAAGACCTGATGTTATATTCAACCCGCACGGACTTCCAAGCAGAATGACTGTCGGTTACTTGCTGGAATTACTTGCAGGAAAAGTTGGAAGTTTGAGAGGAGAATCAATTGATGGAACATCTTTCTCTGGAGTAAGCAAAAAAGATTTAGAAGAGCAATTGAGAAACCTTGGATTCAGATATGACGGAAAAGAAACAATGTACAACGGAGTTACTGGAAAGAGAATGAACATGAAAATTTTCGTTGGAAACTTATATTACCTTAAATTAAAATATATGGTAGGAAACAAGATGCATGGAAGAGCTTCTGGTAAAGTTGCATTGCTTACAAGACAGCCAATTGAAGGTAGATCTAGAGGAGGAGCATTAAGATTAGGAGAAATGGAGCAGGAAGCTTTAGTTGCGCATGGAGCATCTCTATTATTGAAAGAAAGATATGATTCAGATAAAGTTGTTCTTCCAATTTGTATGAAATGTGGAAGTATCGGTACTGATGATAATATTCGAAATAAATTAAGCTGTCCAATGTGTGGAAGCGAAGATATCGAGCCAGTTGAAATGTCTTATGCATTCAAGTTGTTGCTTGAAGAGTTGCAAGGCTTGCACATTCACACAACATTTGGATTAAAGAATAAATACGAATAAAATGATAGAATATTGGTCAACAAAAATGGAAAATAAAAAGTATGAATCAAAAAATAAAATAGAAGAGCAACCCAATAAAGAAGGTATGTCTTTACTTAGACTGATATTAATAAATTCAAACAAAATAAACTAAAATGATAGAACAAAAACCAGTCAAAAAGCGAGTAGATGAGATTAGATTCTCATTATTCAGCCCAGAGGAAATCAAGAAAGCTTCGGTTGCTAAGATAGTCACACCAGAATTGTATAACATCGACGGATATCCAGTTGATGGAGGACTTATGGATTTAAGACTTGGAGCAATTGACCCAGGAGTAAGATGTAGAACCTGTGGAGGAAGATTGAAAGAATGTCTTGGACACTCAGGAAGTATTGACTTGGCTAGACCAGTAATACATTTGAAATATGTCCCGTTAATTGAAATGGGATTAAGATGTTTCTGTAGAGAGTGTGGAAAATTATTAATTGCAGACAAAGATTTAGAAAGATATTCTCAAAGTGAAAGAGCCAAAAAAGCAAAAGATGCAAAGAAATGCCCTCATTGCGGAGCTGTTCATGAAAAAGTCAAAGTTGACAAACCTACAAGCTTTTTTATGGGAAAAACAAGATTATTCCCAACAGAAATTAGAGAAATCTTAGTAAATATTCCAAATGAAGAATTCAAAAAAGTCGGAGTAAACTCAGACACATGCAGACCAGAGTGGGCTGTTCTTACAATGCTTTTAGTTCCTCCTGTAACTGTTCGTCCAAGTATTATTCTTGAATCAGGAGAAAGAAGTGAAGATGATTTAACTCACAAACTTTCAGACATAATCAGAGCCAACCAAAGACTTTGGGAAAACTTAAATGCTGGGGCTCCAGAAGTTATTATTGAAGATTTGTGGGATTTATTGCAATTCCATGTAACAACATTCTTTGATAACAGCGTTGCTAAAATCCCTCCTGCAAGACACAGAAGCGGACAGCCTTTGAAAACAATAATGGAAAGAATCAAAGGTAAAGAAGGAAGAATTAGAAAGAACTTAGCAGGTAAGAGAGTCAACTATTCAGCAAGAACAGTTATTTCTCCAGATCCATGCATTGGAATTAATGAAGTGGGTATTCCTTATGAAATTGCAAGGATTGTAACTGTTGCAGAAAGCGTGACTGATTTGAATATTGAAAAATTAAAGAAACTTGTAGAAAAAGCAGAAGAATATCCTGGTGCAAATTATATTATAAGACCAGATGGAAAAAGAAAGAAAATTACTCCAGATTTGAAAGAAGAAATAATTAATGAATTAACTCCCGGCTATAAAGTTGAAAGACACTTGCAGAACGGAGATGTTGTTTTATTCAACAGACACCCAAGTCTTCACAAGGGAAGTTTAATGGCTCACTTTGTAAGAGTATTGCCTGGAAGAACTTTCAGATTACACCCTGCTGTTGCATTCCCATATAACGCAGACTTTGACGGGGATGAAATGAATATACACTCTCCACAAACAGAAGAAGCAAGAGCAGAAGCAAAAATACTTCTTGATGTAAAAAGAAATCTAATTTCTCCAAAGAATAATACAAATTTTATTGGATGCATCGGAGATGCAATAACTGGAAACTACTTATTAGGACAAGATGAATTCACCAGAGAAGATGCAAATCAATTATTATTCAGATGCGGAATTGAGCATTCAGTTTCTAAGAAAACAATTAAAGGAACAGAATTATTTTCAATGCTGCTTCCAAAAATAAACTTCTCTAATGATTCTGTCCAAATCAAAGACGGGGAAATTGTTAAAGGAACAGTAAACAAGACTTTATTTGGAAGTGAAGAAGGAGAATTAATAAAACAGTTAGAAAAAGATGTTGGAATCAACCAGACTTTTGATACAATAAGAAATGTTTTCGATTTGGGAGTTAAATATCTATCAGGCAAGGGGATAACTATCTCTGTAGATGATTTAGATTTGGACCAAAAAATTATCGACGCTGGTGAAGATATAATCCAAAAAGCAGAAAAAAGAACAGAAGAGATTATTGAAGCTTACAATAAAAATGAGCTTGAAAGAATCCCGGGAAAGACATATGAAGAATCAAGAGAAATAAGAATATTGCAGGCATTAAATGAAGTTAGAACAAAGATAGGAGAGATTGTCAAGAAAAATTTCCCAGAGGGAAATCCTGTCAATCATATGATTATGTCTGGCGGCGGAGGAAATATATTGAATATTACCATGATGGCATCTTGTGTAGGACAGCAGGCTTTATGGGGTAAGAGAATTGATTTAGGGTATAATGGAAGAACTTTATCTTTCTTCAATAAAGGGGACTTATCTCCTCACTCGAGAGGATTCATAAGAAGCTCATTCATCAAAGGGTTAAGACCTGACGAATTCTTCTTTGGAGCAATTACAGGAAGAGACTCGCTTATGGATACAGCATTGAGAACTCCTAAGTCTGGATACTTGTATAGAAGATTAGCAAATGCGTTGCAAGATCTAAGAATAGAATATGATGGAACAGTAAGAGACAGCAATAATAATGTTATCCAGTACAAGTATGGGGACGATGGAATGGATGTTTCAAAGCTTCACCTTAAAGAGCAAATCGCTTCTGGAGAGGCAATTGGAATAATCACTGCACAATCTTTCGGAGAATCATCAACACAGATGACTCTTAACGTATTCCACCTTGCAGGAGTTCAAGAAATGCAGGTTACAACAGGATTGCCAAGACTTATTGAAATCTTCGATGCTAGAAAGAAGCCTTCTTCACCAAAGATGGAAATTTTCTTAAAGAAAGAATATAACAATGAAGACACTGCAAAAGTTTTCGCTGAAAAAATAAAAGAAGTAACATTAAAAGAAATTGCTTCTGAAATAAATTTAAACTTCAGCAATAAAAGCATTGAGATTAAAATAGACAAAAATGCTTTGAGGCAGACACACAGCTCTGTTAAAACTATTGTTGAAAGATTAAATGAGCTGGGATTCACTGCAAAAGACAAAGGAGACTCAATCACATTGAATGCTTCTGAATTTACATTCAAAGAAATTTACCAGCTTAAAGAAAAACTTAAGAAAACAATAATTTCTGGAATTAAAGGAGTGTCGCAGATTCTTATTGTTAAGAGAGAGAAAGACTTTGTTATAATTACTCTTGGAACAAACTTGAAGAAAATAACAGAAATGAAAGAAGTTGATGCTGAGAGAACAATTTCAAACGACTTTTATGAAGTTGCTGAAATATTCGGAATAGAAGTTTCAAGACAATTGATTATAGATGAAATTTACAGCGTCTTAAATTCACAGGGAGCAGATATTAATGAAAGACACCTTAAACTCGTCGCTGATGCTATGTCAAATACTGGAGAAGTTAAGGGAGTTACAAGAATGGGAATTATTGCACAAAAATCTTCAATCTTAGCAAGAGCAACTTTCGAAACACCTGGAAAACAATTTATCAATGCCACAATAAAGGGCGGCAAGGACAAGTTAATCAGTGTTATAGAAAATATTATGCTGAACCAGCCAGTTCCAGTCGGAACAGGACTTCCTGGATTGTTAGTAAAAGTTATTGGACCATTAGTCAAAGAAGAATCTGAGAAAAAGACTGCAAGAAAAGAAGTTGTAGACAGAGCAAATAAATAATTCTATACTAAATTGACAATAACTTTATAAAATGGAAAATTTTACAACACTTATACAAATGGACGTAAAAAAAATCTGGGGGTTGAATTAAGATGGAAGGCACTCTTAATATGCAAGATATGAGATATCTTAATTTATTCGGAAGAGTTACCAGAATAGATACACGATTCTGCATAAGATATAATGGAATGTTGATTTTCTGTGTTCCAAAGAATCTTGTAATGAGAGCTGTCGGAGAAAATGCTAGAAATATCAGAACAATCAGCGAAATTCTCCAGAAAAAAATAAGAATAATCCCTTCACCGAGGGGGATCCAGGATATAAGGACATTTATAGAAGATATTGTAAGCCCGACTACATTCAAAGATATTGCAGTAATGAATAATGAACTGATAATAACTGCAGGAAACACGCAGAACAAAGCAAATTTGATTGGAAGAAACAAAGTAAGACTCTTTGAGCTGCAGAAAGTTGCAAAAGATTATTTCGGAAAGGAATTAAGAATTGCTTAATTTATAAATCTCGAACTCTTTACTTATTTTATGAACTGGAAAAATTATCTTCAAGCCTTTATGGTTATTCTAATAATTTTTTTGCTTTTTTTAGCCAGAGTTTCTCTGCATTTGATAATAATTGTAGCCGTTTTTATGATTTTATTGATAATCTTTAAAACAAGACTTTACAAAAAATTAGACAAGATTATACGGCAGAAATTTAAGTTTAGCCCTGATTTTCCGGATTGGATAATAAAATTAGTGATTACAGCCATATTTTTACTTGCATATCTCCTGATTAAACAGATTGTATTCATGATTATGAAAAATTTCGGATTAGATATCCAGGGGATTATGTTCGAAGGGATTAACAATACTGGAATTGGACAACACTAAGAAAGTTTTATAAATCAATTTTCTCAACAATATTCATAGGTAATTATGGGATTAAAAAGTGCAAAAAAATTAATGAAGGACAGGAAAAATGCTAGATGGAAAGATAAAAATTTCGTATCTAGAACTTTAAACTTGTATGCAAAAGCAGATCCACTGGAAGGTGCAAATCAAGCAAAGGGAATTGTTCTGCAAAAAGTCCAGAAAGAAGCAAAGCAGCCAAACTCAGCAATGAGAAAATGTTGCAAAGTTCAGCTTAAGAAAAACGGAAAAATGGTTACTGCATTTATCCCTGGAAATCTTGCACAAAGCTTTATAGATGAACACGACGAAGTTTTAATTCAAAGAATCGGTGGAAAACAGGGAAGAAGTAAGGGAGATATTCCTGGAGTCAGATTCCAAGTTATTCAAGTAAATGATCAGCCTCTGCATTTGCTAGTCAGAGGAAAAATTGAGAAGGGTAGAAGATAAAATGGCATGTAATGTTTATAATCCAAGAGCCTCATACTGTGGAAAAGTCCCGTGTGATAATGCATATGATTGTCAAAGAGTAGTTGCATTAAAAGAAATGAGCGCAACAGTCCAGCAAAGACCCTCGATAGAAAATATGTTTGATAGTTTAATATTATTTGAAGGGGAGACAATAGATTTAAATGAAATGAAAAGGATGGCTATAAGATGACAGAAGAAAAACAAAAAATTAATTTCAAAATATTTGATTTGTATGATATTTCTGGGATTGAAATAAAAGATTTAGGATTAAAATCAGTTATAAATTTGCAGCCAAAATTAGTTATTCAAAGCCATGGTAGAAACACACATACCAGATTTGGACAGGCTAAAGTTAATGTTGTTGAAAGATTAATGAATAGAATTGCTACTGCAGGACACAGAGGAAAAAAACATAAGATAATTTTAGGAACATCAACAGGAAAATATACTAAAAATATGAAGATGGTTCTTGATGCATTCAAGATGATAGAGAAGAAAACCCAGAAGAACCCAGTTGAGGTTTTGGTAAGAGCTATTGAAAATTCTGCTCCAAGAGATGAAATTACTGTTATTGAATATGGTGGAACAAGATATCCCCAAGCAGTTGATGTATCTCCATTAAGAAGAATTAATCTAGTTTTAAGATGGATGATTCAGGGAGCATCAGACAAAGCATTCAATAAAAAGAAAACTTTGACAGAAGCTATTGCAGAAGAAATAATGCTTGCAGCAGATAATAATGGTGATAGTTTTGCAATGAGAAAAAAGAACGAGTCTGAAAAGCAGGCTGATGCAGCTCGATAAGATGGCAAACCTTCTTGTGTATGATTTATACAAACGTTACGAAAATGGAGAAAAATTATCTCCAGAGGATGATACAGTTCTTATTGATGGGCTTTTAAAAATAATTCGTGCTTGTTATAGAGATTGTAATGAAGCAGATAAGATATATATTCATACAGAAAGTTTTTCAAAAAAGAATTTAGACAAGCAAAATTAATCACATAAAAGCTTCTTATTGAACAATAGGTACTACTTTATAGTAACATTTAAATAATGGTAATATAACTTGAATGTATGAATCAAAAATCAAAGATGGCAGTATTTATTGGAGGGATAGTTATTGCTTCAGGAATTTATATTGGAAACATGTACCACAAATATCATCCTCCTCAGAATGATAAATATGTTTTATTAAGCCCTCTCCCAGAAAGTAGACCAGTTGGAGAATATAATACCGAAAATGAAGCATGGAAAGAAGGAGCCAGAAGATTTGGGAATGATTCTTATGATGTTAAAAAGAAAGGATCAGACATTGAAAGAAAGACGTATAAAAGTGCCCATCAACTAAGAAGACTCCGCCAATCAAAAATAAGATTCCCAAAAGAACTAGAAGAATTTATGTTCAAATGTTTGCCTGGAAAAACATTAAAAGAAAACATTCTTAAGGGGATAGACGAAGAGAGAAACTTTAATGGTCGAAGTTATGGAGATTATATTACTGGTATTCAAGATGGATATACTTTCTATGACTTAGATAAAGATGGTTCTGATGATGTAGCGGCAAAATTTGATTATGGAGGATATTCTTCCGCCCAAGAAGTTATAACTTCAGAAATATTAACCCACAGAGTAAAAAGTAACGCAGGTGTAATTGGAGAGATTGGAACTCTTTATAGAGTAGTATATACAGATATAAACAGAGATGAAATTTTAGAAAAAAGAGTTGAATTTATTTATGATAAATCTAGTAACCTTCCTCGTAGCATCTCTGCAGAGGGTTTGTCTGAGTATTGAATAGCCATCTTAAAATTTATTACAATAATTCTTAAATAAGCATTTAATCTGGAATTGCAATGAAAAAAGCTCTTGTCAGCTTGATTCTTGGAATCGGCCTCTTCTCTGGCTGCATTCAAGAGGAATATACCAAAAGAAAAATTCTTGATGATATTGAAAAGGACAGAATATTTTCTGCGCAGAAATATGAAAAATATTCCGCGTTTATGGTCAAGGATTATGAATTGGGAATAATAGACGGATATTATGATTTCAATAAAGACGATAAACCCGATGTTAGGGCAATGTTTGAGTTTGAAATGGAAGACAGAGCAGTGTTTATAGGAATATACCAAGACAACGGCACTAATTTTTATAAATTCTATTCAGACTCAGATAGAAACGGAATTCTTGAAGAAGAGATAAGCAGAAAAGGAACTCCTCAAATGGAGCATGAGTCTGACGACAACAAAGAATCTGAATTACTGCCACAAGCCAAAGTTTTTTAAACCATTTTTATTTTCATTAATTATCTACAAAAATGGCAGAAAAAGAATCACAATCAGGAAAAATACAAAGACTTAGCTCAAGCCAGAAGAACATTAGAAATATTGCTACAAGCGCCCACATTCACCACGGAAAAACTGCATTGACAGACAACCTTTTAGCAGCTTCAGGGTATATGGCTGCAAAAAATGCTGGAAATCTCGATGAAGGAATGGCAACATGGCAGCATGCAGACGAGCAAGAAAGATTGATGACAGTTGACTCTGCAAATGTTTCTATGGTTCACGATTTCCATGGAGAAGAATATTTAATTAATTTAATTGATACTCCGGGCCACGTTGATTTTGGAGGAAATGTTACAAGAGCTATGAGGGCTATCGACGGAACAATTGTTCTTGTCTGTGCTGTTGAAGGAATAATGCCCCAGACAGAAACAGTTATCAAGCAGGCATTGAGAGAAAGAGTAAAACCAGTTCTATTCATCAACAAAGTTGACAGATTAATCAAAGAAATGAAGCTCACTCCTGAAGGAATGCAGCAAAAATTAGTAAGTATTATTCAAGAGTTTAATGATTTAGTAAGCAAGATTGCAGAAACAGAATTCAAAGAGAAATGGCTTGTTAATATTAATGACGGAAGTGTTGCATTCGGAAGTGCAAAAGAAAACTGGGCATTGTCAGTTCCATTCATGAAGAAAAGAGCAATTACATTCAAAGATATTTTTACACTTGTTGAAATGAACGATGCAGACAGAAAAGAATGGGTTTGGAAAAATGCCCCATTGTATGAAGTTCTTTTAGATATGGCTGTTAAGCATCTTCCTAATCCTCTTGAAGCGCAAAAATACAGAATTCCTAAAATCTGGCGTGGAGATTTAGACAGTGAATTCGGAAAAGATTTGATGACTTGCAATCCAAAGGGAAAAATTGCGTTTGTTATTACCAGAATTGTAATAGACCCAAGATCAGGAAAAGAAATTTCTGCTGGAAGATTATTCTCTGGAACAATAAAGAATGGCATGGAAGTTCATCTTAATCTTGCAAATAAGGAACAGAAAGTTCAGCAGATATTTATTTACAATGGAGTAAAACCAGAACAGATTGAAGAGATTGGTCCTGGAAATGTTCTTGCAATTTCTGGAGTTACTGGAGAAGCAGGAGAAACTGTTACATTAGAGCCTGAAACTCCATTTGAAGAATTAAAACACATCTTTGAACCAGTTGTTACAAAGTCTATCGAAGTAAAGAAAATGATGGACTTGCCTAAGCTTGTTGAAATACTTAAGCAAGTTGCTAAAGAAGACCCATCAGTAAAAGTTGAAATTAACGAGCAGACTGGAGAATCTTTAATCTCTGGAATGGGAGAACTTCATCTTGAAATTATTGAAAATAGAATCAAGACAGAAAAAGGTCTAGATGTCAAGACTTCTGCTCCAATTGTTGTTTATAGAGAAACAGTAAGCAAAAAATCTCCTGAGATGGAAGGAAGAAGTCCGAACAAGCACAACAGCTTCTTTGTAACGATTGAGCCATTAGAAGATAAAATCTATGAAGCAATAAAAAGCGGAGAAATTCCTGAAGGAAGAGTTAAGAAAAAGAGCCAGGAACTTGCAGGGAAACTCACTCAATTTGGATGGGATGGAGAAACTATCAGAAGTGTAAGAAATGTTTACAAAGGAAATATGTTTTTTGACGGCACCAAAGGAGAAGTTCACATCGGAGAAGTTATTGAAATGGTATTGGATGCATTTGAAATGGTTATGGATAAAGGGCCATTGGCAAGAGAGCCATGCACCAAATTAAAGATAGTCTTAACTGACATCAAACTTCACGAAGATGCAATTCACAGAGGACCTGCCCAAGTTTATCCTGCAGTAAGAGAATCAATTACAGAAGCAATGAAAAATGCAGATGCTTGCCTGCTTGAACCAGTCCAGGTTCACTTAGTTGAATGCCCAGATAAATTCTTAAATGAAATTACAAAATTAATAGGCGGAAAGAGAGGGCAGCTATTAGAGGTCAAGCAAGAAGAATCTGAAACGTCGGTAAAAGCTAAAATTCCCGTCGCTGAAATGATTGGATGGAGCAATGATTTAAGAAGTGCTACCGAAGGAAGAGGAGTTTCATCCCTTATGGAGCAGATGTTTGAGAAACTGCCTCAATCATTAACAAAAGATGTTATCAGAAAAATTAGGGATAGAAAAGGTCTTGCTGAGAATCAGTAAGCCTCTCTGCGATTGATTAAAACCAATCTGCGGGAATTAAAGCAATTTCTAAATAAACATGTTAAAAAAAACAAAAATTGTAGCAACAATCTCGGATGCCAACTGTGAAGTAGAATTTGTAAAAGAGCTTTATGAAGAAGGTATGAATGTTGTAAGATTAAATACTGCTCACCAGGATTTTGAAGGAACAAAGAAAGTTATTAAGAATGTCAGGAAAGTTTCTGATAAAATTCCTTTGCTTTTGGATACAAAAGGGCCAGAGATAAGAACAACTCCGTCTCAAGAAGAAATTAATCTAAAGAAAGGAGATAAAATTTTTGTTGGGGGAAATCCAGACAAAGAAAGTTCTAAAGAATGCATTTGTGTTAACTACAAAAATTTCTGCAAGGATATAAATCTGTATGACAAAATACTTATTGACGACGGAGATATAGAATTGGAAGTAATCGATAAAAAGAATGACCGATTAATCTGCATCGCTAAGAATGAAGGGATTGTAAAAGGAAAGAAAAGTGTCAATGTTCCTGGAGCCCATATAAATCTTCCATCTCTAAGCCCGAAAGATATGGATTATATCGATTTTGCAATTGAGAATAAAATTGATTTTATCGCCCATTCTTTTGTACGAAACAAAAAAGATTTATCTGAGATACAGAATATCCTGGATAAGAAAAACAGCAGCATAAAGATAATTGCCAAAATTGAAAATCAGGAGGGAGTGAATAACATCGACGAGATACTTGAAAACTGTTATGGCATAATGATTGCAAGAGGAGATTTAGGGATAGAAATTGCTGCCGAGAAGATACCTGCAATTCAAAGAAATATAATAAAGAAATGCATTGAAAAAAGAAAACCAGTAATAGTTGCAACACAAATGCTGCATACTATGATTACACACCCAAGACCCACGAGAGCAGAAGTTTCTGATGTTGCAAATGCAATTTATCTTGGAGCAGATGCAGTTATGCTAAGCGGGGAAACGGCGTATGGAGAATATCCATTAGAAGCTGTAAAGATTATGGCAAAGATTGCAAAAGAGATAGAAGGGAATAAAGAATCATTTGACAACACCTCGGCAAAATCAATTAATAATGAAACTGTTGGATTCCTGACCAAATCTGCAGTAAGAGCTTCTTTGATACTGCAAACTAAAGCAATCATTACAGATACAACTACTGGAAGAACTGCGAGATATTTATCAGCATATCGAGGGAAAAATCCAATTTTTGCTCTCTGCTACAACGAAAGTGTAATGAGGGAATTAGCTTTGTCATATGGAGTCTATCCAACATACAGCAAAACCCAAAATACCAAGGGAGAATTTATCAGAAAGCTGGTTATACCTCTTACTGAAAAAGAACATTTTCAAAAGAATGACCTAATCATCGTCGTGGCTGGAAGCTTCGGTCCAAGCAATGGAGCTTCATTCTTAGAAATAAGCGCGATAGAAAACTTGATAAAATAATAGAAAAGTTTTTAAACCTAAATTTTTTTAGATGATTACGCAAAAAAACAATGGCTAAAGAAAAACCAAACATGAATGTCGTGTTCGTTGGACACGTCGATGCAGGGAAATCAACTACAGTTGGAAGACTCTTATTCGATACAGGAATAGTTTCTGAGCAAGAAATGAAAAAGCTTAAAGAAGAAGCTGAAAAGCATGGAAAAGCTGGTTTTGAATTCGCTTATGTTATGGATAGAATTAAAGAAGAAAGAGAAAGAGGAGTTACTATTGATTTAGCTTATAAGAAAATTATGACTCAAAAATTCCAGGTAACAATAATTGATGCACCTGGTCACAGAGATTTCGTTAAAAACATGATTACTGGAGCTTCACAAGCTGATGCTGCATTCCTTGTAGTTGCTGCAACAAGTGGAGTAGAACCACAAACAAAAGAACACTTATGGCTTTTAAGAACAATGGGAGTTAGAAATATTGCTGTTGTAATAAACAAGATGGATTCTGTTAACTATGAAGAAGCTAAATTCAACAAAGTAAAAGAAGATGTTTCTGCTTTGTTAAAAACTGTTGGAGTTAATGTAGAAAAAACTCAATTTATTGCTAGTTCAGGACAAAAGGGAGATAATGTTGCTAAAAAATCTACTAATATGCCTTGGTACAAAGGACCAACAATTGTAGAACAAATAGATTTATTCCCACAACCAGCATTGCCTACTAACTTGCCAATGAGAATGCCTATCCAAGATGTTTATGAAATTACAGGAATAGGAACTGTTCCAGTCGGAAAAGTTGAAACAGGAATTATGAAAGTTGGACAAAAAGTTATAGTATTGCCAGGAAGAACTGGAAAAGGAGTAAATGGAGAAATTAAAACAATAGAAATGCATCATGAAGCTATGCCTGAAGCATTAGCTGGAGATAATGTTGGAGTTAATGTAAGGGGAATTGGAAAGAAAGATATGGCTAGAGGGGATGTAATCTGTGATGCTAGTTCACCAATCCCAGTTGTAGATGAATTCATTGGAATAATTACAGTAATAAACCACCCAACTGTTTTAGCTAAGGGTTACACACCAGTATTCCACGTTCACACTGCTCAAGTTCCATGCCAATTTACAGAATTAATCGCTAAGATTAACCCTGCAACAATGGAAGTAACTCAAGCAAATCCAGACTTCTTGAAGAATGGAGACACTGCAAAAGTAAGAATAAAACCAATGGGAAACTTATGTCTTGAAACTCAAAAAGATAATTCCTATATGTCAAAGTTTGCAGTAAGAGACGCAGGACAAACTGTTGCCGCTGGTCTTTGTATGGAAATTACCAAGAAAAAGGTATAAATTCTTATTTTATGAAAATAGATTATAGTTACAATTGTTCTTATGAAGAAGCTTATAATAGAATAGATTCTTTTTTAGATGGATTAGCTAATGAATATTCAGATATGATTTCAAATCAATCTAGAGAATGGAATGATTCAAAAGATAAGATGAATTTTAGCTTTGATGTTAAGGGGTTTAGTATTAATGGAAATATTCAACTAAAGGAAAATGGATTGACTCTTGAGGGAGAAGTTCCTTTTCCAGCAAACCTTTTTGAAGGCAAGATTAGAAGTACAATTGAATCTAAGTTAGATGATTTATTCTAAATTCCTCAGATACAAATATGGAAAAACATTTAGAAATATACAAAACAGAATTTCAAAGAATGCATGAAAGGATTTCACAAAACGAAAGTCCGTTAAATGTTGTTAAAGATTATGCTCCGATGTTTGAAAAAGCAGGACTTGGCCCATTAGGAGCAGTTAATTGCTTAATCGCATTTGTAATGACACAGAATAGAGCTGCAAAAAATTAATAATTTGTTTGTTATATTTTCTTATATAAAAACTTTTAAACTAGAATTTTATTGTCTTTTTATGGAAGAAGAAAAAAAGAGGGAAAGCAAGTTTATGATTTCAATAACTGGGCATAATACTCATTTTGAAGTTCCAGTAAATTCTATGGAAGATTTGGAAAGAGTCGACGAGATATTAAAAGTTTTGAAGAGGAAATTATAATGCTAAGAAAAGAGATGACTAAGGTTGAAATTGAAAAGGAACTTGCTGGAAAAGGAGATTATGTTCAAATTGATAATATCACTAGATTTCTTAGAGAAAATCTTCCTGTGGACATAAAACGATTTCTTTATCTGAAACTTACAGTGGTTTATGAAAGAAGGAATATGTTTTCTGAAGAAGCAGAACTTTATAACAAATTAATAGAAATATCAGTAACTCCTACAGATAGAGTTGCTTATCTGATTAAATCTACTGAATGCTACATTAAGGCTGGATTCTTTGACAAGGCAGACTTAATGATGAATAGGATTACAGGAGAAGTTAAGGAACTAGAAAGAAGAAAAATTATGAACCTGATAATTGATTTTTATAAGAAACAGGCGCAGATTTATGAAAAAGAGAAAAGAAGGAACAAAGCAATGAAAACTTATGAGAAGATTCTTTCTATGAATATTATAAGCTCTGAAAAGGACGAAATTCAGAAAAAACTTGCTGAATTGTATAAAGAGCTTGGAATGGTCGGAGAATACATGAAATTGCGGCCAAAGGGGTAATATTTAAAAACTGAGGTTATCTTTCTATTTTAAGAAATATCTATTAGATCATAGATTATATTCACATTCACAGTCACGTTTCCACTTCATTTTTAAGGAAGGTACTACAGAATTTTGACTCTGTAGATATTTCTAAGAAATCATAGATTTCGAATAAATTAAACATAAAATAAGAAAAAAAATGGCAAAAATAAGTCCGGTATCAATAAAATATATGGTACACGCGAACTTCTCAGCAGAAGGGGCACTTGAAAAGCCTGATGTAATCGGAGCTATCTTCGGTCAAACAGAAGGTCTTTTAGGGCAAGAGCTCGAAATGAGAGAACTTCAGAAAGAAGGAAAAATTGGAAGAATTGAAGTAGAATTGCACAAAGAAGGCAAAAATACTGTAGGGGTCATAAAAATTCCAACTGCTCTTGATCAATCTGAAACAACTTTGATTGCTGCTGCAATTGAAACAATAGAAAGAATTGGTCCTTGTGATTCTCAAATATCTGTAGAAAGAGTTGAGGATGTAAGAGGAAGCAAGAGAGATTATATTGTTGAAAGAGCCAAGAAGCTCATGCAAGAGATTCAGGGAAAAACTGATTCAAGAGAGATTTCTGCCGAAATCAAAGATTCTACAAGAATTGCTGGAATCAAAGAATACGGGGAAGGAAAACTTCCATGCGGAGATATTTCTGGAAATGAGTTAATTGTAGTTGAAGGAAGAGCAGATGTTGTCAACCTATTAAGAAATGGGGTTAATAATGTAATAGGAATGAACGGAACAAAGCTTCCTGATGAAATCAAAGAATTGGGCAAAGAAAAAGAAATTACGCTGTTTGTCGATGGAGACAGAGGCGGAAAGCTTATTGCTCAAAATGTGATGGAGAACGCAAAAGTAACATATATCGCAGTAGCGCCAGACGGAAAAGAAGTTGAAGAACTTACTGGCAAAGAGATTCTGATGAACCTAAGAAAAAAAATTCCTGCAAAGGAATTTTTTTCTTGGTCTCAGGACCGAAGAACAGAAAATCATATTCAAGAAAAAAGGGTAGAGAAAAAAGCAGAGGTTGCATTTGAATTAGGCGCTGATGAAAAGAAAAAATTAAAAGAAATATCTATGGCTAATGAAGGAAGCGAAAAAGCGATTCTTCTTGACAGCTCATTAAAAGAAATTAAAAGCATCTCTGTAAAGAGCCTTTCTGGAATCTTGCACAGATTAAGGGAAAGACCAACCGCAATGGTCATTGACGGAACAGCATCAAATTCTATAATTTATTCTGCAGAAGAAATCGGCTGCAAGGTTATTGTGGCAAAGAACTTCGCTACAACAAATACAAATATCAAATTGTTAAGTTTGTAAAATGATAGAAAAAATAGTTGATGTTGGAAAAGAATTTTCTGAAAGATTAATATGGAGAAATGCATTTCAGGCGAATGATAATATTAATGCACAAAATTTTAGAAGACTATTTTTATCTGAATTAAATAGTCCTGAAAAATGGGGGAAGGATTATAAGATTATCTTAGATTTTTCAAATGTCGAAACAATTAGTCCTGGTTTTGCAAACGAAGCATTTGCTTATTTTGCCCAATATGCCAAAACCCCTGAAGAACTTCTTGAAAAGATTGTTATAAAAAATGCTTCTGAAGTCAAGTATAAAATAATTTTAAGAGAGATACAAAGCGGGTTTGGACTTTAATTCTTATACTTGTATAAAGAAAAAGTATAGCTGATTCCTTGAAGAAAGTCATAAGAATCTGATTGTCTGAATATTACGGCAAGATCAGCACCATAGGATTTTGCAACTTTTTCAATTTCACGCCTTAATTTTCTTTTTATATTTGAAGGATTAAATCCTTTTTTGGGAGAAATTTGCGATTCAGCCAGATGTTCAAGATTATTTAAGTTAATCTTTAATTTACCAGTATCCTGAAATGAAAGAATACTGCATGTTCCCAAATCTTTTTGTCCCATAAGAGATTTAGTTAAAAAGAATTTATAAGTTTTCTTGCATTTTATTACCTATAAGATAGTTTGTAACTAGTTAGTAATAACAAGTAGAAAGATTTATAAATCCTGTTTTCTGGAAAATATTATGAAATACACAGTAATAAAACAATTTCCAGGAAGAATTGCAGGGGACAGTTCTATCTATGAAAATCTTAGTGCATACCTTATGGCTAATCAGATAAGAAATGATATACATATTAAAGGAAGAGGAAGAAATTGGAGAGTTGAAACACATCTTCCAGAAAATGATTTAGTAATGAAAGTTATCTTTCATGAGATTACCCCGTTCCTTAGAGAACCAAAAACAGAAATGGTTGGAGAAATCAAGACCAAATATGATAATAAGAAATACCAGGTTGCTGCTTCAAACCTTTGCCAAGTGTTATCTGGATATATGCCTTCACTTCCAAAAGAAGATGCAGAAGAAGAATAGGTATCTGTTCTACAAAAGAATTTTAAAGCATGATTATAGAATTGTTTAATGAAATATGAGATATACAAACAATTCCCTGAAAAAATCAAAGATTATAATCAGGCATATAAAAAATTGAATAAATATTTATTGGAGCAGGGGATAGCAAATCACCTAGCTTTACCGAGATTTGATGTGGAGAATGTAAGGATAAGGGGGAAAATAGAAGAAAATATTGAGTTTTATGCAGAGCTTTCTTCTACAAGTTTTTCTAGTTTAAGAAAAGCGAAAAGTGAACTCTATGGGGGGATTTTCTTTAAAAATTCAGATAAAGAGATAACAAAAAAAGCAAAAAATCTTGCTAGATTATTAATTGATTACGAATTATAAGAAACGTTATCAGATAAAAGAGACACATAGTGACTTCTAAAATAGCTAAGAATTATATGCTTATTTATTCATGCAAAAAATAGTCCAAAAATCAGCCAAAAAACCCATGTTTAAACTGATCAAAAACAAGAAGACAGCTGCAATTAATGAAATCTTAAAATAAATTAAATGTTCTAGGATTAAGCTTCAAATTTACCGTCGATAAAATAGCAAAAAGTTATTTTTTATAAAAATATGACTGATTGTAAGTAACAACTAGTACTATATATGATTCCTACATTCTGTTACTACAACAAAGTTTATAAACACTTTTTAGCTCCCTTTTTTACAGAAAACTAAGCTTTTCTGCAATTAAATAAAATGAGAAAAAACGAAAAAATGAATGCCAAAAATATTTTGGTTTCTTTTTTGTTAATCGCAAGCGTGTTGTTCTTAGCAACTGCTGTAAGTGCTACAACTGTATCTGATGTCAAAGTTAATGGCGTTAGTGCTCTTGGAGACGATTTAGCAGTAACAGCTGGGGACACTATATCAGTTAAGGTTATTTTTACAGCTGATGCTGATGCATCTGAAGTAAAGATAAAAGCAACACTTGAAGGAAACGATGATGATGTAACTGCGGTTACTTCAAAATTCGATGTTGAAAATACAAAGACTTATGTCAAAGTTTTAACATTGAAAGTTCCTTCTGACCTTGATGCAGAAGATTTAAGTGATTCTTTAAACTTGAATGTTGAAATCTCAAGCCATGACGATGTCGTTGAGGCAAGTAGAGATTGTACATTGAATGTTCAAAGAGATTCTTACAATTTGGCTATCAAGTCAGTAACTACAGACAGTACAATGTCTGCTGGTGAAACATTACCAGTTGAAGTTGTATTGAAAAATGCTGGTTACAACAATGCTGATGACATTTACATAACTGTATCAATACCAGAACTTAACATTGTTAAGTCAGGTTATATTGGAGATCTTGTAACAGAGAACTACAAAGAATATGATGCTGCTTATGAAAGTGATACTGATAAGGTTACTCTTAGCGCAAAATTGAACTTAAATGTTCCATATAGTGCTAAAGCAGGAATCTACACACTTGTAGTTACAGCTGAAAACGACGAAACAACAAGCACAGTTTCGAAAGAAGTAACAATAGCTAACAGCGTTTCTGATATCGCTATGAAATCAGGAAATGACTTAATATTGTTAAACCCAACAAATAATTTAGTTGTATACACTGTTGTATACAATGACAATTCACAAATTGTGGTTGTGCCTGCTGATTCAAGTCAAACAGTTGCTATCCAAACTTCAACAGATTCTGACGTATTAGTCTACTCTGGTGAAACTTTAGTAAGCACTGTTAAATTCACTGGTTCAACAACAAGCGATTCAACAGTTCAATTAACAAACCCAGTATTCGTACTGACAGTTGTACTTTCAATAGTATTCCTTGTATTGTTAGTTGTATTAGTTGTATTGATAACAAAGAAGCCACAAAAAGCTGAAGAATTCGGCGAAAGTTATTACTAAATTTATTTAATTTTTTTTATTTTTTTATTTTTTTTATATTCAAGAAAGTTTCGGATAGAACAAAAACATAAACCCCAACTAAAATGAAACTATGGAATAAGCTAATATCCAGTGTTTTATTAGCGGGGGCGTTAACTTCTTGCAGCGGATATTTTATCAACCCTTATAATCCTGATTGGTATAAAATTGATGACAGCAAAATCCCTAAAGAAGTAGATACTCCAAAAGAAATATTACTCTGGATGTATCAGAATATAGATTACAAGATTCATGGGCATAGGTGCTTTCTACCGCAAGAGACTCTTAATAATGGATACGGAGACTGCGATGACCAAGCAGTTTTGGAATTGGCAATCTATTCTAAGAGATGCAATAAAAAAGGCAGCCTCTTGACTGGGTATAATCCAATGGATGGAGTGGGGCATGCAGAAGCGAATTATTGCGGTGAAACATTCTATCAGCCATACTTATTTACGATAGAAAAAGAATACCCTTTTGATGATATTCAATATTTTGAGAATTTTTACGTTTTAGACTAAAATGACAAAAAATCTTGTAAATAAAATAGTCAACTATGAAGATGCTGGGGCAGCGTTAGCTAATGCAGGAGCAGTATATGCAACTGCATATGCCATTGATATTGGGGTTAATGCAATTCTGCGTTTTAATTTAAATGAATATAATTCTATTCTTCATCTGGCTGCTGGAACAATAATTGGGACATATGCTTACAGAAGAGTTAAAGACATTGTTAGCGAACAAACAGGCAGTAAATTAAAGGGGGCATTGGCTGGGTTGGGGGCAGGATTATTAGCCGGAGGGATAATAAGTCTTAGCTGGGAATATGTGGAAGATAAAGGAAAAATATTCAAAAATGGGGAAGTCCCATTGGATACAATGCTTGATCATGTTGCTATCGGAGCAGGGGTTGTTCTTAGTCCCTTAATGGAATTGGTAAAACCTAGCATAAAGAAAAGTATAGACAAATTTTGAACTGAAATTAAAATGGAAGAAAACAATCTTGAAAAGAAAGTTATTGAAATTCCGAAAGAACTACTCGCAGGATTACTAAAAGAAGCAAAACAAGATAGATATGGGATTTATTTTCCTTTCTGCAAATCAGAACATCATTGCGGGATTATCAAAGCAAAAGAATTTAGTGAGACAATATGCATAAAAAGAGAATGCAGGAAATATGAAAGAATTTATCTGAAGGTTAAATCTTAAGACTTATTATTTTACTAACTCCATCCTGCATGCTTATTCCGTAAATATTGGTTGCATTGGAGATTACTTCATCATTGTGGGTTATAACAATATACTGCCCTTTCTGCATGTATTTCTTAAGAAGGTCTCCAAGACGCTCTGAATTTCTCTTGTCCAAAGCAGCATCTATTTCATCAAAGATATAGAAATAATACGGCTTTAATTCTTGGATTGCAAAGATTAAGGAAAGAGCTACAAGTGTCTGCTCTCCTCCTGAAAGAGATTTGACATCAAAATATTTTCCATGGCCTGTTTTTACGATTACATTAACTCCGCCGTTAAATGGCTCTTTCTTATCCTCCAAATCAAGGTATACATGCCCTTTCTGGCTTAGATGAGAGAAGTTTCTGGAGAATATCTCATTAAGAGAATTAAGTGTCTGCATGAAGGTTTTCTTCTTCTTTATGTCTATTTCATGGATGATTCTCATGATTCCTTCTTTCTCTCTTCCAATAATTTCTGTTTTCTCCTTTATTGAGTCGTATTCTTTTTTTATTGAATCGTAAACTTCAAGGGAACGAAGATTTACAGAGCCTATCTGAGACAATGCTTCCTGTGTTTTTGCTAATTTTTCTGCAAGAGCTTCTTTGTTCATTTTTATTATTTCAACATCTGGGAAATTGAGCATTTCAGTCTCCAGATTTTCAATTTCTGCGCTTACTCTTGCAAAATCAATCTTTAGATTATTTAATTCCTGCTCAAAATTATAGGTGACATTCTGCTTCTTTGAAATCTCTATTTCATTGTCCCTAATCTTTTTCTGAAGAGAGTCTCTTTCTAGGATTAATTTCTGGAATTTTTCTACAAGCTCTTCTTCCTGCTTTTTCTTTTTCTCAAGAAGCTTTTCTTTTTCTGCAACTTGTTTTTTTATTGCTTCCAGTTCAGAGACCAGATCTTCTTCTTCCCTCATTAATTGTTTCAGGGAAATTTTCGAGCGTTCAAATTCACGCTGTTTGAAAGACATTTCAGAATCGAGATTTTCTTGGCTTCTAAGAGAAATTTCCTGCACTTCAACTTTCATTGTTTCATATTTCTGCTCCACATTGGAATTTTCATCAAAATTCATTTCAAGGGTTTTCTCTCTTTTTAGAAGTTCGGAGATTTCCCCTTTTAGATAATCAATTTTTTCCTGAAGGGCTTTAATCTGAGCCTGTTTATCATTAATGCTGGACAATTTCATCAAATCAGCATTGCCCCTGGCAATCTCCATGTTAGTCTGCTCTATTGCCTGATTCAACATTCCCCTCTTGCTATAAATCTCTTTAAGCTCTTTATCAGAATTTTCTATTTCTTTGCTTAAGGATTGAATCTTTTCGTGAATCTCTTTATGCATTGATTCTATGTGCTCTTTTGTAATTTTACTTTGACACATCGGACAAATATCCATTTTAGAAATCTTGTCTACAACTTTATTTTGCTTGTCAATTTCATATTCATTTGCTGCAGAAATCTTTTCCAGATCCATTTCTTTTTTGTTTAGAGAATCTATCAATACTTTCTTTTCTGTCAAAGCAACCCTTAAAGCATCAATTTTTTCAGGAGTTATTTTTGCATCAAATAATTCTTCAGACAAAGACTTTAATTGTTTTAATAAAAAATCAGATTCATTGGTGTAAGAGATTAAAGTTGTTTTTTTATCCTGGATTCTTTCTTTCAAGGATTTCAATTCAGACTTTAAAGTGTAGAACTTTTTTCTTTGTTCTTCAAGTTTTTCAAGCTCTTGTTTTTTAGCCTCAACATCTTTCTGGTTTTTTGCTGTAGAAAGAGGCTTTTGAAGCTCTTTCATGCTTAACTCCAAATCTCTTATTGATATTTGAAGTCCCTGCTTCTCTTTTGAGATAGAAGAAATTTTATTCTCATGGTTTTCTGTTCTTACATTCATTCCTGCAAGTTCTGCTCTTAAATTAGCTATTTCCTGGTTTATTCTTTCCTGCTCCAACCCAGTGGATTTCTGGATTGTAGAATTTATTGAAGAAATCTTGGATTCCAGCCCTTCAATTGCGATTCTTAATTCAGAGATTACTTTTTTCTCTTTTTCTATTTCTTTGTTCTTATTTGCAATTCTTGAGTTTATTTCTTCTGAAGTTTTTTTCTTATGAGTTATATCTCCATAGATTATGCTTGCCTTGAATTTTTTGACATCTGACTCTAGTTTCTTGAATTTCAAAGCCTGCTGTCTTTCTTTTTCAAGATTGTTTAAGTAGATTGTTCTTTCTCTTAAGATTGCCAGGACTTCTTTTAATTTTTCTTCTGTTTTCTCCAGCTCTGCAAGAGATTTTTCTTTTCTTACTTCATAAATTGAAATCCCTGAAACCTCTTCTATTACTTTTCTTCTTTCTTCTGGCATCATTCTTACAAAATTCTGTATTTCCCCCTGAAGAACAATATTAAATCCGTTTGGGTCTATTCCCCCCTGAGCTAATAGAGAAAGAACTTCCTGTCTTGTTTTAACTTCATCATCTATCTTATAGATACTTTGCCCATTTCTTCTTACAATTCTTTTAATAGAAATTTCTGATTTGTCTATTGAAAAAACTCTTTCTGTATTGTCTAATACCATTTCAACTTCTGCTTCTTTTGCAGGAGCAGCTACCTTGCTTCCAAGGAATATTAAATTCCCTGCCTTTGCAGCCCTTAAAGATTTAATGCTTAATCGTCCAAGAACAAAACATAATGCATCAGAGATATTGCTTTTGCCGCTTCCGTTTGCACCAACAATAACATTAATTCCAGGTGCAAGAGGGACTTCTGTTTTTCTTACAAAACTTTTGAATCCGTGCATCACCAGTTTCTTGATATAAAGCATAGAAGAAAGAAGAAAAAGGATTTTTTAAAGGTTAAGAGAGATTGTTTAAGACAAACTATTTGCTTTTCATGTTATTAATAGCACGAAAATATTGCTTATCAGTTATCTTATTGCTCATCCAGAGATTATAATTCTGATCTGATTCTTCTTCAGTAGGTTGTTCGTTTTCCATAGGTATCTATATACTCTCAACTTTATATATCCTTGTTTTGTAACTACTACACGATGAAAGAATTATTCAAATAATCTTTTCTGCTGCTCTACTGCACAAGCCTCTTTCCAAGTGCTCCAAGTTTTTCTGAAGATTCCCGCATCTTCATGAGTCTTTGAATGAGCTTGCAAGAATTTGCAAGTAGATGGATCTGAGCAATAACCAGAACCAATTTCAGTTCCATATTTTTCCTTTAATTTTCCCATTTCTATTTCCCTTATGCATTTAGCGAGTATTGAGGCTGCAGAAACAGCAGGATATTTTACATCTGCTTTATGCTCGCAGACAATCTCTAAGTTTGAGAGGTTGTCAATTTTTGTTTTTAAGAAATCTTTCCATTTTTCTATGCTTACAGAAGGGCAGTCGATTATTACTTTTATTTTTCCATAGCCCTTGTTTATTTTGTTTATAACTTCAGCCATTTTTATTGCTTCAAGAGCGTTTAAGTTTACACCTTCATGATTTTTTCCATCAATTTCTTCTGGGGAAGCAAGAACAATTTCAAATGTTTCTGCAAGTTCTTTTATTTTTTCTGCAAAAATTTCTCTTCTTTTTTGAGTTAGTTGTTTAGAATCCTTCACCCCCAGAGTCTTAAATTGCTTCTCTGTTTCTTCATCAATAAGACATCCTGCGAGGACCATTGGACCTATAACCGGACCTCTTCCTGCGTCGTCTATTCCGAGGATTAACATAAAAATTTTAAATCGTGAGTATTTTTAAGTATTGCTGTACCATTTGTTGTTTAGATAATCTATAAAAAATAATAGGAAAATAATAGCAGCGAATGGATTTGAACCATTGACCTTCGGGTTATGGGCCCGACGAGCACTCCAGGCTGCTCCACGCTGCTATAATAATTAGTACAACTAGGCACTTTTAAAGCTTCCCCCGCTATAAACTTCTGTGAGATTTGAATGTTCAATATACAGATAAAATAGTTCTGATACACAATTTTTAAAAACTGAAAGTTAGAGATTTCTTTATGTTTGAGAGATCAAAAAATGCTAAAGCCTTAGAACAATTTGTAAAATCAAATTGGATAAACGGGTTGACTAATGAAGAAGCATTAAAAAATATAGAAGAAGGTCTTGTTGAGATAATCTATCCTGAAGGCGTCCATAAGGCAAATGGGATGCTGATAACTAAAAATGGATATTTCTTAAGCTGCAAACATTGTTTGAATGACGGTTTTGATAGGTCAAGGATAAGGACTTTTGATGGGAGAGTTTATCCCCTAGAAAAAATCTGCATTGAAGATGAGACTAATGATTTGGTTTTGGCAAAAATAAATATAAAAAATAAGTCATTTCCAAAACACTATAGATTTTACAATGCAAACAGGATAGAAAAAATCCCTGTCCAGTTAATAACAAGATGGGATAATAAATTAACCCAGAAGTATGGATTTATATTAAGGGATTGGGATCCATATCCAAATGTTGATGGCAAATTGTATAGAGATAACATTTCTATGAATAATATATCTACCAAAGGAGATTCTGGGGGAGTTGTAGTCTCTCCTTTTTTAGAGATAATGGGATTTCATCATGGAGGAAATAAAGAAACAAGTTCAAGTATAAAATTGAATAAAGCGTTAGATCTCGTCTGTAAATATGTTGGTTATCTAAAATCAGCTAATTCTTTTTTCAAAACTTAATATCTCTTCAAAATGCTTCTTTCGAGTTTGAAAAGAATTGCAAACCCGATTAGTGAAAGAATTCCTGTAAGCAAGAATACAATATTGAAAGATGTTGCCTGCGCTAAGAATGCTCCAATTGCTGCAGATATTGCAGCTCCAATACTGACACCAGAGTTATAGATTGACCATTGAAATCCTTTTTGGCCTTTGTCTTGATGACATACGAAAAAGCTATTCCATGCAGGATAAGCCATACTTGCGCCTATTCCATACATAAACTGGACAGCAAGTATATGCCATACATTTTGTGAGAACATATAACCGAATGGAACCAGTGCTATAATTCCTGTCCCTACTCTCAAAAGCCATAGCCGGTCTTTGGGATTAAAATGATGGGAAAAAATCAGCTGAAAAATCGAACGAGTTACTAAGAGCATTGTTGTTGCCAATCCTGCTAAGAATATTCCTGCACCAAGATTGACGTTTATGTAAATTGCAAGGATAGGAGATATCAAACCAAAACCACTTAAGATAAATAGGTCTGATAAAGATAATAATTTTAAAGTTTTGTCCATGCTCCCTCTTTTATTAGATTAGAGGGTTCAGATTTTTAAACATTTTGAAACGCCCACAGCAGGAATCGAACCTGCGAGCCCCGAAGGGCGCGGATTAGCAATCCGCTGCAATACCACTATGCGATGTGGGCATAGAAATATTGTGTTATGGGGGAATTTAAAGTTTGCTGTGGGCGTTCTTCCTAAAATTTTATATAGTTCTGTTTGTAAACTAAATTATGAAAGAAAAAGAGTGTGTTGTGAAAGTAAAGAAAATTGCCCATGGCGCAGAGCTTCCGTCTTATTCTTATAAAAGTGATGTTGGATTTGATTTAAGGGCAAATGAAAATATAGAATTATTTCCAGGGGAGCAAAAAAAGGTAAGAACAGGATTAGTTTTTGAAATTCCACAAGGATATGTCGGCTTGATAAGAGACAGAGCCGGAATCGTTACAAAGATGGGGGTCCATACATCTGCAGGAACTTTTGACCCTGATTTTAGAGGGGAAATTTCTATCTTGCTTGTAAATTTATCAGAAGAAACAGCCAGCATAGAGAAAGGCATGAAAATTGCACAGATGATAATTCTTCCAGTAATAAAACCAAAGATAGTTGAAGTCAAGAAATTGGACGATACAGAAAGGGGAGAAAAAGGCTTTGGCTCAACTGATTTGAAAGAATTAAAAAAATTGATGAAAAAGAAAAAATGAATAATCAAATAAAATCCACTGGCTGCTGTGAGCCGTTTAATCCAGAACCCTGGCAAAATAAAAAGATAGTCTGGAAAAATAAAATTTTTGTTAAGGACCATATTACAAGTTTTTTGCATATTCCACTAAATACAGGTCAAAAGATTGTCAAAAATATTAATTTAATGGATAAAGCTAAAGCAAAGACATCTCCTCAATTAATGCTCACTGAAGAAAAATCACTTTGGGGGGCAGATATTTATCTTAGTGCATCTAAAGAAGTTCCTGGTGCACAGATGACAGAAATTTCGGGAACATTTCTCACCAAAGTATTTGAAGGACCGTACCAAAATGTAGGGATCTGGATAAAAGAAATGGGAAAGTATGTTGAGAACAAAGGCGAGAAGATAAAAAAAATATATTTTTATTACACTACTTGTCCAAAGTGCGCTAAAGCATACGGAAAAAATTATGTTGTGCTTTTTGCACAGATAGGATAATTATTCCACAATAATCCTTATATAACTCTAAAAAATTTGATTCTAGTGAAAAAATATTATTTTGCTGCTCCAATGTATGAGGTTAAAGAGAATAAATTAGAATTCTCTCAAAGATTATTAGATTTTAACAAACTGATCTACCAAAAGATAGAGAAAGAAGGTATCCATCTAATTGTTCCACAAAGAGACATAAATCAAAAAAGACCCGGCAATGAAATTCGTGAAGAAGAGTTTGGTATAATTCGTGGAAAAGACTGCAACGGATTGATTATGATTCTTGGACACACTCCGGGAATATGGGCAGAAGCAGGATATGCAAAAGCATTTGATAAAAAGAATTATGGATTGAAATTAAAAAATAGCTGGAACCTTGATTGGCTTAATTCTCTTTTTGATTTTGTATCTGAAGATATTGATGAATTAATTATGGAAGTAAAAAAGAACGATTATAGGTAAAATTATTCCAACGCAACAAAAATATCTCTTCCTTTTTCTTTTGCTTGATAAAGCGCTTTGTCTGCTCTTTCCTTGAATTTCTTTTTGCTGTCTCTTTCTTTGAATTGTGTAACTCCCCCGCTAAGAGTAAGATTATACTTTGATAAAAATTTATTCAAATGAACTGCCTTTCTTAATCTAAGTGAAAATTTTTTAGCTTTTTCCAAATTTGTCTCTGGAAGAAGTATTACAAATTCCTCTCCTCCGAATCTTGCTGCGACATCTGATTTTCTTATTTGTTCATTTATTACTTTAGCTAGTTCTCCGAGCATTTCATCTGCTTTTATGTGTCCGTATTTATCATTTATTTTTTTGAAGAAGTCTATATCAATCATGATTAGGGAAAGGTTTTGGTGCCCTCTTTTTGCTTTTTCAATTTCCATGTCTAAAATAGTCTCCAAAAATTTATTATTGTAAAGCCCTGTTTTTTCATCATGAATTGCAGTTTCATAAAGCAAAGAAACAGATTCGTTTATGGAATCAAATAAGTCATGAATTTTCTTTTGAAATCTTGGGTCAAGGGCGCTTAGTTTTTTAGTCAGCTTTTTATCCATAAGACAGAGAAGCAACAGAATTATTTAAAGGTGATTATTGGTGAAACAATGCTGAATTTGGGTTTTCTTTATGATAATCTCTTACAGATTTATCCAATTGTTTTTTGGAGAAAATTAAATGCAAGGCATAACCTTTTACAGGAGGATTGTGCCAGCTTGCTCTTTCCAACCCAAATTCAATTTTATTCCCATAAGGATTTCTGAAATTATAAATCTGCATAATTTTTTTATTGCCAAAATCTTCATCAAAAGAACACCTGACAGGCTTGGACATTTTGTTTATAATTTTTTCAATTTTAGAATTATCTTTATAACCTGAACCTTTAAGCGCTCCAGTTATAGCTTCTTTTTTAGAAGAATAGAAACCGTAGAATAGGGGAATTTTATTTTTCATTTAGAAACCTCACTGGTTTTTCTCTTTTGAATATAAAATTTATCTACAACAGACATGACTTGGTCTCTTTGCTCTGCATTTCCAAGACCTTTCCAGTCTAAGAGAAGCATATCCACATCTTCTGCTGTTCCTGCAATTGCTTCCTGAATCATTTCTTCTGTGATTGGAAAATTGTATTGGGAGATAACATGGGAAATTGCTACATTTGAAGTTAATTGAATTTTATTGAATCCTGGACAATAATGCGGACCGCCGATTCCAATCGCAACTTCATTGTATGGATTTTCCTTAAAACTTTCCATGACTTCAAAAATAGATTTAGCAACAAGATAAGCAGACTTTCTATCTTTCCATTCTTTTTCTGTCGGCCCGATTTCTACAAAAACACACGGCTTGTCAATTAAAGGGCCGTGATGAGTGCATTCAAGAGTCAGATCATAATCTTTCAAATGAAATTTTTCTATATTTAAGTTTAATTTTTCAAAAAGTTGTTTTTGGAATTGGGCAGATGTTTTGCAGACTTTTCCAGGCTGTCCGCCGAATTTTGCGTCCCTGAAATTCCCGGGAGCATGAACTGATATTGTCTTGCCCCCTTCTTTTGAAACGTGGCGGGAGGCAAAAATTATGAAATCATAATGATTTAACTTTTCCATATTCAAGTTCTCAGTATAGATTACTTCACTATCAACAAGATAGAAATTAAAGTTCCCAAACTGGCTCATTTGAGTAGTTATGTTGATTCCTGCCTTGTCAAGCTTGCTTGCAACTATCAGATAGTTTTTGTACATAGAAAAGGGTAGCAGTCAGATGTTTTAAATTTTAAGGTGGTAAATTATACTCTACAGAATAATAAAGAATTTAAACAAAGTTTTTATAATGATTTTATGAGTTTGTCAGTTCTATTAAATGATGGAATGGATAAAGAGGGATTGGACTTCTTTGCAGAAAAAAATATTCAAGTAGATCAAACCAAAAGAGATGCAGAAGAACTTGTCAAGGTTGCTGGAAATTATGATGGAATTTGTGTCAGAAGTGCAACAAAGATAACTAAAGAGATTATTGAAGCAGGGGTAAAGGGGAAACTTAAGGTTATTGGACGTGCAGGAGTTGGGTATGATAATATTGATGTAAAATCTGCTTCTGAAAACGGAATTGCAGTGAAAATTGCACCAAATGGGAATACTAATTCAACTGCAGAACTTGCACTTGCATTAATGTTTGCTACTGCGAGAAATATCCCTCAAGCAAATAATAGCTTAAAGACAGGGAAATGGATAAAAAAACCATTCAGCGGGACTGAGTTGTCTGGAAAGACATTAGGGATATTGGGATGTGGAAGAATAGGACAAAGACTTAGTGAAATGGTAAGCGGATTAAATATGAAAGTTCTTGGTTATGATGTTAGGGCAGAAGAGGTCAAGAGACTTTACCCCCATTCAAGAATAGAATATATTGATCAATGGAATCTTTTAATGGATTCAGATTTCATAAGCGTGCATGCAGGGGGAAAAGATGAGGTTATTGGAGAAAAAGAACTTGCAGTCATGAAGCCAACTGCAATTTTAATTAATGCTGCAAGAGGATCAAATGTGGATAATGACGCATTGTATACTGCATTATTAGATAATCAAATTTTGGGCGCGGGTCTGGATACTTATCCAAAAGAACCAAAAAAAGAAGGAGAAGATATTACAGATTCTATGAAAAAGCTTGCAAGCCTTGAAAATGTTGTTATGACGACACATTTGGGGGCATCTACAAAAGAAGCACAAAAATTAACTTCGGTTGAGATGGCAAAAGTTATTTCAAGTTATCTTTTGGGAACAGAAGATAGTTTTGAAAGCTCTGTAAATCTTAAAGCAACTGTTGAAACTGAAAAAAGAATGGTTTATCCATTGCATATTTACCATAAAGATTCACCTGGCGCTTTTCTGGAAATAGACAGGATTCTAAAGAACAATGTGGTAAACATAAGGGATAATCCTTCAAGACAGATGGAGGAAGGAAAAGCCATGACAATTTATAGGATTCATCAAGAACCAACAGAAAAAGTAATTGAAGAATTGAATAATTTGAAAGAGGTTGTTAAGTGGGCTAAAAGGTAGATATAAAAATAAAGTATTCTTAGAAAATTTATGGAAGAGGCGTTTAGATTTGCAACAGCAATAGTTCTTTTGGCATTAGCTGTTCCGTTGGGAAATTTATTAGCCAAGGCAACAAAAGAGGAGCTTAAACAGGGGAGAAAATGGTTTAAACTTTTGATGATTGCCTGTTTAGCCGGATCTATTCCAGCTTTGATATTTAGAAACGATGTAATTTTCTTTTCTCTGTTATTTATTGCAGTTGTTACAAGCAGAAGTGTAAAAAAGTAAAATATATTTTCTAAACGAGAAGAATATTTAAAGAAAAAGAGATTAGATTAAATAATGGATGTTAAGATTGTAGAAAATAATTATAACAAGATCAGAGGAATCCTAAAAAATGAATATTTCCGCCAAAAAGAAGTAATGTTAGACGCAGAAGTCGAAGCATTCCATAAAGATTCCAACCCGCTCACAGACAAACGATTTTGGATTTTGAAAACTGCAGTGCTGCTCTACCCTAAAAAAGAGGTAGAAACAATTTTACTTGATAATGGGTATGACAGAAATGATATAGAAATTATTAAGAAAGTTTTGGAATCTGCGAAAGAAGAGGGGACCAAAAAAGACCTTGGAAAGAGGCTGTGCAATAGAGTTTATTCCCATTAAGACAATAGAATTTTAAATGAATAATCCTTCTTTTTTCTATGCTATATATTGTAGGATTAGGCCTTAATGAAAACGGGATTTCTAAGCAAGGATTGGAAGCTGTAAAAAAATGCAAGAAAATTTATCTTGAAAACTATACTGTCAACTTTCCTTATGATGCAAAGAAGCTGGAAGAAAGCATTGGGAAAAAAGTAATTCCAGCAGATAGAGAGTTTGTTGAAAGCAATATAATTATTCCAGAATCAAAAAAAGAGGATGTTGCTCTGCTTGTTTACGGAAGCCCATTGACTGCTACAACTCATATTTCTTTAATCGTGGAAGCGCGAAAAGAGAAAGTCAAGTGCGAGATAATTTACAGCGCTTCAATTTTTGATGCAGTTGCAGAGACAGGCCTGCAAATCTACAAATTCGGAAAAATCGCAAGCATGCCCAAATGGACTGCAAGCTACAAACCAACAAGTTTTATGGAAATTGTTAGAGATAACGAAAAAATAAATGCGCACAGTCTTATTTTAGTGGATATAAGCCTGGACTTAAAAGATGCAGTTAAAGAATTAGAAGAATCTGCAAAAATAGAAAAAATAAAAGTTGGGAAGGTTGTAATTTGCTCTAGGCTGGGAACAAAAGACAAGAAAATAATTTACAGTGAAATAAAAAATCTTAAAGAGATTGCAAAACCATATTGCATTATCATTCCTTCAAAACTCCATTTTATGGAGGAAGAAGTTTTGAATAAAAGATTATAAAAAGACATGGAAAATAAGAAAACTATGGACGCAAACAGCGAAGAAAAACAGACTTTAGAATTTTGGAATAAGAAAAAGATTTATGAGAAGTCTATCAAAAAAAATTCAAAGGGTAAAAAGTTCTATATGATGGATGGTCCGCCGTATGCAACAGGGCATATTCACATGGGAACCGCATTGAACAAGATTTCAAAAGATATTGCAATGCGTTCACAGCGCCTCCAAGGACGCAAAGTTTTTGACAGAGCAGGCTATGACACTCACGGAGTTCCTATAGAATTTCAGATTGAGAAAGAAATCGGCAGCAAAAGCAAGCAAGACATTGAAAAATTTGGGGTAAAGAAGTTTATTGACAAGTGCAAAGAATATGCAACAAAGCATATTGATGAAATGAACCAGGAATTTGAGAACCTTGGTGTTTGGATGAACTTCAAAAATCCTTATTTGACTTTAAGCGATGAATTTATTGAAACAAACTGGAATACTTTCAAAGTTGCAGACCAAAAAGGATTATTGTATCTTGGAAAATATCCTGTTCATATCTGCCCGAGATGCGAGACAGCAGTCGCGTTTAATGAAATTGAATATGCTAAACAAGATGATAATTCTATTTTTGTAAAATTCCGATTGAAAGACAAAAAAGACACTTACCTGATAATTTGGACAACTACGCCATGGACTCTTCCTGCAAACACAGGAGTTATGGCAAATCCAGATTTTGTTTATCAGGAAATTGAAATTTCTTCTGGAGACAAATGGATATTAGCAAAAGAACTTGTTCCAAAAATTATGACTATTCTTGAAATGGGCTATAGAGTGTTAGGAGAATTCAAAGGAGATAAAATGAAAGGCTGGGAATATGAAAATCCTCTTTCAAAAAATTTGAAGCTAAAACTAAAAAATGCCTACAAAGTTGTTTTGTCATCCAGGTATGTTAATCTTGAAGACGGGACAGGGCTTGTGCATTGCGCGCCTGGGCATGGAAAAGAAGATTATGAAGTTGGGAAAGAATACGGATTAGATATGCCTTCCCCTGTTGCACTCAACGGAATCTTGACAGAAGAAGCTGGAAAATACAATGGGAAAAAAGCAAGAGTTGTAGATGCAGAAATTATCGCAGACTTAGAAAAAGATAACGCTCTAGTTTACAAAATGAAATATTCCCATGATTATCCATTATGCTGGAGATGCAAGAGCCCTTTGCTGATGGTTGCCCAGCCGCAGTGGTTTTTGAAAATTTCAGATATTCAGAAAAAAGTATTGAAAGAAAATGAAAAAATATATTGGACTCCTGTGTGGATGAAGCAAAGAATGAAAGCATGGCTTGAAGGAATTTCTGACTGGCCTGTTTCTAGAATGAGATACTGGGGAACTCCTCTTCCGATTTGGAGATGCGACAAGTGCGAAGAGAAAATTGTCATCGGAAGCATTGATGAACTAAGAAAAATTGCAAAGATTCCTGCTTCAAAAAAGATAGGAATGCACAAACCAGAAATTGATGAGATTACATTCAAATGCAAATGCGGTGGAAAAATGAAAAGAGTTCCAGAAGTTCTTGATGTATGGTTTGATTCTGGAGTTTCAAGCTGGGCTGCATTGTCAAAAGAAGAATTCAAAGAATTCTGGCCTGCTGACTTGAATCTTGAAGGAAAAGACCAAGTAAGAGGATGGTGGAATTCCCAGCTGATTTTATCTGAAATAAAATGGGACAAAAAACCAATGGACGCAATTTTGGAGCATGGGATGGTATTGGATATCGGGAAGAAGAAAATGTCAAAATCTCTTGGAAATATAATTTCTCCGCAAGACATAATCGACAAATATTCGAGAGATTATCTAAGATATTATTTTGCCAAGATTTCAAAAGGAGAAGATTTTTCTTTTGATGAAAAAGAATTCAAAGATATCCAGAATTTTTTCAGAGTCTTGCTGAATGTAAATGCATTTATCAATCAAATTGAGAAAGGAAAGAATAAAATCGCAATTGAAGACAAATGGATTTTGTCAAGATTGAATTCTACAATCAAAGAAGCTACAGAAGAATACAATTCCTACAGATTCCCAGAAGTTGTTCAGACAATTGAGAAGTTCTTGACTGAAGATGTGTCTAAAACCTATATTAAAATGATCAGGGACAGAAGCAATGAAGTTTATGAGACGCTTAATGAAATTAGAATTGCAGTTTTGAAGTTGCTGGCTGCTATAATTCCATTCACTGGAGAGAAAATCTGGCAGGAGCTTAAAGAAAAGAAAATTGTAGAGGAAGAATCTATACATTTGTCAGATTGGCCAAAGATAGATGAGAAGAAAATTAATGAAAGCCTTGAATCAAAGATGAAAATTATATTGAAAGTTATTGAAATGGGTTTAAGCGAGAGAGATAAAGTCCAGATTGGATTGAAATGGCCTTTGGCTAGAGCAATTGTTTATTCAAAAGAACACAAAGCAATAGAAGAGTTGCAGGAAATTGCATTAAATCAATTAAATGTCAAGAAGATTGAATTGAAAACAGCCAAAGAAAATGAAATAAAAGTAGAATTAGACACAAAAATGACGCCTGAACTTGAATCAGAGGGCTATGCGAGAGAAATGTCCAGACAAGTTCAGTCTTTTAGAAAAGAGCTTGGATTGAAAAAAGAAGATGAAATTCACCTGCATATTGCATTAGATGATGAACTGAAAAAAATGCTTGAAAAACAGAAAAAATTTATTATGGACAGAACAAACTCGACGGAGATTGGGTTTTTTTCTCAAAATGTTACAACTGACAAGGAAAGATTTAAAAAGAATATTGAGTTTAAAATTAAAGATAAAAGAGGGACAATCGCGATTGTTAAAAAATAGTTACTAAGCGGTTAAACAAAAAATTTACTCTTTTATCATAACAATATTTAAAAATAAAACATAACAAACAAATACCATGATAGTAAAGGACGAATTTTTAAGCAGATTAAGAAAAATTTTCGATTTGAATTTATATGAGGTTAAGGTTTGGACTGCATTATTATCCAGAGGAACTTCAACTGCAGGAGAATTAAGCAGTATTTCTGATGTTCCGAGGTCAAGAACATATGATATTTTAGAAAGTTTGGAGAAAAAAGGATTTATTCTTATGAAATTGGGAAAGCCAATCAAGTTTGTTGCATTAAAACCAGAGGAAGTTGTTGAGAGAGTTAAGAGAAACTTGGTAAAATTTGCCAAGGAAAGAACAGAGAGGCTTGAGAACTTAAGAAATGATGAAGTTCTTGGGGAATTGAATGATTTATTCACTAAGGGAGTTAAATTTGTTGAGCCGTCGGATTTATCTGGAAGTTTGAGAGGAAGACAAAACTTATACAATCATATGGATATGATGATGAGAGGAGCTGAAAAAACAATTACAATCGTTACAACAAGAGAAGGATTAAACAGAAAGTTAGAAGCGTTGATGCCTACTCTTGACAAATGCAAGAAGAGAGGGGTAAAGATTAGAATTGCTGCACCAGTAGACAACAGCAATATAAAAATTGCCAGAGAATTCAAAAAAGTTGCTGATGTCAAAGATGTAGATGGATTAAAAGCAAGATTTGTAATAATAGATTCAAACCAATTGATGTTCATGCTTCTTGATGACGAGAAATTCCATCCAAATTACGATGTTGGTATTTGGGTGAACACAGAATTCTTTGCTCAGGCATTAGAACAGATGTTTGAGATAACTTGGAAAGATATGAAGCAAGTTAAGTAAAAATATATTTTTGATACTGAAAATTTATAAATCAGTTTTTTATTTAGCTCTTATGACTTTAGATTTATTAACCATTTCTGCAGAAGATTATGCAAAGTCCAAAGGAAAAAAATTAGATGATTATGAAATGAAATCATTGGTCTATGAAGGATGCTCTGAAAGACTGGCTGAGTTCAGCCTGATAGTCCAAGCAGACAAGCATAAATGCGATGTAGTTGTTGATTTAAAATATAATTTCGGCTCTGAAGCAAAGAAATACAGCGCTTCTGGTATAGGATTAAAGCTGAAAAAAACAGGCAGTTACATTTCTTCTGCTACTTCTATGCCCAGCAGATAAAGTGCATTCTTCAATGTTGTTCTAAATGCATCTACCAGCATAAGCCTGAATGCTTCTGATTTGTCTCCAATTACAGGGCATGAATGATAAAACTCATTGAAACTCCTTGCAAGCTCAAAAGAATAATTTGCAATCAATGCAGGATTCAAATCTTTTTGCGCGAGTTCAACAATCTGCGGAAATTCTGCAATTTTTTTTACTAGATGGTCTTCATTTGGAGCGAGATTCTGAATTTTTATTCTCGACTTGTTGAATTTTCCTGCTTTCTTTATTATGGAAGATGCTCTTGCATAGCTGTACTGAATGTACGGGCCAGAATCCCCCTCAAAGTTCAATGCATGCTCCCAAGAGAAATTGACATCTGCTGAAGGCGCAGATTTTAGCACAATATACTTTATTGCACCAACCCCTATTGTTTCAGCGTCTCCTTTTGTCTTTCTTTTCTTTATTTCTTCTTCTGCTTTTGCAATTGTTTTGTTAAGAACATCTTCTAAAAGAATTATTCCACCGCTTCTTGTTGCGATTATTTCATTCTCAAATTTTATTGTTCCAAACGGAAGATGAACAAGATTTCCTGAAAAATCATAGCCGAATAATTTCAGTATATTAAACAATTGAATGAAATGATCTTTTTGCCTGAAGTCTGTTACATAAATCATTTTGTCAAATTGGTATTTTTTATGGCGTTCAACTGCTGCACCCAAGTCATATGTTATGTAAGAAGCTGTTTGATTTGAACGAAGGATAAATTTCTTTTGATTGTTTGTTTCTACATATACAGCGCCATCTTTTTCTGATTTGGCTGTTTTATTCATAAGAGCGTCAAGAACAATTTGTTTTCCTCTTTTAGCAAACTCGCTCTGCCCAACTGTCTCGCTGAAGTTGATATTTAACATTTCATAGACCTTGTCAAATCCTTTTTCAGAAGCTTTTCTGATGTCATGCCAGATTTTCTCTGTTTTCTTGTCGCCCAATTCCAAGAGTTTTAATTTTTCTTTTGCTTTGTTAGTCCATTCGTTGTCTTGGAATTCTTCTTCAATTCCCTCTTGGACCTTTGTTTTTTCTTTTGCACAGAATTTTACATATAATCTTAACAATTCTTGGACAGGATCTTTTTTTAATGCATCTTTGTCAAGCCATAATTCATATGCTACGATTAGTTTTCCTATATGCAAACCAATATCTCCAAGATAATTTATCCCTATTGTGTTAAATCCAAGAAATTGGTGTATTCTCATTATTGAATCACCAAGGATTGTAGAACGGATATGGCCTATATGCATTGGCTTTCCAATGTTGGGGGCAGAGAAATCAATTACAACTTTTTTTCCTTTTCCAATTGGGGATTTTCCAAAGTTAGCATTGATTTTTATTATCTGCTCTGCAAGAATCTTTTTGTTTAAGAAAAAATTCAAGTAAGGCCCTTTATTTTCTACTTTTTCTATTTCGTTTGGGAGCTTTATTTTTTGTGCTAAATGCTCTGCAATTTTGTCTGGAGCCTTTTTCTCTTTTTTAGAAAGAATAAAACAGGGGAAAGCAAAATCTCCCAGTTCAGATGACGGAGGAACTTCGAGAAGTTTTTCTATTTCTTCTTCCTTGAGCTTTGTTTCTTTTTTTAGAAGCTGAATTATTACCTCTTTCATAAATTCTATAATGGATGTTCATTTTTAATACTTTTCAATAAAAATATAAAGTGCATTTTACATAGTCTATAATGGTAAAAGAGGCTGTGCAGGATAGCTATGATGTTTTAATTGTTGGTGCAGGACCAGCTGGATTGACTGCTGCACTTTATGCTGTTCGAAGCGGTCTCAAAACAGTTATTATTTCAAGAACTCTTGGGGGGACAGTGAATTCTATAAAAGAAATTGAAAATTGGCCTGGATACAGCGGGAGCGGCATTGAGCTGATGAAAAGTTTTTATGAACAATTAAAAAAATATAAAATAGAAGTTGTTCTGGATGATGTTAGAACCATTGAAAAAAAAGGGAAAGATTTTTCTGTTAAAACTATGGATAAAGAGTTTTATACAAAAACAATTATCTTAGCAACTGGGATTAAACGCGAGGATTTGAAGATCAAAGGCGAAGATAAACTAAAGGGAAAGGGAGTCAGCTACTGTGTTACATGCGATGGGTTTTTCTTTAAGGGAAAAGAAGTTGCATTGATTGTCAAGGAAGATTTGAAAGCAGAGGAAGTTGTAACTTTAGCCAACTTAGCAAAAAAGATTTATGTTTTATGCAACAAGAAATTAAAGTGCGAAAAAGAATTGAAGAGCCTTATCAAAAATGAAAAAGTGGAGATTATTTATGGGGGTGTTCCGCAGGAGATTTTCGGAGAGAAAAAAGTTGAAAGTTTATGGATAAAAAGCGCAGATGGAGAAAGAGAACTGAAAGTTGAGGGAATTTTCATTGAAGCAGGGGCAACTCCGATTACAGAATTTACTAAGAAGCTTGGGCTGAAATCAGACAGCAAAAAATTCATTGTAGTTGATGGAAATATGCAAACTTCTGCTGCAGGAGTTTTTGCTGCGGGGGATGTTACAAATTCCTCGGTAAAACAGGTTATAACTGCTTCTTCTGAAGGCGCGATTGCAGCCAAAAAAGCCGGGGATTATTTGGGAAAGTAGGGATGATACATAAAGTTTAAAAGTGGTGATTTTGTGGGTTTTTTATGAATAAATTAAAGGCATTTGGAATCGGAGCATTAACTCTTGGAACATTAGCATTAGCTGGATGCAAAGAATACATAATTGAATGCGCAGACTTAGAACAACAAGATATGAAGGTTGTTAATAAAGAAGTAACTACATTTATGGGAGATGAAATAATAACATTCTACGGGAAAAATAGATTTTTCAAGATTAAGGGCTCTGAATGGTATCATAAATTTGAGTTAGGAAATACTGTAAGGATAAGTTATAGACCCAGATATATGTTAACTTTTGAGGATACAAACAATGATGGAAGAAAAGAATTTGTTGAAAGCAGATTTTTAGATAATAGTGTACTTGATGCACAATTAGTAAGCAAAGAAAAATAAAATGAAAAATTTAGGGGGAATTCTATTTGGGGGATTAATATTACTTGGTTTAGCTGGCTGCAGAGAAACATTGCCGGAATATTCTGATTTTAAGAATAAAGAAGCTAAGGTGGTTGAAAAAGGCGGATTAGGGATAAGAATCAATCCGAATTATATTGCATTCAAAGCTGGAAAGATGTATTTCAAATTTAATGAAGCAGATGATGATTTAACTGGTTGTGAAAAATTAAAAGTTGGAGATTGGGTAAATTTGACTTATGAAGAAGTATCTAATGTAACAAGAGACGACACTAATTACAGCGGACAAAAAGTTATTCTTGAAAGAAAACTTGCTGGATACAAATTTTTAGATGCTAAAATTATAACCAATAAAAAATGAACAGATTACAAAAAATGCTATGCATTGGGGTAGGATTGTTAAGCTTTGCAGGATGCAAGGAATTTGAAATAGAATATTCTCCAGTATTGCATGAAGATGCAATTGTTAGTTCTAAGAAATTCAGCGCTCCATATACAATCGGTGAATTAAAGCCAGTCAAGACTAGCACTGGGGAAGCAATGATAGTGACTCCTGTTGATTATCCTGCAAAATACAATATTACATTTGATGGAAAAATTCAATTTGAATTAGATGATAGAATCTTATTTGACAGATTTCATTCAAATGACCAGGCAGATGTAAGCTATAGAGAAAAATACAGCTTAATCTATGATGACACCAATAATGACGGAACAAATGAGCTTGTTCACAAATATTTTATGGATGCAGAGTTTATTGATGCACAGCCAATTACAAACCGAGTTCTTGACAGGTTTTAACTATAGAAACAATTATTAATCAACTTTTTCTAAATCGTTTTATGGACATAAAAAAAGACAAACTTGAAGATGCTTTAAAGAACGAAAATTCAGAGAAGCCAAAGATTTCAAGAGAAATGGAAATTGGATTCCATCAAGGAGCATTAAACACTTTGATTAATGAAAGAAATGAGTTAATCAAAATGGCTGCGCAAGTTGAACATGTAATGCAGGCGCACATGAAAAGGCTTGAAGAATTAGGCGTTAAGATAAGAACTTCAGAAAAAAAGGATTAAGCCTCAAGAGAGGATTGAACTCTCGACCTGCTGATTACGAATCAGCCGCTCTACCAACTGAGCTATTGAGGCATGGATACCTATTGATAATAAGTTTTATAAGTGATTTCTTTTTATGAATTATAGTTATTATGCGGGTGTGCCAGAAAGTAAGATTTAACAATCTTACAATCATTCGTAATAGATTCCGAATGAGTGGTAAACCCCTCTGTAATTGATGCGCGGGTGTGCCAGAGTGGTCAAATGGGCAGGACTTAAGATCCTGTGGCTTAGTGCCTACGAAGGTTCGAACCCTTTCACCCGCATTTGAAGGATTGAAAATGCGCTGACAAAAATCTCCCATTTTTAGTCCCGCATTTGGAGATTATGAAAATAAGAAAAGAGGTTATTTTGCTGATTGTCCTGATATCTTTATTTTTTTCTATAAATTATAATTTTTTGGATGGAAAAATGCAGGAGTTTTTGGAAGATAAAGAAGCAGGTTTTGTTGGGAGGATTGTTGATGGAGACACTGCAATAATAAATGGGAACAGTACAAGATTCCTTGGCATAAATACTCCAGAAAAAGGCGAACGATATTATCAGGAAGCAAAAGACTTCCTTGGAGGTTTAATTTTGAATAAAACAGTTACATTGGAGTATGGAGCAGAGAAAACAGATTTGTATGGAAGAAAACTTGCATTTATCTTTCTTGATGGAAAAAACATTAACATAGAGCAAGTGAGAAATGGATTTGCAAATGTTTATGTCTTGGATTATAAGAAATATGAAAGTGAGTTGAGAGAAGCTTGGGAAGAATGCATTGCAGACGGAAGGAATTTGTGTGAAAGGTCTACGAATGAATGCTCTTATTGTATTGAACTAAAAGATTTAGATATTGAAAATCAAGAGGTTATTCTTTCTAATAAATGCGATTTTGGTTGTTCTTTGAATAACTGGACAATTAAAGATGAAGGAAGAAAAAAGTTCACATTTAGAAATTTTGTTCTTGAGACAAATAAGGAAGCAAGGATTATTGTTGGAAATGGAACAGACAGCGCAGATGTTTTATATTGGAAAGATGAAACTTATGTTTGGACTGCAACAGGAGATACTTTATTTTTGAGGGATAGTGAAGGAAAGCTGGTGTTGTGGAAGGAGATTAGAAAATAATTTTTTATCTATTTACTACTCCAATTTTAGAGACGCTGGCAATTTCCAATTTAATCTTTTCTGTTCTGAGTAGTAATGCTTTTTACAAAGATAACTCCAACCCTTTTTATCACTCTTTCCCATTAAAAATGGGTAAACTTCTGCATATGCTTGATTCGTGCAATCTCCCCCGAAATCGCAACAAGGAATTTCCTTTCCATTTTTCAAAAGTTTAAGTCTCATTGATGATTTTGGTTTGATTGCGTTGCTTTTAAGAATTTTTAGTTTTCCAAATTCATTGTGATATTTAGTTATTATTTTCATGTTTAATAATGAAATTTTCTTTCATATTCTGGATGGCTAAACCATTCAAGGATTATTGCTAAAATCTCCACTTTATTGGGCGTTGTTATTGAATAAACCAATCTCCATCCATCAGGCAAGTCATATTTCCATAAATTAATTATCCCAAATTTTTGGATATAATCTTTAGGGATTAATCTTTTAGGAAGGGGTATTGCACAGAAAACATTATTCTTTATTTCATCAATTGCTTTGTGAATATGTTTCTTAAGATCATCATTTTCATCAAGGCTATTAAATTCTTTTTCAATTTTATCATTCGCAAAAGTAACCTCGGACTTCTTTATTATTCCCACTTAGTACCTCTTTCTTTTTAGGAATTTATTTGCTATTTCTGGGCTCCAAATATAAACGAGAATCCCTTCCTTGCTAATTGCAATCTTATTTATACCTTGTAAATAATCCAATATAATCAAATATGTTTGCCACATTACTTTTTTTGGAAGTTTTTTCCATATATCAGTTCTATTAAATTCTCCACTGTTATCTTCAATAAATCTTTCAACCATTAAGACTGTGTCCAAATTTGGGCTTCTTAAGATTAAATTAGGGGTTTCATTCTTCATTATTTTATTATATATCAATTGATATATAAACCTTTCGGGATTAATAGAAAAGATAACTAGATACTTTAATAGTAATATTTAAAAGATATATATTCCAGTATATAGGTTATGGACAGGAAAAAGGGGTTGTCAATTATAGTTTTCTTAGTTTTATTGCTCGGAGTTGTTGATGCTGCCTGGGTTCTTTATTATAAAGGAACAATAACAACTAACGTAATTGGAGAGCAGAGTGCGTACAGCATTTCATGGGAGTTTAATGATACTCTATCTTTAGATACAACTAACGGGCCAGATTCTACAAGTACGCTTATGAAAATAGACAGCCTGGATAAAGATTTGGATATGGGTTTTGAAATAGAAACAAGAAGAACTAACTTAGATTCAAACTGCCCAAATTATGAAGATGACTGCACTGTAACATTAGCTCACATCTACAATAATGGGACAGAGATAAAAACAATATTATCAAACAAGCAGACAATAACAAATGACGGCAATTTTACATTGTTTAAGGATGTTGATAATTATGTAGAGTACAAAGTTGAGTGTGTTGAAAATTCTTGTTCACAAAGAATATCTTCTAATGTGACATTGGAGCAGATCCAAAATATTTAGTAATGTCCTTTTTTTATATAATTGAATTACAAACTCTTTTCCCATTAGACATTAATTGCCCCCTGGATTAATTCGTTTAGTTTTTTGTTATTTGGGAAAATCCAAATAATTTTACCTTTATCAAACATTATTTTATTTGATCGCTCTAGGTAAGTTAAAATTAATTTGAAGGTTTGATACTGCATCTTTTTTGGAAGAGAATTCCATAATTCCATTCTTGTAGGATAACTCTTCATTTCTGAAATTATCTTTTCTACCATTAAAATTGAATCTAATTGGGGGTAATGCAATATATTTTCCATTGTATACACTTATACAATCAAGTTTTTAAATATTTTGGTAATAACCTTTAAATAAAAGTGTAATTAAATTCCTGCATGATAACCTTGAATAATATTGAAAGCGTTTCGCCCATATTGCTGACTCTGCTTTTAATTGCCTATTTGATATTAACAGAGCTTGGAGACAAGAAGATAAGAAAGACGCTTATTCCTTTTATCATTGCGTTTACTGCAATCTTTCTGGTCATCGCTGCAGTAGATGTTATTTCTAAGCTAAATTAACAAGATTTAAAAGTGATTTTCCTTGATAAATAGATGAAAAAATACCCGTTAGTATTGCTAAGTTTGTCATTGCTTTTATCAGAGATTATATTAAAAATAAATTCAACAGCAGGATTTGTTTTCTATTGCGCTTTGATAACAGGCTGTGTAATTGCATTGTCTAAAGCAGAATCATTAGACAATCAAGGAAAGCTGATGATAGTCTTTATGATTTTGCCTACAATAAGAATTGCAGATTTAGTCATAGGCTTTGATTTCTTGCTAAGATCGTTTATTGTGTATAACATTCTCTTATTCCTAGTTATCTTTTATTGTGTAAAACTTGAGATTAATCCAGGCTATACAAAGAAGAAGATAGCTTTGCTTCCAATAATGATTCTTATTGGCATAGTATTTGGGCTTTTCTGGAATAATTTCTTTTTTACTGAAAAATGGATTGGGTATCTCTTTATGCTTCCTGTAATAGTTTACGCAGAAGAAGTCTTGTTCAGAGGGATGATTCAGAATTTGATTGGCAGAGAGTATAATGGAGTCAGCGCTGTATTCTTTACTTCATTATTATACTGGATATTTAGTTTAAGCTATGGCTTGGCTATCTCTTTGTTCTTCTTTGCAGTCTCTCTTGTTCTTTGCCTGATTTACCAAAGAACAAAGAATATCTACTTGACTATGGCTCTGAGCTTTGTTGTTCAGCTGTTTGTCCTAGTTTTGGCCTAAAACGGGTTATATGCTTAGGTATAGGAAAGCTTTTAAACAGAATTTACAGCATTTTTATATGAAAGGAATGTTAAATCTAGTAGTTATCGGAATAACTTTAATATTATTAATCGGTGCAGTAAGTGCGACAACACAAAGCACAGGTACAACCATTATTAGCGGGATAGTTTATATTTCTCCAAATGCCAGCAATTTTGTTTCTGGAGCAACTGTAACTGTTGATTGCAATGAACATATTCAAACAACAACAAGTTCTGCAACTGGCTATTACAGTGTTAGTTATGATGAAGAAGTTTGTCATAATGGAGCATATTTAGTTGTATCTGCAACTAAAGGAGATTTGTATGGAATTAATCCAAATGGAGTAATACATGATGATTTTCCAGTTGCTAATGTTAATGTAGGTCCGGTAAATGTTCCTATGGTTCCTGAATTTGGCGTAATTATCGGAGGATTAACAATATTAAGTGCAATTGGAATATTTTTTGTTGTGAGAAGAAAATGAAAAAACTATTTAGCTTATTCATTCTAGTAACATGCTTACTTTTATCTGTCAGTTTTATTTCTGCTTGTGAAACTAAAGACTGCAAGATAATCAAGACAGTTATTTCTGGAAGAGTTTATTTTGCAGAAACAAATGAATCTGCTGGAAAGGCTGATGTAACAATAACTTGTTATCATGCTGGAACAACTTATACTCAAACTACAACAACTAGATCAACCATGGGTGTAAAGGGGCAATATCATGTAGAATTCCCTCAAACTCAATGCATTGCTGGAGATACAGTAGTTGTTACAGCTACAAAGAATGGATTAAGCGGAAGCGGCAGTGATATTGTTGAAAATAAAGTGAGCGAAGCAAGATGTCCAGATATTGACATCGGATTAGTAAATGTTCCATTGGTTCCTGAATTTGGAGCAGTTATCGGTGGATTGACTATATTAAGTTCAGTCGGCATATTCTTCTTCGTAAGAAGGAAATAAATAATTAAATAACATAGGGAGGATAAAAAAATAATGAAAACAAACAAAACATTCGGATTGATGATTACTGCAATGTTAATCTTATCTATCAGTATGATTAGTGCTACTCCAATTTGTGCTACAGTTGAAACTACTTATATTAGTGGAATAATCACTGACCAAACAAATGGAAATGTGCCAGTCTCTGGAGCAAGTGTTAATGTTAATTGTAATGGAAATATCCAAACAACAACAAGTGATTCTAATGGAAGTTATAGTGTACAATATTCTGCTTCAGAATGTGGTAATGGAGACAATGTAGTTGTTTCTGCAACCCATAATGGATTAAGTGGTAGTAATAATGATGCTACATGGTACACAGAGAATAGCACTATCGGTTGTTTACAACTAATAGTTGATGTTGCTTGTGCTAATGTTCCGTTAGTTCCAGAATTTGGAATTGCTATTGGTGGATTAACTATACTTAGTGCAGTTGGAATCTTTTTCTTCGTAAGAAGGAAATAAATACAAATTTTTTATTTTTTTATTTTTAGTTCTAATTTTTTAAGAAAGAGGGGGATATTTTCCCTATATAACCTTTAAATAGTCATTTTAAATTTATTTTATATGGCTGGTGCATTAACCCATTTTATTATTTCTATTCTTGGATTTTCCATTTTAACTTTTATTTTTAAAAATTGGAAATATGGGCTGGCTTTTGCAGTTGGGCAGTTAATTCCCGATTTAATCAGGGTAGGAGTTACTGGGCTATTTAACGATACATGGAGTCTTGGGGCAATTATGACCAAAGCGCTATTTTGGGAAATGGACTTTCTCCATGCTTATACTACTTGGGTAATTTTGTTTGCAGTTGCATTTGCAATAATCTTAGGACTGTACAAATTCAAGAAAATAAACAAGAAACAGTTTATTGAATGGTTTATTGCAGAGGTGATATTCTTGATAGGAACAATAGCTCATCTAGTAATAGACTATTTTATAATTGAAACCAGCTATTGGATATAACTCTCAAATCGAAACCTTTATCTATAAAATTTATCTCAAAACACCATGAACTTAAAGAAGCTAAACCCCGGATTTAAACAGCTTTTAATTAAGACCGGAATATTTGTCGGAGCATTTATTTTGTTTACTTTAATTATTGGGCAGAAAATTGTAACTTCTAGTTTGCTTTACAAATTTAATCTTGCTATTTACGGAGGTTTAGGGTATATCTTATTATTTTCTGTCTTTGGATTTATTGTTTTATACAGAAACAGGCTATCTCAATTAAAACCCTGCAAATTTAAGAAAAAACAGGGGATATTTTTATTGTTTAGCCTTGCATTTTTATCATTTTTTTATGGAATAGAATTAAACATTTCTTCAATTGAAGTTAATTTCTTGAATACAATCTTTGTTCACCTATTAGCTTTGGCTCCGTTTGTATTTCTTCTCTTAGGCATTTTTGGTTTAGAATTCATTAAAAATTTTGTTAAAGAATTCAAAAAAGAGCTGGTTTACTTTGCAATCTTTGGAGTAATTGTTTATTCGTTAATGAATGCGGTCTGGAGTTTATGGCCTTTTTTCAGCATGATTGTGTTGAAAGCAGTTTACTTTTTATTGGGGCTTGTCAGCCAGAATACTCAATTAATCAATTCAACTACAATCATGTTTGATGGTTTTGCAGCGCAAATTGCAGAGGCCTGTTCTGGAATTTATTCGATATTTATATTTTCTAGTCTTTACATATTTTCAATTTTATTGGATTGGAAAAAAATAAACAAAACCAAGGCAGTTCTAATGTTTATCCCTGCAGTTTTGGGGGCATTTTTAGTAAATATATTAAGAGTTTTCTTGTTAATGATTATTGGAGCCCATGTTTCCAGAGAACTTGCTCTTGGATTTTATCACAGCTATACTGGAATGGTATTCTTCTTAATCTATTTTGCAGTATTTTGGAAAATTTTCTATAATTGGATGAAAAAATGAAAATAAAAGATATTTATAACAAATTTATGGGGGATCCGCTTTATAGAAACTCCATTTACCTAATGGTAAGCACGGGGGTTATGTCTGTGTTTGGATTTGTTTTCTGGATGATAAATGCAAGATTGTTTACAGCAGAAGAAGTTGGTCTTGCAACAACAATTATCTCAGTAATGTCATTAATAACAACTTTTTCACTTCTTGGGCTTGGAACTGGGTTGATAAGATACCTTTCTAAATCCGAAAGAAAAAATGACAAAATAAACACATGCTTTACACTTGTTGGAGTTGTTTCGATAATTGTCAGTGCTGTTTTTATTCTTGGAATAAGCCAGTTTTCTCCAAGATTGTTATTTATTAAAGAAAGTGTTATTCTTTCAGGGATATTTATAATTTCGATGGTGATTTCTTCCTTTTCTTCTCTTATCGAAAACTTGTTTATTTCATACAGATCCACAAAATATACTTTGCTGAAACAAACTATTTTTAGTGTATTAAAGATAGGACTTCCGTTTGGGTTGGTGGGATTGGGTGTTTGGGGAATATTCGGCTCTTGGATGATTGGATTATTTGCAAGTGTATTAGTCAGCTTCTTTGTATTAATGAAAAAATTCAGCTATAAGCCGAAATTAATATTTCATGATTCAATAATAAGAAAGATTGGGAAATACTCATTCTTGAATTATGTCTCGGGGTTTATAGGGGGTCTTCCAACCCTTATTCTACCATTAATGATAACAAATTCTATACACCCAGAAATGACTGCTTATTATTATATGGCAATGATGATAGCAAATGTCTTGTTTATAATTCCAAGTGCAACATCGAACTCGTTGTTTGCTGAAGGAAGCCATGATGAAAAGAGCCTTAAACTTCAAATAAAGAAGTCTGCAAAGATAATCAGCTTATTGATTATTCCTGCAATAATAATAACTATCTTTTTTGGGAAATACATTCTTCTTTTGCTTGGGAAAGATTATTCTGCTGAAGGATATATGCTGCTTAATTATTTTGCATTAAGCTGTGTGTTCATGTCAATTAATTCTATATTTGGGAGTATATTCAGAGTTAAGCATAAGTTAAAACAAATTTTAGTTCTAAGCATAATTTCAGCTATAACAATTTTAGGATTAAGTTTGTTATGGATGGGCGATGGACTTACTGGAATTGGTTTGGCTTGGTTAATCGGGCAGGGAATTGTAACTTTGAGTTATTTTGTATTGTGGATATTTGGGAAAAAGTAAATTTATTTTACTTCCTCACATGTCTCAGGAGGAATAACCAATATCCCCCCATAGCCATTATCTAAAATTAGCTTATTTACAAATGATAAATTTCCTGAATCATTTACATAAACATATCTTAATGACCTCCCATAAACATCCTTATCTGTAATTGAAGAGCTCAGAATTACTTCTTTGTCTAAAATTAATGATTCGAGATAGGTAGTTGCTTCTTCATAGCCTGTTTGATTCTTTTCTGGAGTATCTACACACAAAAGTCTGATTGTTTCTATATCTCCTGAAGAGTTATAGATTTCAAAAGTATCTCCATCAATTACATTAACAACTGTATTTGGAGTTATCTCAGAAGTTTCTGGAGGTTCTGAATTGTTGATTAAAAATAAAGCAAAAGAAACAGAGATTATAGCTAAAATTGAGGTTAATAAGAAAATTAAATGACCTCTTTTCATTGATTAGACAGATATCTGTTTAATATAAACATTTTCTTTAATAAAAGAATTTATAAAATAAGAATGAGTATTATCTAAAAGAGGAAAAATGGTTTTAGAATTTTCAGAAATTTGGATTCCTGCAGTTTTAGGAGGAGTCGGAGGCTTAACAAGAGGTTTTGTCGGCTTGTTAAAGGCAATTTCATTAAGAAGAAAGATTTTATGGGGTTATTATGCAATAACTGTGCTTGTTGCATTAGTTATTGGGGTTTTTACGGGATTAATATTTAATTTTGATTATAGGCTGTCTCTTCTTGCAGGTTATGCTGGAACAGATATTCTAGAGGGGATTTATAAGAGTTTCTCAGTCCAAAAAGTTTTTGTTTCGAGTGCAAAGGCAAAGAGCAAGTAAGAAAAGATTTATATTTTAAAATAGGGTGACCACAAAATACCAACTTTTATAAATGTGGGCACCTATAGCATATTATGTACATAGAAAAAAGAAAATTTGGAAAGAGCGTTAAATATTACCTTGTTCATTCTTATAGAAAAAAAGGAGAAGTTGAAAAGATAAGGCGTTATCTTGGAGTGGGCTTGCCTGCTGAAGAATTGGAAAGAAGAAAAAGAATAGCAGAAAAGATAATTTTAGAGATTATTGAAGAATTCAATACAGAAATATTCAATTTCTCTCTTTCAGAAAAAAAGATAGAAGAACTAAATAGGTATGATAAACAAATAAAAATTTATCATTTGGAAACCCCGGACTGGAAAAGATTTACTGAAGATTTTGTTTATAACACAAATGCAATAGAAGGTTCAACGGTCCAATTAGATGAAGTAAAAGACATTTTAGAAAAGAAAAAAACTGCAGTTGGTTCAGAAGAGATTGAAACAAAAAATGTTGCAAAAGCAGTTGAATTTGTCAGGAATACAAAAGAAGATTTATCCTTAGAATTAATAAGAAAAATTCACAAATTATGCTTTGAAAATTCAAAACATTTTGCAGGCCAGTTTAGGAATGTGGAAGTTGTTATAAAAAATTCCAAGAATGAGGTTGTTCATAGCGGGGTGCCTGTTTCTGAACTTGATAAAGAATTAAATAAATTAATAATTTGGTATGAAAAAAACAAAAAAAAGTTTAAGCCCCTGATTTTGGCTTCAATAATTCACAACCAATTTGAGCACATCCATCCATTTCAAGATGGAAATGGGAGGGTTGGCAGATTATTGCTGAATTTTATACTGCTTAAGAACAAGTATCCTCCGATAAATATAAGGATGGAAAATAGGGGGGAGTATTATTCATCCTTGCAGGAATATTCAAAAAACCAAAATGTTAAACCGACAGTTAAATTTTTAATAAATCAATACAATAAAATGTTAAAGAAGGTGTCCACAAGAGACAAATATGAACTAAAACGTGGTCACCCAAGTAAACATGGTTAACAAACAATTAGTTAATTTTATCAAAGAATCAAGAAAAAGGGGATTTGGAGATATGAAGATAAGAGAAGCCTTGGTAAACAAAGGGTGGCCTTTGGTTGAAATTGAAGCTGCGTTTGTTGAGCTTGTTCCAAAAGACAGGATAAAAAATCAGATTACTTTGTTTTTAGACGATGAGCTAATCAGCAATTTGGAAAAGCGGGCAAAAAAGAATTTGTTCACACTCCCAGAACAAATTGAAGATGTTTTGAGGAGAAGTGTGATTAATCAATCAAAAACAAAGTCTCTTAATAACGAAAAATTGGATGATACACTAGTAGGGATATTTTCTAGAAAGAAAACTGGAAGAAAGAAGACTAAGAAAGGAAAAACTAAGTCTAAGTAGATGAATATGCCTTATATGTTGAAATAATCATATCATCTAGAGTCTTTTTTGGAGCCCAATTTAAAATCTCTTTTGCTTTCTTATTTGACGCTACTAGGAAAGCTGGATCCCCCATTCTTCTTTGCCCGAATTTGTATTTGAACTCTTTTGTTAGTCTAATAAAGGCAGTTACTAATTCCTTTACGCTGTATCCTTTTCCTGTCCCAAGATTTATAGCCCCGTTGTAATCTGTATTTAATGCTTTAATGTGGGCATCTACTAAATCAGATACATGAATATAATCTCTAACACAAGTACCATCAGAAGTGCCATAATCGTCTCCAAAAATTATTAGATTCCTTTTCCCCTGAATTGCTTCCATTATTAAAGGAAAGATATTATGCGCTTCTGGATCGGTGTAATTTAACACATCTCCTGCGACATTAAAATAACGAAGAGAGATATATTGAATTCCATAGATTTTATGATAGTATTCAATTATTTTTTCTGATTCTTGTTTTGTAAACCCATAATAATTGATAGGATTCAGTTTTGTTTGTTCATCAATTATATTTTTATCTGGTATCCCATAAACCGCAGCACTTGAAGAGAAAATTATCTTTGGAACATGATATTCCACCATGTTGTTCAGTAGGTTAATTGTCCCGACTATGTTATCCGAATATTTTACAGCATTTGACATTGATTCTTCAACTGCTTTGTATCCAGCAAAATGAATTACACAATCAATTTTATGTTTCTTGAATATTTCAGATAAACCTTCTTTATCAGTTAAATCCAGAAGGTAAAATATTGCTTTTTTGTCTACTAGTTCTTTCTTTCCTTTTGAAAGATTATCTACTACGATTACAGAATATCCTTGGTTTATTAGTTCATGGGCTGCTATTGAGCCGATGTATCCAGCTCCACCGGTTACTAAGATTGTTTTTTGCATTTTGTTAGATTGACTAAGGAGTTTTAATATTTTTAGATGGAAAGAAACACGATTAAATACTTTTAAATCCGTTTTTAGAAGTAGCACCTTTTATTGATTCCCAATTATGATGTTTTCTTACTTTCAGATTTGTTTTCCACATTTGTTCTAAGAATTCTGGATTATATCCTTTTTGTTTAGCCAGATGAATTAATGCATTCAAATCTTTAGGCAAACATTTCCCTCCGAATCCAAAATCTTTATCTGGACCAGGAACATTATTATTTTTTCCAATTAATGGATCTATAACTATTGCATCTCGAACAAAAGTCCAATCGATGCCCAACTTTTCACAAATTTGGAATAGTTCATTAGCAATTATGACTTGCCCAGCCAGGGTTACATTTGCAGAGTATTTTATCATTTCTGCAGTTTTTGAATCTGTGATAATGTATTTAGCCTTGGGGAATATTTCCTTGTATATTTCTTCAATCTTCTTACAATCTTTTTTATCTCCGCCTAAAACAACTCTTGCAGTATTATGCATATCTTCCAGATAAGTTCTTTCTGTCAGGAATTCGGGATTAAAAACTAGCTTAAGGGTTGGGAATTCTTTTTGTAATTGTTCTGTTGTTCCTGGAATAATTGTAGAACGCAAGACTACCAAAACACTCTTTTTGTTTATTACCTTTAATTCTTCACTAATTGATTGAAGAGCATTTCTTACATAAGATAAATCAATTTCCCCTTCTGCACTCATAGGTGTAGGTACTGCAACAAAGAATTCTTCACAAGCTTTCAAAACCTTGCTTAAGTTATTATGTTCTGAGATGTATTTGTCGTAGATAACTAATTCAAATTTCTTAGCAAATACGCTTCCAAGTGCTTTTCCAACAACACCATAACCGATTATACCTAGTTTGTTTTTCATTTTTGTATATAATTTGGCATAAAAAGTGATATTTAAAGGTTACTGAACAGTGGGAATTAACATCCCTAAAAAAGTTAGATTGGTTTCTTACCAATGGAAATTACTTCATCAAATATTTTGAACAATTTTGGTTCTATCACTTTAAAACTATATTCCTTGAGGAATTTCTCTCTTGCTTTCCTCCCTAGTTCCTTAGCAATTTTTGGATTATCTAATAAATAAGATATCTTTTCTGATAATTCATCTATGTCTCCAGATTCTACAATAACCCCACAATCTTTTAAAATTATCGGCAAATCGGAAATATTTGTTGCAATAATTGGTTTTCCACATGCCATTGCATCAAACACTTTAGCTGGGACCTGACCTATTGCCGAAAAACTTTTTTTCTGAGGTAATACAATTAAATCTGCAAGAAATAAATAGTGGGAGATAATTTTGAATGGAACTTCCCCCAATATTTTTATGTTCTTTTCAGAAGAATATTTACTAATAAAAGTTTTATGATATATATTATTTTTTTTGTTAAGTCCCACAATTAGAAGGAATAAATCTTTCTTGTTTACTTTCTTAAACGCGGTAATTAAATCTTCTAACCCCTTCTGTTTTCCTGCAGTTCCTAAAAAAAGAATTACTTTTTTATCTACCAAGCCCAACTTTTTCCTTAAATCTTCAATAGTGGACTTATCTTTGATAAATGTCTTTTCATCCCGAGCGTGAGGGATTATCTCCCCCCCGAACCTATTTTGAAGGAAAGTATTTGATACAGTTTTCCTTTTTACAAGAAAAGATAAAAACTCCAACATTAAAACAGAAATAAAATTAAGAGCTCCGTGCAGGCTTAAAGATATCTTTTTATTTTCTTTAAGATTTCCTAATTGAAATCCTAATTCCCAGTCATCAATATCCAAAATAAATTTCTTCCTATAAAGAAAACTTTTGATAAGCCCATAAGGAAAACTTGGAAACAGAGGTTTTATGGAATAGATAACGTCACCATCCATTTTTCTGATTAGTTCAAAAAGGTTAAAACGATTCTTGATTGTTACAAAGTTTATAGAAGAATCCCCTTTGAGGGGAGACCAAATTGAACCCTTTAAACAGGGTCCAATAATATCAACGGCATATTTTTTCTGTAACATCTTAGCTAAAAGATAACTTCTCCCAGTAGAATTAGAAGAAAGATCGGGAGATAATATTGAAATTTTCTTTGATTGTTTCATTTAAATATCTCTGACCCCCCATTGCAATAAATTTTGTTTTTATTTTCATTTAAAAATTTTGTTGGAAAATTATAAGTCAATAATCCTCGCCCATAATATTTAAAGGTAATCTCTTGAATAGTATTAGACATACTAGAATAAACATAATTCTCTTTGTTTATAGTTGTGGGCAGGATATTTGTTTGAAGATGGTACACATTAATTGTGGGGGGGATCTCATATAGTTTATATTTCGCATAACTATCCGCGATAATGTTTTTAGCAAGGTTCACATTTATTAACCAATTTCCAGAGCTTATCTCTGAAGAAGATACATATAACATATCATAATCACTACCCCCATTTTCAAGGTTCATAGAAAGATTGTTCCCTCCCGCAAGACTAAAGAAAAACCAGATAGAATTAAGTAGGAGTAATGATATAAAGATTGTGCAGATTAAAACAGAATAATTTTTCTTTTTAAATAAGTTTACTATTCCCAACATAGACATGGGGGATAAAAGAATTAACATCTGGCAATATAGTCTATCCAAATTGTAACTCATAGAAGCAAAAGGTAGTAACATCAATAAACAAAAAAGTGAAAATACAACTAAACCCAGTATAAAGAACAGAGGGTGTTTAGTATAAGAACGTTTATAAAAAATTAAATATAGAAGTATTCCAAAAAGTAATAAGAACCTACCCAAAAAAATTATTAAATTTCTAACTAGCTGAATTGAGATAATGAAATTATTTGAAAATAATATTTTTTTCATAGAACCCGAGACGATTCTAGAAGGGTACTCATAATTAAGTTTTTTGGATTCTATAGAAGAATTTTCTGTTGAATGGGTATAATTCTGCAGATCCAAAAATGGGCTATATTTATCAGACTGAGATAATGAGATTAATTCAATAGGGGAACTCCCTTGAGAATAGACTTCTTCCTTAAATAAATTTCCAAGATTAGAAAGACTATTTTTCCCAAATGTAAAAAAACTATCGGAAGTATTAGTTATTTGGGCGTACCACAAAAAAGAAAATATTATCAAAAAAAGTACAAATAAAAAAGATATCTTCTGGAAGATTATTTTTGGATCAAATTTAATAAACAATAATTGAATAAAATAAAATAAAATAAGGCATAAGAGAAAAATTATCATTGTAGAATAATGTGAAACGGCTAATGAAATACTAAATATAATCAAGAGGATAGACCTGAAAAAATTATTTATTTTAATTTCTAAAAGGATGAGAATAATTAAACCAAAAAAGAGAAATGCTATCTCTTGCCTAGGGGGGAATCTAGCCCAGATTACAATAGTCTGTTGGAATAAAAAGAAAAGGGTTGCTAAAAAGGCGAATGGGGTTGGGAGTAGTTTTTTTGATATTCTCCAAAGGCATATAAATAATACAGAGAAAATTAATGGGAAGACTAATTTAGGGACTAAGATTAAAGAGATTTTTGATAATAAACAGAATATTCCTGGTAAAATAGCCACACTTAACATAGCATTATAATTTCCGGGAATAGACCAAAAGTCCCAATGTCCTTGGGAGAAAACAAGGTTAGATATTTGATATTCAAGACTGGCATCTGGAGCAGATATAAACCAACCCCGCATACTCCCCATTAAGACTAGAGCTAATCCTACCCAGTATAATGCCCAAGGCCAAATATTCTCATTTAATTTTTTTCTGAAAATTGTTAACAGAAGAACATAAACAACAATTCCCCCGATCATTATCATTGTTAAAATGTTTGATCCGTGATTGTTGAGAAGGAAAGCTCCGAGGATGCTGAGGACAGGGAAAGCCATTGGGATTATGAAGAAAATGTTGTTGAGGGCGTCAAGCTTTGGAACAGTTAATTGAAATGGTTGAAAATCTTTATTTCTTTTCCATCCAACAATTCCAAGAGCAACAAGGAAAAGATCAAAGCAGATTAGTATTGGATAAAGTGAAAGAGGTTTGTCTGTGATATTTAATGCAGGAAGTGTCCAGTTTACAATTAATCCTGCAAACATGATAAATGCAATTGAGAGCCCGATTGTATAAACTAAAAATTCCCAAAATTTAACTGTTCTAATTTTAAAACATAACATTATCAGCAATCCCGGAACAGTAACTAATAAGATAAATCCTAGAATTGCACGAATGTAAAGGAAGTCTATACCAAACCCAACTAAGATATTAACAATGACTAAAAATAAAAGGATTCCTAGAAATATCTTATTTCTTGTTAAATTAATTAATGGAATTTTTTCAAATACTTTTGTGGGTTCTTCTTCCTGCAAATCTTTCTCAATATCAACATGAAAGAAAGATTTCAGTTTTTCTTTGAACTTACTTGGTTTTTTTTGTTTGAGGTTTAGGGGTTTCATGAGTGTTTAATGCATATTTTATTGCTTTATCAAAAGTGTTAACCGTGGTTTGGATATGAACAATTTTGGATTTTGGAATCTTTTTTACATTCTCCCTCATTTGCTTTAATAAATTCGGATTATCTAATAATTTTTCCATTGCTTCTGCGAGAGCATTGGAATTTTTATCGGGAACGATAAACCCGGTTTTTCCTTCTTCAATTAATTCTTTTGCTTCTGCTTTATCTGTGCAAATTACAGGAATCCCGTAGTAAAGAGATTCTGTAACAACATGCCCCCAAATATCACATAAAGTTGGAAATACAAAGAAATCGGCGATTGAATAATAATTTGCCCTATCTACCCCATCAGCATACCCTAAGAAGATTATATTTTCATTATCTTTTGCTGATTTTTTTAACATTTCTTCCTGATCCCCTGTTCCTGCGATTAACAATAAGGTATCTTTCCTATCTAATTTATTAAACGCCTCAATGAGATAATCTACTCCCTTTCCCTCCCTTAAATACCCTAGATTAAAGATTATCTTTTTGTTCTTGAACTTTCTTGGTTTTTCCATCCAAATTGGTTTTGGCAAGAGAAATTCTGGATAATTTTGGGTTCCAACGAATATTTTTTCCGTAGGAAATCCATTGGATGATAAAAAGTTTGTTGTGGCATTTGAATAAGATATAAATGATTTAGAAATATTTTTTACATTATTCATATAAATAAAATCTATAAATTTTTTTATATTAAAGGTAAATATCTTAATTAAAGAATGAGCTAATTCTCGGTGATGTTGTATGCTTCCCAAAGTATTACCAGACCAGAAAATGAATGGCTTCTTTTTATGTTTACAGAAAGATAAAATCTTTAAACAAGAGGAAAAACTTTCCAAATTATCCCCGCAGATATAAACATCGTAATCCTCTTTTTTTAATTCTTTTTTCAAAGTAGGATTAAATAAAAATGGCCCAAAATATCGGTACGGAAGAATTTTGTAATTGAAGGAGTAATCTTCTAATCTTGTAGACCATTTTCTTTCTTTATCATTCTCCTTACAGAAATAAACAGTTAAATTATATTTTTTTGAAAGTTCTTCAAATAATGGATTCCTATACGGGGAGATGATATTATGCAAAATCATTACTTTTAATTTGACTTTCATTTTTTTTGAATAACCTCCAGATAAATTCTTTCAATTTTTTTAACATATTCATTAACATCAAATTCTTTTTCTGCTTTTTTTCTCCCGTTAATCCCCACTTGCTTCATTAGTTTGGGTTTACCTAATAAGTAAATAACTTTTTTTGCTATTGCATCTTGATTCATTGGCGGGACAAGGAACCCGGTTTTTCCATTTTCTAACCATTCTGGAATTCCCCCCATATTACTTGCAATTACTGGGCGCCCTACGCTCATTGCTTCTGGGCCGATTAATCCAAATGGCTCTGGCCAAATAGATGGAACAATGATTATTGAAGAATCCTGGTAATATTTTGAAATCTTCTCATGGGGGATTTTCCCCCTAAAGAAAACACTCCCCATTAAACCCAGAGTTTTTGATAATTCCATTAAATGTTCCCTTTCTGGTCCATCCCCAATAATTTCTAATTTTGCATCGGGGAATTTAGAGATTATTTTTGGCATAGCTCTTATTAAATAATCCACCCCCTTTTCAGGAGATAATCTCCCAAAGTAAGATAATATTTTGTGATTAGGGGGAGAAGAATAATTGAATAATTTTATGCCATTATAAAGTGTGCATACTGGTCCGAACCCGTTTAATTCCATTTGTTTTTTTAAATAATTACTGGGGGTTATAAATCGAGTTATATTCTTTATGCCTTGATTTATTAGTTGTCTTTTTAGTAATTCAATAATAAATTTTACGGGTCCAATACAGCTGATACATTTTTTGTTTATTTTATTAAGGCATAATGACTCTTGTTTGGGCAAGAAAGTCCCAAGGGGGCAAATTAATTGGTAATCATGCACAGTCATAACCGAGGGGATACCTTTGATTAAAAAGAGGACTATCGGAGAAGTATGGTAAAGAAAATTATTTAAGTGGATTAAATCCGGATTAAACTCTTGAATAATTTTAGTTATCTGTTTTTTTAACTTAAAATTTAAGAGATAAGGGATCCATCTAAATTTTGATTCCTGATCAATAGAATAGAACTGATAATCACTAAAAAACTTTTTATTTAGATGACAATCACTGGTTAATATCTTAACATCATGTCCTCTTTCTATAAGCCCCCGCTTTAACCCTAGGATATAATCTTCTGTTCCCCCTATTTTGACACCATAATCATTAATTATTAAAATTTTCATATTAAATCCCCCAAAAATTAAACGGAGCTGTTGAATTAAGGAAATGAAAACAAGCTCGTTCTCTGTTATTTAAAAATTCCATTTTAGATTCTTCTCCCAAGTTTTTATACATAATTTAATATCAAATTTTTTAGCTTGATTTATACAATTATTTTTCATCTTTTCTGCCTTTTTTATATCAAAATTCTTCACTGTTTCAATTAATTCCTTCTCATTTGCCTTAATCAGAAAACCCGTTTTGTTAGGGATTACTGTTTCTTTACATCCCCCTTCATTAACAGCAATGCAAGATTTTCCAGAAGCCATCCCTTCTAAGGGAACCAATCCAAAATCCTCATCAATAGGCATATAAATTGTGGCGAAACAATTTGAATAAAGTTTAAGGAGTTCTTTATCATTAACATTATCTAATAATCTTATGTTGGGGCTATCTTTTATAATTTCTAAAACATTTTTCCTTTCAGGTCCATTCCCAATAATTATCAGTTTTTTATCTGGCATTTTTGTAAACGCATTTGCTATCAAATCCATTCTTTTTTCAGATGTTAATCTGGAGATAGCTAAATAAAAGTCTCCAAATTTCTTAAATTTGAATTTTTCGGATTCAATTGGGGGATAAATTATAGTAGATTCTTTATGATAATACTTCTTAATTCTTTTTTGAACATTTCTAGAATTAGAAATTATCTTTTTAAAATTCTTCAAAATAATTTTTTGATCTAGGGGGTAAAAAATTTTTATATAAAGACGATAAAATAATTTTTTTATTACGCTAGAATTATTTAATTTATTATTTTTTAAATCGTACAAAATTCTATTGGGGGTGTGAGAAAACCAGATGTTATTCTTTCCATTTAAAGAACCAAATATGGAAGATTGACCGCTAAAAATAAAAAGATCATAATCAAAATTTTTTCTATTTAAAAAAAATCTTAAGGGCGCTTCTATATTAAATCCAAGGATATTATTCCATTTAATGGAATTATTTTTTATGTCAATAATATTTGCCTTAATATCTACCCATTTCCGAAGATGGGGGTTGAATCCGGCAGTGATTAAATCTGCATTTAAGTAGTTAGCTAACTCAATTACAACCCGTTCTGCACCTCCGCGGTTGATTAAGCAATCATGAAATATCCCAATCCTCATTTCCCTAAAACCCCTTTAATAAGATTACTCATCTTTTTTGTTGAAATATCCCAAGTAAAATATTCTTTGACTTTTTTATATCCATTTTCACCCATTTGTTTTGCTAGTTTTGGATTACTAAGAATTTTAATTATCGCCTCTGCAAGTGCTTGTGAATCTTTTGGGGGAACTAATAAACCATTTTTTCCGTCATCTATCACATAGGGGATTCCCCCTATATTTGAACCGATAACCGGTTTTTTACAGGCCATTGCTTCAATTAAGACCATCCCAAAACTCTCTGCAGAAGAAATAGACGGCAAAACCAAGAGGTTACATTTTTGTATTTCTAAAACAAGTTCCTGATCTTTCTTTATACCTTTAAATTCTACGTTTTGAATTTTCTCTTTTTCTCCTTCTCCGATTACAGTTAAATGAACGTCTCCAATTTGTTTAATGGATTCAATTAGATAATCTAATCCTTTCCAGTCATAATCTTTAGAGAAATTTCCAATGAATAAAACATTTCTTTTTTGTTTTTGTATTTTTGCTGGGTTGAATAATTTGGAGTCTATTCCGGGGTTAATTGTTGAACAATCTAATCTAAAGTCTTTGAGAAATTCTTTTTTTACAAAATCCGAACAACATATTATTTTGTTAGAATAAACTAAAGTTTTCTTTAATATTATAGATTCATAAAAATTAATAATTATGTTTTTTGAAAAGGAGTTTCCTTTTTTCATACTTCCTGCATGATAAGTCAAATAAAATGGTATCTTTAATTTATGGGCAACTCTGCAGGCGACATCTGAGATAAATGGAACTGGAGAATGAGCATTGATTATGTCTGGTTGCTCTTTTTGGATAATTTCGGTAATCTGTTTTTTCCATTTGAAACTTATTGGGGTGTTTGAAACCTTGAACTGATAAGGAAGTCTGTAGATTTTCATTCCTTCTAATGTTTCTTCTTTGTATTCTTTACTTTCGTGATTTGAGGTGATTATAACAATTTCATAACCATAATCTTTCATTAATCCCTTAGCGATATTAAAGGCATAATTTTCTAATCCGCCAATTTTTGGATAGAAGTAAGGAGTTACAATCATTAATTTTATCTTATTTTTCATTTTTTTGCTATAATCATTATATCTTTACTAAATTTATTTGGAATTACTTTTTTAAGAAAAGCGTCAAAAGATCTAGCAATATTTCTAACAATTTTATTTTTGATTAGCAAATTAACTGGATATTCAAAGAAAGTAAAATCATATTTTGTTTTTTCAATTTTAAATCCATTTCTTTCTATTAAATCCAAATACCCCTTGTTTGTTAAAGCTTTTTCTTCTGCATCAAGCCATCCTTTTTTCACAGCATATTTTCTTAATAGATTAAATTTTCTAAGAATTGGAGTCTGGACAATCCATCTGAATGGGTAAGAATAATTTGTTTCAAAGATAATTAATTTCCCATTATTTTTTAAGACTCTTTTTATTTCCTGAATTGAATTATCTTGTAATTCTGCTGGAATGTGATGAATAACCCATCTCATATGGACAACATCAAAGAAATTATCTCCCGTTTTTATTTTTTCTGAAGAGGCAATATAAAAATTTCTTTTTAGTCCCAATTTTTTATGTAATAAACTATTAATTCTTACAGTTTCTGGTGAAAAATCTGATCCATAAGACTCATTCCCAGTTAATTGCCAATACGCGGAAAAGTAAGTATTTCCACACCCTATATCTAATATCTTCTTTCCTTTAACTTTCCCGATTAAGGTTTCCCACCAATGTTCTCTAGAAAGAATATTCTTTATTATTTCTTCCTTGGAAGTTTTTAAAACCCAGCCGACTCTTCTTTTACTATCTTTATCCCAAAATTCTCTTTCCTTTTTTCTATTTTGTTTAGTTTTATTTCCCATGATAAATATCCTCGAAATTTGTTATTATATTTTTCCAATCATATTGTTTTGATGAGGAAAGGCAGATAGGGGACATCTTTTTGGATTGTTGTGGTTGTTGTTGTCGTGAGAGGGCTTCTGTAATTGTATTTGCTAGGTCAGTTTCGTCTAAGGTGCAGACAAAACCATTCTTCCCCTCTTGAATGAGAAATCTTGATGCGTTGTCCTTGTGATTGATTGTGATAACAGGGATACCGCAGGCATTTGCTTCGATAACTGAAATTCCAAAGCCTTCCCTCTCTGATGGAAGGACAAAAACCTTAGACGATTTCATTAATGCTAGAACGTCTTTGTTTTCTTTTACAAATCCTTTGAAGATTATGTTTTTGGTTTGGTTTAAGCCGAGTTGATTGGTCAGGGATTTTAGGTTTTGCATTTCTGGTCCATCTCCAATTATAATCAGTTTCTTATGCTTTAGATGGCTCATCGCTTTAATTAGAATGTTCACATTTTTGTGAGATATTAATCTTCCTGCAAAGATGATATCTGATTTTTCTTTTGAAGGCTTTACTTTATTTATTTCTTCGATATCAATTGCATTGGGAATTACTGCAATTTTTTCTTCTTTTACTTTTAATTCCCTGATTAGATTCTCCTTGGTATGCTCTGAAACAGCAATTATTTGATTTGGGAGCTTGCTAGACAATTTTTCTATTAAGTAGCCAAAAATTCCTTTTTTCCCCATATAATTCATCCAGTATTTCTTTCCCCAAACTTCATGCCAAGTTACAACAAATTTTTTTCTTTTTATCAAGCAAGCAAGTTTTAGCGGCAAAAGATGGAAGTAAACCATATGGTCTGCATCTAAAACATCAAAATCTTCTTTGAACAATTTGAAAGCAGAAAGCCCAAAACTAATTCCTTGTCCAATAGATCTTCTGTTATTTTTGTACAGAGGCATTTCCTTGCAGATTCCGTGCAAGTAGAAATCCTCTGGTTTAATTATATCTTTTCCTTTCCAAAACTTCATAGTATGGAAATGGACTTCATGATTCTTAGAAAGGTTTTTTGCTAATTCGTACGAACGAGTTTCCTTGCCCCCTTTATTATATGGATAAATAGAATCAGATACAAAAGCAATTTTCATTTCAAAATCACTTCTTTGGAGACCACTTTATGTTTTTAATTAACATTGAGGTAATCTTCATTGCGTCTGAAAAAGGCCTGAGGTTTGATTCTGTTCCCTCGCATCTTGGACTATATGTAATAGGAACAGAGTAGATATGAAGGCCAAGCTTGGCCATCTTTGTTATCATTTCTGCTTCAATTGCAAACCCTTTTGATTCAATATACCCATTCAGAATTGTGATTGCTTTTTTTGTCCATGCAAAATATCCTGTGCAGGTATCACTTACATTTGCATTTGGATAAAAATGTCTTGTAATAAAAGTAAAAAACCAGTTTGCAAGCCTGTGAGACATTGTCAAAGCATGGCCATTCATTTTTCCTTCTAATCTTGAACCAATAATTGCATCTCCAAAGCCAGAAGCTAATGGCTCAATTAGTCTTAACATTTCTTCTGGATGATAAGTGCTGTCTCCATCAAGCATTACAATAAAGTCAGTATCTTTGCTTATGTTTTTGAAGCCTGTTCTTACAGCATTTCCTTTTCCCTGCTTCATTTCTTCAATGACTCTTGCTCCTTTTTTCTTTGCAACTTCTGCTGTTTTATCTTTAGAATTATTATCTACAACCAAAACTTCAATTGTATAGCCATTTCTTTTTAATGAATCTCTTGGGATGTCATCAATTACTTTTCCAATGCTTTTTTCTTCGTTGTAACAAGGGACTAAAAGAGTTATTTTCTTCATTTTATCTCCTTTAAGTTGGTTAAACTTGATGAGGATTGTATTTTTTGCCCTAATCCATCAACCATTTCTATTCCTAATTCACTGCATAATTTTGCTTCAGGAATTTCATTGCTAAATCTGTCTCCGCCTTTTGCAAAGATGATTTTATCCCCCTTAAATTTTTTAGCAATAACTCTTACTGTTTCGCATACGGATTTGTCTTTGTCAACTGAAATCATTGCTTCATCAACATATTTTATTGATTTTAGAATCTCCAGCCTTTCTTCCTGTTTCATGAAAGGCTTCCCTTTTTTTAATGTGCATTGAAGATCGCTGTTTACTATAACTACCAATTTATCACCCAGCTGTTTTGACAGCTTAAGATATTCAATATGTCCTATATGAACCGGGTCAAAATAGCCAGATGCGATTATGATTTTCTTCATGGATTTTAATCCAAAAATAGATTTATAAACATTACTTTTTGTAATTGAAAAGTAGTGGCTAAAATAAGATTTATAAAGTTTCAAAGGGGTAAAGATATATGACAAAAGTATATGATGCAATAATCATTCCCACAGGAGAGCCAACTTCTGGAGAAGACGCATTTCCAGTCAGCCAGCAGGCTCTCAAGTTGTTTGATTTAGACAGATTTGGATTTATTTTTGTAACTGGGGGATATGGCGGATTTTCTAAAGCAAAACCTGGAAAAACAAAATCAGAAGCAAAAAGTACAGTTGAATATCTAATAAGACAGGGAATTTCTCCAATGAAAATTTTTTCTGATGCTCAATCTTTAGAAACTTTAGGAAATTTTACATTTCCAGAAGTTAAACCCCTAAAAGGAAATCCAAAATTTTCTGATTTTGAAAAAGCATTAGTTATAGGCCAAGAAGGGCATGTGTGGCGTATGGAAGATTATGCAGATATAGTCTTTCCAAGCTATTCCAAAAGAAAGAAAATAGAGTTCTTGGAGATTGCAGGAAAGCATAATGATGGACTTTTAGCAAGAGTGTATCACGCAGGATTTATGAATGTTTTAAGAGGAAATAAAGGAGCAGAAAGAGCACATGAATTTCTTGTGAATAATCATCCGTTTTATTCAGACGGCTGGTATGATAAATCTGTCCCGACAAGGAAGATTATAACTGCAGCAACTGGATTAAGCTGGCTAGTCAAACAATAACAATTAAATATCTTCAGAAAAGTTTATAAACAGATGTTAAATATAATTTACATATGTTAAATATAATTAACAACTTAGCACCTTTTTTTGAAGATTGTTATAAACGGATAAGTGTAAGAGAGTATGCTAAAATGATAAAAGTATCTCCCCCTACAGCTTCAAAGATACTGGGGGGATATCATAAAGAAGGTCTTTTAAAAAAACAAGAGGAAAGAAATTACTTATTTTTCTTCGCAAACGCAGAAAATAAATCATTTATAGATTTGTCAAGAATCTACTGGAGAAACAAATTAAAAGAGCTTATAGAGTCTATTGAAAAAACAGCAGTAACTCCAGCAATAATCCTTTTTGGTTCATTATCAAAAGGGGAGGCAACTTCAAGTTCAGATATAGATCTTGCAATAATTTCAAGCAGAAAAGAAATAAATCTTGAAAATTTTGAAAAAAGCCTAAAAAGAGAAATCCAGTTATTCTGGTTTGATTCATTTGCCAAAATAAGTGAAGAACTTAAGAATAATATCCTGAACGGATATGTTCTTTCTGGGAGGATAAAAGTTTAATGGATTGGAAAGAGTGTCTGGATAAAAAAATTGCTAAGAAAGTGAGCAGGGATGAAGAACTGATAAGATCATTGATAAAAACAAGTGAAAATAAACTGAAAACTCAAGAAAATATCATAACAGACAGTATAACTGCTTCTTCAAAATTCTCCCTTGCTTATGATTCACTTAGAGAGTTAATTGAAGCTCTGTCTTTAAAACACGGCTTCAAAATATATAATCATGAAGCTTATACTGCATTTCTAAAAGAGGTGATTAAAGACTCTTTGTTGGGGGAAGAGTTTGATGAATTAAGAAAGATTAGAAACTCAATAAATTATTATGGGAAAGAAATTTCTGCTGAAGATTCTAAAAAATTAATATATTCATTAAAGGGATTAAGAGGGAAAATAAAAAACCTTTTACAAAACAATTAAAAATCATTATCCAATCAAAAATATATGAAATGGGTCTTAGTTGGGGGAATTGCTATCTTAACAATATTCTTAGTAGTTTTATCATTTATTCCTCTGGGAATAGAGCCATTAACTGAATTGTATTTTGAAAATCATACTGCTCTTCCAAGCACCATCTCAATAAATAAGCCATATAATTACTCATTTACGATCCATAATTTAGAGTATCAAGAGATGGCTTATGATTATACAATAAATGCCTATGATGAAAATAACACTTTTCTTTATGAAATAGATTCTGGAAATATACTTTTGGCTGATAACGAAACAAAAACAATCTCTGAAAATTTCAGCATGAAGACTTATTTTGGCAGAACCAAAATAAATGTTGACATTAAAAAAGATGACTTGGGAATTGTTCCTGATTTCAAGAAAAAGCTTTGGTGGCCTGATCCAAACTATCCTACTGAAATTGACATTCATTTCTGGATAGAAGAAAAATAGTGTTTTGTAGACTAGAGGGGTAACATTTAAATATTATTATTTTCATGGAATAGCATGAAACAAGGGTTATTTGTAGTTAGTGTATTCTTATTAGTAATTGCTTCTCTTGGATTAATCTCTGCACATACAATGATTTCAGGTCAGATTTTTACAGATAATACTCTTGCAACTCCAATTGAAACAACTGGTGGAGCAATTCTTGTTGAATGCGATTTACTTCAAAATTCTGTAGACAGCCTTAGTGATGGAACTTATGCTTCTATTTTTACCGCAGATTCTTGCACTGTAATTACGGTTAGTTCAAGTGCATATCCAACTGCATATATTACCAGCACAGCTATACCTATGCCTGGTTTATGTGATACTAGCTGGTCATGCGGTGATTGGTCATCTTGTTTTTTAGGAACACAAACAAGAACATGTACAGATGCAAATTCATGCGGTACTTCTGAATTAATGCCAGCAACAACTCAAGCTTGTATATGCACAGAAAATTGGACATGTGGAGATTGGGATGTTTGTACTTTAGGGATACAAAACAGAACATGTATTGACTCAAATGTATGCGGCACTACTACAACAATGCCTGCAACAAATCAAACTTGCATTTATTGCGGAGACGGAATCTGCAATGGAGATGAAGGATGCGGCAGCTGTTATAATGACTGCGGGGTATGCGGTGGAACTGGCGGCGGAGGAGGCGGAGGAAGACATTATTTTTGTGGAGATGGAACATGTAATAATGGTGAAACAACAGCAACATGTGTAAAAGATTGTCCAGCAGCTCCAGTTGTACAAAATTTAGCAGCAGAAGTTAATGAAACAAATACTGAAGAAGAAACAAATTCAACAGAAGAACAAACTAATCCAAATTTCTTAACAGGGTCAGTAATTTCAGGATTCACTGATTTTGCTATGTCTGGAAAAGGAATAGCAATAATCTTAGCAATATTAATCTTGATTATTGGTGGAGTAATTTTCTTCAAGTTTAAGGATAAGTTTGTCAAGAAAAAGTAAGGCTTCTTTTGAAATCCAAACCCTTAAATACACTTATTTTATCATATTAGCGTAGACTAGGTCAGCGGATTAGTCCTCCGCTATTTGCAAACGGACTTTAGGCAGACTGCAAGAAGGCAAGTGAGTAGAGTGTTAAAAAGTCTTTATTCGGACGTTGACGCTTTGTCTGTTTTGATCTTGCAGATGCGAAATGGGTCAGGCCTTGATCGGAGCAGCCCTAAACATTTGTCGAGGTGCTTAACAGAGTGCAAGGCCGAGGAAGAATGAAGGAAACTCTTTAGTGCTTTACAGGCAAACCTTCGAGTCTACACTTTTTATTTATCCCTCATGTTTGCTGCAAACCTTCTGCTCGCAACCCCACTCAATTTAAATCAAATCAAGTTACTTGTTCGTGAAATTGCTCGAGTCTACACTTTATTTTAAAATTTAATTTATCTTTAATAAAAATATTTATAAAGGTATATCATATGATATAACCATGGTATTACAAACAATAAATAGAACTTCTTCACCAAGATATCCAAGATTAGACACTATACTAATGATTGAAAAATTCATAAAAGAAAGAGATGGGGAATATAAGAAAAAACAATTATGGGAAAATCTGCCAAAGAAAATGATGTATCAAACATTTAGTATTGCAATTGATTATCTGATAATTTCCGGAAAAATTTCGGTGGATGCAGAGGGCAAAATTGGGTGGATATTTTACCCCGAAGAAGCAGAAAAAAGATTAAAAAAAGCCCACTTATTCTGGAAAAATCCAAATGATAAAAAAAGAATGTAAAGTTCAATTTGCAAATGAAAAAGTAAAAGATGCTTTTGATAAATTAGATGACCCAAGTTTAAAGAAAATTATTGAAAGATCTTTTTGTGACATAAAAGCAAATCCTTTCTGCGGAATACAAATTCCCAAAAGACTGATCCCTAAAGAGTATATTAAAAAATTTGGCATAGAAAATATATGGAAATATAATTTGCCAAATGCATGGAGATTAATCTATTCTATTAAGGGTGGGGAGATTATTATAGTTACAATAATTCTAGAGTGGATGGATCATAAAGAGTATGAGAGAAAATTCAAGTATTAAATAAATATCTTTGCTACGCAAGTTTTAAAAGTAAAATTTCTATTGAAAAGTTATGGTAAAGAATTTAATTGCAGCACTGGGGTTCAGCACAGCATTAGCTATGTCTGGGTGTGCAGATTTGCCAAATGATGAATGTAATCCAAGAAATAACTCTACAACCGTAATCTATAAGGTAGAGGGTTCTGGAGGGATAGACCATGCAGATATTATTTATGGAGACAAGAGATATTTAGGACATGATAATTTCCTTACTTGGATTTGCACAACTCAAAAAAATGTAGCTTTGCCAAAAGAATATACTAACAAAACTAGTACAGGACATCCAGTAAGATTAGCAGTTAATGCAAATAGTTCAACTGTACCAGGAAATGTAGTATTAACAATAACAGACACATTGAACAAATGGGGTTCTGTAGGATTATTTTTCCCCCCACGTTATTCTTTTGATTCATCTGAGACTTATGTGGAGTATTACATCCCTGGTCCAGAAGACTGATTCTTTAACAAAACTTATTAAGTATTTTTTCCTGTAAATTATGAGATGTGGCACAGCTTAGATAAAAAAGAAGTGATTACTAGATTTAAAACTAGTGAGAACGGTCTGAGCGATGAGGAAGCAGAAAAAAGACTCAAAGACTATGGGAAGAATGAAATAAAACAGGTTTCAAAATTAGGTCCAATCTTTATTTTTCTTGAACAATTTAAATCAGTTTTTATAATAATTTTATTTGCAGCTGCACTTTTCTCTTTCTTTATACAGCATTATGTTGATTTTGCAGTAATTATAATTATTGTCTTGATAAATTCAATAGTTGGATTTTTACAGCAGTATAAAGCAGAAAAAATAATTTCTGAAATGAAAGAGCTCCTTGTTCCAAAAGTAAAGGTTCTGAGGAATGGAGAAATTTCAGAAATTTCTTCTCTTGAACTTGTACCCGGAGATATTATGATTATTTCAGAAGGGGACAAAATAACTGCAGACTGCAGATTAATCCATGTTAATGAACTGCAGACAAATGAAGCAGTTCTTACAGGAGAAAGTTTTCCACAGGATAAATCTTCAGAAAAAATCGGCATGGATACTCCTCTTGCAGACAGGGAGAATATGATTTATGCTGGAACAACAATTGCTAGGGGAAATGCAAAAGCATTGGTCGTTTCAACTGGAATGGAGACTGAATTCGGAAGAATTGCAGGCTTAGTGCAAAAAATAAAATCAAAGAGAACTCCCCTAGAGGAAAAATTAGATAAATTTTCAAAAAGAATTGCTGTTGTTGTTCTTGTTCTTGCAACACTGATTACAATTATGGGTGTGATGGAGGGAGAAGCGCTATTTGATATGGTTTTAGCAGGAATTTCTCTTGCTGTTGCAGTAATTCCAGAAGGGCTTCCTGCAGTGATTTCAATAACATTGGCTTTTGCAATAAAAAGAATGCAGAAATACAATGCGCTGATAAGAAAACTTCCTGCTGGTGAAACTTTAGGAAGAACAACAGTAATATGCACAGACAAGACAGGAACATTAACAGAAGAAGAGATATCTGTAAACAAAATCTATTGCAATAACCAGTACTTTAATGTAGAAGAAAATTCATTTTTCTCTGACAAGAAAAAAATCTCTCCAGAAAAAAACAAAGAATTAATGCAGTTGTTAAGGACAGGGATAATGTGCAATAATGCAAGGCTTGAGATAGAAGACAAAAAATTGAATGTTATTGGAGACCCTACAGAAAAGGCGCTTGTTCTTTCTGCATACAAAGCAGGATTCATAAAAAAGATAGAATTAGAAAAAGAAATCAGAATCAGAGAATATTCTTTCTCATCAAGCAGAAAAATGATGTCTATAGTAAGAAAAGACGGAAAGCTTACAAGCTATACAAAAGGGGCTCCAGATGTATTGATGAAGCACTGCTCAAGAGAATTAGTTAGCGGGCAAGTAATCAATATGACTGAAAAAAGAAAAAATGAACTTTTAAGAGTTTATGAGGGGATGGCTTCAGATGCATTGAGAGTTCTTGCATTTGCGTTCAGAGAAGTCCCTGAAAAATTCAATCAAGACATTGCAGAGGACAATCTTATTTTCTTAGGATTTCAGGGAATGCTTGACATGCCAAGAAAAGAAGTAAGAGAAGCAATACACAACTGCAAAGAAGCTGGGATAAAGATAAAGATGATTACAGGAGATTCTGAGATAACTGCTGTTGCAATAGGCCAGATGATTGATTTGGATGGAAGTTCAATTGACGGAAGCAGACTTGAAAAATTATCTAAAGAAGAATTTGATAAAGTTGTAAGAGAAAAAACAATATTTGCTAGAATAACTCCAGAATTAAAATTAAGAATAGTTCAATCGCTGAAAGAACAAAAAGAAATTGTTGCAGTTACAGGGGATGGAGTAAATGATATTCTTGCATTGAAAGAAGCCCATATAGGAATAGCAATGGGAGTAAGAGGGACAGATGTAACAAGAGAAGTTGCAGATATAATTCTTCTTGATGACAATTTCAAAACAATAGTCAATGCAGTAAGAGAAGGAAGAAGAGTTTATGATAACATGAAGAAATCAATAAAATTCCATTTATCTGCAAACCTTGGAGAATTATTGGTGGTTCTAATAGCTCTTTCAATTGCACTTCCATTGCCTTTGCTCCCATTAGCAATCTTATGGATGAATCTTGTAACAGATTCTCTTCCAAGCCTTGCATTAAGCGTTGAAAAAGAGGAAGAAGATATAATGAAGCGGAAACCGATAAACCACAATGGAAATATTCTTCATGGGATTTTTAGATTTATAATTGCAACTGGAATTTTATCTGCAGGGATAGCATTAGTATTATTCTTATCATTTCAACAGATTGACTTGGACAAAGCAAGGACAATCACATTGACGTATTTGATATTTAATGAATTCTTTATAGCATTTGCATGTCGTTCAGATCATAAAACAATCTTTAAGCTTGGACTGTTAAGCAACAAATTCTTGCTTGGATCAATATTAATCTCTGCAGCATTGCAATTAATAGCTATTTATACTCCATTAGCATCAGTATTTGGTCTAAAGGCGCTTTCGTTGGGAGAAATTGCTTTAGCAATAGGCGCCTCTTCATTGATATTTATTTTATTTGAGGCAATTAAACTTTTCAAGAAAAAGAAATGAAATACAAATATCCAAGACTGACAGCATTAGCTGCTGTAATTATAATGGCTTATATTATTTTTAAGCAAGTCGAAGTAGTTGGAAATTTATTCTCTGGGATGGGGGCATTAAATTCCCTGGGAGTTCTTATTTCTGGAATGCTGTATTCATTTGGACTTACTTCTCCATTTTCAACTGGTTTTTTTCTGACATTGCACACCCACCACGTGATAGCAACTGGAATAATTGGTGGAATTGGTGCAATGATTTCTGGTTTATTTGTATTCAAATTCATCAGATTTTCTTTCAAGGGGGAATTGATGCTGTTAAAAGAAGAAAAGTTTTTTAAGAAGATGGGAGAACTGACAGATAAAATAATTCCAAAAAAAGTAAAGAAAGTGCTTATGATTATATTAGGGCTCAGTCTTATTGCTTCTCCTCTGCCAGATGAAACTGGTCTGATGATTCTGGCTGGATCAACCAATATAAACAGCAGATTTATGGCTGTGATAAGCCTTATACTGAACACAGTAGGAATTATTGTGCTGTTAAAGATAGGCGCTTCAATTTAGGTTCAAAAAGTTAATAAAGTCTTTTTGTCTTTTTTAGGGGATGGTGAATAGAAAGGGGAAATTTCTTAATGATAAGCGCGGGCAGTTCTTTATTATTGCTGCAATTGTCATTATAACTGTTATTGTCAGCATAGCAACTGTTTCAAATTACACCCAAAGAAAAGATGCTGTAAAACTTTATGACTTGGGGCAGGAGCTGGGAATAGAAAGCCAGCAGGTATTGGAGTACGGAACATATAATGAACTAAGCGATGAAGAAATGACAGCACTCATGGAAACATTCATCAAGAATTATGTCAGTTATATAGAAGAAAAAAAGAATATCTATTTTGTTTTTGGAAATAAAGAAAAAATTAATGTTATTGGATATCAAGAAATTGTCAGTGAAGAAATCTGCGTTGCATTAAACCCAACAGAAACATGCGGGAATGGAATTGTAGAAAAAGAAGAGGAATGTGATGATGGAGGAATTATTGACGGGGACGGATGCGACTCTGGATGCAACCTGGAACAGCTTACACCAGATTTGGCAAGATGCGAATTAGCCGCAACAGAATCCTTGCCTCAATGCTGCAATAATAATGACCAAATAAATGGCGTAGAAATATGCGACGGAACAGACTTTAATGATAAAACCTGTCAGTCATTAGGATTTGAAAGCGGAGATTTGAAATGCAACAATAAGTGCGAGTTTGATACTTCTTCTTGTGTTGCAAAAGAAAGAGAATGTACTTCTTATCTAAGCGTAGGAGAAACACAAGCATTTCCAAAAGAAGGGGCAGAGATAAACAAAGTAGCAATCTCAATTGCTAATGTTGATTATGAATTCACACTAAAAGAAGGAGAAAACTTCTATTTTGTCATCTGGCAAGAAATTGGCGAGGAAAAACATGTTGTTACCAATGAAGAAAAATAATTATTTAAAGGGAAAAAAAGGGATAAGCATTGTTATCGGTTATGTTCTTTTAATCGCTGTTTCGATAGTAATGAGTGTAATTGTCTATCAATGGATTTCAACATATGTTCCTACAGATTCAGTAAAATGTGATGAAGGAACTTCTCTTTTTATTACAAATATAAATTATGACTGTGTCGCAGATGAATTAAATGTAACTATAAAGAACAACGGGAGATTCAGCATCCAGGGATTTTTTATTCACGCGTCAAATAAAACAGAGGGAGAGATCGCAACCATAGACTTATCGCATAATGTTACTGAAGTTCGTGATGATTCTGGAAAATGTCTAAGAAATTGCAGGTCTGGAAATTATGTTGTCTTTAATCAATTCTCTGAAAATGCTCTAAATCCTGGAAGCCCGTTGCTTATCACATTTAATGTCAGTGATTTTGAAGACAGCTTAAAAAAAATAGAAATAATTCCAGCAAGGATACAGGAAGTCGACGGGGTTAAAAGATTAGTCACATGTGGAGATGCAAAAATCCAGGAAATGATTGCATGCGAGTAATAGAAAAAGAAAAAGATTTAAAACAAAGAAAGATAAATAATATATAAGATGAGAAAGATAGTTTCGAAAAAGAGAGGGGAAAATAAAAAAGGGCTTTCACCGATAATAACTACAGTGTTGTTAATTGCCCTTGTAATTGTTATAATCTCAATAATTTTTCTTTGGTTCAGAGGAATGGTGCAGGAAGGAGTTACAAAGTTCGGAAAAAATATTCAGTTAGTATGCGACGAGGTTCAGTTTGAAGCAACTTATTCTTCAGGCATACTTGATTTAGTCAACACTGGAAATATTCCATTATTCAGAGTTAATATAAGACTCTCTGAAGGCGGGAATTACCAGACTAAAGATATAACTGAAATATCTGGCGGAGAAGATTGGCCTGACGGAGGATTAACTCAAGGAGGAACTTTCTCTGGAGAAATAGATGTTGGAGATTCTGAAGAAATAACTATATTGCCTGTATTAATCGGAACATCAACCAAAGGAAAAAAGACTTTTGTATGCGGAGGGCAGTATGGACAAAAACTTGCGGTATCAGGATAAAAAGGGATTGTCTACAATTGTTGTAACTGTTATTTTAATTGCATTGAGCATGGCTGCGATAGTTCTTGTCTGGGCCTTTGTCAGCAATTTAGTAAAGGGGCAGATTAAAAGCAGTGAATCATGCTTTGGAAATTATGACAAAGTGCAGATTAACGAGCAATATACATGTTATACCAAGTCTGGATCAGACTACAACCTTAGATTTTCTTTAAACATAGGAGATATTGATGTGGAAAAGGTTCTTGTTTCTATTTCATCTGCAAGTGCTGTAAAAAGTTTTGAAATTACAAATGCGTCTCAGGTAATACCTGGACTGGAAATGTATCCATCTGGAGACAGTGATGTAAGCATCCCTGGAAAAAACTCTGGAGTGACCTATAATGTTACAACAATGTTCTCTGATAAGATAGATTTGATAAGAATAGCGCCTGTAATAAACAAGGATTTATGTGAGGTTTCTGATTCTGCTTCTGAAATAGAGGATTGTGCGTTATTAGTATAATATACATTAATTATTTAAATTAAATTTTGTTTAGTTAGTTATGAAAAATAGAGGTAATCGAAGATTTTTTGGATTTGATATTTCAACGAAAAGTAGACTAGGACAGGTATGGATAGAAACAGTGATTTATACACTGATTGCATTTGTCATGATTGGGCTGGTTTTATCTTTTGCAAAACCAAAGATAGAAGAGATTCAAGACAAAGCAACACTTCAGCAGTCAACAGATATGTTAAAACAAATAGACTCAACAATCTTGACAATTGGAAGCGCTGGAAACCAAAGAATATTTGACCCTTTAACAATAAAAGAAGGGGAGTTAAAAATAGACGGAGCAGAAGATAAAATTATTTTTCAAATGGACAGCAAAAATGTTTACAGCGAGCCTGGAAAGATTATAAGCGATGGGAATGTCAAAGTTTATACTGAAAAGAAAACAGAATTCAGCACAGTTACATTAACATTGGATTATTCAGCTAAATACGACATTAAATTTGACGGAGTTGATGAGTTGAAAACAATACCTTCGGCACCTACGCCATACAAACTGTATATAGTAAATGAGGGAGAAGAAGATGACAAGATTATTCTCAACATGTCATTAGGATAACATGTCAGACATAAGAAGCTACGAACAAGTTGAAATAGACTTTCATCCAAAAACTGCTCCATTAGAAAAAATAAAAGATAAAACAAAAATTGATTTGAGGTACTGCTTGATTTCTCCATTTGCATTCGTGCATATATTCTGGGATGAAAAAATTTATGAGCTGTCTTATGAAATAGAGGAACCGATACTTACCAAGCAGGAAAAAGATTATCTTGACCAGTTGAACTCTGCAATAAGAGATTTGATAAATTTTGAAGGAGTTATTGAAAGAGATGAACTTGCTTTATTGGAATATATTGATAAAAGATTGAAAATTCTTGCAATTGAGTTTGGAATGGATATTCCATATGAATCTTACAAAAAAATATACTACTATCTATGCAGAGATTTTATTGGAATAAATGAAATTGAGCCTATATTAAGAGACTATTTTGTAGAGGATATAGAATGCAACGGAATTAACAGCCCAGTTTATGTAATCCACAGATTGTACAGAAGCATTAAGACAAATATTATTTTTCCGAGCATGGACAGAATGGAAAGTCTTGTTGAAAAACTTGCACAGAGATGCGGAAAACATATTTCTTATGCTGAACCAATATTAGACGGAAGCCTTCCAGACGGAAGCAGAATTAATGCAACATATACTACTGATATCAGCAGCAAGGGACCTACATTCACAATAAGAAAGTTCACTAAAACACCTTGGACTCCAACACAGATAGTTGCATTCAGAACATTAAGCCCAGAGATGATGGCATATTTATGGATGCTTGTCCAGTATAAAATGAATATTCTTATTACAGGAGGAACAGCTTCAGGTAAAACTACGCTGCTGAATGCTATTGCTTTCTTTATTCCACCAGAATCAAGAGTTGTAAGTATTGAAGATACAAGAGAGTTGAATCTGCCTAGAGACAACTGGCTTCCAAGTGTTGTAAGGGGAGCAACAGGGAACAAAGGAAACGAGATAACATTATTTACATTGCTAAGAAGTTCATTCAGACAGAACCCAGACTATGTAATCGTAGGTGAAGTAAGAGGTAAAGAAGCATCTGTTCTATTCCAGGGTATGGCTTCAGGACACTCATCAATAAGCACCATGCACGCTGATTCAGTAGAAACATTGATTAAAAGATTGGAGACACCTCCGATAGAACTTTCTCCAACCTTGCTTAATGTTCTTGACTGCGTCTGTATTATGACGCATGCAATAGTTGGAAACCAGGAGACAAGAAAGCTCAGGGAAATAGTTGAGATTGTAAATGTAAACCTGGACGGAACAGCAGTGATAAACACACCATTTACATGGAATCCTGCAGATGACCAATTCTATTTCAAAAAGAGCAGCAGAGTATTTGAAAAGATTTCAAGGAGATATGGAGTAAGATTAGAAGAATTAGAAGTTGAATTTAGAAGAAGAGTCAAGATAATCTATGAGTTGTATAAAAGAAAAATAGCTAAATTTGAGGAAGTTCAAGAGCTAGTAAACAAATATTACAAAAGACCAGACGAAGTATTGAAAGAGCTGGGTATTGAATGATATCAAAATATTTAATAATATAACAAGGCTTTCTGTTAAAAATGAAAAAAGAGGATATTCTATTTTTGAGTCAATTGACAAAATCGCTTGAAGAAGCTGAAAGAAGCTTGGAAAGAGCGTATGAAAAGAGAGATATTGAAAATTTTAACAAATCTAAAAAAATAATGCTCAGAATTCAGACAGAAATTTCGGAGATAGTGAAATGACAATCGAAGAAAACATTGAAAAGATAAAAAGATGCGTGTTTAAAGAAAAGAAAATAATCGGAGAGCTTAATTCTTTCGCCCATTATAACAGCGATGATAATGAAGAAAAAAAGATGATTGATGATTATGCTGAAAAGCTGAGAAAAATGCTGAAAGAAGTGAATGAAGATGTATTAGAAACCCTTGAAGAAACAGATATTCAAAGGCCTCTTGAACAAATCCCTGTTCCGCAAAAAAAAGAAGCAGTTGTTTCTAGAAATGTAAAAACACACAGCCAGCTGATAAGCTTTGGAGAAAATAAGAAAGATGGATTGTCTTCTATGGAAAGGGAAATAATAGAGAGATTAAAGAAAAAAAAGGATAAGGACAAAACAGTGAAGGAGAAAAAAACAAGCGCCTATGCTCAAATTGCGAGCAATCTTTTCGGAAACTTTGTCAGAAAGATTGTCAAAGAAAAAAAGATTCTGACTTTTGAAAAAGATTTGATAAAATCAAATTTAAATTATACTTCAATAACTTATTTTTCAATTCTTATTCTTTCAACAATAGTTGCTACAGCAATAGCATTGGTTATCTTTGTCTTTTTCCTTTTCTTTAACATAACTCCAGAACTGCCGATTATCAGTTTAGCTACAGAGGGGATTTTATTGAGATTGGTAAAACTGGTCTGGATTCTTATCTTAGTGCCATTGGGAACATTTTTGTTTATGTATTTTTATCCTTCTATGGAAAAAAAGACAGTTGAACAGAAGATTGAGCAGGAAATTCCTTTTGCTGCAATACACATGGCGGCAATTTCAGGCTCAATGATTGAACCGACCAAGATATTTACAATAATCTCTGCAACAAAAGAATACCCCCACATAGAAAAAGAATTGAACAAACTCCTCAATGAAATAAACATTTACGGATATGACTTAGTGACTGCATTAAAAGACTGTGCAGCTAATTCTCCAAGCACAAAACTAGCTGAACTCTTTAATGGGCTTGCAACTACAATAACTTCTGGGGGGGATTTATTTGAATTCTTTGACAAGAGATCACAAACTTTGCTTTTTGACTACAAGCTTGAAAAAGAAAAGAGAACTAAAAGCTCTGAAACATTCATGGATATTTATATCAGTGTAGTTATTGCTGCTCCAATGATTCTTATGCTTCTTCTTATGATGATGAAGATAAGCGGATTGGGAATTTCATTAAGCACTGGCATGATTACATTCCTTGTGGCCGGGGGAGTCGCCCTGATAAATGTATTATTCCTAGGATTCCTGCAATTAAAACAGCCTGAGGCCTTATGATTGAAATAAAAAAAATTCATATTACTGGAATTATTATTGGAATGTCTGTAGTGCTATTATCTATTTTTCTTAAAGATACAAAATTCTTCTTCTTTTTAATCTGGTCTGGAATTTTGATTATGGCTTTCCCTTTTGTTTTTACAGTAATGCAGAAAAACAAGATTTCTTTGGAAAAAGAAGAAATGTTTTTGGAATTCACAAGAAATCTTGTGGAGAGTGTAAAGACAGGAACTCCGATAAGCAAGAGCATAATTAATATGAAAAAAAAGCCGTTTGGAGTTTTAAGCAAGCATGTAGAAAAACTTGCGAATCAGATTTCTATGGGTATTCCATTTAAGACCGCGCTCCAAATCTTCGGGAAGGATGTAGGAAATGAAACAGTTGCAAGAACAATTGCATTGATTGGACAGGCAGAAAAAGCTGGTGGGAATATAGGGGAGATTCTAGAAGCTGTTGCAAAAGCAGTAAGCATGACTGATAAATTAAAAAAAGAAAGAAAAGCTACAATTTCTACGCTGGTTGTTCAGGGTTATATTATTTTCTTTGTATTTATTATAATAATATTAGTAATGCAATTTTATATAATCCCGATGATTGCTGGAATTGCAAATGTCGGAGCCTTGGGGACAGGAGAAGTAAGTGTGTCAAGTTCTTCTGCAATTACGGCAGATGAAATTTCTAAGGCATTCTTGTATCTTTTATTAATTCAGGGACTTTTCAGCGGGTTGACTATTGGAAAACTATCAGAAGGAGATATCAGAGCAGGGGTGAAGCATTCATTTGCACTGGTAGTCTTGTCATTTTTAATTTCTGCTGGAGCAAGCGTAATCTTTGGGAAATAGAAATATAAAGATTAAATTACATAAATTAGCATGAATAAAAGAGGGTCCCACGTTGGAATGATTTTATCATTTGTTATTTTTATCACGTTTTTAATTTTTTTGTATGTTGTTGTAAGCCCGAGCATAAAGACTGGAACAGACCAAGGAAAAGTTATAGATTATGTTTACAACCAAATAGCAGGAAATACTTCTTCCAATCTGACAAGCACAAGTTTTGAAATAAGCAGTGAGGCAACAATAACCCACGATTGCGTATTAATAGAAAATATTTTATTCCGTTTAGAGATACCATCTAGAATAAAGATAAAAAATGAAACTGGGGGCTTGCAGGACACATATCTGCAAACAGGATATTATTACGGACCAGAAATAGACAGGAGTAATGAAGACAATCTTTTTTTCAGAATGTATTATTCTCCTGAGTTTGATGAATTAGAAGAGCAGACAATAAATCCCTGTACTAGTGTCGGGGAGTCTGAATACAGCATAGGGGTTGTTAAAACAGCCAGATATATTTTTGCAGAGAATATGATTCAATTGATTGATTACTATAATGATGAATATGACTCTCTTAAGGAAGAATTTGAAATTCCTGCAAATAACGAATTTGAGTTTGAATTTGTTGAAAACGACGGAACAAAAGTCTCAGCAGAACAAGAAACCAAATCAGGAAATATTTATGCAGAAGAAATTCCTATCCAATATATAGATGAAGATGCAAATATTCAAACAGGTTTTATAAATATTAAAGTATGGTAATGAGGATGAAAAGCAAATTTTTTAGAAATAAAAGTTTCTCTCTCTGCGTTTTTCCAAAAAATCGCAGGGGCTGGATAGAAATTGTAGAGGCATTTCTAGCAGTGCTGTTAGTTGCAGCAGTTCTTTTGATTGTAATTAATAAACAGTCTGCAGATGCAGATATTTCAGAAACAGTTTATGATGCAGAAGTCTCAATACTTAGAGAAATTCAAACAAATGACACTTTAAGGAGAGATATTGCAAGCGCTGAAAATCTTCCTTTATCCTGGACAGCAGAAGGATTTCCTGTGAGTGTAAAAGAAAAGATTATGGATAGAACTCCAGCTTATCTGGAATGTGTAGCAGTAATATGCGTGATGAACACTCCTTGTGTGCTGGGAGATTTTCCTGAAGCAAAAGATGAGAATATCTATTCTCAGTCAGTTGTAATAAGCCCGACTGTAGGTCTTGATGAAGTTTATAGGCAATTAAACATTTTCTGCTGGACAGCGTAATGAAGTATAAACTTCTCTGCTCGGAACCTGAATTTTTATAAGATAAAATGGAAAATAAAAAATACCAAAAAAAATTCAAATTCCTCGAACATACCGCAGATATAAAATTCCAGGCATTTGGAAAAAATGCAGAAGATCTCTTTGAAAATTGCGCTTTGGCGCTTAGGGATTCAATTTCTCAGGGAATCAAAGTAAAAGAAAATAAAAGAAAAACAATAAAAGCAGAGGGGAAAGACTATGAATCTTTATTGTACAATTTTTTAGAGGAAATCATTTATCTTCTTGATGCAGAAAATTTCTTAATAGTGAAAGTAGAAAAGATGAAAATAGACAAATTAAAGTTAAAAGCAGTAATTGTTGGAGATAATGCATCAGACTATAAATTTACAAATTCTGTAAAAGCAGTCACTTACAATGACATGTTTGTCAAAGAAGAACATGGAAAATGGACAAGCCAGGTTGTTCTTGACGTTTAGTTATCTTTAAAATATTCAAGTACCTTGTTTCTTTATGGATTTAAAAAAAATTTCAAAAGATGTTTATGAACTTCCAAAAGAAAATGGAATGAATGTTCCATGCAGAATCTTTGCTAGCGAAAAAATCTTAGAAAATATAAAGAAAGACAAAACTCTTGAGCAGGTAAAAAATGTTGCTCATTTGCCTGGAATTTTAAAATATTCAATCGGCCTCGCAGACGCACATCAGGGCTATGGGTTTAGTATTGGCGGAGTTGCTGCATTTGACTTGGACAAAGGAGTTATTTCTCCTGGCGGGGTGGGTTATGACGTGAATTGCCTAAGTGGAGATTCAAAAGTATTAAACGAATTTGGCTATTAAAAAAATATTAAATCTCTTGAAGAAAGCAATAAGTTAGATTCATTAAAAATTTTTGATAAAGAAAACCAAACTCAAAAAAATGTTAATTTCTCCTTATTTATGAAAAAACATTCGGAAAAAATAATTAAGATTAGAACAAGGTCTGGAAATGAAATTTTTGCAACAAAAGAACATCCTTTCTTCACTAAAGAAGGTATGAAGGAAATTGATAAAATCAATCGGGGGGATAGAATCCTGCTATATCCTTTTGAGGGCGTAGAATACGAAGAACCAGATAATATTTTGCTTATTAGCGAAGAAGATATAGACAAACTTGACAAAAGCCAAACATCTAAAGTACAGATAAAAAATAAATTAAAATCTCTAGGGTTGCTTCCATTATATTCTAACAATCCAAAAATCCCCTGTTTATTAAAGATTATGGGTTTTGTGTTTGGGGATGGAAGTTTAAGTCTTGAAAAAAATCCCCAAGTAGGCTTTTATGGAAATAAAGAAGATTTGGAACTAATAAAAAAAGACATTGAAAAGATTGGGTTTGCCACTAGCCTCTTTTCTAGACATAGAATACATAAAATTAAAACGCAATATAAGGAGTATGAATTTGAAAGGGAAGAAACATCCTTAAAAAGTGATTCTAGTTCGTTTGGGATTCTGCTTCACCTCTTAGGAACCCCAAAGGGGAATAAATCCGATCAGGATTATGTTATCCCAAAATGGATTATGGATTCTGTAAGATGGCATAAAAGATTATTCTTGGCTAGTTTGTTTGGCGCAGAATTAAGTTCTCCAAAAACTATGACCAATAACAGATTTAATCTATACGGACCAGTTTACTCTATTAATAAAAGAGATATCCTTCATGGGCTTAATTTTGTAAATCAAATATCTTCTATTTTGAAAGAATTTGAAATTGAAAGTGTGCTCCTAAAATATGGGACTAATGAAGTAAACGGAACAAAATCAAATAGGATAAGATTAATGATTTACCCAACATCGAAAAACTTGCTAAATCTATTTTCCAACGTAGGTTATGAGTATAATTTAAAAAAGACAAAACTTGCAAACGCAGCAATAATCTGGCTTAAGCAGAAAGAAAAAATTTTGGAGTTTAGAGACGAAACTATAGATAAGGCAAGAAATCTAAAAAATAATGAAGTTCCAGCCAGCGTAATTATTCAAAATTTGTCTACAGAGTATTCCAATAGGTACTTTATAGAAAAAGCACTTTATTACAAGGATTATGGAAAAACTGGATCAAGAATAGCATATTGTTTTGTCTCTTTTAATGAATTTGTTGAAAAAAATTGTTACGGCAATGAGGGATTTATCTGGGAAGAGATAGAAAGTAAAGAAGAATTGGATCATAATGAACTTGTTTATGATATTACTATTAATGATGAAAATCACAATTTTATTGCAAATGGATTTGTTGTCTCAAATTGCTCTGTTAGATTATTGAAAACAAATTTGACAAAGAAAGATTTGGAGAAAAAGAAAAAAGAAATTGTTGAAGCGTTGTATAGAAAGATTCCTTCTGGAGTTGGAAGAGGAAGCAGTTTTAATATTTCAAGGCAGAAACTGAATGAGGTTTTAGAAGGCGGGGCTAAATATATTGTTGATAAAATGGGGATGGGAGTTAAAGAAGATTATCTGCACATGGAAGAAGAAGGTTGCATGAAAGACGCAGATTCTGGAAAAGTTTCAGACAGGGCAATAAAAAGAGGGATTGGGCAGTTGGGAACATTAGGAGCAGGAAATCATTTTTTAGAAGTCCAGTATGTTGATGAAATCTTTGATGAGAAAATTGCAAAAGAATTAGGAATTGAAAAAAATAAGATTATGATTATGATTCATTGCGGTTCTAGAGGTTTAGGCCATCAAGTTGCAAGCGATTACATTAAACTAATGGAAGACGAATATGGCTTTGAGAATCTTCCAGATAGAGAATTAATTAATGCCCCGATTAAAAGTAAACTCGGAAAAGATTATTACTCTGCGATGTGCGCTGCTGCAAACTTTGCTTTTGCAAACAAGCAGATTATAACGCATTGGGTTAGAGAAGAAATGAAAAGGATATTTCCTGATATTGAAATTGATGTTGTTTATGATGTCTGTCATAATATTGCAAAATTTGAGGAGCATATTGTTGATGGAAAAAAGAAAGAAGTTTGTGTTCATAGAAAGGGCGCGACAAGAGCATTTGGTCCTGGAAGAAAAGAAATCCCTCTTGCATACAGAAAAATTGGACAGCCTGTAATAATTCCTGGAAGCATGGGAACATCTTCTTATTTACTGATTGGAACCAAGAAAGCAGAAGAATTGACATTTGGAAGCACTGTTCATGGTGCAGGAAGAATTTCCAGCAGAAGTTCTGCACTGAGAAACCTAAGAGGAGAAGATATCAAAGAAGGAATGAACAAACAAGGAATTGAAGTAAAAGCTGGAAGCTGGAAAAGTCTGGCAGAAGAAGCGCCAGAAGCATACAAAGATATTGATGAAGTTGTAAAAGTTGTAGATGAATTGGGAATTTCAAAAAAGATTGCAAGAATGAAGCCGTTGGTTGTTGTGAAGGGATGACAATAAAAGAGTGCAATAAAAAATATAAATAAACTATTCTCAATACAAAGATGGCTAAAACACTAATCAATAAGATAGGGTTAGGGATGATTGGGGGATTAGCCGCACTTATGCTAAACACTGCAGGATGTTCTGACGAACCATGGGATCCTACAGGAAGATCTTACCACAGCAGTTCTAGTTCTTCGAGTTCAAGTTCGTCTAGTTCTGATGGAACAATAACAATCATAATAGAAGGAAGCTACCAAAAGAGTAATTGTGCAGAGTATTCTAATTAGATTTTATTTTTTAGCAAGTATTATCGTTAAAAAATGCTTATGAGGTGGCAAATTATCATGTTCTTCTAATGGGGTTTCGAAAGAATTAGAATAAACAATTTCCCAATCAGAATAAATCTTTTTTAATTCTTCCTCTTTGATATAAAAATTTTCAGGTTTCTTATTAGCAAAATAGTCTTTAGGAGTCATATTTAAAATAAAATTATATCCTCCTATTTCTGTGTATTTCTTCATCTTTTTTATTATTTTCATCGCTTCAGATTTTTTAAAAAAATGTAAAACTAATGAAGCCAAGATTAAATCATAACTTTCTTTAAACTCAAAATCTTTTATATCTGAGAGTACAAAGTTTATTTCTGGAGAGAGCTCCATTTTAATTTTATCTACACCCGTAATCTTTGAGCCTTTTTTTATGAATCTTCTTGACCGTAACCCATTACCAATTCCTAAATCCAATACTTTTTTGGGGGCTAATTTGTCTAAACAACCCCCCAAGGAATAATTAATGTCCATTTTGTTTCTCCATCATAAAGTGTTTAAAACACATTGGATCTTTAGCCATATAATCCCCGGTTATTGCATACGCGACTGCTCGACATCCCCTACAATGAGTAACCATATCACAATCAGAATTCTTTTTCAGTTGATTAAGATTTCTTAAATTTTGCATAACCTCTGGTTCTAATATAAGTTTCTTAATTCCTTCTTTGATATTTCCAATTTTAATCGGTAATCTACGGCAAGGATAAACATCTCCGTTAGATAAGACAGAAAGAGAGAAATATCCTGCACTGCACCCCCCTAAAAATTTCATTTCTTCCCTAGATTTCTTTTTTAAATCATCGTCCCTCATTCGTAAGTTCCATAAAACTTCTCCTTGTAAAATTGATATTTTGTCTCCATATTTCTCCTTTAATCTTTCAGTCTCTAAAAAAAGATGATAAGTCTCTTCTGGTCCAAGATATTCTTCATCATTCGCCCCTTGTTTAGGATTAGGAACATAAGATTGAAATCCTAGAAAATTAGCTCCAGAAGATATAGAATTTTTGATTACGTCTTCTAAATCTCCGGAATTAGATTTCATTGCAGTCATAGATACGGTAACATCAATCCCGTAACTCCTAGCATTTTTTATTCCAGCCATAGATCTTTTATAGGCTCCCTGACAGTTTCTTATAAAATCGTGTTTTTCTTCAGAGCCATCAATAGAAATCTGAATCCCGTCAAGGTTTAAGGAAGCTAATTTTTTAGCCGATTCTATGTCTAATAAAGTACCATTGGTAAGTACACGGGTTACTATTCCATTAGAAGTTGCGTATTCAATTATGGAATAGATATCTTTTCTTAATAGGGCTTCTCCTCCAGAAACCTGAAATCGAGGATTTAGGGACCATTGAGTCGCGAGATTATTCATATCATCCAACATGGATTTAACTTCTAAAAAGCTCATTGAAGAATCTAAACCCGAGAATTTATTATCTGAATATTTATGATAACAATGTCTACATTTTAGATTGCATTGATCAGTAGAATCCCATTGTAAAATTAAATCTCTTTGCATATCTTTTCAAGATTATTTAATATAACCAGATTATTTTCCGTTATCACAAGGAGCGCATAATCTACAAGAACCAGAATATCCTTTTCTAATGTCTCCTTTTCCGTTATCACAAGGAGCGCATAATCTACAAGAATAATCATTTTTAGAGCTACTAACTTGTGAAACATTCAAGACCCCTTTGAAAAGTGCTGCTTCTAATTTTTCCATATAAATTTATTTAAATTATTCTATATAAACATTTCTATGCCCTTCGATAACTAATTAATTGTCCCCTATAAAGTAGTGACAATAATAAGGTTTAAATAGTTTAGAAGACTGAATAAAAGATGGCAAAATCTCTATTAAATAAGATAGGAAATGCGGTCAAGGGGGCAGTCTTGCCTCTAGTTTTAGCGGGAACTATGTATGTAAGCGGATGTAATTTATGCCCAGATCAATACAACCCGGGTTCAAGTTCCAGTTATTCAAGTTCATCAAGCTCTAGTTCTTCAAGCAATTCAAGTTCATCTAATACTAATTCCAGTTCTGCTCCAAGCGAGATAATAAGAACCATATCTGGAAGCCTGCAAGATAATGAATCTGATTCAGGACAGCCAGGAATAATCAAAGTTTATGACGGCTCAAGCAATTTAATTAGAACTCTCCCAACAGAAGCAAACGGAAACTTTAACATAAAATTAACAAATTATTCTACAAATACGCCAATCAGCAATTTAATTCTTCAAGGTAGAATTACAAATAACTTGGACAGCTATGTAAGAACAGTAAGACTTAACGGAACAACAAATGATACAAATGGATTAACTGTAAGAGCTGTTCCTGCGCCTAATTTTGGTGAAGTTACAAAAGAACAGTTTAGAAACCACATGGGAGATATTAATTTTGGTAACCCAATATATCCAGATTGGCATGGGCTAAAAAAATTTTACTTAGACAATTTAAATAAAATAACAATTTTTAAAACAAATTCTAATGGGAGTTCGTTTAGTGATTCAGAGATTGAAAGGATTACAAATAAAATAAGAGCTTCTTGGGATATAGAAAAATTTGCTGGGTTAAAAGAATTAGATAGTTATATTGAATTAACAAATTGTTATACTTCTGGGTTTCCAGAATCTGGAAACATCTGGGTTGTTCCAGATACAAATATGATTTATGGGGGGTTAACTCAATTGGGAGAGTTAAGTAATACCTCAAGAACCGGGATAATTGATAGAGTTAAAATAAGATTAGCTAACCCAAATAAATATAATATTTCTCATGAATTCGGACATGCATTTGTTGCTCCAAACCCGGGGACTGTTTTAGGAGAATATACGAACATACCTGGAAGTTATACAATTATGAATAATTATTCTACGCTTACAAATGCTGGACCTGCGGATGAGAAAGCAGGAAAACTTGTTTATGAAAGCACATATGCCCCAAGAGAAAGATTGGATGATATTTTAGGAACTAATTGGATTGGGGAATAAATATGAAGGAAAATATTTCTGTAGATATTTGGGGGAGCATATCTCTTGGCGGGGGTTGCTCTGGACTTTCATCGGGAAGCGGATACTAAAATGGAAAAATTTGATGAGATGAACTATAAAGGATTCAGAACAGAATTTTATATTGTGAAAAGCATTAAAGACTATTTTAAAAAAAAGGGTATAAATTTAGAAAGGTTAAAACAAAGAAGCAATTTGGATAATGATGATTATTCTTTATTCTATGAAACATTATTATTTGAGATGATTGATAAAAATGGCGATGGAAACCCAGATAAAAAGTTTGGGAAAAAGTTTAAAATAGTTTATTACCAAATTGCAAGGAGGAACAATAAACAAGAAGACGATCTGGAATATAAGATAATTGAAAAAATAAAAAGTAAAATTGAATATAACCATAAAGACGAATTAGGTGAAGGAACAAAAGGAATAGAATTAGGAAAGGATAATGTTTTAGAAGTGAAATACAAAATATTAATAGTAAAATAAGGTTAGAGTAACTCTATTTTCCAAACCTTATATCCTTCAGAAGAATCCAAGATATTTTTCTGGTTAAATTGCAATGATTTTTTTTCTATTAATTTATCAACAATCTTTTTATTGGGTAATATCTCAGAAACAAATCCCCCCATATTAAGAAATTTTTTTGTCTCTTTTATTGACTCAAAGTAGTCAAATTCTCGTTTAGTAATTTTAGATATTTTATCTCGAATATTTTCTTTTCCCTTAGGATTATTTCCTTTCTTTTTTATTCTTGAAAAATCCGGGGTCAACCATAATCCAGTTTTTGCATAAGTTTCAAAAAGATATTTTATATTATCCCCGAAGGTATTTTTTTCCTTTTTATTTAAATACATTAACAGACCCTCGTGAATGATGACCAATCTTTTATTTTTTCCAATTTTTTTATAAATTTTTCCAACCTTGTCTATATCTTTTTTATTAAGTGGATTTACAGATATAAAAAATAAATTTTTATCTTTTAGATTCTTTTGAAGAATTATGTCTTTTAAGATATCCTTCTTTATTTTTATTAACCCCTTAAGTTCTGTTTCTATATAGAGGATATCTTTTTTATTAAGAAAGTCTAAGCTTCTAGGAGATAAACCAGAAGCAATTTCCACAATAAATGCATCTTTAATTCTTGAAAGTGCTTCATTTAATGCGTAATATCTCCCCTCAATAAAAGGAATAAAGTCTCCCTTGGAGGTTAAAGTTTCTCCATAATCAGGTATATCTTCAATTAAAGCAGAATATTTAGTGTCTATAAGAGTACAAATTTCATTTGCAAAAGGAAGATTTTGTTTTGCCCTCATTCTTGCACAGAATACGGCTGTTGGACTTATTTTTGAATATTCTTGTTCCATAATAAACAAATACCTCGAATATTTATAAAATTATATTATTCCTAAAAACCCTTAAGGATTTAATTTTTGGAGACTGTTTTATAATTTATCCGCACTTGAAACCGAAACCTAACAATAATATTTATAAAAGCAGTTTAGTTATTATAGGAATGAAAAAAGAAGGGGTTGTAAAGATTTTATTATGTTCATTCTTATTTGTATTTTTGTTATCTGGAGTTTTTGCTGCTGCTCCTGTTCCTGGAACTTGCGAGATTTCTTTAAGAACAGAATGTCTTGAGGCAGACGGAAATTATATTTTGATGGGGCTTACATCTTCTACAAATGCGCACGGACAAACAGTTGACGCAACTCCAGCATATGGTTATGTTTTATGTTGTGGAGTAGGAACAGGAGACACTACTTGTGATGAAACCAGTTCAAACAAGATTATCGGATTGTCTGCTATAACTAATGCTCATGGAGAAGTTCCATCTGGAACAGTTTATGAAACAGATGTTTGTTATGAGGACTTTAAGTGTGCTTATACTACTGCAACATCTTGCCCAGAAGGAAGTGTTGGAATTTTATCTTTAACATCAACGACAAATGCGCACATTGGAGGCATAGAAAACTATTCAGTAAAGATATGCTGTACATCTTCTTATCTTCCGTCTTCTTGTTCTTTTTCATCTGCTATATGGAGCCATGAAACAGTAGAAAACGGAGCACGAATTCATTTAGACGTAGAGGGGATTGGATCTTCATGCGATGGCGAATCTATTGCATTTAATGTTTATGAATATGACTTTGGTGGAACAGACAGCCCAGTTACAACAAACCCGATAAATGTTGCATTTGACGCAGATGGCTTAGCATCAGGAGTTTGGTATGCAGAATACCAAGATGATGGAGTTTTAGGCGGAAACCCAGAATATTATTTTAATGTTTCAAGAGTCAAAAATAAAGGAATCAGCATGATTAGCAGTGATCCTAAATTAACAGTAAGCCCTAGAGTAATAGAAGACTTCTGTTCAACTGTATCAACATGCGGAGATTATACTACTGAAGAAAATTGTGAAAGTGATGCTGGTTTATGCGGTATTGCTGAAGAAAGCAGTGTTTCAGAAGATGTAAGCTGCAGTTCAGAAGATATTGTGTGTGGATGTTCTTGGGACACTACAAATAATGTATGTGAATTCGGATACACTGAACTTGATGCTGAAAATTGCGGTAATCCAACAACAGGGTGCACCTTTGGATGCAGCCTTTGCAAAGATACAGCGTTAGGAACAACATATTGTAATTTAGGTTCAACTTGTAAAACTGGAGACAGCCCAGCTCAATCTACTCCTTTGAATGGAAGCTGCGACCCTGGAATAGATGGATGTGGTTCTGCAGATTGTGATGACGGAGAAAAAGATACTTGTGCAACTGGATTATATTGTTTAGCAGATAAATGTTCTTCAGTAGATGGACCGCCATTGACTACTGGAAAATGTTTGATAACTCAAACTGTAGAAAAAGATTGTGAAACAGAACCAGTCGGATATAAGACAATAACTTGGACAGGAACATGGAGCTTGCCAACAGGATCAGGAATAGCATATGACAGATGTATAGCTGGAGGAACAACAACAATTCCCTGCCCTGCACAGATTCAACTTCCTTTCTTTGATTATTCTGAATTGATTATTACAGTAGCAGTAATAGCATTAATTTATGTTTCATTAATCTTCAGAAGAAAGTTTGCAAAAAAGGCTAAAGTTAAAGGAAAAAAATAATTTTTTCTCGGCGACAAATATTTATAAATAGTTTTTAGTTTATACTATCGAAGAAGATGGTGAAAATAATTGCAAGGGGTTTTGTAGTTTTTCTTTTAATTGTATTATTAATCAGCTTTGCTTCTGCAAGTTTTACAAAGGGAAATGCAAGCAATTCTATAACTAAAACATACGGGCCAGAAGAAGCAATAAAAGGGTGGGTTAATTTAAGTTTCACTGGCGAGCCTGCAAATTCAATGTTTGAAAGTTCATGGGGAAGCATCAGCTTGATTGATTTAATCAAAAAGAGCCTGAATTCAGATTTTGTTTATACTTGCAGTCCTTCTTCATGTGCATCTAATTATGAAGCAACCTATGGAGAAACCTCAAAAACAATTGAATTAATCGAGAACACATCAGTATTATTCGGGTTCCAAATATCAGGAGAGGATTTAGTTACAGACATAACCAGTATTTTGTTTAATATAACAAGCGATAATTCTGAAACAAACACATTCCCATTAGCAGTTGATG